>Ga0163144_10002316_pt1 | contig 44197 bp, 47 predicted proteins | sample OliLak19BULKMAT1_FD_123175 | JGI IMG/M metagenome (GOLD analysis project Ga0163144, IMG submission 123175) | Freshwater microbial mat bacterial communities from Lake Vanda, McMurdo Dry Valleys, Antarctica - Oligotrophic Lake LV.19.BULKMAT1 | ecosystem: Environmental > Aquatic > Freshwater >...
CGGCAAAGCAAGACATCAGGCTCATCATCATCTTCATCGGGGTCATCTTGCGTGCGCGTTTGAGGAACCCTGTACGCCGTCCGATCGCTGTGATGGTCTGATCTGAAAATGCCTGTTTGAACCCGCGCAACAATTTGCTGGCCTCGTGCTGTTTCATCCGGTCTGACTCCTTCCCGATTTGTTTGCAAGACAACCGGGAAGATCGGATCGGGTGAAACGCCTTTAGTTCGTTTTTTTAGGGTCCTTAGCCTTTCAGGGTGAGGCCCGGCCAGGATACTCCTGTCCGGCGATGAGCTGCGCCCATGACAACGGGCTCAGTGGATGGTCGGCGAACAGCCCGGCACCAAGCGTCGCCAGGGCGGTTGCCAGTGGCGGCAGCAGCAGCAGCCAGTGCGTTTCTTGCCAGTGGCGGGCGGCGATGCGTTCGTCAGGCCATGCGTTGGGCGCCCGACGGGCCCAAAGCCGCCACAGGATGGGCAGGAAATAGGCGGCATTGAGCAGGCTGGACGCCCACAGCACCCACACGGCCCACTGCAGATCGGCTTCGATTGCGCCTGCGATTAGCCATTCCTTGCTGACGGCGCCAGCAGTGAGCGGCGCGCCCATCATACCCAGGGCGGCGATCGTGAAGGCGACAGCGGTCAGCGGCATGCGCCGGCCGCCGCCATCAAGTTCGCTGACCTTGTGCACGCCTAGCGTTTCCGCGAAATTGCCGGCGCAGAAGAACAGCGTGACTTTCATCAAGCCCTGGTGTACGAGATGCACCAGGCCGCCGATTGTGCCCACGGGCCCGAATAGCGCAACGCCGAGCGTGATGTAGGACACCTGGCTCACGGTGGAATACGCCAACCGCTTCTTCAAATCATTCTGGCCGAGCGCGCGCAGGCTGCCCCACAGAATCGTGAGCGCAGCAGCAATCGCGAGTGGGGTCAGCAGGCCCAGCGATTCAGAGAACTCCGCTCCAAATACTTCGTAGACCACGCGAACCACGCCGAACGCCCCGGCCTTCACTACTGCGACCGCGTGCAGCAGTGCCGATACCGGGGCTGGCGCCACCATTGCCTGCGGCAGCCAGCCGTGCAGCGGAACAATCGCGGCTTTGACGCCCACGCCGGCAATCAACAGCACGAAGATGATTTTCAGTTGTGGCACATGGTCCGCGCTCAGCCCGGCAGTGATGCCGCCGCGTGCAAACTCGGTATGACCGAGTAGGTTATGCAGCCACATGATCCCGGCCAGCAGCACGGTGCCGCCGACCAGCGTGTAGGCGAGATAGATCGTGCCACCCCGCACGGCCTTGGCGGTGCCGCGATGAACCACGAGCGGAAATGTGGATAGGGTCAACAGTTCGTAGAACACGAAGAAGGTGAACAGGTTGGCGGCCATGGCGATGCCCATCGTCGCCGTCACGCACAGGCTGAAGAAGCCGAAGAAGCGGCTGCGATGAGGCGCGTTCTCGAGGTAGCCGATCGCATACAGCGTGGTGAACAGCCACAACACCGCCGACAGTGTGATGAAGAGCAGACCCAGCGCATCGGCCTTCAGTGCGAGGTCGACACCTGGCAGGACGGCATAGCGCACTTCGTAGTCCTGGCCAGCGCGCACACCTGCCAACAGTATTCCGACCAGCAACAGCTTAGTACAGGCTCCGAAGACGTTCAGGCTCGAGCGCACTCGCACGCTGTCCTCGTGCAGCAGAAAGATCGCGATGCCGGGCAGCAGTGAAGAGGCGAGCACCGCGAGCGGCAGCCATTCGGACATGCTCACCCGGGCACCCCGGGCGTCAGCAGGCCGAGCAGGTCCCCGGCGCGGAAACCGAGCAGCACGCTGGCGCCTGCCAGCGCAAAGGCCACCCATTCGAGTGTGCGCGGCACCGGGCTTATCGGCCGGGCGGTTGGGGCCTCCATCAGCGCCTGACGCAGTACGCGAAAAACGTACACCGCTGCCAGCAGGCCGCCGGCGAGCACCACCGCCACGATGCCCCACTGCCCGGCGGCAAACGCGCTCTGGATGAGCAGCCATTTTGCGAGAAAGCCGGCCGAGGGCGGCAAACCCATCAGCGTGACTCCGGCCAGTGCAAAGGCCGCGATCGTGAGCGGCAGATGGTGGGCCATGCCCTGCAGACCGGCGACGCGATCCTGCCTGCTGGCGGATACCAGCACGCCCGCAGCGGCGAACATCGCAGCCTTGGCGAGTCCATGGGCGACGATCTGCATGACCACCGCCTGCATGGCGGCCGCACCAGCGAGCAGTGGAAACACCAGGAACAGGTAGCCCAGCTGGGCTACCGTCGAATAGGCGACGAGCATCTTCAGGCGCACTGCCGTGATCGCACGCCACGATCCCCATAGCACTGCGCACGCCCCGAGCAGGGCCGGCAGCCACGCAAGCGGGGCCGCCTGTGCCGCGAACAGGTCCAGCCACAGGCGCAGGATCAGATAAAACGCGGCCTTCACGACGAGCGCCGACAGCAGCGCCGACACTGGCGTGGATGCGCTGCCATGGGCGGGTGGCAGCCACCCGTGAAACGGCAACAGCGCGGACTTGATCATCAGACCGGCGAGCATCAGGCCGCCTGCCATCAGCACTGCCACGGACATCTCGGCGGTGAGCAGCGGGGCGAGCGAGCTGAAGGACACCGTACCATAGGCGCCGTACATCAACGCAACGCCGAGCAGGTAGAACGCCGAACCGAGCAGGGTCGCGAAGAGATAACGCAGCGCCGCGCCCACGCGCTGCGCCTCGCCACCTGCGCCGACCAGGCCGACTGCCGCCAAGCCCACGATTTCGAGTGTGACGTAGGCGTTGAAGAGATCTGCGGTGATGAACAGGGCGTTGAGGCCGGCGATCAGCAGGCCGACGAGAGGCCAGAAATAGCGTCGCTCCGGATCAGCGGCCCCGAAATAGGCCCGTGCGTAGATGACGAGCGACAGCCCGATCAGCTGCGTCAGCAGCAGCATCGTTGCGGACAGGCCATCCACCGCGAGCTCGATGCCGAGCGGCGCATCCCAGCCACCCGCCGCGACGTGGGCAGACCGTCGGTCGTTGACGGCCATGGCCAGTTGCAGCGCAAGTCCGCCCTGCACGACCAGGCCCGCCAGTGCCGCACGGCCACCGCGCCCGGGGCCGAGCGCGAACGCAAGGCCCGCCCATGTGAGCGGAATCAGCACCAGTCCCGCGACGGACTCAGGCATCGGTGTCACGAGGGAGTGAAGTGGCGCCGGTCAGCGCGTGCAGCCGCCTGAGCAGCGCGAGCGCCAGCGCGGTGGCGGCGACGGCGACGACGATGCCTGTCAACACCATGGCCTGCGGCACCGGGTCCGCCATGCCGTCGCGCTGCGGCAGCCCCACGAGCACGAGGAACAGACCGCTGCCGAGCACGTTGAAAGCCAGCACCTTGCGCAGCAGATGTGCTGCGATGAGCATGCCGGCCAGCCCGATCGCGAACAGCAGCACCCCGGTGACGGCGAACACCATGCTGCTGCTCATGGCGCCTCATTCTTCCTGTCACGAGACAGCAACAGGAACAGACCGGAGAGGATCAGCCCGAGTGAGATCGTCAGGCCAGATTCGATCAGCAGAATCAGGCGGCCGGCGATCGGCATGGGATATTGCAGCAGCGTGGACTCGAGCCCGGTCACCAGTGCCACGCCGAGGAAGATCAGAAAGCCGCCGGCGATGCTCCAGCGCAGCCGGGCGCGCGGCGCCGACCAGCTTGCGATCAGGCCGCCAAGTTGCAGCAGTACCCCGCCGGCCGCGAGTACGGCTGCGGCCTGGAAGGCGCCACCGGGTCGGTGGGCACCGGCCCATAGCAGGTAGACAGCCATCACGATCATCGCGGGCACGATGAGCCTCGCGAGGATCGACAGCATCGCTTCGACCGGGCGCGGCGCAACGGGATCCGCATCGATGCCGAGCGCCAGGATGCCAATCAGCGCCAGCAACAGCACGGCGACTTCGAGCAGCGTGTCGTAAGCGCGATAATTGAGCAGCACGGCGGTGACCGGGTGCTCGACTCCGCTCGCTGGCAGATGCGTCGTGACCGCCGGCAGCAGATCGAAGGCTGGCGCTGGCAGATCGAGCATCGCGAAGATCAGCGCCAGTGCGCCGGCCAGAACCGCGACAACCACGGTCCACGGCTTCACGCGCCGTTTTCCTGGTGCTGTCGGCGGCGCAGTGCGCCGTAGGTGTCGAGCAGCAGTGCGCCGGTCAGGCCGGCTCCGATGGCCGCTTCCGCGAGCGCGATGTCAGGGGCTTGCAGCCGCGCCCAGGCCAGCGTCATCAGCAGACCAAAACTGACGAACATCACAATCGCACGGCTCAGTCGCGGCGTGCTGAGGCTGCGCCAGCCGCTCCACAGCAGCGCGGCGGCAAGCAGCAGATCGAAGGCTAATGTCAGGTTCACGGCGGGTCCTGTTTCCAGGGCTCGATGCCGAGCGTGTCAGCGCGTTGCGCAATGGCGTAACTGACGCTGGCGGTGGCGACCAGCACCAGCGGCCAGACCAGCACCAGCTTGCAGGCAAGCGCGACGCTGTCGGCCTGCAACGCCAGCCCAAGCAGCACGCACCCAAGCCCGATATTGTCCGCTTTGGTCAGCGCGTGCAGGCGGCAATAGACATCGGGAAAGCGCAGCAGGCCGAGGGTCCCTGCGAAATAGAACAGGGCCCCGGTGACGATCAGCGCACCCCCTGCCCAGTCAGCGATCATCTGCCTGCTCCTCGACCCACGCGCGGCGCGCGAAGGCAATGCCGGTCACGGCGGCGAGCAGCGCCAGCACGAGCGCGACATCGATCAACCCCGTGGCGCCGACAGCAACGGATAGCAGCGCGAGAATGCCGACGCCGGTGCTGCCGAACAGCAGCGCCACCAGCATGCGATCGGCCGCGGTCCTGCCGCCGGCGGTCGCGTAGATCGCAACGGCCAGGTTGCCGAGCAGGAACAGCGCCACAAACGATGCCAGAGTCATCATTGTCCGAGTCCGCTCAAGCGCCTGAGATGGGCTTCCAGCACCGCCGCATCGGCGCGCAGCGGACGCGTGGCATCCAGCACGTGCACGCGCAGGCGGTTGCCTACGAGTCGCACGCCCAGCGTACCGGGCATCAGGCCCAGAATATGCGCCATCGCCAGCGTGGGACCGCCAGGCGGCAACGCAATATCCAGATCGACCAGCGCCGGGGACAGCGCCCGCCGGCCACGTAGCGCAAGCACCGCCACCTGTACGCCGGCCCGCATCGAATGCCAGACGAAAAAACCGATGAAACGGGGCACTGCGAGAACATTTATTCGCCATGCCGATAGGGGTAACAGACGCAGACTTGTCCAGGTCGCGATCCCGACGGCGGGGACGCCGAGGGCCCAACTCCCGGCGTGGCCCTCGCTGAGTATTGACCACAGCACGGCGAACGCGGCGACGCGCCACAGTGCGCCCGTCATCGCGTCAGCCCCGTCCCCGGCGTGGCGGGAGCTGCGGAAGTCCGTGCGTGGCATGCGTCCCGACAGGCATTCAGCCTGTCATGATGATGCGAGGCGCGCTTCGTGTCATTCAGCATCGAAGGTATCGACTCGCCAGTCGGCTTCCATCAGAGTGGCCTTGTAAACCTGCTGTAGTGCGCGGCGTAGCGCGCTGGCCGCACGCAGCCGCGCGTCCAGTGCAGTGACCGACAGCCGCCCGTCGGTGCCTGCCGCCAGCCAATGCTCTTTCAAATGCTCGTATGCCTCTTCAACGGCCAGCACAGCGGCTTCTGGCACCGCAATACGCGCATCTGTCCGCGCGCTGTGGATGGCCGTCACCAGCAGCTCTGCGCAGGTCACGAATGCCGTGAGTGCAGCAGGTTGTTCCTGTTGCACGCGCGGCAACTCGTCAGCCGTCTCGATGGCCTCGACGACGAACTCTGCGGTGCGTTCATAGTAACGCGCAACCCGCAGGATACGTGGCAGGCGCGCCGCGCTGTCGGCTGACATGCCTGCGCGGTTGAACTGCACAATGAAGTCGGCGACGGCTCGATTGAGCCGCATCGTAATCCGATGGTCGTTGCGTACGATGTCGGCGGTGTCGGGGGCATCTCTGAGGGCAATCTCCAGCGCTCGCAGCGCGATGTCGCCGATGTGCGCGACTTCGCGTTCCAGCGCGCCGAGCGCGAGAGCGGGCACGGCGATGATGGTGTTGTCGATATGCCGCGGCAGCGCTTCGTCCTCGCCGGCGCGGCGAAAGCGTCGCTCCAGGAAACGGCTCAGGTGACCCGCAATGGGCCAGATCAGGACTACTCCGAGCACATTGAAGATGGTATGAAACAGCGCGAGCATCGCTGCCGGCGCCGCACCGATGCCGCTTGCCGCGCCCAATGTGCCCAGCAGTTTCACCAGCCACGGTAACACGGCGAGCGCAAACGCGGCGGTCCAGACGTTGAATACGATGTGGGCCGCTGCGGCGCGGCGGGCATTGGCCGTTGCACCAATCGTGGCGAGAAGCGCGGTGACCGTTGTGCCGACATTCGCCCCGATCACCATGGCCGCAGCAGTCTCGAGCGAGACGAGCCCGCTTTGCGCCGCAGTCAGCGCCAGGGTCAGCGCGGCGCTCGAACTCTGCATCAGCACTGTGAGGGCGATCCCGGTCAGCAGGTGCACCAGGAGGCCACGTAAGCCCGTGCCGGTTGGCATCTCGATTCCCGCCGCGACATCGATGAAAGTCACGCGCAGCAGATCGATGCCCAGAAATAGAATACCGAAGCCGGCCAGCGCCATGCCGAACGCGCCGCGCCGTTTGCGCTCGCCGGTCAGGCGCAGCAGCATGCCGCAGCCAAGCAGGGGCAGCGCGAGTGCTTCGATCTCGAACTTCAGTCCGACCAGCGCGACGAGCCAACCCGTCATCGTGGTGCCGACATTCGCACCGAACAGTACCCAGATGGCCTGCGACAGGCCGACAATACCGGCATTGACAAACCCGATCGTCGCTACCGTCACGGCACTGGACGACTGCACGAGCGCCGTGACGAGCGCACCGGACAGCAGTCCGCGTGTCCGGGTGCGCGTTGACCAAGCCAGTACGCTTTCGAGCGCGGGACCGGCAGCGAGTTTAAGGCCGTCGGTCATCATGCTCATGCCGAGCAGGAAAAGGCCCATTCCGCCGACGAAGCCACTGATCAGCTCGAAGTTGTGCATGCCGGGTGATCGTTACGCAATACCTAGCAAAGTATGCCAGAGCGCGGCACGGTGATAGCGCAACACCGGCTGCCAGAATGGCCTGTAAACAACCGAAAAATCAGCGCAGGCGGCGGGAAAAAAAGCTTGATCGGTGCGCCACGGCGCGCACCGAGGTGCGCTGTCGGGCGGGCTTATCTGCCCTGAAATGTCGCGTCGCGCTTTTCGCGAAAGGCCGTGGTGCCTTCGGCGAGATCCGAGGTCCCGCTGAGATCGTGGAAAGAGCGCGATTCCATTCTCAGCCCGTCTTCAATGGGCCGCCCCATCGCCCGCAGCATGACTTCCTTGCCGAGTCGCTGCGCAAGCGGCGCGCGTGACGCGAGCTTGCCCGCATAGGCGAGCGTTTCGGCCAGCAGCGCTTGAGCGGGGATCACGCGATTGACAAGCCCGGTGCGCAAGGCCCAGTCGGCGTCGAAGCGGTCGCCCGACAGGAACATCTCCATCGCGTTCCCGAGTCCGACGATCCACGGCAGGCGCACCAGACCGCCGTCGCACGCGTGGAAGCCCCATTTGACGTCCTGCAGCGCAAACACGGCCTGCGGTGAACAGAAGCGGATGTCGCAGGCGAGCGCGAGTTCGAGTCCGCCCGACATCGCATAGCCGTTGACCGCAGCGATGACGGGTTTGAAGACCTCGAGCGTGCGCGTGATGCCGCCGAAGCCGGGGCCATTGGTAAAGCGCCGCACGAATTCAGGCGCGGCTGTCGTCGCGAACGGCATGGTGTAGGTTTTGAGGTCGGCGCCGGCACAGAAGGCTGCGTTGCCGGCGCCCGTGATGACGGCGACGCGCGCGTCGTCGTCAGCATCGAATTCACACCAGCGCTCGATCAGCGCCTCGTTGGCGGTGAAATCGAGCGAGTTCATCACCTGCGGGCGGTCGATCGTGATCAGCCTCACGTGACCGTGCCCCTCATAGCGGATGTCGCTCATCGCGCAGCAGGCCCGGCGAACAAATCAGGCCGCCTTGCTGCGGCCGATGCGGTTCTCGACGAAGTCGTCGAAGGTCGCGGTAGCCAGCACCTCGCCATCTTTGCTGAGGACGTCGAACATGCGGCCGTCGTCGGCCTGCATCGCGAACAGCATCGTGCAGCCTGTCGGGCCGGCGCGCTCCATGTGGGTTTCGCCGTCCGGCGTCGGGCCGGAGAAGCCGGGCTGGCGAATCTTGTGCACCGTTTCGAACTCGCGCGTCTCGATGACGTGCTGTTCGCCGTCGATCACGAGCGCACTTGTGTTGCAGATGTGGCGGTGGAAGTGACAGTAGGCATTCGGCGCCCAGCGCGTCAGCAGGTCGAGACGGCCGGTGGCCCGGTCGGCGCTGAGCACAGCGAAGGCGTATTCGATCGGATAGTCGAAGGCCGGGCTGCCGGCAAGCTGTACCCATTGGACAATGTTGAGGTCGAAGTTCGCCGGCAGTTCAGCGCTCAGAGGCTGCGATTCAGTCATGGTTGATGTCTCCCTGGCAGTGCTTGAAGTTCAGTTGTGGTGGCCGCTCAGGCGGCCTTGCCGAGGCGGTTCTGGACGAGATCGTCGATCGTCGCGACGGCGATCACCTGATCACGCCGATCCAGCAGTTCGAACAGACGGCCATCTTCGGCATACACGCTGAACAGAATCGTGAGCCCGTGCGGGCCGGCGAATTCCATATGCGTCTCGCCGTCCGGGGTGGTGCCCCGAAAGCCAGCCTGGCGAATCTTGTGGACCGATTCATGCCCATGCGTCTCGACGAGGTGCTGCTCACCGTCGACCAGTAAGGTAGCCGTGTGGCCCAGATGGCGGTGATAGTGGCAGTAGGCGTGCGGCGCCCAGCGGGCGAGGAAATCGATGCGGCCGGCGGCCGCATCGGCGCTGATAACGCCGAGGGCATAGTCAATCGGGTAGTCGAAGGCGTCGTCGCCGGTGAACTGGCGCCATTCGACCTTGTGCATGTCGAAACCTTCCGGCAGTTCTGCGCGCAGGCGTTGGGGCTGATTCATCTGGCAACCTCGATTCGTGACCTGGATGGCGATGGGACGGAGGGGAGCCGCTGAGCCGACGCCCCAGGCCAAGCACGACAACGCCCGAACCCATTGGCAATATACCGCAAGGTGTGCGAACAGGCGCCCGCCCGGGCGTGGGATGTCAACAAAACACGTGAACCGCGGCGCAGCAAGTCGCCGCCGCGCGCAGCAAACAGAAGGAACCATGCATGAAGGTCTACGAACTGCGAACCTACAGCCTGCACGTCGGCAAGATGGCTGAGGCGGTCAAGCTTTATCAGGAAACCGGCTACGCCGTGCTCGAGCAGGCCGGCGCAGCGAAGAAACTCGTGGGTTACTTCCTGTCCGATACCGGCGCCATCAATCAGCTGGTGCACCTGTGGCGCTTCGATGACGATGCCGATCGCCGCGCACACTGGGCGTCGCTCTATTCGAACAAGGCGTTCATTGAGGACTTTGCGCCGAAGATTCGGGCGTTGATTGCGTCACAGGAAGTGAAACTGCTGCTCGGCGCGCCGTGGGGGCCACAGCCGTAGGACAGGCGCGGGTTAGACAGACCGGGTCATCACGTGGATGACCCGGCCGACGCCCTTGCGGGCGTAAACGCTTAGTACGAGTCGCGACGCGACGGACGCGCTTCGCGCGGCTTCGCTTCGTTGACGCGCATGTTGCGGCCCTGTATCGGGCTCTCGTTCAGCGCTTTGATGGCGGCAAGCGCCTGGCTGTTGTTCGGCATTTCGACGAAGCCAAAACCCTTCGACTGGCCGGAAAACTTGTCCATGATCACGGACGCGCTGGTGACTTCACCAGAGGCCGAGAACGCCGTACGAAGGTCTGCGTCGGTGACGCTATAGGCCAGATTGCCAACATAAATATTCATTCAAATCTCACAATCGAAAAATAAACGTGCTTTGAAAGTGGTCACGCAACGCAGAGTCGATAACACAAACGTTCCGCGTTCCGATTCGCCGCTGAGCGGCGAATTCTGTACCCCGTGAGCCGGCCTGTGGAGTAGATGATCCAGCGGGCCGGCGGCGAGGGAGGTGATGCTGCGCCAGATATGACGCGGCGGGAATGTTGGGCACTCTACGCTCCTTTCACGGGAAAGGGCAGCGCTGCGTGGCAAGTCGTCAAGCCCGGGGCAGCCGGCCCCGGGGCGCAGCATTCCCGAACGCTCAGTCCGGCACGTAGGCGTTGACCTGAATCTCGACGACCTGGCCGGGAAAGGTCAGGGCGGTCACGCCTATCCCGGTCCACGCCGGGGGGGGATTCGAGCGGAGAATGTAGCGGTCTTTGACCTCGCAGAACAGGGCGAGCTGCTCCTGGATGCCGACGTGATAAGTCGTCATCGCATAGACATGCTCGAAGCCGGCTCCGGCTTGCGTCAGCACTATCTTCACGTTCTCCCACGCCTGCACTATCTGCGCCTCAAGGTCTTCGACGACGCGCATGTTCGCATCCCGTCCCACCTGCCCCGCGCAGGTGATCCACGGGCCGATGCGGACAGCGGGTGCGTAGTGGAAGCGCTCGAAGATGTTCTGCATGGTCGGCGGTACGACGATCTGCGGCTTCATGGGTTTTCCTCTTCGATCTCGACGTTGGGGTGTCGGGTGCGTCGCACGCTCAGTCTGCGGGCAGACGACGCGCGATGTCTTGCGCGAGCGCGCCGACCGCGGCGGACGCGGCAGCTACCAGCGCATCATAGTCGTCGGCATCGCCGCCGACGGGCAGGCTCAGTTCGCTGAACTGTACGAGGGCTGGCCGGTCAGCTGCGCGGCGCTGAAGCGTCCAGCGCGCGCTGAGCTGCATTGTGCCGTCCGCTGCACGCTCGAAGCGCTGGATTTCAATGCTGATCTGGCGGGCTGGCGGCTGGGCGCCGCGCCATGGATGCGGAATGACCTGCGTGTCGGGCATGGCCAGCGCGAGTTGTGCGTGCAGGGCCCGTGCGAACGAATCGCTCAGCGGTTCGGCCCAGCGATGGCGGTTCGAAAGATTCAGGCGCGTGGTATTGGCCCAGGTGACGATCTGGGGCCGATCGAGATATTCCGGCAGCCTTATCGGCCCCAGGCCGAGGCGCGGCCCGTCGACGGCACCGGCGTTCCCCGCAGGCGCGCTCAACAGGTAGTACTGTGCTGGCGGCGTGCGCGAGCACGCCGCAGTGCACAGCGCCATCGTCAGCAACATCACTCGAGCGTACGCAGGGGGCATGCAGGACCTCATGGAGTGTCATCGCCGCGTCCGGTGAGCACAGACTCGGGCTGGGTTTCGAGCGCTTCGGCGAGCAGACGCAGGGCGCGCGCCGCGGACGTCGTTTCCTCGAGCATCTCGTTGATCTGATAGTGAGTCGTCGAGTTCTCGCTGGTCGCCGCGCGCAGTGCCTTCGCCGTTTCCGCGAGCTCTTCGCTGGCGTGAGTGATCGCGAGCATCGGGCCGGCGTCGCCGCGTGTCAGCGCCGCGACATTCGCCGCGCCTTCATCGATGCGTTGAAGCGTTTGCCGGCCGGCGCGCAGCGTTTCAGCGCTCTCCTCGAGTGTCGAGCGCGTCACGCGCAACGTGGCCGCGGCTTCGTTCATCACCGACTGCACGTCGTTCGTGACCGTCGTCGCGCGCTTGTCGAGGCGCGCCGTCAGCGACGACAGATGCTCGAGCGTCTGGTCGAGGCTCGACAATGCGTGCGATACCTCGGGTGAGGTCACGAGTTCACGTACCGATTCGGAAATCATCGAGATGTCCTCAACCAGCTTCTCGACGTTCAGCTTGTCGAGTTTGTTGGTCAGCTCCTCGACCTCGGTCGGCAGAGTCGGGATCTCGGGAATGTCGCTGTCGCCGCCGTAAAGCGTCAGCGGGCGATCGGGGTAGAAGTCGAGGTCGATGTACAGCTGGCCGGTCAGGAAGCTCCAGGTCTTGAGCCGCGCGCGCAGGCCACGCTGGGCCAGCTCCGAGTTCTCGGCGATATCGCTTAGCGCGATCGCCTGGCCTTCGAGGTTCTTCAGCACGTATTCGTCGGTGCGCACGACGACCGGCACCAGGAAGCTGAATTTTTTTTGGTCCACTGACAGGCCGATGCTCTCCACGCTGCCGATTTTTACGCCGCGAAACACCACCGGTGAGCCCACCTGCAGGCCCGTCGCCGAGCCTTCGAAGTACATGATGTACGACGGCCGCTCGCGCCAGAAACCGCCATCGGCAAGCAGCAGTACCGCCGTCACGATGAGTGCCACCGCGCCGATCACGAATCCGCCGATGACTTTGGGGTTCGCCTGTTTGCTCACGCGCCGCCCCGCTGCAGAAAATTACGCACCTTCTCCACCTCGCCCTGCGCCAGTGCTTTTGGATCGCCGGTGGCGATCATCGTTTTGGTGTCCGCATCGAGGAACACCGAGTTGTTCGCAATCGCAAAGATGCTCGCCAGTTCGTGCGTGACGAGCACGATCGTCGCGCCCAGGCTGTCGCGCAGTTCGACAATCAGTTCATCGAGCCGTCGCGAGCTGATAGGGTCGAGGCCGGCCGAAGGTTCGTCGAAGAAGAGAATCTGCGGGTCCAGCGCCATGGCCCGGGCAAGCCCCGCGCGCTTTTTCATCCCGCCACTGATCTCCGATGGATAGAACGCTTCAAAGCCCGCAAGGCCGACCAGCGACAGCTTCAGCGACACGATTTCGGCGATCAGTTCGGCCGGCAGACCGGTGAATTCGCGCAGCGGCAGCGCGATATTCTCGGCCAGCGTCAGCGAACTCCACAGCGCGCCGGCCTGAAACAGCACGCCGAAACTGCGCTGCCGGCCCACCTGCGCCTCCGGCGTTGCGGCCCAAAAGTCTTCGCCATCGTACAGCACGGAGCCCTTGGCTGGGCGGTTGAGCCCGATCATCTGCTTCAGCAGCGTGCTCTTGCCGCAGCCGCTGCTGCCCATGATGACGAAGATGTCGCCGCGATTGACGGTGAAGTTGAGGTCGCGCTGAATCACGTAATCGCCGTAGGCCATCGTGAGATCGCGAATTTCGATTTGCGCACTCACGTCAGATGCCCAGCTTGTGGAAGACAATCGTCAGCACCGACGCCGAGATCGTGATCAGCAGAATGCCGAGCACCACCGCCGAGGTCGTCGCCTCTCCTACCGCCTGCGCGCTGCGTCCGCACTGCATGCCGCGCAGGCAACCGGCAAACGCCACGAGGCCGCCGTAGACCGTGCCCTTGATGGCGCCGACCGCGAAGTGCTTCAGTTCGAGTGCCGTCAGCGTTTCGTTGTAGTACTCGTACATGCCGACATTGAATACGCCGACCGCGATCATCATGCCGGCCAGAATGCCGACGATGCCGGCGTACAGCGTCAGCAGCGGCACCATCAGCAGTAGCGCAAGCATTCGCGGCAGCACGAGATAGTCGATCGGCGAAACGCCCAGCACGCGGAAAGCGTCGATTTCCTCGTTGACCTGCATCGTGCCGAGCTGCGCCGCATAGGCCGCGCCCGTGCGGCCGGCGAGAATGATGCCGGTCATCAACGCCGCGACTTCGCGCACCACGCCGATGCCGACGAGATCGGCGATATAGATTTCAGCCCCGAAGAGGGCGAGCTGGACTGCCCCCATGTAGGCGAGGATGGTGCCGACGAGAAAGCTGATCAGCGAGACGACAGGCAGCGCGCGCGGCCCGACCTCCTCGATCAGCCACGCCAGCTCTTCGCGCCGGTAGCGCGCGCGGCCGACGCAGAAGCGCCCGAGCGAGAGCGCGATTTCACCGGCAAACTCCACCATCGCCGGCAGGTCACGCCAGACGTTCATGGCGTGCTGTCCGAGCGAGGCAAGCAGGCCGGTCGCCTGCGGTGGGCCGCGCCGTTCGGCCGGCGGCGGCACCGCGAAGGCCAGGGTCAGCAGACGGCGCAGGCCGTCAGGCAGTTCGCTCTGATCGACATCGATCTGGCGCGCGCGACAATCGCGAATCAGGGCCGCCAGGAAATTCACGGCGCTGGAATCCCAGGCGGCAAGTTCGGTCGCGCTCAGGCGCACCTTGCGTGCGTGTGACAGCCGCGGCGCGACCGCCACATAACGGGGCACGACGCCGCGCAGCGACCAGCGGCCAGTCAGCTGCACGCACGGCTCATCGGCTTGGCCGTCGATCACGAGCCACTCGCGCCACTCGTCTGCTGCGTCTCTGGCCGTCATGCCGATCGTCTGCTCCGTGGCGGGCCATGCGACATGCTGGCCTCGCCGGGGAGTATAGGGTGCGCACGCCGCAGCGCGCGTGCCGATGCGGCGTGACAGCGTGCGGGTGCGGCGCTTATGCTGCCGGAGGTCGGGTAATCGGAGGTCGCCTGGATGCCGGTCAGCTATATGCAAGCCATCGCCGAGCGTTACCTGCGTCTCGGCTATCAACCCTATCGCTGGTTTGCCGCGGAGTCTGCGCCGCCGTGGCAGCCCGTGCTGAAGCCCTTGCGCGAGATGCGCCTCGGGCTGTTGTCGACGTCCGGCGCGTATGCCGTCGGTCAGGTTGCCTATCACTACAAGGACGACTGCTCCATCCGCGAGTTCCCGTCCGCCACGCCGGATTCAAACCTGCGCTTTTCGCATATCACCGAGAACTTCCTCGTCGACCCGCGCCGTGATCCGGGCTGCATCTTTCCGTCGCGCGCGCTGCGCGGGCTCGTGACGCGCGGCGTGCTGGGGAGTCTCGCCGATCGGCTGCTGTCCTGCATGGGCGGCGTGTACTCACAGCGGCGCGTGCGTGAGGAAGTGGCGCCCGCGGTGCTGGCAGCCATGCGCGCGCAGGCGGTCGATGCCGTCTTGCTGGTCGCGATGTGACCCGTGTGTCACCAGACCGTGAGTCTGGTCGCGCGGCACCTCGAAGCCAATGGCATCCCGACGATGTGTCTCGGCAGCGCACTCGATATTTTTGAAGCGGGCCGCCCGCCACGGTCGACCTTCGTCGACTATCCGCTCGGCCACTCGGCCGGCAAGCCCTTCGACGTCGCCGATCAGGAGATGATTCTGCTCGCCGCGCTGCAGGGACTTACCACGGCCACTGCACCAAGCACGTTGCAGTGTCTGCCGAACCGGTGGGACGACAGCGGCGAGTGGCAGCAGGCGGCGGGCGCCAGCACAGGCGAAGACACGCGCCAGCCGCGCGATGACACCCCGCAGTTTCAGTTGCCGGCCGATCGTGACGCGGCGCTGGCGAGCGGCGCCCTGATGAGATAAGGACCTGGGTCCTGAGGCGGGGTGCGGTTCGAACGGGCTTTCAGTCCGGGGTGAATTCGATCAGCTCGGCCGGCCGTGCGAGCAGCAGCTCGCGCGCGCCGAGCGGGCCGATGACCTGCACGCGCAGATGTTCGAGATCGGGCAACAGCGAGAAGAGACTGGTAGTCGCGGCGCCCAGCGCGCCCGGGCGTGCACACCGGAGCGTGTAGCCCAGCCTGAAGTCCGCGTGTGCTTCGTCGGCGTGCGCGGGCGAACCATCGTGGTGGCCTGGCGCCGAGTCGACCTGCGTGGCGGTCAAGGTGCAGCCGGCGTCGGGTGTCGGCGCGATCACGCGCCCGACCTTTTGCAACCGCGCCAGTGCCGCGTCAACGCTCGCGCGCTCCGCCGGCGTCGCGGGCGCATGTTCGAAGCCGACAACGTCATGCGCCGGGATCTCGAGCATCGCCCGCAGCGTCTCGCCATCGACGACGATCTGCAACGTCGCCACACCGTGCTCATGCGCGCCCTCGGCTGCCCCGGCGACTGCTGGCACCAGCGACCGCAGGGCGAACACGGAGGCGGCAAGGTGCAAGGGCAAGGCGCGGACTCGACACACTAGCTGACGGCCAATGCGTCGATCGTGAAAATCAGACGCGGCGTGCCATCATCGACCGCCGGCGAACGATGGACACAACCGCGGCCTTCGTGGCCCGGCCACGCCTCACCCTTCAGCAGCGCTAACGCGCCCGTCGGCAGGCGCCGTATCGGGCCACACACGGTGCCGCTGTCGCCGTCAGGCAGGCCGTCCGCGCGGTGACCCAGCCGCTCACGCCTGACATCCCCGTCCGCCAGCCATTCGGTGCCCACGCCCGCGTAGGTGCAGATGAGCCGCAGTCCCACGCGATCGGTGTGGAAGCGCGGGCACATTGCGCCGGTCAGCACGCGCAGGCGCAGCCCCAGTGTGGGTGCATCGGTCAGCGTGGCGTAGACATCGATCAGCAATCGCCAGTCATCGAGCAGCGCTGCAGCGTCGGCATCGAACAGCAGAGCGCCCAGGCTGGGATTCGCGGCCGCGCTGACGATGCGACGCTCGCCCGGACCGTGCTGCAGTTGACGTGCAGCGGCATCGATTACTGCCGCAGGCAGCACGCGCGGCAGGTACACCGCGTTCACGGACGGCGCGCAGATGTCGGCAAGATCGGCGATGTGCGCGCACTCGCGCCACGACGGCGCGTCGGACAGCGCGGGGATCGTCAGCGCTGCATTCATGGCAGTGCCTCCGTGCCGGCGCGTTCCATCTGCCAGTCGTTGAACGGATCTGGCAGGTGGCGCCAGGCGTCGAGCCCGAGCCCCCATTCGCGGTCGTCGAGCAGGCACGCATCGAAACGGGACTGCAGCGAGGCCTCGTCGTAATCAATGCCGATGATCACCAGTTCTTGGCGGCGATCACCGTGCGGCCCGTCGAACTCGCGCACGATCAGCGCCTGCGACTCGGGATCTGGCGGCCATTCGTCGCGCGCGATCGCGCTCCACCACAGGCCGCCGGGACCATGCCGGCAGGCACCGCCCGCCTGCGACCACGAGCCGACCACTTCCATGCGTGTCGCCAGCCAGAAGAAACCCTTGGATCGCAGCACACCAGGCCATTCGCTGTTGATCAGATCCCAGAAGCGCTGCGGATGAAACGGGCGTCGCGCGCGATATACGAAATTCGAGATGCCATAGGCTTCTGTTTCAGGCGTATGTTCGCCGCGGCCTTCGCGCAGCCAGCCCGGCGCGCGCGCCGCCTCGTCGAAATCGAAACGCCCTGTGTCGAGAATGGCGTCGAGTGGCAGTTGTCCCTGACGCGCCGAGACCTGCGTGGCGCGCGGATTCAGCGCGCGCAGGATGGCGGCAAGCCGCGCCAGTTCTTCGGGCGTGACGAGATCGGCCTTGCTGATCACGAGGACGTCGCAGAACTCGACCTGCTCGATTAGCAGATCGACGACGGTGCGATCGTCATCCTCGCCCAGCGACTGCCCACGCGCGACGAGATCGTCCTGCGACGCGTAGTCGCGAAGGAAGTTGAACGCATCGACAACCGTCACCATTGTGTCGAGCCGCGCCACCGAAGACAGGCTCTGGCCTTGATCGTCGGCGAAGGTGAAGGTTTCGGCGACCGGCAACGGTTCGGAAATCCCGGTCGATTCGATCAGCAGGTAATCGAAGCGGCCCTCGTCGGCCAGCCGCGTGACCTCCAGCAGCAGATCCTCGCGTAAGGTGCAGCAGATGCAGCCGTTGCTCATCTCCACGAGCTTCTCGTCAGTCCGCGACAGGGCGGCGCCCCCGCTGCGGATCAGCGCGGCGTCGACATTGACCTGCGACATGTCATTGACGATGACCGCGACGCGCAGCCCTTCGCGGTTGTTCAGTACGTGATTGAGCAAGGTCGTCTTGCCCGCGCCGAGGAAGCCGGACAGCACGGTGACAGGCAGTCGTGTATCGAGCGCCATGGGAACCCTCAGTTTGTGTGGGAGCAGGTATTGGTGTCTGGTACGTAATATAGTAACAATATACGGGCAGTCGCAAGCGAGACCGTCACGGACGACGCAGACGGGCGTCGGAAGCTCGTATGGCCGGGTAGGCGCCGGCAGTCTGGAGGCGCGCCGCCGGACGACATCCCGGGCGCGAGGAACTGACGCGGGCAGCCAGCCCGTCACACCGCCGTGCGCATCAGTTCCCCGATCAGGCGCTCGAGATGCCGCACGGTGCGGCAGGTGTCGACCCGGTCGCAGGCGGTCGCGAGGCGGGGCATTTCGGAGTCGCCGACGGTCCAGAACCCGCGTGACTCCGGATTCAGCCAGATCACGCGTCGCGCACGTTCATGGATCTGCCGCAGTTCACGCAAACCCGCGTAACCATAGTTTGACCGCGCGTCGCCGAGGATCAGCACCGTGGTGTGGTGATCGATGTCGCCCAGCGCCTGTTCGCACAGTTGCGTGAAGGCCATGCCGTAATCCGTCGACCCCCAGCCATGTTGCTGCAGGGTCAGGGCGACCGCTTCCTCGACGGCGTGCGTTTTGAACAGTTCTGTGACCTCCGCCAGCACCGACGAGAACACGAAGGCGCGCACCTTCGGCAGCACCTCGGCCACGCTGTACAGAAACAGCAGCAGGAAGCGCGCATAGTTGGCGACCGAGCCCGAGACATCGCACACGGCGACGATCTTCGGCCGCTCGATTTTCTTCCGTCGCCAGACGATGTTGAAAAGCAGGCCGTCGAATTCGATGTTGCGGCGGATCGTGTGGCGCACGTCGAGCACGCCGCGCTGCGCGACCTTTCGCCGCCGCGAATGCAGCGCCACCAGCTTCTTTGCGAGCTTGCGCACCAGGGTCTGCATGATGCGGAAGTCGCTGACGTCGGCGCGTGCAAGCGGCACCTGCTGCAGGATCTCCTCGCGCAGGCGGGTGCCGGCGTTGGCGGTCAGCAGCAGCAGCTGGCGATCGACGAGCGCGAGCACGTCCTCGCGGAGCACCGTCAGGCGGCCGCGCAGTCGCTCGGCTTCGGCTTCGGCTTCGTCACCGGCGCTGCGCAGGGCATACAGCCGCCGTTCGAGTGGCTCGACGCCCATCCTCTCGAGCATCCGGCGCGAGTACATGCCGCGCTGGGTGAAGAGCCTGATTTCGGTGATGCCAACCTCACGCGCGGCTGACGCGATCGCCATCTGCAGCTGCGCGCGATCGCCGGCTTCCAGCAGCGACTGCAGACTGTCACCGCTTTCCGCATTGGCCGCTTCAGCCGCCGGTTGCTCACCGCCCGGGCTGTCGCCTTCGGTTTCGTTGCCGCTGTCTCCCGCGTTGTCTTCCGCAGTTGCCTCGTCGGCCGGCGGCAACTGGCGCAGATCTTCGGCGTGAAAGAACTGTTCGAAGCATTCGTCGAAGCGCGACTTGTCGTCGACGGTCTTCGCGAGCACCTGCGACAGCGCCGTTTTCAGCAGCGCGCGATCGTCATAGCCCACGGCGCCGAGCACGGCCGCCGCATCGATGCCTTCGCTGGTCGACACACGCACGTCCGACGCGCGCAGCGCCTGCAGTAAATTGCCGAGGACGAGACTCACTGCGCCCTCAGGCTTTGCGTGCCGCCGAGATCAGGCGATAGAGATCGTTGTCGACCTGCACGATGTCGTCCTGGAACTTCAACAGCAGGTTCAGCGTGGTGCGCACGAGATCGACGTCGAGCTCATCCGCATGCAGCAGCAGCAGCGCGCGAGCCCAGTCGATGGTTTCGGAGATCGCCGGCGTCTTCTTCAGATCGAGCGCGCGCAGGCCATGCACGAAGCCGACCAGCTGATGCCGGATGCCATCGCTCAGCGCCGGGACGCGGCTCGCGATGATGCGGCGCTCGAGGTTCGCATCGGGATACGGAATGTGCAGATGCAGGCAACGCCGTTTCAGTGCGTCGCCGAGTTCGCGTGTGTTGTTGGACGTCAGAAAGACCACCGGCGGCACGGTGGCCGTGACGGTGCCGAGTTCGGGGATCGAAATCTGGTAGTCCTGCAGCATCTCGAGCAGGAAGGCTTCGAATTCCTGGTCGGACTTGTCGATTTCGTCAATCAGCAGGACCGCGCCTCCTGGTTCCCAAAGTGCCTTCAGCAGCGGCCGCGGTTCGAGAAATTCGGTGCTGAAGAAGGTGTCGTCGAACTCGTGCAGACGCGAAATCGAATCGGCGAGACCGTTCGCGCCGGCCATCAGATCGCCGAGCTTGTCCTTCAGGACCTGCGTATAAAGCAACTGCTTGCCATACTTCCATTCGTACAGCGCTTTCGATTCGTCGAGGCCCTCGTAGCACTGCAGCCGGATCAGCGGCTTGCCGAGCCAGGCCGCGGTGGCGCACGCGAGTTCGGTCTTGCCGACGCCCGGCGGGCCCTCGACGAGGATGGGCTTCTGCAGGTTGGTGGCGAGGAAGATCGCAGTCGCAATGGCGTCGCTGCACAGGTAGCCGGTGGCTTCAAAACCGGCATGGATCGCCGCCAGCGACGCGCGGACGTCGGTGGCGAAAGAGGTCGGGGCATTCACGCGGGGCACTCCCTTTGGATCTGCCGGGAGGCTAGCATGCGCTCCGGCAATTGCCGAATTGGCATGCCGACCGGCCTCGGGGTGCGGGCCGCCTGGGCGCGTGCAGGGACGCCGCGAGCGCGCAACGGGGAGAGTGCCCTCCGCCATTTCGTTTGAGCCCGGCCGCTTCATGGCCTGGGGACCCGGGTCAACATTATCTTCACATGCGGCTGTTCCTGAGCGGCTGCCGCGGCGTTGCGTTACTCGGCAATAGCCCCCCGCTATTGCCTGCCAATCGCGCCTTGCCGCAACCCCTCAGGAACACCCTCGAGGGCGACAAGATAATGTTGACCAGAGTCCTAAGTGAAGGCCGCCCGGCCGAACTGAACGCCGGGCCCGGCTCCTGGCACAACTTGTCTGGTTGAGCGCCGCATTCCATGATGGGGGCCTGCTGCTCAGCCGGAGGTCCGTCGATGCTTCGTTTGCGTTGTCTGTTGCTGTTGTGCGCGCTCAACGTGGGCGCAACGGAACGGTTGCGTCTCGCGACCACCACCAGCACACAGGATTCCGGCCTGCTGAACGTGCTGAATCCAGCGTTCGAGGCGGCTTCCCGCATTCAAGTCGATGTCATCGCGGTCGGCAGCGGCAGGGCGCTCGCGCTGGCACGCAACGGCGATGTCGACGTGGTGCTCGCGCACGATCCGGCCGCTGAGGAGGCATTTGTGGCCGACGGGGCCGGCATTGAGCGACGGCCGGTGATGACGAATGATTTCGTGCTGGTGGGGCCGCCGGCTGACCCTGCCGGGCTGCGGGCGGCGACCTCCGCCGCCGATGCGTTCGCGCGCATCGCGCGCACGGAGGCTCCGTTCGTGTCGCGCGGCGACCAGTCCGGCACGCACGTGAAGGAGCTTGCGCTGTTCGCCGCCGCGCAGGTGCAGCCCGCCGGCCCCTGGTATCTCGCCGCCGGGCAGGGCATGGGACCTGTGCTGCAGATCGCCGATGAAAAGCCGGCCTATACGCTGGCCGACCGCGGCACCTGGCTGGCACGCCGCGCGGATCTCGGGCTGATCCTGCTGTACGCCGGCGATCCGGCGCTGTTGAACTCCTATCACGTGATGCTCGTGAATCCAGCGCACCATCCGCACGCCCGCGTCGAGGCGGCGCGCGCGTACGCTGATTTTCTGACCGGTGCGCGCGGACAGGCGCTGATTGGCGGTTTCCAGATTGACGGCGAGGCCCTGTTCACGCCGGTCGCGGTGCCGTGAGGCGGGCCGCCGGCTGAGGGCAGATGAGCTTCTTCGCGGAGTCACTGCGCACGGGCCTCGGGCTGATCGTCGGCCTCGACGCCGATTTGAGGCAGATCGTCGCCACCTCGCTGTTCACGTCCTTGACCGCGGTGCTGCTGGCGTCGCTGGTAGCGATCCCGGCTGGCGTGCTGACCGCGCTCGCCGGGTTTCGCGGCAAGGCGCTGCTGAAGCACGCCCTGAACGCGCTGATGGCGGTGCCGACAGTCGTGGTCGGGCTGGTGCTGTACGGCCTGCTCTCGCGGCGCGGCGTGTTCGGCGACTACGGGCTGCTGTTCACGCCGCTTGCGATGATCATCGGGCAGACGGTGTTGATCACGCCGCTGATCTGGAATCTCGTGCTGACGGCCGTCGAAAACCGCGATCCGCGGCTGGCGTTCACGTGTCGCGCGCTGGGCGCGAACCGTCGACAGCAGGCGATGATTGTAGTGCATGAAGCACGGCATGCGCTGGTCGCCGCGACGATTCTGGGTTTCGGCCGTGCCATCGGTGAAGTGGGCGTGGCGATGATGCTCGGCGGCAACATCGAACATCACACGCGCACCATGACCACCGCGATTGCACTCGAGACCAGCAAGGGGGCGTTTGCGCTCGCGCTCGCCCTCGGCGTGGTGCTGGTCGTCATCGCGCTCGCCGTCAATCTTGCGCTGAGCCTGCTGCAGGGAGTCAGGCGATGACCGCGCTGTACCGCTTTCAAGGCGTCCGCGTGCAGCGGGGCGAGCGTCTGGTGCTCGACCTGCCGGCGCTCGACCTCGGTGCGGACGGCATCACGGCCCTCGTCGGTCCGAACGGCGCCGGCAAGAGCACACTGCTCGAAGTGCTGGCCTTTCTGCTGCCGCACGGCACGGGCGATCTGCGCTTTGCGGAGATGCCCGTCACGCCCGCCTTGCGAGCGGCCTTCGGCAGGCGCGCCGGACTCGTTGCACAACGCCCGTATCTGTTCGATCGCACGGTGCGCGGGAATGTGATGCTGGGACTCGGCCTCCGCGGCCTGACGACGGCGCTGGCCGCCGCACGCACGGACGACACGCTCGCGCGTCTTGGCATCGCGGCGCTGGCCGAGCGGCACGCCGGCAGCCTGTCCGGCGGCGAGGCGCAGAAGGTCGCGATCGCGCGCACGCTCGCACTCGAGCCCGAAGTCCTGCTGCTCGACGAACCCTTCAGTCATCTCGATGCCGGTGCGATTGATGACCTCGTGGCCCTGATTGCGTCACTGCCGGATCTCGGCACGCGGGCCGTGCTGTTCTCGACGCATGACTCGGATCTCGCCGCACGGCTGACCTCGACGATCGTCAATCTCGTTGACGGCTGCGCCGGACTCGGCGCGTTGCCGAACTTCTTCGACGGCCGCCTCGACGCGGGCGAGCACATCTTCGATACCGGCCGGCTGCGGGTGCATGTACCCGATCACGTGCAGCGCGGTACGCGTATCGCGATCGATCCCGCGCACGTGGTGCTGTCGCAGACACGGCTTGAGTCGAGCATGCGCAATGTGTTTCAGGGGCGGGTGCTGAGTCTCGCCGAGCACGGGGGCGAAGTGCTCGTGACGGTCGATATCGGCCCGCGTCTGCAAGCGCTGGTGACGCACGATGCACTTGCCGCCCAGGCTTTGCGGCCGGGTGGCGGGATCTGGGTCAGTTTTAAATCGAACGCGGTGCGCGTGTACTGACCGACACGCGTGGGCTGCCGCGCGGCGCCATGTCGATCCTCCCCGTTCCCGTGCGCTGACGTGGCGGCCGCGCACGACCGCCCGGATCAGGGCTTGCCGTTCTGTTCCGCTACCGCGGCCTTGCTGAGGCCGCCGACGGCAAAATGCTCTGCGTGCATCTCCCGGATGATCACGCGCACCGAGTCTGCAGGCACGCCGAGCGTCGACACCACGCCGTCGGTGATCGCCGCGACCATCGCGCGCTTCTGCGCCGTGGTGCGGCCTTCGACCATGTTGACTTCGATGATCGGCATATCGGGTTCCTTTCAGTCCTTATTCGAAACGGATGGAAACGTCGCCCAGATCCTGCACGCGGGCCCGCATGAAGTCCCCGGCGGCGACCGGAATGGCTTCGGTGATGCCGCCGCTCAAAACGATGTCACCGGCCGCGAGCGTCGCGCCGCGGGCTGCCAGATGGCGGGCGAGCGCGATGATGGCGTTCGCCGGATGGTTCATGACCGCCGCGGAGGCGGCGAGCGCGACCGGCGCGCCATTCTTCTCGAGCACCACGCCGAGCGTGCGCAGGTCGACTGACCTGGGCGGTCGCGGCCGGCCGCCGATCACGAAGCGCGCGCCGGATGCGTTGTCCGCCATCACGCTCGGCAGGTCGAACTTGAACGCTGCATAGCGCGAGTCGATGACTTCGAGCGCCGGCACCACGTAGTCGGTGGCGTTCAGCACGTCGGCAATCGAGCAGTCGCCGGCGAGCGGGGCGCCCAACACAAAGGCCACTTCGGCCTCGACGCGCGGATGCACCAGCGCTTCAAGCGCGACGACGGCGCCGTCCGGGCACCACATGCGGCTGGTCAGGAAGCCATAGCCGGGCTGGTCGACCCCCATCTGGATCATCTTTGCGCGCGAGGTCAGCCCGCACTTGTAACCGACGAGCCGATCGCCGCGCGCCAGATAGCGGGCACGCAGGGCGTCCTGGATGGCGTAGGCGTCCGGCATGTCGAGATCCGGAAACTCTAGCGTCAGTTTGCTCAGCGTGCTCACCGCCAGCTGGGCCGCGTCTATACGCGCGGCGAGTGCTTCAATCTGTTGGCTGTTCAGCGGCATGACATGCTCCTGCCGGTAAAGCTGACACGGCAGCCGCCGAGACCGCCGACGGTGCAGTCGAGCCGGTCGCCGTCGACGATGTCGATGAGGACGGATTGGGAGCCGGAGAGGATCACCTCGCCGGCGCAGAACGGAATACCCAGCGCGCCCAGCGTGTTCGCAAGCCACACGACCGCGTTGACGGGTGAGCCCTGTACGGCGGCGCCGACGCCGGTACACGCGAGCTCCCCGTTCTTGTCGACGACCATGCCGGCCAGTGCCAGGTCGAGTTCGCGCGGGTTGCCGCGCGCGTCGCCGAGCACGAAGACGCCGCAGGAGGCGTTGTCGGCCACGGTGTCCGCGATTTTGATGTTCCAGGCAGTGATGCGCGAGTCGACGATTTCGAAGCAGGGCAGCACGTAATCAGTGGCGCGCAGCACGTCCATCGCGGTGATGCCGGGGCCGTTCAGATCGTGTTTCAGCACGAACGCGAGTTCGGCTTCCGCGCGCGGTTGGATCAGACCGTCGAGTGGAATCACCGCGCCGTTTGCGTACTGCATGCCGCAAGTCAGCTGGCCAAAGTCGGGCTGGTAGACCCCGAGCATGTCCTGGATGGCTTTGGACGTGACCCCAATCTTTTTGCCGACGATCCGTTCGCCGGCGCTGATCCGGCGCGCCACAAAGCGCGACTGGATGCGATAGGCGTCATCGACGGTGATCGCCGGCTCGCGCTCGCGCAGCGGTTCAACGGTCGTGCGCTGCTGCCACGCGGCGTAGAGTTCGTCGCCGTAGCGTTCAATCATCGATTCATTCATAGCTTCACACACACGTTGCGGAGTTCGCTATAGAACTCAAGGGAATGGACACCGCCTTCGCGGCCGATGCCTGAGGCTTTGGCGCCGCCGAAGGGTGTGCGCAGATCGCGCAGGAACCAGCTGTTGACCCAGGCGATGCCGACGTCCACGCGCTTCGCGACGCGGTGCGCGCGCGCGAGATCGCGCGTCCAGATCGTCGTCGACAGGCCGTACTCGGTGTCGTTGGCAAGCGCGATGGCTTCGTCTTCGGTGTCGAAGGGGATGACTGCACAGCACGGGCCGAAGATTTCCTCACGCAGCAGGCGGGAGTTCGCGGGGACATCTGTCCAGATCGTCGGCTCCACCCACGAACCCTGACTGAACGGTGCGGCCAAGGCCGGCACACCGCCGCCGATGACGACCGTGGCGCCGTCGGCTACCGCCAGCCGGTAATAGCCGAGCACTTTTTCGCGATGCTCGTGGCTGATCAGCGGGCCAAGCTTCGTGGCCGGATCGGCGGGGTCGCCGCATTTGAGCTGGCTGGCGTGTTCGCGCAGCGCCGCCACGAAGCACGCATACAGCGGGCGCTCGACGTAGACGCGCTCGGTGCCGAGACAAATCTGCCCGCAATTCAGGAACGCGGCGCGACCGATGCCGTCGATCGCGGCATCGAGATCGGCGTCGGCGAACACGAGGCCGGCGTTCTTGCCACCGAGTTCAAAGGACACATCGCGAATGCCCTGTGCGGCAGCCGCCATGATCGCCGCCCCCGTGCGCGTTTCGCCGGTGAAGGTGATGGCATCGATGCCCGGGTGGCGCGTCAGCGCCTCGCCGGCCGAATCGGGCCCGAACCCGTGCACCACGTTGTAGACGCCGGGCGGTACGCCGGCTTCGTTCATGACTTCGCCGAGCAGGGTCGCCGTGCCCGGGGATTCTTCAGACGGCTTGACGACGACGGTGTTGCCGCAGGCGAGCGCCGGGCCCACCTTCCAGGTCATCAGCAGCAAAGGCGCATTCCACGGGCAGATGACGCCAATCACACCCTTCGGATTGCGCACCGCGTAGTTCAGCGCGCCGCGTCCGTCCGGCGTTTCCATCTCGAAACATTCGGTCGGCACGTTCTTGATGACGTCGGCGAAGATCTTGAAATTCGCCGCCCCGCGTGGAATGAACGCATGCGACACCATGCCCTGCGGCTGGCCGGTATCGTTCATCTCGGCCGTCACGAAGTCCGCCGCGCGCCGCGTGATGCCGTCCGCCACCGCGTACATCAGGGCCACGCGCTGTTCGACCGTCAGGCTGCCCCACGGCCCACGCCGCGCCGCGCGCGCGGCGTCGACGGCGAGCGCGATTTCCGCCGGACCCCCTTCGCTGACCTGGCCGATCAGCGCGTGATCCGATGGCCGTCGCTTCTCGAAAGTCTTGCCGGAGGCGCTGGCAACGAACTCGCCGTTGATGAAATGCCGGAACTCGCGCGGCGCCGTAACGGGCTGCGCAACGGGGGTGCCGGCGGCTGGACTGCTCATGCTCGTGACTTCCATGCTGGGCACCGCCGGCATCGGCGGGTGCTGTGGGGGACGCTGCCCGGCATGGTAGGCAGCCAGCGCGATACCGTCCAATACCTGTTGCTCGAGGCGTCCATACGGTTTCGGGATCGGCGTTTCAGCCCGGCCAGGCGGCACCGGTCGGGCGCCAGACTCGACGGCCGCTCAAGGGCGCGAACCAGGCCACAGATCGCCGGTGCATTTGTTGTAGCAGTACGCTCCTGCCGCCAAGCATCCGCCAGGTCAACGCATGAACCCTGGCCATCTGGTCGAAACCTGCTGCTTCCGGGATGTCGCCGCCCTGTAGGCCCGCGAGGCCGTCGAGCACGAGACGGTGACGGCCCGCGCACAGGCGCGCGGGATTGTCTGCGACGGCTTGCGGATGGAGAGCACGGATCCGACATGGCTGCCCGCCAGCCGCCCGCTGCGCGGTGATCCGTTCGTCGGTGATGTCGCGGCGGAGGGTGCGCAACCAGTCATCCTGCGGGCAGACGTGCTGGCCCATCTGCTCGCCATCGTGCACCGGGCGGCCGAGCCCGGGCGCGACGCATGCCATGGACTGTTCGTCTCCCGCCGGGGGTTTCGGGACTGGATGACCCGCCAGGGTCGGGCCTTGCCGGGCTTCTGGTTTTCGTCGGCCGACCGCGGCGCAGCCGCCGCGCGCTGAATGCCGGACAATACAGGCTCGCACACGGCAACTGCCGGGCCGCCGCCACGGTGTCGCTGGCAGGATCCTCGCTGCATCGCATAGAGTGACAGCGCATTGGCGCCGACGATTAAGGATCCCGCACGTTGACGAAACTCCCCGTTCGTTTCATGGGCCTGCTGCTGCTGATTCTTGCGCTGGGCGTGGCGACCTGTTCAGCGCTGCTGGACAGCGTCGACCGGAAGCCGTCGGGCACGCCCGCCGTGCAGCGCGCCGGCAGCGGACCCTGAGGCGTGGTTGACCTCGTTCGCCAAGGCCGCGCCTGGGCGCCGGTTGCGAAGACCGCGGCGCTGTTCCTGCTGCCGCTGCCGCTGTGCATTGCCGCGCTGGTTGATTTGACCCACGGCAACGTCGCGCGTTTCGCCCTGACCGGCGGGGCGCTGGGCTGCCTGTGGACGGCCGGCGCCGTGTCGTTTTCGGCGCTGGTGGCCGAAGCGCGTTACTTCCTCGGCCAGCGCGCGGATCCGCCGCGCCTGCCGCTGAAGCTGATGAGCCTTGGCCTGACGGCGCTGGGCGCCGGCCTCGCGGCCACGGCCGGTGGCCATGCATGGCCCAGCGCGCTGTTGATCGCAGCCCTCGCGGGCCTGGGCTATCGCGCGTTCTACGGGCGTGATCCGACCGCGCGCCGCATCGCCGTGAACGCGGCGGAGGGCGTCGATATCGCCGCGGTCACCGCACAGCTCAAGCAGGCTTTTGGCCGCCTGCAGGGGATAGAGCAGGCGGCGGCGGCCATTGCCGTGCCCGAGTTCGGGCAGCGTCTGAAGCGCATTACGGCGATTGGTCACCAGATCCTCGCGGAGATCGAGCGCGATCCGCGCGACGCGGCCCGCGCCCGCAAGTTTCTGAACGTCTATCTCGATGGCGCGGAGAAGGTGACCGTCGAGTACGCGCGCACGCATCGGCAATTGCGCAACCGGCCGCTCGAGAACAATTTCCGCCAGCTGCTCGTCGACATGGAATCGACCTTCGACGCCCAGCATCGCAAGCTGCTCGAACACGATGCGCTGGCGCTGGATGTCGAGATCGAAGTCCTTAACGCGCGTCTGAAGCGCGAAGGCTTCAATTGAATGCCCACGGATCCGGAGTAAGCCTCATGACCACCCTCACCGAGACAGCATCCAGCACCGCGCCGCTCGCCCCCCTGCCGTTGGCCGAGGTCACCGCGTATGCGCAGGCCAGTCCGGAACGTCAGGCGGAGATCGAGCGCGCGATGAGTGAACTCGATCTAGCCGACAGCAATTCGGTGCTGTTCTTCGGCACCAGTGCGCAGGCGGCAGTCACCACTGTGGCCGACGAAATGCTCGAAGGCGTGCGCAACAAGGACAGCGGGCCAGCCGGGCAGGCGCTGAATGAAATGGTGGCCACGCTGCGCGGCTTCTCGATCGAGGAACTGGTGCCGGGCGAAAAGCCGGGCCTGCTGTCGCGGCTGCTGGGGCGCGCGAAGCCCATCGCGAAAGTGCTGCAGCAATATGCAGCGATCCGCGGCCAGATCGACGCGATCAGTAACCGCCTCGACGGTCATACGTCGACGCTGATGCGCGACATCAGCCTGCTCGACCGGCTCTATGACAAGACGCTGACCTACTTCCATGCGCTGGCGATGTACATTGCCGCCGGCGAGGAACACCTGCGCAAGCTCGGCGCCGAGACCTTGCCCGCGCTGGCGACCGACGCGGAGCGCAGCGACGATGTGCTGACGGCACAGGCGCTGCGTGATCTGCGCGAACGCCGCGATGCACTTGAGCGCCGTGTGCACGATTTGAAACTGACCCGTCAGGTCACGATGCAGAGCCTGCCGTCGATCCGCCTCGTGCAGGAGAATGACAAGGCACTGGTCGGGAAGATCGGCTCGACGATGGCCAACACCATCCCGCTGTGGCGTCAGCAGCTCGCGATGGCAGTCACGATCGCGCGCTCGGCCGAGAGCGGTGAAACCCTGAAACAGGCCACCGATCTGACGAACGATCTGCTGACGTCGAATGCTGAAGCCCTGCGCAGTTCGACGCAGGTGATTCGCACGCAGGTCGAGCGCGGTGTCGTCAGCATCGAGTCGCTCCGCCAGGCGAACGACGCCCTGATCGGCACCATCGACGACACGCTGCGCATCGCCGAGGACGGCAAGCGTCAGCGCGCGGCAGCCGAGCAGCAGCTGCTTGCCTGCGAAACCGAACTCAAACAGGCGCTCGTCGCCGCCACCGCCCGGGCCGCCAACCCGGCCGCCGGCGCGCCGGCGCCACGCGCCTGAGCTTCCCGCCGGGCGGGCAGGGGCGGCGGCCGGCGTCGGTGGAGGATCCGTGGCCGTCCCGGGCATGCGATGATCGCGGCCGCGCCGACGCCGCAGCCGCCGTTCGTTGCCGCTGCCTCCTTCCCCATCCGCGCCCGAGGCGCCGAAGCTCCATGCTATTCACCGACATGAACCTGCCCGCGCCGCTGGCGCAGGGCGTCCTGGACGCCGAATACATCGAAATGACCCCGGTGCAGGCCGCGACCCTGCCGAACATTCTGGCCGGCGGCGACGTCATCGCCCAGGCCCATACCGGCAGCGGCAAGACCGCTGCCTTCGCGCTTGGGCTGCTGGCCGGGCTGGCACCGGCCAAGCTCACGCTGCAGGGGCTCGTGCTGTGCCCGACGCGCGAACTGGCCGATCAGGTCAGCCGCGAGATCCGGCGCCTGGCGCGCGCGATGCCTAACATCAAGGTGCTGACGCTCTGCGGCGGCGTGCCGCTGCGGCCGCAGCTGGCTTCGCTCGCGCACGAGCCGCATATCGTCGTCGGCACGCCGGGCCGCGTGCTCGAACTGCTGGAGAAGAAGGTGCTGCCGCTGCAGGCGGTCAGGGTGCTGGTGCTGGACGAAGCCGATCGCATGCTCGACATGGGTTTCACGGATGACCTGAACAGCATCGTTGCCGCGCTGCCGGCCAAGCGTCAGACCCTGCTCTTTTCGGCGACGATATCGGATGCCATTCGGGCCATCAGCCGCCGGCTGCAGCGCGAACCGCTCGACGTCAGCATCGAGGACACGCAGACCCAGCCGCAGATTGAACAGCTGTTCTTCGAAGTCGAGGAAGAGCAGAAGCCGCTGGCCTTGCGCGCGCTGCTGCTCGAACATCAGCCGGCGTCGGCGGTCGTGTTCTGCAATACGCGGCATGACGTGCGAGCGCTGGCGGAAGACCTCGCCACCCGGGGCTTTCCGGTGCTGGCGCTGCACGGTGAACTCGATCAGCGAGAGCGCGAGGAAATGCTGGTGCGCTTCGCGAATCACAGTTGCGCGGTGCTGGTGGCATCGGACGTCGCGGCGCGCGGGCTCGACATCGAAGATCTGGCGATGGTCGTGAACTACGATCTCGCGACCGATCCGGACACGCATCTGCACCGCATCGGCCGTACCGGCCGTGCCGGCCGCAAGGGGCTCGCACTCAACCTCTGTGCGGCAAGCGAAACGCCGCGCGCGCTCGCGATTGGCCAGCGTCAAGGCGAGGCCCTGCGCTGGAGCCGCGTGCCCGCGGCCAGCGGCAAACCGGCGCCGGCACCGTTCGTGACGCTGGTCGTCGATGCGGGCCGCCAGCACAAACTGCGCCCGGGCGATTTGCTCGGCGCCTTGACCGGCACCACGGGTCTGCCGGCGAGCGCCGTCGGCAAGATCGATGTCTTTCCTACGCGCACCTATGTCGCGATTGCGCGTGATGCGCTCGGCCAGGCCCGCAACGGCCTGCGCAGCGGCAAGATCAAGGGCCGCACGTTCCGCGTGCGCGAACTCGGGATCTGAGCGTGACGTTCGCGGCGCTCGGACTGTCGACGGTTGGCCAGCGCGCGGCGGCCGCGCGCGGTTATGTGCTGCCGACGCCGGTGCAGGTCGCGGCCATTCCGGCGGTGCTGTGTGGCCAGGACGTCTGGGCCTGTGCGCAGACGGGCTCCGGCAAGACGGCCGCCTTTGCGCTGCCGCTCGTCGAGCGCTGCGTGGCGGCCGACCCCGAGGCTGCGCTCAAAGTCCTCGTCCTCGTGCCGACGCGCGAACTTGCGGCCCAGATCGGCGCCGCCTGTGTGGCCTACGCGCAGTTCGCGCCGCGCCGGATGAAAATCTTCACGGCGTTCGGCGGCGTCTCGATCAATCCGCAGATGATGGCGCTGCGCGGCGGCGCGGACATCCTCGTCGCGACGCCCGGGCGACTGCTTGACCTCGTTGAACACCACGCCGTGCAGCTTGGCCGGGTGTCGACGCTGGTGCTCGACGAGGCAGATCGCCTGTTCGATCTTGGCTTTGCCGATGAACTTGCGCGCATTCTCGCCTTGCTGCCGCCGCAGCGGCAGAACCTGCTGTTCTCGGCGACGTTTCCCGCGGAGGTCCATGCGCTCGCGAATGCGCTGCTGCACGATCCCGTGCGGGTGGACGTGCCCGCCAGTGCGGCCACCGCGCCGCGCATCGAGCAGCGCGCGATCCTGGTCGACAAGCCGCGCCGGACGCAGCTGCTGCGGCAGCTGATCACCACCCACGCGTGGCCCCGCGTGCTGGTGTTCGCCGGCACGCGCTACACCACCGATCATGTGGCTGAAAAGCTGCGCCGCCTCGGGCTCACGGCCGCGGCGCTGCACGGCGAACTGTCCCAGGCCGCGCGCACGCAGTCGCTCGCGGATTTCAAGGCGCAGCGCCTGCGTGTGTTGCTGGCCACCGATCTGGCGGCGCGCGGCATCGACATCGTGCAACTGCCGGCGGTCGTGAATTTCGATCTGCCGCGCGCGACCGATGACTACCTGCATCGCATCGGGCGTACCGGGCGGGCGGGCGAGGCGGGCATGGCCGTCAGTTTCATCACGGCTGAGAGCGCCGCCCATTTCGCGCTGATTGAAAAGCGTCATTCGCTGGCGCTGTCGCGCGAGATCGTCGCAGGCTTCGAACCCCAGGAAGCAGCTGTAGCACCGCTCGTCAGTGACGGCACCGGCGGCATCAAGGGCCGGCGCAAGAGCAGGAAGGACAAACTGCGGGAGGCCTCGGCCCACGGCGAGCCCGCCGCCGCACCGCCGGTTGCTGGCTTTCAATGGCCGCGCGGACCGCGAAAATCCTGAGCTTTTCGGCGAGCCTCAGCCTCGCGTAGCGTAAGCTGCGGTCGCCGGCGACGTGTCGGCGCTGCGAGGAGGACACCATGGCCCGCTTCAAGACCCTGCTGTATGCAAAAGACCGGCAGAACCCGCGCATCGCCCGCATCACCTTCAATCGCCCCGAAAAATACAACGCCATCACCGATCAGACGCCCGGTGAGATCAGGCGGGCCGTTGAACTCGCAAACGCCGACGACGCGGTGCATGTGATCGTGCTGCAGGGCAAGGGCGACGCGTTCTGCGCAGGCTACGACATCGGCCTGTTCGGCGCAGCCGACGGCGAGCATCCGTGCAAACAGGAGAAGACGCCGTGGGATCCGATGCGCGACTACGCCGCAATGAAGGGCTATACGGACGACTTCATGAGCCTGTGGCGCTCGTACAAGCCCGTCATCGCGCGGGTGCAGAAATACGCGATTGCCGGAGGATCTGATATCGCCCTGTGCTGCGATCAGATTGTGATGGATGATAGCGCGCGCATCGGTTACATGCCGACCCGCGTATGGGGCTGCCCAACGACCGCCTGGTGGGTCTACCGCCTCGGCATCGAACGCGCGAAGCGCATGCTGCTGACCGGCGATCTGATTGATGCGCGCACGGCGGAAGCCTGGGGGCTGGTCAGTGCCGCCGTGCCGCTGGCCGACCTCGACAGCACTGTCGACGCGCTTGCCGGGCGTATGGCGAGCGTGCCGAAAGCGCAGCTGATGATGCAAAAGCTGATGATCAACCAGGCCTTCGAGAACATGGGGCTCGCCAACACACAGATGATCGCAACGCTGTTCGACGGCATCACGCGCCACAACCCGGAAGGGATGTGGTTCCGTCGGCACGCGCAGTTGCACGGCTTCAAGGATGCCGTGCGCTGGCGAGATTCGGGGCAGGCGATTCCGGAAGGCGATGAGGCACGGGCGATCGTGGCGGAGATCGACGCCAGGCTCGCCGGCAAGTCCCGGTCCAAACGGGGCTAGCGCGCTCGGCGCAGGCTGGCGTACTCGTCCCTGGAAACTGCCGTCGCTTGGGCTTACGCAGCAAGCCGACCATGCCTGACACCACAGGCTCGCTGGCGTTGGGCGTCCTGCGTCAGCCGAACCGATATCCGATCTGTCTGGATCGGGGCGTGACCTACTGCATGAAATCCACACCCACCTGATCCGGCGACAACAGCGAGATCGATACCGGTTGCGCCCGCCAGATGTCGCGGCAGTATTCGCGGATGGTCCGGTCCGCTGAAAACAGGCCCGAGCGCGCCGAGTTCAGGATGGCCATGCGCGTCCAGCGTTGCTGATCGGCATAGTTCGCAGACACCAGTTGTTGGCAGTCGCGATAGGACTGGTAGTCCGCGAGGGCGAGATAGGGATCCTGATGGAGCAGGCGATCGACGAAGGGTCTGAACAGTTCGGTGTCGCCGCGCGAGAAGAAGCCGTTGCGGATCAGATCGATCACGTCTCTCAGTTCGGCATTGTTCTCGTAGTAGTCATATGGGCGATAGCCGTGGCGCCAGACCGCCGCGACTTCGTCGGTGGTCAGGCCGAACAGGAAGAAGTTGTCGGCGCCCACCTCGTCACGGATCTCGATATTGGCGCCGTCGAGCGTGCCGATGGTCAGCGCGCCGTTCATCGTGAACTTCATGTTGCCGGTGCCCGAGGCTTCCTTGCCGGCGGTGGAAATCTGCTCGGATAAATCGGCGCAGGGGTATACCCGCTGGCCGTTGCTGACGTTAAAGTTCGGCAGGTAGACCACCTTGATTTGACCGCGGATCGCGGCGTCCCGGTTCACCATGTCACCGACCGAGGTGATCAGCTTGATGATCAGTTTCGCGAGGTGATAGCCAGGCGCCGCTTTGCCGCCGAAGATGAACGTGCGCGGCTGGATGCAGAGGTTCGGTGAGGACTTCAGGCGGTGGTAGAGCGCGATCACATGCAGGATGTTCAGATGCTGGCGCTTGTATTCGTGGATGCGCTTGACCTGCACATCGAACAGCGAATCCGGGTCAATCCGGATGCCGGTTGCGGTCAGCGCGAGGGCGGTGAAATCAACTTTGCACGCCCGCTTCACGGCCGCCCATTCGCGGCGAAAGGACGCGTCTTCCGCGAGCGGTTGGAGCTGGCGCAGTTCATCGAGATCCCGAATCCAGCCTTCGCCGATCGCGCCGGTGATGAGGCGCGTGAGACGTGGATTGCTGAGCACCATCCAGCGCCGCGGCGTGACGCCGTTGGTTTTGTTCTGGAAGCGCAGCGGCCAGAGCGCATGGAAGTCCGCCAGCACATCCTGTTTCAGCAACTCCGAATGCAGGGCCGCGACGCCGTTGATCGCATGGCTGCCGATGCAGGCCAGGTGCGCCATGCGCACGTAGCGCTCGCCGCGCTCGTCGATCAGCGACAGTCTTGAGATCCGATCTTCGTCGCCGAAGAAGCGCAGGCGCACTTCGTCGAGAAAGCGCGCGTTGATTTCATAGATGAGCTCGAGGTGGCGCGGCAGCAGGCGCCCGAACAGTTCGAGTGGCCAGCATTCGAGCGCTTCAGGCAACAGCGTGTGGTTGGTGTAGGCGAAGGTGCGGGTGGTGATGGCCCAGGCCTCATCCCACGGCAGCACATAGTCATCGATCAGCAGCCGCATCAGTTCGACGACGGCGACCGCCGGGTGCGTATCGTTCAACTGCACCGCGAACTTTTCGTGAAAGCGCTCAACCGGGATGTTCTGCACGCGCAGGATACGCAGCATGTCCTGCAACGAACACGACACGAAGAAATACTGCTGTTCGAGCCGCAGCTCCTTGCCCTGGATCTGCTCGTCGTTCGGATACAGCACCTTGCTCAGGTTTTCCGATGCCACCTTCTGATTGACCGCCCCTTCATAGTCGCCGCGGTTGAAGGTGGCGAGGTCGAAGGACTCAGCCGCTTCCGACTTCCACAGCCGCAGCGTGTTCGCCGTCTGGTTACGGTAGCCGAGGATGGGGGTGTCATAGGGCACGCCGACGACGCACTTGTGCGCTATCCAGCGCACGCGCAGGCGATCCTGTTCGTCGTGATAACGCTCGGTCGTGCCGCGCAGCTTGACCTCGACAGACCACTCGGGCCGCACGATTTCCCACGGATTGCCCCAGCGCAGCCAGTGATCGGTCTTCTCGACCTGCCAGCCGTCGACGATTTCCTGATGGAAGATGCCGAACTCATAGCGGATGCCATAGCCGAGCGACGGGATTTCGAGTGTGGCGAGGGAGTCGATGAAGCAAGCCGCCAGGCGCCCCAGACCGCCGTTGCCGAGGCCGGGCTCGGCTTCGAGCTGCAGCAGGCGCTCAAGATCGAGACCGAGGTCACTGACCGCTTCGCGCACCACGTCTTCGATGCCGAGATTCACGAGGTTGTTGCCGAGGTGCGGCCCCATCAGAAACTCGGCCGAGAGATACGCGACCGTGCGCGAGCCTTGACGGGTGTAGGCCGCCGCCGTGCTGATCCAGTGCTGGAGGATACGGTCGCGCACGGCGTAAGCCAGTGCCTGGTAGTAGTCGTTCTCGGTGGCGAGCGCAGGAAACTTGCCCTGGACGTAAAACAGGTTGTCGAGGAAGGCGCGCTTGAAGGCGTCCTTGGTCAGTGTGCCGTCATGGCGAGCGCGCGGCTGGCTTACGGCGGCGGCGGATGGATCGTTCATCGGGCTGCGTGCTCCTGGGCGCTGTCGGGGTCGTCCCTGCAAGTTCCATGCTGGAAGAACGCAGGTCACAGGCGGACGGTCGGCCCCGTTCTGCACCCTGGCGGTTCGTGACTCTGCGGCGTCGCACGCTGCTGACGCTTGTTGCGGGTTACTCCCCGCTCCGGTTCGAATCGCGCCAGATCCGCTCGAAGGGCAGGCGCCACGCGTGCGGCACGATCAACTGATGGATTGCGTTCGGTCCCCACGAGCCCTTCGGGTACATGCGCACGGGTAGCGGGTCGTCGAGCAGCGGCGTCGACGCCTCCCACACGCGCTCGATGCCTTCGGCGGTCGTGAACAGGGTGTGGTCACCGCGCATCGCATCGAGAATCAGGCGTTCGTAGGCCTCCAGCACATCGCCGACGTAGTCGGTGTCATGCATCGCGAACTGCAGGCTCAGCTTGTCGAGCCGCATGCCGGGGCCAGGCCGTTTGCCGTAGAACGACAGCGACATCTTCGACGCGTCCGCGAGATCGAAGGTCAGGTGATCCGGGCCCTTGGCGCCAACGCCGGAGTTCGCCGGAAACATACTCTTCGGCGGCTCGCGAAACGCAATCGAGATGATGCGCTGGCCTTCGGCCATGCATTTGCCGGTGCGCAGATAGAAGGGCACCCCGGCCCAGCGCCAGTTGTCGATTGAACAGCGCAGCGCGACGAAGGTCTCGACATCGGATTCCGGGTCCACCCCTGGCTCCTGACGATAGCCGGCGTACTGTCCGCGCACCACGTGCGACGGTTCGATCGGCAGCAGACTGCGAAAGACTTTGTTTTTTTCCTCGCTGATCGATTTCGGGTCCAGCGTGGCCGGTGGCTCCATCGCCATGAAGGCGAGGATCTGGAACAGGTGCGTGACGACCATGTCGCGGTAGGCGCCGGTGGATTCGTAAAAGCCGGCGCGGCGGCCGAGGTCGAGCGTCTCGGGCACGTCGATTTGCACGTGGTCGATGAAGTTGCGGTTCCAGATCGGCTCGAACAGGCCGTTTGCGAAGCGGAAGGCAAGGATGTTCTGCGCCGGTTCCTTGCCGAGGAAGTGATCGATGCGAAAAATTTGATCTTCGCTGAATACTTCGTGCAAGTGGGTGTTCAGCGCCTTGGCGCTCGTGACATCGGTGCCGAAAGGCTTCTCCATGATGATGCGCGAATGTTCGACGAGACCTGCCTCGGCCAGCAGCCGCACCGTCGGCAGGGCTGCGTTTGGTGGCACGCTCGCGTAGTGCAGGCGCCGGTGCTCGCCATTGAAGGCGGCCTCTGCCGCCGTCACCGCGGCCTTAAGCGCTACCGCGCCGGCGCTGAGCGGCACGTAGTCGAGGCGCTGCGCGAAGTCTTCCCATGCGCCATCGCTGTCCTTGCGCAATGAAGACGCGTTGACCGCCTCGCGCGTCAGTGTGCGGAACTGATCGACGCCGATGTCTTCGAGTGATACCCCAATGATGCGACAGTCGGGGATGTAACCGGCGTTGCACAGGTGCCAGAGGCCCGGCAGCAGCTTGCGGCGTGCGAGATCGCCGGTCGCACCGAACAGCACGACCACTTGCGCAAACCTGGGGCCGACGCCAGGCGGTATCTTTGCCATCGCGCGGCGTCCCCTCAGCTGCTCGCGAGCAGCGCCGCGTCACGCGCGAGCGCCTCGATTTCAGCCCAGTTGCCGCTGGCGAGCGCGGCTTTTGGCACGACCCACGATCCGCCAACGCACAGCACGTTCGGCAGCGCCAGAAAAGCCGGTGCGTTCTGGCGCGTGATACCACCGGTGGGGCAGAACATGTGATCGGGAAACGGGCCGGCCAGCGCCTTCAGCATCTCGATGCCGCCCGCCTGCTGTGCTGGAAAGAGTTTGCATGCCGTGAAGCCCGCGGCACGCGCGGCGATCAGCTCCGACGGTGTCATCACCCCCGGCAGCAGCGGGAAAGGCGCGCTCGCCGCTGCGTCGAGCAGCGCGGGCGTGAGCCCGGGCGACACGCCGAACTGCGCACCGGCGCGGGCGACGGCCTCGAAATCTTCCGGGCGCATCAGCGTGCCGGCGCCGACGATCGCGTCGGGCACGGCGGCGCGCATCAGCGCAATGGCCTCGAGCGCGCAGGGAGTGCGGAGCGTCATCTCGAGCACGCGCAGACCGCCGGCCACGAGCGCGCGGGCGAGCGGCGCGGCGTGCGCGAGATCGTGCACGGTGAGCACCGGGATCACCGGCGAGAGACGCATCAGGTCTTGCACGTTCATGGCTGGATCACCGAGGCGCCGGCTTCGGCGTTGCCTGCCACCGCGCGAAAGTTGGTGAACAGATCGCGGCCAAAGCCGAACTGGTTCGCGGCGAGATCCGCCTTTGCGGGCTCACGCATCGCCCAGTCCTCGGCCGGCACACGCGCTTCGAGTATCCCGGCGTGGCTGTCGAGGCAAAGCAGGTCGCCGTCGCGCACGCGCGCCAGCGCACCGCCGTTGATGCACTCCGGCGTGAGGTGAATCGCCGCCGGCACGCTGCCAGACGCACCGGACATGCGCCCGTCGGTGACGAGGGCCACGCGATAGCCGCGCTTCTGCAGCACCGAGAGCGCCGGCGTCAGCGAATGCAGTTCCGGCATGCCGTTCGCACGCGGACCCTGGAAGCGCACCACGACCACGACATCGCAATCGAGTTTGCCCGCGGCAAACGCGGCCGAGACGTGCTCCTGATCGTCGAACACGCGCGCCGGCGCTTCGACGATACGATGCTCGGCCGCGACAGCAGAGATCTTGATCACGGCCCGTCCCAGATTGCCGGTCAGCAGGCGCAGGCCACCCTCGGGGCTGAATGGGTTGCTGCAGGGGCGCAACACCGACTCGTCGAGTGAGTGCGCTGGCGGCTCGCGCCACGCCAGCACGCCCTCGTCGAGCCAGGGTTCGCGGGTATATGCGCGCAGTCCCGTGCCCATCGCGGTCTGCGCGTCTGCATGCAGCAGGCCCGCGTCGAGCAGTTCGCGGATCAGGAAGCCCATGCCACCGGCGGCCTGGAAGTGATTGATGTCCGCGCTGCCATTCGGGTAGATGCGCGCGAGCAGAGGCACGACCTGCGACAGCGTCGAGAAGTCGTCCCAGTCGATGACGATGCCGGCGGCGCGGGCCATCGCCACCAGATGCAGGGTGTGATTTGTCGAACCACCGGTGGCCAGCAGGCCGACGATGCCGTTGACCACTGCGCGCTCGTCGATGACCTGCGCAAGCGGCTGGTAGTGTTCACCGAGCGCGGTGATGGCGGCGACGCGCTGCGCCGCCGCCCCGGTGAGCGCGTCGCGCAGCGGTGTGTTCGGCGGCACGAAGGCGGCACCCGGCAGATGCAGGCCCATCACCTCCATCAGCATCTGATTGCTGTTGGCCGTGCCGTAGAACGTGCACGTACCGGCCGTGTGATAACTCTGCGTTTCGGATTCGAGCAGCGCTTCACGGTCGGCCTTGCCCTGCGCATACAGCTGGCGAATGCGCGCTTTTTCAGGATTTGGCAGGCCGGAAGGCATCGGGCCGCCGGGCACAAAGATGACCGGCAGATGGCCGAAGGCGAGCGCGCCTATCAGCAGGCCGGGCACGATCTTGTCACAGACGCCGAGGCACAGCGCCGCATCGAACACGTTGTGCGTGAGGGCGATGGCGGTCGCCATCGCGATCACGTCGCGGCTGAACAGTGAGAGTTCCATGCCGGGCGCGCCCTGCGTGACGCCGTCGCACATCGCCGGCACGCCACCGGCGAACTGCGCTACCGCACCGGCTTCACGGGCGGCGAGTTTGATCAGTGCGGGGTAGCGCTCGAACGGTTGGTGCGCGGACAGCATGTCGTTGTACGCGGACACGATGCCAATGTTGGGCCACGCGGGGCCGCGCAGCCGCTGCTTGTCGCTGGCGTCAACGGCGGCGATGGCGTGCGCGAGATTGGTGCAGGCAAGCTGTCCACGCGCCGTTCTGGCGCTGCGCGCGGCCGTCATGCGCGTAAGATAATCGCGACGCGTAGGCCCGCTGCGTTCCCGTATCCGTGCGGTAACGGCGGCAATGTGCGGATGTAAAGGCATCGGCGACTCACCCTCCAAGGTGCTCACGTTCACGCCCAGTGGCTGCCGCGCGTGGCGGGTGCTAGCCTGAATACCCCTATACACGAATCGTGCCGCCCAGCGTGAACACTGACGACAAGCCCGCCCCGATGCCGTTCGAAGAACGCGTATACGCTGACGGGGCGGCCTTGATCGAAGCGCTCGCCGCGGAGGTCGTGTCGGCGCTGGCCGCAGCGCTCGCCGTGCGCGGCAGCGCGAGTCTCGTGGTCGCCGGTGGTAAAACCCCGATCCCGCTGTTCGAGCGGCTGTCCCATGCCGCCATCGACTGGCCGCGCGTGCACGTAACCCTGACCGACGAGCGCGTCGTGCCTGTCACCGATCCCGCCAGCAATGAGCGTCTGGTGCGTGAACATCTGCTGCGTGGCCTCGCCGCGCCCGCCCGCTTCACCGGCCTGATGAACGAGGCCGTGCGTGACGACGCGCGCGCTGCCGCGGCCTGGCAGTCACTCACCGCAGTCCCGAGACCTTTCGATGTCGTGGTGCCGGGCATGGGGGAAGACGGTCACTTTGCGTCCCTGTTTCTCGGCGCGCCGGGCCTGGCGACCGCGCTCGATGCCAACGCGCCACCGGCCTGCCTCGCCATGCATGCGACGGTGAGTCCGCACGCGAGGCTGAGCCTCAACCTGGCGGCCCTGGTCGACGCGCGCATCGTGCTGCTGCCGATCATCGGCCTGACGAAAGCGCGCGTGCTGTGCGCGGCCGCCGCGGACAGCACGCAGGGTACCTGGCCGATCGCCGCGCTGCTGGCGCAGCGCAGCGCGCGCGTGGTGGTCTTGCGCGCCGACCGCTGAGGGCGTGGCGGGCCGTTGGCCGGTCTTGGGCAGGCCCCATCCGCTACAGGCCGGCAGGCGGTTGCCGCTAAGCGGCTTTGATTTGCCAGCCGGGATGATTCATGTCCAAACGCCTGTTCGTTGTGGCCCTGTGTGCCGCCGCTTTCTTTTGTGCCTGGGGCCAGGCCAGGGACCCGGCGATCGCAACGGCGTCGAGTGAGATCCCCGCGTTCGACTTCAGCCCGCATCTCGACCTCAGCGCAGATCCGATTCAGCGTTCAGTCAGCGGTGTGCCGTCGGTCCGGGTGGGCGGCTATGTCGTCACGCCGGTCGCGAGCTTTCAGGTGGCGGGGCGCGTGTTGGGCGCGAAGCGTTACCGTTCGGATCGCGAAGCGGATCTGTCGCCCGTAGATCTCGCGCTGGGCTGGGGACCGATGGCCAACGAGGACGTGCTGGCCGCGATCGACATTTCACAGGGTGGGCGCTTCTATCGCTGGTGGGCGGACGAGTTTCCGATTCCGCACAACGACATCGCGCACCATAGCGCCAACATGCATCTTGTGCCGGCCAATCCCTATGTGGCCGCGCAGTTGATGGCGGTGGAGCAGGGACAGGAGGTCCGATTCAAAGGTTATCTGCTGCAGGTGCAAGCGGACGACGGCTGGCGCTGGCGATCGTCGATGCGCCGCACCGACGAAGGCGCGGGCGCCTGCGAAGTCGTGCTGGTCGACACCCTCGAAACACTTTGAAGCCGGAGCCACCGGTCGCCCGCCTTCAGGACAACAGGCACTGCGCGATACGCTCGCCGATCACCACGGCCGGAATATTCGTGTTGGCGCGCGGGATCTGGGGCATCAGCGACACATCGCCGAGCGTGATCCGCGGGAGGCCGTGAACGCGTCCGGTTTCGTCGCATACCGCGTCTGGCCCGTGACCCATCGCGCACGTGCCTACCGGATGATAGTAGTGGGCGACTTCGCGCCGGATGGCGTCGTCGCTGGCGACATCGGTACAGGGTGGGCCAAGGACCCTCGCGAGCGCCGGATGATTGAGCAGGTCTTGCGCGATCCCGAGGCCGTCGCGTAACACCGCGAGATCGTGGCCGTCGGGATCGCTCAGGTAGCGATGGTCGATGCGCGGCGCGGCTGCCGGATCCGCCGACACGACATCGACACGGCCGCGGCTGCGCGGCGTGACGCAGGCCACTTCGATCAGCGCCCGCCCGTCGGTCAGCGCGGTCTGGTTCGAACCGCAGACCGGAAACACATGCAGATCAAAAATGCCGTCGGTCGCCCGCGACGACAGCGCCTTGCCGAGGGTTTGTTCTTCGGGGAGCAGACCGCATGCCGCGGCTGCCTCTAGCCATTGCCGGAGCTCGGCGCCGAGCTGACGATCGGCGTGGACCATCGGATGATCGTGCAGGTTGGCGCCAACGCCTGGCAGCGCATGCACCGGCGCAATGCCCGTCTGCTTCAGACGCTCAGGATCGCCAATCCCCGAGCGCTGCAGAATCGCCGGACTGCCATACACGCCCGCACTGAGGACCACGCGATCGGCGACGAACCGGACGGGCTTGCCGTCCTGCACGCCGAACACGGTGGCAGCGTCAGCCGACGCCTCCAGCCGGTTGACGAGCGTGCGGTCGACAATGCGCAGCCGACGCGAAGACCGCAGCGGGTCGAGATAGGCGAACGCCGTGTTCCAGCGTAAGCGATGGATGATATTGACCGACTCTCTGCCGAACGACGCATTGGCATCGAGATCGCACAAATCTTCCGCCATGTGCCAGCCGCAGCCGGCGGCCGCTTCAAGGCAGCGCGCGTGAAAAGGGCCGACCTCCTCAGCGGTGTAGGTGCGCACGCGCATCTGTTGGAGCGCGAGCGCGAACAGCGGGCGCAATTGCGCGGTGTGCCATCCCGGCAGTTGCCAGGCATCGTAATCGGCCGCGTGGCCGACCGCGGCGATCGCCCCGTTGTGCGCCGAACAGCCGCCGATCACCCGCGCGCGTTCGAAGGTCCAGGGCTGGCGGTCCGGCAGCGGCCCCGAGGAGTAGCCCCAGTCATGTGACGTGGCGAGCGCGTGCGCATCGAGCAGATCGGCCGGCCAGCGGCCCGCGTCGAACGCACCGTAGTCCGGGCCCGCCTCGAGCACGATCACGGTGGCTCCGGCGGCCACCAGCCGCGCGGCAATCACCGCGCCGCTCGTGCCACCGCCTGTCACGATCACATCGGCATAGTCAGTCATGTCGGCCGTTCCCCCCAAGATGCAGCTTGGGCTGACGCAGACAGTCCAGGCATGGTGTAGCGGACGTGGGCAGGGTGCCTGTCGGCGAGCGTGGCGAACCGCGGCGCGTCAGGACCGGGGTGTCGCTGAAGTACATCGACTTCACGCCCAGTCCGCACACAACAACTCCGCCTGCATCAGCACCGTTTTCACTGCCCCTTCCTGCAAGTCCGGCGGATAGCCGTACTTGTTGTCGTCGGACGGATGCCGATTCTGGGCGGCGCCGTTGATGTCGGGCGAACGGCCAATCAACTTTGTCGCATTCGTGATTTGCTCAGGCGCCTCGACCGCAAGCCAATCGAATTTCATAGGCAGGATTTTTTCATTCAAACATCACGCCTCACAGCCTGCGCCACACACCTGTTCGAGGCCGGCCTCGATTTGCGGGAGGTGCAAAAGATCCTGGGCCACCACAGCGTCCTGACCACCGCCCGCTACACTCGCTTGACCAGCCACACCACCCAGCGGTGCAGCGTGTGCAGCGATAGCCCGATCAGCCGCTACACGCTGAACTGGGGGACCGTGCTGTGATCGCGCTGGCCGAAGTCATGGAGCAGTTCGAGGCCGCGTTCGTACAGCGCGGCCCCCGCCTGCTGCCCAGCCAGCTCAAAGCCCTGGCGGCGGCGATGAAGCGCTGCCGCACCCGCTTTGCGCCGCGCATGCTTGCCGCATACACGGCCTGCGGCGCAGCGTGCCCCACCCCTGTCCGCACTGCCAGCACCACGAATCCCAGGTCTGGTTGCAGCCTCAGCCGCAATCGCTGGTGCCGGTCAGCTACTTCATGGTCACCTTCACGCTGCCGGCCGAGTTGCGCGGCCTGGCCTTCAGCCA
>Ga0163144_10002317_pt1 | contig 44188 bp, 29 predicted proteins | sample OliLak19BULKMAT1_FD_123175 | JGI IMG/M metagenome (GOLD analysis project Ga0163144, IMG submission 123175) | Freshwater microbial mat bacterial communities from Lake Vanda, McMurdo Dry Valleys, Antarctica - Oligotrophic Lake LV.19.BULKMAT1 | ecosystem: Environmental > Aquatic > Freshwater >...
GGGCGAACCTGAGTGACCGGCCGTAGGCCGCGCGGGCGAACCTGAGTGACCGGCCGTAGGCCGCGCGGGCGAACCTGAGTGACCGGCCGTAGGCCGCGCGGGCGAACCTGAGTGACCGGCCGTGGGCCGCGCGGGCGGGTGTCAGTGACCGGGCGCGCGCCAGGTCCCGCCCTTGCCACCCGACTTCTCGAGCAGCTCAACACGCTCCACGCGGATGCCCTTCGAGGCGGCTTTGACCATGTCGTAGACGGTCAGCGCGGCCACGGACGCCCCGAGCAGCGCCTCCATCTCGACCCCTGTGCGACCCTCGCAGGTCGCCCGACAGCGCACCTCGAGGGTGTCCTCGCCCGCCCGTTCGAAGTGCACCTCGACGTGGTCGAGGCCCAGGGGGTGACACATCGGGATCAGCTCGCCCGTGCGCTTGGCCGCGAGGATCCCGGCGACTCGCGCGACCTCTTCGATCGGCCCCTTGGGGCCCTCGCCGCGGAGAATTCGCTCGAGCAGCCCTGTCGGAAACACGACGAGCGCGCGCGCCAAGGCGCTCCGCAGGGTGGTCGCTTTGCCCCCCACATCGACCATGCGCGCGCCGCGCCGTCCCTCCGCGTCGGGGGTCCCGAGGTGGCTCAGCTCGACGGGCTCAACGCCCGGCCCAGATCGAGGCTGCGGGAATCGTCGCGGCCGCGGGGTTTCGTTCTCGGTCTCGGGATCGTCTGCCATGGCGCGCGGGGGTCGTCGTTGGAGTGGGCGCGAGGAGGAGGGTCGGTGGCGTCCGCACAGAACGCAAGGGTGGCCCTTGGAACGGGGTGCAAGTCGACCCAAGAAGGTTCGAGTTGGGTCAGGGTGCCGCGCGGACCCCTGAGCTGCGTATAAACACGGGCTAGGAAGGGAGCTTGGCTCCCGACCCTGAAACACTGGTTCGAAAGGGAGCTTGGCTCCCGACCCTGAAACACTGGTTCGAAAGGGAGCTTGGCTCCCGACCCTGAAACACTGGTTCGAAAGGGAGCTCGGCTCCCGACCCCACGCGCAGCAGGCCGATAGCACCCACTGTTCGCTCGTTCACTCCTTTGGACCCGCATCGTTCGGGCCCAGCGCTCCCAACGCGGGGGCGCCGGCCCGCACCCACCACCGCATGACGAATCGCCCCCTCGCCCTCGCGCTCCTGGTGTCCTTGGCCCCAGCCGTCGCGTGGGCCTACGCTCCCGCGGCCCCGGCGACAGCTCCCCAGGCGGACGACGCCGCGGCCGTGGTCGCGGAACAGGCTGCGGCCGCCCGCGCCCTCGCCCCCGACGCCATCTGGCGCGCCGCCAGCCGGACGGCGACCCTCGTCGGCGACGACCTCGGGGCAGCCTTCGACCAGGCCCTCGACGCGGCGTTGCGGGCGGCTCCAGCCGATCCGCACGAGCGTTTGTTCCTGGTCTCCGCCCGCCTCCTCGGCGACAAACCGGACCTCGAGCTCTTGGCCCGCGGGCTCGTGCCCGTGCTGAGCGCGAGAGACGAGTCCATCGCGACGGCCGGCGCCGAGCTTCTGTCGCGCACCGGCCTCGAGATCGCGGCCCCGGACCTGCGCGAAGAGATCGCCTCCACGCTCCTCACCCACGCGCGCGACGGCAGCAAGACGCCCCAGCTGCGCGCCGCTGCGGCGCTCGGCGCGTACGAGTTCGGCCTCGTCCAACAGTCTGACCAGGCGCGGCGCATCCTGAAGGACTTCCTCGACTCCTCGGATCCGGAGCTGCGCAAGCTCGGCGCCTTCGGCTTCGCGGCGCGCGGCGTGATCAGCGAGGTCGACGGCGTCGAAGCCGAGCTCGAGCGCCTCGCGGCGCTGCCCGGGATGGACGGCCGACTGGCCGATTCGTATATCCACCAGCTCCGCATCCGGCGCCAGAAGGACACCGAGCTCGACCGCGCACGCGAGCGCGAACGTGAGGCGCGCAGCACCAAGGTGCCGGCCGACCTCGCGCGCATCGAGCAGCTCATCGACACCGCACAGCAAGCGCACATCGAGGGCGACAAGGTCACCCGCGACCAGCTCATCGAGGCCGCTATGCAAGGGCTTTTGCAGAGCCTCGACGAACACTCGAGTTTCTTCTCCTCCGAGGCCTACAAGAAGTTCGAGCAGGATCTCGAAGCGGAATACGGCGGCATCGGCGCCTACGTCACCGAGGACCCCGACGATCGCCTCTTCACGATCACGCGGCCGATCTACTCGGGCCCCGCATACAGCGCCGGCCTCGCCACGGACGACAAGATCGTGCGCATCGACGACTGGCCGACCATCGGCAAGACGACGGACGACATCATCAAGCGCCTCAAGGGACGGCCAGGCACGCCCGTCGCGCTCTACATCTGGCGCAGCGGGATGGACGCCCAGCTCATCGATCGGCCGACCGAAGAGATGCGAGTCGTCGTCGAGCGTGCGCTGATCGACATCCCCTCGGTGCAGTACCAGCTCTTGCCGGGCGGTATCGGCCAGATCGAGCTGACGACCTTCAGTCGTCACGCCTCCGACGAGATCAGCAAGGCCTACGCGGCGCTGAAGAGGGAGGGCGACGTACGCGCGCTGATCCTCGACCTGCGCAACAACACGGGCGGTCTTTTGACCGAGGCCAAGGCCGTCGCCAGCCTCTTCCTCGAGCGCGGCAAAACCGTCGTCAAGACCCAGAGCCGAGTGCTCGAGGAGCGCAGCTTCCAATCCGACGGGCGCATGCTCGTCCCGCTCGAACTGCCGGTCGCGGTGCTCGTGAACCGCTTCTCTGCCTCGGCGTCGGAGATCGTCGCCGGCGCGCTGCAGGACCACGGCCGCGCGACGCTCATCGGCCAGCGCACGTTCGGCAAGGGCTCCGTGCAGAACCTCTTGCGCATGCCCGGCGAGCGCGACGACGAGTTCGCGGACGAGAACCAGAACGGGCGCTTCGACAATTGGGAGAAGCTGCGCCGCGACTGGAACAACAACGGCCAGTTCGATTATGCGGCGCGCATCAAGCTGACGATCGAACGTTATTTGTTGCCCACCGGTAGGTCGATCCACCGCGAGCTCGACGACGAGGGCAACATCGTCAATCCCGGCGGGATCGCGCCCGATCGCGAGGTGGAGCTGCGCCGCTACGAGGGCTGGAAACTCGTCGAGATGCGCCGCATCCAGAACGCGCGCACACTGCGCAACTGGGTGAACGGCCACTGGGAAGGCAACCGAGCGAAGTTCGAGAAGCTGGCGCTCTCCGACGGGGACGAGACGGTCGCCTACGACGGTTTCGACGCGCTCTTCGCTTCGCTCGACACCCCGCTGACCAAGGAAGAGGTGCGCATGCTCCTGCGCCTCGAGGTGCGGCGCAAAGTGCAGGACGTGCGCGGCGCTGCGTTCCCCTCGGGGGATTTCCAGGAGGACCTGCAGCTGCAGGCGGCGATCGCGTTCGTGCTCGACAAGCTGAGTGTCCCCGTCGATTCGATCGAGCCCTTTGCGCGCACGTTCGACACGGACGCCGACAGCAAGCAGAACCCCGCGCTCGTCGCGCGCTCGGCGCGCCTCGGCGACCTCGACCGCGCGCTGGTGCTCATCGGTGATCTCTCGAGCGACTCGCTCTCGAACGAGAGCGCTGCCGAATTGCGGCGGATCCTCGAGGGACTGCGTTCGAAGAACTGAGGGTTGCCGAATCGTCGATACGGAGCCAGGCTCGTTCTACCCGATTTGGTCGCGCGCGAAGCGCGCGCGACCAAATCGGGTAGAACGAGCCTGGCTCCGTATCGACGATTCGGCAACCCCCCGCCCATCAAGGCCAGCCCCGCCCACGTTTCAATACGACTCATCCATCGTCGGAAACTCCCGCGCGCGCACGTCCGCGACGTACCGCTCGAATGCGTCCTGCATGTCTTCCGCCATCTGCGCGTAGCGACGCACGAAACGCGGATTGAAGCGCGTACAAATCCCGAGCATGTCGTGGCTCACGAGGATCTGACCGTCGCAGTGCGGCCCGGCACCGATGCCGATCACGGGGATCTCCAAGGTCTCGGTGACCTCGCGGGCGAGCTCCGCAGGCACCTTCTCGAGCACGAGGGCAAACGCCCCCGCGTCCTGTAACAGGAGCGCGTCGCGTTTGAGCACCGCCGCCTCCTCCGGATCCCGCGCGCGCACCTGGTACGTCCCGAATTTGTGGATCGACTGCGGCGTCAAGCCGAGGTGCCCCATCACCGGGATGCCGACATCCACGATGCGGCGCACCGTCTCCGCGACGACGCGGCCGCCCTCGAGCTTGACGGCCTCGACCCCGGCCTCTTTCACCATGCGGCCTGCGTTGCGCAACGCCTCGTCGGGGTTCACCTGGTACGTCATGAAGGGCAGGTCCCCCACGACGAGCGCCCGCTCGACGCCGCGGCGCACGAGGGTCGAGTGGTAGAGCATGTGATCGAGGGTCACTGTGACCGTCGTCTCGAGCCCCTGCATCACGGTCGAGACCGAGTCCCCCACGAGCAGCACGTCGACCCCGGCGCGGTCCAGAAGCTGGGCCATCGTGTAGTCGTAAGCTGTCAGCGCAGCGATGCACTGCCCCTCCTCCTTCATCGTGCGCAGGCTGTTCGTCGTGACCTTGCGCTGTGTCAGAGGCTCATCGCGGTGCTGGGACATGGGCGTCTTGTAACATTAGAGCGTTCCCTGGTTCGACGGCTGACACCGGCGGGACGGAGGCCGAGACGCCCGGGCCACTCGATCACACGCGCGGCGCGGCCCCCGAGGCCTCGTGACCTGCATGGGCGCCGTCGATCGCCGCGCTCGTGATGCCGCCCGCATGGCCTGCGCCCTCCCCGATCGGGAAGAGGTTCTGGAACCCCACGGCGACGCGAGTCACGCGGTCCCGCGGGGCGCGCACGGGCCCCGAGCTGCGGGTCTCGATGCCGACGAGGATGCCGTCGGGTCCAGCGAAGCCGCGGATCTGGCGCTCGAACGCGCCGAAGGCCTGCGCCAAGGCCGCGCGGACCGGCGGCGGCAGGAGCAGATCGATGCGCCCAGGGACGACGCCGAAGCCGTAGCTCGTGCGCAGCTCGCCGGCCGATTCACGCCCCTGGAGGAAGTCCGGCACGCGCTGCGCCGGCGCCGCGTAGGTCTCTCCACCGGCCTCGAAGAAGCGCGTTTCGAGCGCGCGCTGGAGCGCAACTCCGGCGAACGCGTCGCGGCCGTACGCGGCGAAGGCCTCCGGTCCGAGGGTCATCACGAGCGCCGCGTTCGCGTAACGCGACGAGTGTTTGGAGTTGCTCATGCCGTTTGTGCAGAGCTGTCCCGGCTCGCTGACACTCGCGACGATGCGGCCACCGGGGCACATGCAAAAACTGTGGGCCCCGGCCACGCCAGCAGGGCCCACGCCGGCAGGGCCCAATCCGCCTGGGTCGGCGCCGCCAGGCGCGCGCAAGTTGTACGACGCGGGGCCGAGCGCTTCGGCCTCCGGTCCCGCGCCGTAACGCCCGCGACTCACGAGCTCCTGAGGGTGCTCGACGCGCACACCGAGCTGGAACGGCTTCGCCTCGAAGACGAGCCCGTCGCGCGCGAGCCAGGCCCAAGTGTCCCGCGCGCTGTGCCCGACCGCGACGATGAGCGCGTCGCACGGCAAGTCGCCCGCGGTCGTACGGAGCGCGCGCACGCGGCGCTGGCCGCCGCCGAGGTCGACGCTCACGAGCCCTTCGGCGCGGGTCTCGAAGAGGAACTGCACTCCGTCCGCCTCCATGCGCGCGCGCAGACGCGGCAGGATCCGGTGCAGCTTGTCAGTGCCGATGTGCGCTCGCGCGTCGAACACGATCTCCGGCGGCGCGCCTGCAGCGACGAGCTCCTCGAGGATCGGCACCTCGAGCGGATCATCGACTCGCGTGTACACCTTGCCGTCGGAGTAGGTGCCCGCGCCGCCCTCGCCAAACAGCAGGTTGGTGTCTGGGTCCGGCGCCGCTCCGCGGTGGAACGCGACGACCTTGCGCCCCCGGGTCTCGATCGCGGCCCCGCGCTCGACGAGCGTCACCACCGCCCCCGACCGCGCCGCCGCCAGCGCCGCAAAGAGCCCGCCGGGTCCCGCACCGAGCACGACGACCCGCGGCCGAGCGCCCATCGCGCCCGCGCGGCTCGGATCACCGAGCCTCCCGACCTCGGGCGCCGCCCGCGCCCGGCCCTCGCGCACCGCGCGCGCGAGCCTCGGCGTCCGGCGCGAAACGTCCACCACGAGATCGACCTGGCAGACAAAGTGCGGCGCCCCGTGCCGGCGCCGCGCATCGACGCTCCTGCGCGCAAAACGAAAGCCCCGCAGCTCACCGACCTCGAAACCAAGTTCACGCGCCGCGCGCTCACGGACAGCGCTGTCAGGCTCACCAACCGCCTGTACGAGCCCCGACAAGCGCCAGGTCACGGCGTTCGAGCCGTGCGGAGTGCGTGCCCTCGACATGGGGCGAAGAGCATACGCCGCGAAGGGTAAGAGAGGCGGGAGCCAACCAGCTTAGCGTGACCTCGACCGCACCCATGCCGACACCCATGCCGACACAGGGAGCGAATCGGCGGATGGTACCTGGTACGCGGCGCCGTTTCGCTCCGCAATACCGCAATACGGAGTCAACAACCGATGCACAACCGCCAAACCGAGCCTGCCTCCCTGCACCGCGTGGACAACTCCCCGGTTCGAATCCCGCGCCGACTGCGCGCGAATCGGATCGTCCTGATCGCGACTTCGCTCGCCTCCCTAGCGGCATGCACGACCACCTCAGCGGTGAACCTCCAACCCGCCCGGGTCTCGGTCGTGCGCCCCGTCGAGGGCACGCTGCGCGTCGAGGCGACGGGCAGCCCGCGCCGAGCCGGCATCGGCTCACGAGCGATCGCGAGCGACGCTCTCGCGGCCGCAGTTCGCGGCGCGCTGCTCGAGTCGAACGCCTGCGCGGGCATCGCCGATTCGGGCCCGGCGGACCAAATCCTGCGTGTCGAAGTCGCCAGCCTCGAAACCACCGAACCCGGCCTCGACATGGAGGCCGAGCTCGAGATGCGCTGGACGCTGCTCGACACCGCGGGTCAGGTCGCGCGCTGGCAAGAGCTCGTCAGGACCACCGCCAAAACCAACACCTTCGACGCCGACACGTTCGAGGCACGTGGCCGCATGGCCGTCGAGCTCGCGGTGCGCCGCAACATCGAGCAGGGCCTCGCGGGCTTGACCCGCGGCGGCGACCTCACGCCGGCGCCCTCCGCCCCGTGACCCGCCAGCGCCGGGAAGGCGACGGCGAGCGTGCGTTGCGCGAGCTGCTCGCGGCGGAGGGTCGTGACCATTGCCCAGGGGCGCCAGAACTCCTCGCGCTCGCTCCCGACGACCCGGGTGAGCTCCGCGCAGCCTTCGCGGCGCATTCCCAGCGAATCGTCCACCTCGAGCGCCGCGGCGTGGACCACGGGAGCTGGGCCGAATTCGAGGTCGGTGCCCCGCTCGCGCCCACCCGGCTGACCTCAGGACCGGCGCTGAAATCCGCATGGTCGCGTCGCTTCGCGGCAGATCATGCGATCTTTCTGCCGGGGTTGATCGACCCGGAACCCTGGGCGCCCGAGCTCGCGCAGCGCGCGGCCCTGTTCGAGACCCTGCAGCGCCCGAGCGGGCTCACGGAGTTCCTCGCCGACGCGGCAGCGCGCCTCGCGCCGGCATTCGAGGCAGTCCACGGACCCTCTCCCACGGCGCCGCCAGTAGCGTCCCCAGTTCGGCCCGAGGATGAACGCGACCTCGCGCGTGTCGCGCTCCGCGTCCCCGACGACACGCGACTGGCCGACGGCAGCCTTTGGATCAAGAGCGGTCGCCTCTCCACTTACGCAGCGGATCGCTCGCTGCGCTTGCGGTTCTCCTTCGGCGCAGAGCGCGACGACGACGCCTCGCGTGATCAACCGCGGCACGCCGCCGTCACCGCGCTCGCCGAGCGCCTCCTGCCCGAGTCCACGGCGGTCCACTCCTCCGAGCCGCTACGGCGCCTGCTCGCGGAGTGGGTCACGGGGCGACCAGATCCAGACGTCTGCACAGTCACCCAGCACATCGCGTACTGGAACGCTCCACACGGCGGCGCGTTGTTCCACCACGACGCCTTCGATGAACCGCTCGAAGGCGGTCAGCGAGGCGTCGTGTTCGTGCAGTGGAGCGGCGCAACGGCGTGGCTCGCGTTGTCGCTCGCGGACCTCGGGCGCCATGTCGCGTCGTTCGTACGGGATCTGGCCGGCGGCGCCGCCCCTTGGCTCCGCGAGGTTCTGTTCCCCGATCCGCGTCAGTTCAACCAGATCGAGCGCTGCGTCGCGCGCGCGCGGGACCTCCGGCGCGAGCTCGCGCGCCCGGGCTGCGGCGACTTTGCCGGGCTCGTCAATCGTGGCCCAGAGTTCACGGCGCGACTCGCCGATGCAGGACACGGCTACCTGCTCGAGCCCGGAGACGCGCTGGTGCTGCCGAACCACGGCCTCGACGCCACCTGCATGCATTCGGTGTTCTGCGCTTCGGACGCGCCCGGGTACGCGCTCTCGATGGCGATCCGAACTCGATGACCGCGTGAGTTCCGGGGTTCCTTCTAGGGCGCGGACTTTCGTACGCTCCGCGGATGAGGTCCAACGACTTCGAGACCGGCCGCGCTGGCGGTGGCGGCGCCCTCGATCCCGCGATGCCACAGGGGCTCGGTGCCGTGGCGCTCGACCTCGGCGTCGAGCCGACCGCCTTGGTCCGGCTCGGCGGTGTCGGCGCGCCCGGCCATCGCTGGGTCGAGATCGCAGGCGGGCAGTCACTCGTAGGGCGCACGTTCCAAGGCCTCGAGTCCGAGACCGGACCTGGCTGCGGTGTCTTCGTGGTCGTACCGGCGGAAGCGAGCGGTGAAGCGCCCAGCGACACGCGACTCGCCGCATGGCGCAACGCCCTCTGGCCGTACCTGCACCTCTCTGCGATCTACCGCTCGGAGGACGGACACATCGTGCGCCGCACGGCCGATGGCCGCAGGTCTCCGGTGATCGGAGAGGGCGACCTCGGGCGCACCGCTGTGCTCGCGGGGCGCCGACGCCTCGACGCGATGTCGCCGGCCGCAACCGTCGAGAAGTTCGACGCCAACGCATCGGGCTGGACTGGCGAACCGCGGAGCGCGGGCTATCCGCACTTCCGCTGGATGCGGCGCCTCGTCGGCCGCTTCATCGCGGTGCCTCCAGGAGCGCGCGTGCTCGACTTCGGCGCTGGCGCTGGGTGGGTCGGCATCGAGGCCGCGTTGTCCAGCCGCGACGTCGTGTTGCGCGCCTTCGATCCGAGCCCTGAGCTCGTACGCATTGCCACGGAGAACGCCCGCGGCGCGGGCGTCGCAGACTTCGAGGCGCGCACAGGATTCGGCGAGGCGCCGCCGTTCCCAGCCGAGGGCGAGGCGCCGTTCGATCTGACGATCAGCTCCGGAGTCGTGAGCTTCGCGCCGAACCTCGACCCGTGGCTCGACGGCCTCGCGCGCACCGTGCGCACCGGCGGCGATCTCGTGATCGGCGACATCCACCCGCACTCGCGGGGCTTCAAGCGCCGCCGAGGCTGCAAGCCCCTATTGCCTGTACGCGAGCTCAACGCCCACACACGCGAAGAGGTCCGCGAAGGCCTCGAACGTCGCGGCTTCCGGCACGTGCGCTCCGGGGCCTACCAGTTGACCTGGCCCGTGCCCGAGCTGATGCACCTCAACGAGTCACGGCTCGGCGGCGTGCTGACCTATCCGCTGCTCTGGATGAACCAGGCCGCGTCGCGGCTCGACCGCGCGTTCGGCTCGCCGCTGCAGGACCACTTCGACTCGTGGGTCATGCACCTCTCGCGACCGAACGGCTGAAGTACAGCCCGCGGACGAGAGGCCTCACTCCACCCGCACCGTCGGGGGCTCGTCGGTGAACGAGTCGTCCGCTGCGGGGCTGTCCACTGGAGCCTCTGGGTCCACGCGGTACCCTGCCCACGCGTGTGTGCCGAAGTCGATGTAAGCAGCCAACTGCGTGCGCATGTTGTGGCGCTCCACGATCGCGTCTACCTGGCCCTTGGCCAGCAAGAACTCCGCGCGTTGGAAGCCCGGCGGCAGCTCTTGTTTGATCGTGCTCGCGATGACCCGCGGGCCTGCGAAGCCGATCAGCGCGCCGGGCTCGGCCAGCGTCAGGTCGCACACCATCGCGAACGAGGCCGTCACGCCGCCCGTGGTGGGATGGGTCAACACGCAGATCGAGAAGCCACCGGCGGCGTTGAGGCGCGACAGCGCCGAGCAGGTCTTGGCCATCTGCATGAGCGACAGCATCCCCTCGTGCATGCGCGCGCCACCGGAAGCGGTGAACATCACGAGCGGCAGCCGCTCTTCGCGAGCGAGGTCACACGCCAACGAGATCTTCTCGCCGACGACCTCGCCCATCGAGCCGCCGAGGAACTTGAAGTCGAGCACCGCGAGCACGACCCGGCGCCCCTCGATGCGCCCGATGCCAGAGATCAGGGCCTCCTTCTGACCGAGCTTCTCGGCGGTTCGCGCGAGCTTCTCGCTGTAGGGGATGGCGTCGACGAATGAGAGGCGATCGAGGCCCTCGAGCTCCGCGAAGCGCTCCTCGAACGAGCCCTCGTCGAGCACGTGCCGCACTCGCTCGAGACCGGGCAGCGTGAAGTGGAAACCGCAGGAAGGGCACGTGTAGTCCTTGGCCTCGAGCTCCTTGCGGTAGATCGTCGACTCGCACGACTCACACTTCAACCACAGCCCCCCGGGGAGCTCCTTCTTCCGGAAGCGAAAGCGCGAAGGCTTGGACGGTGCCGCCTTGGGCGGCGCCGCAGGCTGACTCGGTGATGGTGCCGCCTTGGGCGGCGCCGCAGGCTGACTCGGTGATGGTGCCGCCTTGGGCGGCGCCGCAGGCTGACTCGGTGATGGTGCCGCCTTGGGCTGCGCCGCAGGCTGACTCGGTGACGGTGCCGCCTTGGGCGGCGCCGCAGGCTGACTCGGTGATGGTGCCGCCTTGGGCGGCGCCGCAGGCTGACTCGGTGACGGTGCCGCCTTGGGCGGCGCCGCAGGCTGACTCGGTGATGGTGCCGCCTTGGGCGGCACCGCAGGCGGACTCGCGGGCGGCCCGGTCGGACTGCGCTGCGCTCCCGATTGTGGATCGGAGGGGTTCGCGCCCGCATCGGCGCTCGGTTTCGATTCGGCCACGTTCACCGCTCCTCACGACGCTCGCGCGCCGCTGTTGCACTCTGCCGGAACGAGGTGATCGTCCCGGCCCGATCCGACGCACCAAAGATCGCCGAGCCGGCGACCAGCACGTTGGCGCCACTGGCCGCGCAACGCGGGATCGTCTCCGCATTCAGGCCACCGTCCATCTCGATGTGTCCGCGATAGCCGCTCTGGACCAGCCACTCGACCTTCCGGAGCACCTCCGGCATGAAACGCTGGCCGCCGAACCCGGGGAAGACGCTCATGATCAGCACCAAGTCGAGTTCGTCCAGGACGGGCCCGAGCTGCTCGACAGGAGTATTCGGTTCGAGGGCGACGCCGACGACCTTCACTCCCGCGTCACGGAAGACGCGGGCGGCGGTCCTCGCTCCTGCCGCGCCGCCGATCACTTCCCAGTGGAACGTCAACGCGTGGGCCCCGGCCGCGGCGTATCGCGCCGCGTACTCGATCGGGTTGGTCACCATGAGGTGCACGTCGAGCGGCTTGGTGGCGGCGGCGTGCATCACCTCGACGATCGGCGGACCGAAGGTCAGGTTCGGAACGAAGTGGCCGTCCATGACGTCCACATGCAGCCAATCAGCGCCCGCGCGCTCGATCGCCCGCACCTCCTCGGTGATGCGACCGAAATCGCACGAGAGGAGGGACGGCGCGATGAGCACCTCAGGTCGGATCATGGGCTCGACTCGCAGGTCCGGAGACATCAGCCAGACAGGATAACGTCCACGGCCCCATTCCGTTGTGGGGTCGAGACCAGAGGTACCGAACCCGACCCAAAAAGTAGGCGAGAGTCGCGCGCGCAGAGCGCGCGCGACTCTCGCCTACTTTTTGGGTCGGGTTCGGTACCTCTGGTCTCGACCCCACAGCGGGATGGATACGCGTGGATTCGGTCCTCAGACCTCATTCGAGAGGGCCGCGATGCCGGGCAGGACCTGGCCCTCGAGGAGCTCGAGGGACGCTCCGCCGCCGGTCGAGACGTGGTCCACCTGGTCCGCGAGCCCGAGCAACTGGATGGCCGCGACGGAGTCACCGCCGCCGACCACAGTGTAACCCTTGCAGGCCGCGAGCGCCTTGGCGAGCGCCTCGGTACCGGCCCGAAAACGCTCCATCTCGAACACACCCATGGGGCCGTTCCAGACCACGGTCTTGGCCTTCGCGATCTCGCGCGCGAATTGCTCCCGCGACTTCGGCCCGATGTCGAGGGCCATGCGGTCGGCGGGCACCCCGGGGCCCGTGACGAGCACGTCCGCGTCCGCCGCGAAGCGGTCCGCCGTGACGTGGTCGACGGGCAGCAACAACCGCACGCCACGCGCCTTGGCCTTCGCGAGCGCGGCGCGGCACGTCTCGAGCTGCGTGGGTTCGTAGAGCGACTTGCCGATCTCGAGGCCCTGGGCCGCGAGGAAGGTGTACGCCATCCCTCCGCCGACGAGCAGCGCATCACAGCGATCGAGCAGGTTCTCTACGACCGACAGCTTGTCCGAGATCTTGGCGCCGCCGAGGATCGCGACGAGCGGCCGCTCCGGATCCGTGAGGATCCGCGCGAACGCCTCGACCTCGGACCGCATCAAGTATCCGGCCGCCGACGGCAACAGCCGCGCGACGCCCGAGACCGACGAGTGATCGCGATGCGCCGCGCCGAACGCGTCGCCCACGAAACAGTCGCCGAGACGCGCGAAGGCCTTGGCGAGCGCCTCGTCACCTTTCGTCTCGCCTGCGTGGAAGCGCACGTTCTCGCAGAGGACGGTCGTGCCTTTCGGTGCCTTCTCGATCGCCGCCTCAACCGCGGGGCCGGTCGACTCGTCGAGCTTCAGCACGGGCTCGCCCAGCAACTCCTGGAGCCGTCGCCCGATTTGATCGACGCGCATCGAGTCGTCGTCCGGGCCTTTCGGCCGCCCGAAGTGCGTGAGCAACACCGGCCGCCCGCCGCGCGCGAGGATCGCGCGCAACGTCGGCAATGCAGCCCGAATGCGGGTGTCGTCCGTGATAAGTCCCGCGTCATCGACCGGGACGTTGAAGTCGACACGCACGAGCACGCGCAGCCCACGGACCTTGAGGTCCTCGAGCCGTGGCGCCGAGAGTCCAGTCTTCGCCGACGTTACGCGCGGTCCGTTGCGGGCCCCGCGAGCGCCGTCGGCCGCTACTTTTTTGCGGGCTTCTTCGCTGCCGGCTCGGCCTTCGCCGGCTCGGCCTTGGCTGGCTCCGTCTTGGCGGCGGGGGCAGCCTTGGGGGCAGCCTTGACTTTGGCCTCGACGGGCAGCTTCATCTTGCCTGCGAGCTTCATGAGATCGCAAACACGCGACGAATACCCCCACTCGTTGTCGTACCAGGACACGAGCTTGACGGTGCGCTTGTCCAACACCATCGTCGACTTGGCGTCGAACACCGAGCTGTGCGAGTCCCCGATGACGTCAGACGAGACGATCTCGTCCTCGGTGTACTTCAGGATCCCTTTGAAGGCCTTGGTCTTTGAGGCGTCGCGCACAGCCGCGTTGACCTCGTCGATCGTCACGTCCTTCTTCAGCCGCGCGACGAGGTCGACGACCGAGCCGTTCGCGACCGGCACGCGCAGCGCCATGCCGTCGAGCTTGCCGGCGAGCTGCGGCAACACCTTGCCCACCGCGCGCGCGGCGCCCGTCGACGTCGGGATGATGTTGATCGCCGCCGAGCGCGCGCGGCGCAGGTCCTTGTGCGGCAAATCGAGGATACGCTGGTCGTTCGTGTAGGCGTGGACGGTCGTCATGAAGCCCGACTCGATGCCGAACGCGTCGTCGATCACCTTGGCGAGCGGCGCCAGACAGTTCGTCGTGCAGGACGCATTGGAGATGATCCGGTCGGAGGGCTTCAACGAGTCCTCGTTGACACCGAGCACGACCATGGCGTCGATCGCGTCCTTCGGCGGCACGGTCAAGAGCACGCGCTTGGCGCCCGCGGTGAGGTGCTTTTCGCACTGCTCGCGCGAGGTGAAGACCCCCGTCGACTCGACGACGAAGTCGATCTTGTTGGCTGCGTGGGGCAGGTTCGCCGGGTCGCGCTCGGCCGTGACCTCGATCTTGTTCCCGTTGACCGTCATGAACCCCTTGCCGACCTTCACGGTCCCGTTGAAACGGCCGTGGACCGAGTCGTACTGCAGGAGGTGGGCCAGCGTCGCCGAGTCCGTGAGGTCATTGATCGAAACGACCTCCATCCCGGGCATGTTCTGGAGGATGCGGAAGACGTTGCGACCGATTCGGCCGAACCCGTTGATGGCGATGCGCATGGGGTGATCTGGCTCGGAGCTGGCGCCTCGGGCCGGCCAGTGGCGCGGCGAGTGGCGCAAGTCGAAGGCGGAGAGAGTGAAGTGGGCGGAGGGGGTGGAAGTGCGGTCCCGGGGGACACAGCTCGGGCCGCCTCCACAGGGTGGCTGAAATGGTGGCCCCTCGCCACGCCCCGTAGGAGGGGGCAGCGCGGGGTCGGCGACCGGAGCTGCACGTTTCCAGGGAAACGGCGGCAGAGCGTACGGAAGCCCGCCGATGGCTTCAACGGATCGTGCCCGCGACCTCCCGTCCAGGATCGTCGGCGGTTCCGGGTCCTCGATCTCGTACCCTGGCAGCTCGCCCGACGCCAGTCGGGCCTTTTCCCCGTGTCCAGCTATTCCGCCGCCTACCCCTGGCCCACGCAGTGGGCCCGCCTCGCGCACGGCCTGAGCCTCCCCCCCGCGACCCCGGTCGCGGTGGCATTGTCCGGAGGCGCCGACAGCGTGTTCCTGTTGCACCTCGTCCAGCGCGCGGTGCCGCGCCCGAAGGTGCTGGCGGTGCACATCGACCACGGCCTCCGCGGGACGGAGTCCATCGAGGACGCGGCGTTCTGCGCGCGACTCTGCGCGCGGGCCGGCGTGCCCTTCGCGCGCCGTCACCTCGACGTCGAGGACGGCCCGGATCTCGAGGCGCGGCTGCGCAAGGCGCGCTATACGGCCCTCGTCGACGAGGCCGGCCGCGCCGGGATCGACGTGCTGCTGACGGGCCACCACGAGGACGACGCGCTCGAGACGCTCCTGATGCGCATGATGCGCGGCAGCGCCCTCGGCGGCCTCTCGGGGCCGGCGCGCGAGACCCTGTTCGGGCGCCAGGACGGGCGCAAAGTGCGTGTCCTGCGCCCCCTGCTGCACATGCGCCGCGAGGAGGTCCGCGCGCTCCTGCGCGCGGACGGCCTCGAATGGCGCGAAGACTCGAGCAACGACAACCCGCGTTTCACCCGCAACCGAGTGCGCGGCAATATCTTGCCCGCCATCGCCGAGTCGTGTGGCGACGAGGGCTTGTCCAACCTGCGCCGTTTCGCCGGCGCGGTCGAGGGGCTCGAGTCCGAGCTCGCCCAGCGCACGGCGCACATCGCCTGGCAAGAGCCGACCCCACGGGGCTCGGACGCTGCCGCCCTCGGGTTCGGGGGCGACCGCGGCGGCACGCTGCCTCGGCGGGCCCTGACCGAGCTCGCGCCGCCCTTGCAGCGCAGGGCCCTCGTGCGGCTTCTCGTCGAGGGTACGGGGATCGCGCCCTCGCGGGACGTGCTCGATCGACTGCAAGGAGCGCTGGCCGGGGGCAAGGACGCCCGGACGACGCTGCCGGGCAGCTGGACCCTCGCGTTCCACGGCGAACGCGTGCAGTTGGCGCCCCCGGTCGGCGCTCCGCCCCAGCCGGTCACCACCTCCAGCGGTTCACCGTCCGAGATCGGTGGAGTCGCCACCCTGGCTCCCACGGCCACGACGACTCACGCGCGCCCGCAAGGACGCTCGGGCGCTGCTGCCCCGTTGCGCGGCGCAGGGCTCACCCTCGGCGTGCCGGGGACCGTACAGCTCCCGGATGGGCGCAGCCTGTCGGCGCTCCTCCTCGATCTGACGCCTGGGACCCCCTTCCCGCGCGGGCCCAACGAGGTCCACCTCGACGCGAGCGATCTGCCGCGCACGCTGCACGTCCGGAACGTCCAGCCGGGGGACCGCTTCCACCCGCTCGGCGCGCCGGGCAAGCGCCCGGTGACCCGCTTCCTGGCGGACGCCGGTGTGCCGGCTGGAGAGCGCTCGATCGTGCCCCTGGTCCTGCACGGGGACGACGTGATCTGGGTCGCTGGGCACCGCCCGGCCGAGTCGCGTCGGGTCCATCCCCGCAGCACCCGGCGCCTCGTGTTGCGGCTCGAGGAGACTCCGGAGTCCTTCGAGCGCTGAAGGCAGCTATACGAGGGCGCCCGGAGCCTGGTTACGCGGTGGTACCAAGTGCCGGCTTGGGTGCGCCAAGCGAACCTTGATGTGACTCATCGGCCGCGCCGCGGTATCCTGCGCGTTGAACCGACTTCGTCAGGCTGCCCCAGCGAGCGTGGGACCCACGCTGCACGCCCCAAGGTCGAACGGCGAGGGTCGAGGGCGTCGGGCTCCGCGCGGAGTCGGCCACCGATCTTCGCTCCGGCCTGCGCTGCGACCGACGCAGGTGGTCTCACACCCCGACTCGCCGTGGCCTTGACGATCCCCCCCTCCGACCCTGCATCCGCGACGGGCGCCGAGGCCATGGAACCTCGCAGCGCGCAACTTCGCCGAGGACTCGCCGAGGTCCGCGCCCGTATCGCCGCGGCCGCGGCGCTTCATGGGCGCGCGGCGAGCCCGCCCGCGCTGCTGCCGGTCACGAAGTCGCTCGGGGTCGAGGACGTCATCGCGCTGGCGCGGATCCTCGCGGCGGAGGCGCCCGCTTCCGGAACGGTCACCGCCGACCCACAGGGCGTCCCCGCGCGCGCGCGTGTCGCCTTCGGCGAGAACCGTCTCGGGGACCTCGAGACCAAGGCGCGAGCGCTCGCAGAGCGCGGAGTCGACGTGGAGTGGCACTACGTCGGCCACCTCCAGCGCAACAAAGTGCGCCGCATCGCGCGTATCGCCGACGTGGTGCACAGCGTCGACTCGCTCGCGCTCGTCGGATTGCTCGACAGCGCGGCCAAGGAACACGACAAGCAGCTCGGCGTGTACGTGCAGGTCGACCTCACGGGAGACGCACACAAGACCGGTCTCGCGCCGGAAGCTGCACACGAGGTCTGGGCTGCCGTTCGCGACGCGCCACATCTCGTCCCGCTCGGCCTCATGGCGATGGGCCCGCGCGTCGAAACTGGGGCGGTCACGACCGCTGCCGTATTCGAAGCGGCGCGCGAGCTCGCGGGCGAGCTGCGTGGCGCCGGGCTTTCCCTCGGCATGAGCGCCGATCTCGAGCTCGCCGTCGCTGCCGGCAGCACGCTCCTGCGTATCGGCAGCGACCTCTTTGCGCACCTCGAGGCGAACGCGCCGTGTGCCTCGGAAGATCCAGAAGACCCCGAGGTCCCCGCGGACGGGACCGGTCGTTGAAACCCCCATGACCGCTCGACTCGTCCTCATCGTCCTCGGCGACGAACACTCGCCCGTCGACCTGCCGCAACAAGGCCGCCTCGTGGTCGGCAGCGGCGAACGCGCCCACGTGCGCATCGAAGGCCAAGGCGTCGCGAATGTGCACTGCGCGATCGGGCGGGTGAAGGGCGGCGGCTGGGCCCTGCAGGACCTCGGCTCGGAGTTCGGCACGCTGGTGAATGGCGCCAACGTGACGGCCACCAAGCTCGAGGCTGGCGACGAGGTCGTCGTCGGCTCGCGGCGCCTGTCGATCGTCGATCCGAACGCCGCTAAGAGCGCGACCGCGGCGCCGCCAGCGCCGCGGGCAGCTGCAAGCAACGCGCCCTCGCCGCAGGCTCAAGCGATGCCGCGCACCGAACCCGAGCCCGAGCGCGCCCCGGTGCTCGGCGGGTATCGCATGCAGGATCGCCTCGGTCGCGGCGCCATGGGCGCGGTGTACCTCGCGACCCAGACGAGCCTCGACCGGGCCGTCGCGCTGAAGGTGTTGTCGCCGAAACTCGCGAGCGATCCGCGCTTCGTCGAGCGTTTCCAGGCCGAAGCGCGCGCGGCCGCGGCGTTGAACCACCCCAACGTCGTGACCGTGTTCGACGTCGGCACGGATGGCGGCCACCACTATCTCGCGATGGAGTACATGGACGGCGGCTCGCTCGAGGCGCGCCTCGGCGAGCGTGGCCCGCTGCCCTGGCGCGAGGTCCTCGATGCGCTGCGCGATGCTGCGTCGGGGCTCGTGTACGCCGAACAGCGGCGCATCGTGCACCGCGACATCAAACCCGAGAACTTGATGCGCAACCGCGACGGGGTCACGAAGATCGCCGACCTCGGGCTCGCGGTGCAGATCGAGGCCGAGTCGCAGGACGACGACCACTTGAGCGAGGGGCGGCGCATCTTCGGCACGCCGCACTTCATCGCGCCCGAGGTCGTGCGCGGCGAAGCGGCGGACTCGCGGTCGGACTTGTATTCCCTCGGCGCGACCGCGTATCGGCTCTTGTGCGGGCACACGCCGTTCGAGGGCGCCTCGACACGCGAGATCCTGCGCGGTGTGTTGCAGGACCCGGCGCCGTCGCTCGCCGAGCGAGTGCCGGGGCTGCCAAGTGGCGTCGCGCACCTCGTGCACCGCTTGCTCGAGAAGGACCCGGCGGCGCGTTTTCCGAGCGCGCAGACGACCCTCGACGAGATCGAACGCTTGCGCCGCGGCGAGACCCTGCCACTCGCCTCCGCGCCGCAGGACCGACGCCTCGTGATCGCCGGCGCGGTGTTGACCGTGGTCCTGCTCGGGTTGCTCGCCTGGCGCACCCTCGGCGGACCGAGCGCGAACGTGGTCGACCCGCCCACTGGCGGACGCGGCGGCGCGAGCCAGACGAATGCGGGCGCGGGCCCAGAGGGCGCGAACAACCCGAGCACCCTCAACGGAGCCGCGGCGACGGGCGCGGGGGGCGATGGCACCACGCCGGGCGGCGGCGCGACGAACGAGACCAGCGGCGGCCAACGACCGCCGACGGAGACCGAGTTCGAGCTCAAGGCCGAGCTCGCGCTCTTGCAGTTGAAGGATAGGGTCCTTTCGGACACGGCGCGCGTCGACGCCTTGCGCGAGCTTGCGCGGGCCTACGCCGGCACGGACTCGGCCTCGCGCGCGACGACGGCGGCGGACACGTTGGCAGAAAAGGTCGCGGCGACGGAACGCGAGGCGACGGAACGCTCCAAGCGTGTGGGCGCGGTGCTCGCAGCGCTGCGGACTGCGGCGCAGCTCGACAGTACGCCCTTCCTGCCCGGACGAGCGTTGCGCGCGATGCGGCTCGTCGAAGGGCTCCAGGAGGACGCGGTCGACTTCAGCAGCGACACCGAGTTCACGACGCAGCGCGATGCGCTCGTCGCAGAGGTCCTCGAGAAGGGCGCGACCGAGGCGCGCCGCCTCTTCGAGGAGGCGGACGCGGCGGCCGCGGCCGGGGACTTCGACGGTGTCGGCCAACGGCTACGCGAGCTCTTGCCGCTCGGCGATCTGCCGGAGGTCGCAGAGCTCGTCGGGTTGGTGCCAGCGGACACGGAGGGCGTGCCGCTCCGGCCTGACGGGTTCGCGACGCTCAATAGCCTCGTCAGCACCGCGAGCACGCGACTCAACGGACTGTCTGGCCGGCGCGACGCGTTCGCCGAACGCGCCGCCGCGGTGGCCCGCGTCGCAGCCGCCGAAGCGCTCGGTTCTGGGCGCGGCCTCGAGAAGGCGCTGCGGCGGTTCGATTTGGGGGCCGCTGCCCAGCGCCTCACCGGTGCCGCCGCGGCGCTCGAGAGCGCCGTCGGTCGCGGCGACGCGGCGCTCGAGCGCGACGCGGCCGCGTTGCGGTCGCTGGCCGCCGAGATGCAGCAGGGCCATGCGGTCCTGCAAGCGATCCACACGGGCTGGCAGTCACCGGGCTGGCGCCGCGTGTCGTTCACCGATCCGCGTGCGACAGGGTCGCGCCCGACCACGGCCGAAGCGATCGGAGTCGACGCGGAGGGCCTCCTCGTCAACGAGGGGGGTGCTTCGGTGCGCATCCCTTGGGCAGCGTGGGCGACACAGCCGCGCGCGATCGAGGGTTTGATCAACGGGCGCTTGAACCGCGACTGGACACGCGAGGAGCAACTCGGGATCGTCACCTTGCTGCGTGTGGCGGGCGTGCTGACGGCGCTCGACGTCGCCGCGCAAATCTTCGCGCCGAACTCGACGGCCCGTTTCTCGCCGGGCGAAGCGGACTCCCTGCTCGCGGGCTTCACCCAGGCAGAGGAGGCCTTGCGCAGCCTCGGCGCAGAGGACGCTGCGCGCCAAGTGCGCGCGGAGATCGAAGCGGCGCGGACGCTCGCCCTCGCTCTGCGCGCTCGCACCGAGCGCGAATGGACGCGCGCCGAGGCCTGCTTCGCGCGCCTCCTCACAACGTTCCCGGCGACGCTCGTCGTGCTCACCCTCTCGGACGGGAGCCAGGCCGTCGCGCTCGCCGAAGGAGAATCGGGCGCGGCGCCGACGCAAGGCACGCAAGGCACGCAAGGCACGCAAGGCACGCAAGGCACGCAAGGCGCGACTGGCGCGACTGGCGGGTCCGGCACGGAGCCGCCCAAATGACCGACGGACCCGTCCGGCTCGACGACGCGGTGTTCTCGAGCGTCGCGGCGCTCGACGAAGAGGGGCTGCCGCAGCCGCACGCGTTGCTGTTCCTCGGCACTGGGCTCGGCGCCCACCTGCCGACTGCGCTGGGGCAGCCGCGTCGCTTCGAGCTCGGCGACCTCGAGGCGGCGCCATTGCCGTGGCGCGACGCAGTGTTGCACGTCGGGACCCTCGGACGCACCACCGTCTGGATCCTCGAGGATGCGCCCGCAGGGCTCGAGTTCGGTGAGGGCGCGGAGGCGCCGTGGGAGGCCGCGTGGCCGATCTGGCTCGCCTCCGCGGCGGGCGCGATGGTGATGGTCCACACGTCGGCCGGGACCGCGCTCGACGTCGAAGGCGCGCCGCGGGCCGGGACGCTCGGGGTCGTGACCGACCACCTGAACCTCGCGGGCGCGACGCCGCTCGCGGGCCTCGGCGAGACGCGCCTCGGGCCGCTCTTCCCCGATCAATCGCGGGTGCACTCCCGGCGGCTGCGGGCGCTCGCGCACAGCGCGGCGAAACAACGCGGCATCCCGCTCACCGAGACGATCGCCGCGTGCATCCTCGGCCCGTCGTTGTCGACGCCGGCGGAGCTACGTTGGCTCGCGACGACCGGCGCGAGCGTCGCGGTGCAACGCCTGCAAGACCCGCTCCTCGCGGCGGCCCACGCGAGCCTCGCGACGCTCGCGCTCGTGGGCGTCACCGACCGCAGCGACGAGCGGCTCTCGATGGAGGAGCTCGTCCTGCGCGCCGACCGCGTCGCGCCAGCGCTCGAGGACCTCGTGCTGGCGATCGCGCCCGAGCTCGCGACGCTCGCCGAGGCCCTGCGCAACGAAGAGGGCCACCCGTGAGCGCCCCCCACCGCCTCGCGGTGTTCGTGTCGGGCACGGGGCGGCACCTCGAGAACCTCGCGCGCCTCGCGCGGGAGGGCGCGCTCGCGGGCACGCTCGAGCTCGTGATCGCGAACAAATCCGGCATCGCGGCTCTCGAGCGCGCCGCGCGCGCGGAGATCGAAACGCTCGTGCTCGACGCCGATCGCAAGCTCGACGACGACGCATTCAGCGCGGCTGCGTTCGCTGCCGTCGAAGCGCGCGGCTGCGACACGGTCGTGCTCGCGGGTTTCCTGCGCCGCCTCGTGATCCCGAGTCGCTGGACGGGCCGCGTGGTCAACGTCCATCCAGCGCTCTTGCCCGCGTTCGGCGGCAAGGGTTTCTACGGCAACCGCGTGCACCGCGCGGTGCTCGAGCGCGGCTGCCAGGTCACGGGCTGCACGGTGCATCTCGTCGACGACGAGTACGATCACGGCCGAGTGCTCGTGCAACGCTGGTGCCCGGTGGAGTCCGACGACACTCCCGCGACCCTCGCCGCGCGCGTCTTCGCGGAGGAGCTGCACGCGCTGCCGGAGGGGCTACATCGCCTCTGGGGTCGCCCGCCGTATTCCGATTCGATCGTTTGACTTGTTGGCGGGCACGAACCGGCGATCCGCGGGGGTCGTGGTCGGTGCAGTGTGATCATCTTCGCGCTCACGAACGTGCGCCGATTCAAGCTGCAGCAGACGCGCGGCCGAGAGCTTCGGCGAGGAAGTCGATCCGTTCGGTGCCGCAGACCAGTCGTCCATTTCACCAGTCAAGAGTACCGGAGCAAACACAACGCCTCGTTGTGACTGAGCGCTTGAATGGCTTCTCGCTCACAACCAGCTTCTTGATGAAGCGCTTGAGGATGAACCCCAGCAATCCACTCGGCTTGGGGTGCTTCTTGACGTACTCCGGATCGAACAACGTCTCGAAGGGGACTCACTTCAGCTCTGAGTGAGATCCCGTCCGTGCAGCCCGCCGTGCGAGGCGTGCCTCGTCGACACGAGCGCGGACGACGACGTTGTCGTCCAGGGTCGCGATGAGGTCACTCGACGTGAGTAGGTCGCGATAGTGGGTCAGCGCTGCCGCATCTTCTCTGCGGTCGGCGTGACCGCGAGCGAGGGCCAGGTGGCGCTGAGCCTCTGGGCCAACGAGGGGCGGGCCCGCCGCGCGTGCGCCATGCTTCGCGCGACCGAGGTACGCCGCGAGCGCAGCGAGAGAGCGCACGTCCTCCAGGTTGTGGCGGAACACACCCTCGAGCGTATGCGCGCGCTCGGCCAGGAAATCGAACCACGCGGCGGGTGCGAGAGAGCCCGGCATGTCGTCCACGCGCGTGAAATCGAGCAGCTCGCGCTCCATCGTCTGCAGCCGACCGTTGGCGAAGGCGCCCTTCGTCAGGCGCCGCAGCGGAAAACACAGGTCGAGGTGCGGGCGATCGGCGAAGGGCGGCGCGACGCTGTGCACTCGCATCTTGTCCTCGAGGCGATGGCGATCGAAGACCTTGCCGAAGAAGGAGACCACTGCGGGCGCGGAGGCCACACGCTCGGCGACTGAGGCGAGCAACGCGGCTTCGTCCTCCGGGCCACGCAGGAAACCCTGCTCGACGATGAATCGATCGCCCTCGAACCAACCGCAGCCGACCAGGAACACGTACGTGCCCGCGCCGCCCTCGAGGCCGGTCGTCTCCGTATCGAAGTACACCGCGCGTCGCAGATCGATCGAGCCGAGCGTCGAGTCGCCGGTCAGAAGCGCGAAACAGTCCGGATCGGCGCCGTGCACCTCGTCGAGGCGCCACGTGCCTTGCGCATCCGACGCCGCGACGGTCGTGGTGCGGGCGACGAAGGCGCCGCGGGGCCCGCTGCGCTCGACGAGGTCCGCGGGGGAGCCGGTGGTCTTTGGGTAGGCGGTGGCAGCGGCGCGCGCCACCTCGGTCTCGCGGACTCTCGTGCCGCGAGAGTCAGTCGCGCGCGTGCTGCGGCCGCGCGTTGCGGCGCCGTTGTTGGGCCGCGCGCGCTCCAATCGCGCTCGCAAGCGGTCCGGGAGGCGGGACAGCAGAGCTTCCTCGCGCAGCGTGGAGGCAGGCGCGATCGTTCCGTGCGCGAGCACGTGCGGCTCGGAGGGTGTCGCCTCGGAAGCCGGGGGCATCGCCCCCATAGGCTCGGCGGCCAGCGGCTCGGCAGCCAGCGGTTCGACTGTCGGCGCAACGGCGGTAGACGTAACGGCTGTTGGCGCAAAGGCTGTTGGCGCAAAGGCTGTTGGCGCAACGGCTGTTGGCGCAAAGGCTGTTGGCGCAAAGGCTGTTAGCGCAACGGCTGTTGGCGCAACGGTGTTAGACGCAGCGACCGTAGGCGCGGCCGCGGGCGGCGCCACCTTCGGCACCTCGCGCCGCAACCGCGCGAGTTTCGCGCGCACGCTCTCTTGGTCCCCCATCGCTGCGCCGCCGATCAGACGCCGGTCCTCGGCGGGGTTCTGCCGCTCGCTGCGCCGCGTGGCGCGCGGCCGAGGTCCTCCGCGGAGGTCGGCATGTCGGGATCGGCGAGCTCGTGCTCGAGCGCATCGACCTCGCCCTCTTCGGGCACAGGCCCACCGACGAGGTGCTCGAGCACCCGCGCGGCCATGTCCTTGCCCTCGGGCCCGACCTCGGCGACCGGGCCCACACACGCCGGGCAACCGTTCTCGCACGCGCAGCGCCGCACGACCTCGAGGGCGGCGCGCGCGAGGTCGCGGAAACCCTCGTACAGGAGCTCTGAGAGCCCGACGCCGCCCTGCACTTTGTCGTACAGGAAGATCGTCGGACGCCCGAAGTGCGGCGAGCGCACGTGCGTCGAGAGGCCGAGGTCCGACGGCTGGCAGCGCACGAAGAGCGGCGCCACGCGCCGCACGAGCTCGCCGACCGCGCGCCACGCGGCGCCTTGGTCGCCGCCCGCGAGGCCGAGCTCGGCCGCCGTCGACTCGGAGAGCGTGATCAAGAAGGCCTCGGTGTCGAGCTCCTCGGCGGGCAGGTGGATCTCGCCCGCGCCGACGTTTTCGCGGGTGTAGAAGCGGATCTTCTTGTACAGCGTCGCGACGGTCGTGACGTGGACCTCGCCGCGCCACAGCGTGTAGTCCTCGCCGTGCTGCGCGAGCGGCTCGCGCGCGCCGACGCTCGCCGGCGAAGTGTCGAGCGCGCGAAGATGCTCGGCGACGCTGAACGCGTCGCGCCCTCGCGACCGACACTCTTCGAGCCGCAACACGCGCACCTCGGTGTCGGACTGTGCGTCGGTGTAATAGTCCGACTCGACCTCTTTGACGTACGCGCGTCGCCCGGCGTAGTCGAAACGCTCGACGCGCCACGTCACGCCCTGCACCTGGTAGATCGCGCCCTCGTGCACGGTCGTGATCGAGCTCGGGCGATCCGTCTCGCCGATCGCCTTCTCCGTCCCGAGCTCGAGGATCAGCACGTTGTCGAGCTCACCGCCCGCGAGCGACACGTCCTGCGCCGGGTACGCGTCGGCCATCCAGTACCAAACATAATCGCGGCGCAAGAGGAACCCCGACTCGTCGGCCAGGTAGTCGAGCACCTCCGCCGCGTGCGTCACGGCGCCGAACTCGGGCTCGTCGGCGAGGCCGCCGCGGCCATCGCCGCGGAACGGCAGCTCGAAAGCCGCGCACTTGAGCTGCTCCGAGAGCAACACGAGGTTGTCCGGGTCAACGCCGAGCGCTTCGCGCGGCGCTTCGAACAGATAGTCCGGGTGATGCGCGAGGTACTGATCCACGGGCTCGGAGCGCGCGATCTGCACGACGAGCGAGGGCTTGCCGCGCCGCCCGACGCGCCCTGCGCGCTGCCAGAAACTCGCTTGGCTGCCCGGATACCCCACGAGCACGGCGACATCGAGGGCGCCGATGTCGATGCCGAGCTCGAGCGCGTTCGTCGACACGACGACCTTGACGGTGCCGTCCTTGAGGCCCGCCTCGATCTCGCGCCGCATGTCAGGCAGGTACCCGCCGCGGTAGCCGCGCACCTCGCTCGGGCGCAAGCCAAAGCCTTTGGCGCCCTCCTTCAGGTAACGAGTGAGCACCTCGACCGCGGTGCGGCGCCCGCAGAAGAAGATCGTCTGGTGCGCTGGCCCGCACACGGCGCGCGCGAGCTCGCGCGCCTCTTCCAACGCGCTCGCGCGCAGCCCCGCCACGGCGTTCAAGAGCGGCGGCTCGTAGACCCCGAAGTGCCGCTCGCCCGCAGGCGACGCGTCCTCCGCGACCACCTCGACCTCGCGCCCGAACAGCGCGCGCGCGTGGGCGCCCGGATCGCGCAGCGTCGCCGACGACGCGATAAAGCGTGGGTCCGCGCCATAGTGCCGCGCGATGCGCAAGAGGCGCCGCAACACGTTCGCGACGCTCGACCCGAAGACGCCCGAGAGCGTGTGGACCTCGTCGATGACGATGTAACGCAGATCCCGAAACAGCTCCGCCCACTTCGCGTGGTTCGGCAGGATGCCCTGGTGCAGCATGTACGGGTTCGTCAGCACCATGTGGCCGCGGTCGCGCAGCGTGCGGCGCACACTCGGCGGCGTGTCGCCGTCGTACGTGAAGGCGTGCCAGTTGCCCGCGCCGGAGTCCGGGTGGTGCTCGCGCAGGGCCTCGACCATGGCGGTGAGGCCGGCGGTCTGATCCTGCGAGAGCGCTTTGGTCGGATACAGGAACAACGCCCGCGCGCGGCCGCCCGATTCCAAAAGCGATTGCAAGACCGGCGCCGTGTAACACACCGTCTTGCCCGACGCGGTCGGCGTCGAGATCAGCACGTCGCGACCCGCGAGCGCGTGTTCGATCGCGCGCGCCTGGTGTTCGTAGGGCGCCTCCATCCCCCGCCGCGCGAGGACATCGACGAGTCGCCGATCGAGGCGCGCCGGCCAGTCCTCCGTGCGCCCGGGGCGCGCGGGCTGGCTGCGCCAGTGCACGATGCGTTGGCGCCAGCGGGGCTCCTCGCGGAGGGTGCGCACGATGTCCGCGACGCCGCGGACCTGGCCGCGGCGACGCGCCCCGCCTTGGGCGGGGCCAGCAGGCGCCTCGGCCGGCTTCTCGCTCTGCGCCCCGCTTGTTTGGGCCTCGCCGCGGGACTCGCCGTGTGGTTCTTTGGGCCCGAACGCCGGTGTGTTGGATCCTCGATCGTGCACGCGCCCCTCCAGCGTTCGTGTCTCGTCAGGGTAGCGCGCACCGGGAGCCGATCAACTGTCCAAAAGCGCGAGCAACTTCGTGTGCAGCTCCTGGTCGAGCGCGCGGGCCCAGCGCACGCCGTGCGTGAGCTCCACGGCGCCAGAGGCGCTGAGGCCGACCTCCGCGCGGAGGACGTGGCCCGAGGCATCGGTGAACTCGATCTGCACGGGCTCGCTGGAGGCCGCGCGCGAGGCCTGAGGCACCTCGCCGTCGGCCTTCAGGAAGATCAGCCCGTCGAGGAGCGTCCGCAGCTCGCGGGCCGGGACGTCCGCGTCCTCGGGCCGCCATGTGAAGGCGTCCCCCCGCACGTACACACGTTGTTTCTCACCGGAGCGGATCACGAGACGGCGCATCTCGACCTCGCGCACCTCCCAGACGACCCGCTTGAGGAAGTCGGACACCCCGGATGCGAGCAGCCCCTCCACCGCGAGGTCGAGGCCCGCGACGACATCCTCGCCCTCACGCAGGAACGCGCGCAGCTCGGTGCCGCCCTCGCCGCGGACTCGCGGGCCGATCCAGCCGCCCTGCCGGCGGTCACGGATCGGGGTCACAAAGATCCCATCGCGCGGCTCGCCCTCTGGGAACAGCTCCGCGGCGCTCGCATCGAGCAGGTACGCGGCAGGCTTTGTGTTCTCGATCTTCGAGAGGAGGTCGTCGACCGCGCTCTGCTCCGCGGGCAGCTCGAGGCGGAATTCGGACTCACCGACGACGCGCTCGGAGACCGTCCAGCTCCCGTCGAGGCCGCGGGTCAGGCGTGTGATGTGACCGTCCTTGATGATCTGGACGTCCTGCAGGTGATCGCGCAGGACCCGATAGAACTCGTGCTCGAGGAGGTCACCAAAATTATCGGTCCCTTCGATGAGCAGGTTCCAGGCGCGCGACGAGAGCTGGAACACATACGGCTCGCCGGGATAACGCGCGTACGGTGTCATCGCCACGTCGCAGCCGACCTCGAGGGTCATCTCCGCGCCGCTGCGATCGCGCAACATCACCGAGAACCACGCCGGCGCGAGCCCGTATTGCGCGAGGTCGGCCCCCGGCTGGTCGGTCACGAAACGCTCGACCACGATCGTCGCGAGGGCGGGCGCGTACAAGTTCATGACGTCGGCGTCCGCGAGGGCGCGCCGCGGCTGCGCCATGCGCCAAACGGCGCCCTCGGCGCGCAGCTCCATCGCGACCGACGGCGACGAATCGGGCAGGAAAACCCGCCCGGCGCGCACGATCTCGACGACTCCCAGCGGGTCGACGCGGAACAACCGCCGGCTGCGCAGATCGGGCAGATCGCGCTGCAGAATCGACTCGAAGTTGCGCGCGGTGCGCATCACCTTGCCGTCGCGCGACACGAATACACGCTGGCCATCGAGGTCGACGTCACCGAGCACGACCCGCGTCTTGCGCACGGTCGGCCCGACGTCCGGCCCGGCCCCAGCGTCGACCACCTCTTCGACCTCGAGGAACGCGCGGCCCGGGACGAGGCCGGCGGCCTTCGGATCGCTGAGCGCGCTCGGCACCGGCCCCGCGAGGTTGTTCGTGACGATCTTGAGCAGCTGCTCGATGACCGCGGGTTCGGCGGGGTACGCGATCGGATCGGTGATGTACCAAAAGCCCGCCGCCGTACGCTCGAGACGCACGTGGTTCGAGCGCTCGAGGTTCTCGATGCGAAAGGCGCGCACGAAGGCCGGGTCCACGCCCTTGAACAGCGGTTCGGTCGTTTCGGGAGGATGCTCGACCTCGAACCGCATCTGGCGGTACACAAAAAAACCGAGCGCGGCGACGGCCAATAGCAGCGCGAGGGTGGTCAGTCGGTTCATGGCTTCAAACGGAGCGACCGGCGTGGGAGGACGCGCCCTCGGCCGCGCGACGCGGCCTGGAAGACGGCCCGCCGCGCGAGCGCAAGAACGCCGTCAACGCGCCGATCACGAGGCCGGCAAGCGGCAACCAGATCTGCGCGAGGCGCACGACCCCCACCGCCGCGTCGGGTTTGTCGCGCGGCAGGAATCGCAAATCGGGGTCGCGCGGCGCGACGTTGACGCGGTGCTGGCGATCGGTCACCCAGTTGAACGACGCGCGCCAGATGTCGCTGTTCGCGTCCGCGGCGGCGTTCATGAAAAGCGTCGACGTGCCGAACACGACGAGGCGCGTCTCGAGCTCGGCCTCGAGACCGGCGGGGGTCGCGACCTCGGCCCGCGGCGCGAGCTGCACCGTCGCCACGAGGCCCGCGCGCTCGAGGTTGTAGGCCTCGACCGCGGGGTCGAGGCGGTAATCGAGCGGGGTCGCGTCGAGCCAATTGCCGAGAGGCCCGACTCGCGGCGCCCAGGCGATCACTTGCGCGACGCCGTTGTCGGGCTGGCGCTCGACACGGACCTGGTGCGAGCGCACGACCGCGAAGCCCCGCCCCGCGCCGATGAACGGGACGAGCATTGGGTGCGGCGCCATCGTCGCGGCCGAGACGGTGATGTTCTGGCAGCTCTGCGAGTTGTCGTAGGGCTTGCCCGTGGCTTGTTCGACGGCGAAGACCATCAGGGTGCCCTCGCTGACTTGCAGGCCGCGCGCCTCGAGCAGCTCGCCGACATCGCTGCGGCGCAGCTCGTCGGCCTCGGTCGCCGCGGCGACGATCGCGCGCCCCCCACGATCGAGGTAGGCCTCGATCTCCGCGCGCATCGCCTCCGGCCAGGACTGCGTCGGCGCGAGGATGCCGAGCACATCGCAGTCGGCCGGCAGCGGGCCGTCCTCGATCGGGTTCCAGCGGTGCACGCTGAACCCCTCGCGTTCAAGGGCCTCGCCGAGGTGCCCGGCGCCGTAGAGGTCTTCGCTGTCCTTCACGTCGACCTCGCCGTAGCCGAACGTGAAGTACGCGTGCAAACGGTCGCCGCGAGTCACGTCGAGGATCGCCTCGACGATCGCCTCTTCGGCGGTGAACGCCGCGATGCTCGGCGCGATGCCGCGCGCCGGATCACCCCGGTTGACCTGGGCGAGGCGCCCGAGCAGCGGCACGAACGTCCGCCGCTCGCCGCTCGACACGAGTAAGCCGTTCGCGAAGCCTTGCAGCTCGAGCTCGAGGGCGCGTGTTTTCCACGACTCGCGATCGTTGAGGTCGGCGACCTCGACGTCGATGCGTTCGGACGACTCGTCCTCGAGCAACGCGAGCAGCGACTGCGTGCGCGTCATGAGCTCCGCGACCACGTTGGTCAGCGGCGGGTCTTGCGGCTGGTACAGGATCTCGATCCGGATCGGAGCCTCGAGTTGCGCGAGCAGTCCGCGGGTCGCCGTCGCGAGCGTGTTGCGGCCGGTCTCGGTCAAGTCGAAGCGTAGGCGCACACCCGGGCGCGCAGACAACCAGTTGATCAGCAGCACCGCAGCGAGCGCGAGCACCGCCGAGAGCGCGACCTGGGCGCCGATGCCGAAGCGCGAGAAGAAGCCGGTGCCTTGTCGATCGAAGAGGCTCATCCGCGCCACCTCCGCGCCTCGAGTGCGCGTGTCGCGAGGAACAGGAAGAAAGCCGTCCAGCTGACGAAGAACACGACCTCGGACGTGTCGAAGATGCCGCGCTGGAACGAACGCTGAAAGTGACGCAAGGCGTCCATGTTGACGAGCAAAGAGTCGAGCGTGGCGCTCGCGCGTTCCGCGGCGGCACCCGTGCCCGTAAGGAGCGGCACCACGAACTGCGCGAAGAGCGCGCCGAAGTACGGCAGGGCCATCCAGAAGATGCAGGCCGCGAGCCCGAGGAAGGCCGCGAGCAGCGGTGTGCCCGTCAGCGTGCCCATGAAGAGCCCGAGCGAGACGAAGACACCCGAGACGAGCACGGTGCCCACGTAGGTGCCGAGGACCGCCGCCCAATCCGGCTGGCCGCCGATGCGCGTGATCTCGAGCGCATAGAGCAACGCAGCGCTCCAGATCACGGCGAGGTAGAGCACCCCGGCGAGGAACTTCCCGACGACCACCGCGGCGTCGCTGACGGGCGCCGTGAGGAGGTACTCGAGCGTGCCGGTGCGCGTCTCTTCGGTGATGAGCCGCATCGCGAGCAGCGGCGGCAGGAGCAGCAGCCAGAACCAGAAGAGACGGCCCGCCATGACCGCGTCGAGCGCGGCGGTGATGTTGCCGCCGCTCTGCACGAGCACGGCGCGGAAGATCAGCCCGTTCAGGAACAAGACAATGAGCAGCAGAATCCAGGCGAAAGGCGCCTTGAAGAGCCCCGCGAGCTCGCGCCGCGTGATGACGCCGAGGCCGCTCACGTGGGGCCTCCCGGCTGCTCGCCGTCTTCCGGCGCCTTGGGCGGTCCATCGACCGACACTGGCTTCGACAGGTCGCGCTGGGCGCCGCGATCGAATGGGTTGAGGCTGTAGATGACGCGCCCCGGTGTTGCCGTCGGCGACGGCGTCGACGCGGAGGAACGGGGGGGCTGCGACGGAGTTCCCGCGATGGTTCCGGAGGGTGACTCACCTGGGCTTTTGTTCGTCAACGGGCGCGCGCTCGGCTGGAGCTGCAAGAGGCCGTCGCCCACGCCACCAAAGGGGCCACCGACTGCTGGCTCGACAGGCGCATCGATCCGCTCGGGCTGCCCGATCCGCTCGGGCTGCCCGGGCTGCTCGGGCCTCTTGTGCGCGACCGCCTCGCCGCCCAGCTCGTCCGCGCGGGAGATGAGGCGCACGAAGAGCTCCTCGAGCGATGGTTCGACCTTCGTCAGCTCGCGCACTGCCCAGCCGCGCACGAGCGCGAGCGCGCCCAGGTCCTCGCGCAGGTCACCCGAACCCGTGACCCGGAATCCATGGTGGATGCCGACCCGCGCGCCGACCGCGACGTGCTCCACGCCGTCGAGGGTGCGGATGAGCGCCGCAGCGGCCTCGGCGTCGCCGACCACCGCCTCGAAACGCACGTGCCCTTGGCCTGCGAGCTCCGATTGCTTGCCGTCCGCCAACTTGCGCCCGCGGTGCACGATGATCACGCGCTCGGCGACACTCTCGATCTCCGCCAGGATGTGCGACGAGAGCAGGACGGTGTGTTCGTCCGCGAGCTCGCCGATCAATTTCCGCACCTCGCGCCGCTGTATCGGATCGAGGCCGCTCGTCGGCTCGTCGAGGATCAACACGTCGGGGTTCGGCAAGAGCGCGACCGCGAGGCCGACCCGTTGGCGCAGCCCGCGCGAGAGCTTGCCGACCAACTGCCGTTCGCGGTCGAGCACGCCGACCCGCTCGAGCACCGCGGGCACACGCTTGCGCAACGCGGCGCGGTCGAGCCCGTGCAGCCGCCCTTGGAAGCGCAGCATCTCGCTCACACGCAGCTCGGGATAGAGGGGCACCGACTCGGGCAGGTACCCGATACGCCGACGCACGGCGAGGGACTCGCGCAGCACGTCGTGGCCCGCGACCCGCAGGACCTCGGCGCGTGTCGCGGGCAGGTAGCCCGTCAGGATCCGCATCGTGGTCGTCTTCCCGGCCCCGTTGGGACCGAGGAACCCGACCACCTCGCCCTTCTCGAGGGTGAAGGACAGGTCGTCGACGGCGGCGACACCGCCGAAGCGGCGTGTCAGGTGTGCGACTTCGATCATCTGCCCGGCGAGGGTAGTGGGCGCGCGGTAGAGGTCAACGACGAACGGCGCGTGTCGCTCCGATCACGCGCCGCTCTCATCGCCGTCCGAGGGGCTACCCGAGGGGCCACCCGGGGTGCTGCCCTCGGGAATCCCGACCAGGAAGGCCGCGACTCGGGCCGCATCTCGGGCCCACCCCAATCGCCGATGAAGCGTCCGAGTAGAATCAAAGGAGGCGACCGCGAAGCCCTGCCGGCGTGCCCGGACCTGGCAAACATGGGAACGTCCGACAGGGCCCGCGGTTCGCTCAAACTGAATCAAACCCCGTGCCACCCGCGCTGGGCGCGCCCGATGTGGCCGGACGCCCCCCCGGAGACGCCTCGTTCCAACGGACCCGCACGAACGGACTGTGCGGAGCCGCACGGTGCGGACGGATGTGGACTGCTGGCCAATCCAGGTCGGTCGCCTCGAAACGCGAGGGGCGCGAGGGGCGCGAGGGGCGCGAGCCTCGACGTCGGCCTCAACGAGCACCCAACGCGGTGGTCGAAGCCGCCAACGGGTCGGCGCCCCCCCAACCGCGCGCGACTTCCCCGGCGCGCCCCGCGAGCGCCGCTGCGGCGAGTCGCCCGCCGAGCTCCTCGGCGCGGGTGCCGCGCGGCAGTCGGGCTGCGCCGTCCGGCGCGCGGCCGAACGACTCGAGGTCGGACACCTCGACGAACGTGACCGCCGCCAGCGCTTCCGGGCCGCTCGCGATGCGACGCTCGACGGCCCGGCGGTCCGTGAGGCCCGGCGGCGCGTGTGCCCCAAGGAGCTCGCCCACACTCGACTCGACGAGCACGAACGGCAAGGGCTGGGCGGAATCGGCGGCGCAGAGCCGCCACGTGTCGATCAGCCGTCGCAGGAGCCGCTCGTGGACCTCGGGGTCCTCGGGCGCCTCGGCGGTACACCCGAACACGACCCCGGCCGCCGGAAAGCCGCGCAGGGGCGCGACGCCGTGCTGCCACAGGAAGCCGGGCTGGTACGGGTGCACACCGGCGCCGTGGACACTCACCGCGGTGTCGAAGAGCCCGGCGAGGTTGCGCCGCGCGCGGGCGTGCAGCTGCCCGTCCACCGTCGGCGTCCCCCACCAATCCTGCAAGGCCCCGACACACGCGGGCTCCAACCAGAGGGCCGGCCGCGCGCACCAGCTCGTGAGGGGCGCGGGGACGCCCGCGAGCTGGACGAGGCCCAGCGGAATCGACTCCGCCGCGTGCAGCGAGTGCGCGAAGGCGTATACGACGCGCGAAGCGTCCGCCGCAGCGGAGGCCTTCTGCCAAGTCCCGCGCAGGAACGAGCTCTGAACCGCTGCGCGCTCCGCAGCGTCCCAGACCCGGTCCTCGGGCGACGCCGCGGCGCGCAGCGCCAGGAAGCGCACCGAATCGGGGAGCCCCTGGAGATCCTGGAGGTCTTGGCGCGCGCGGCCAGCGGCGGGTTCGGGCCGGCCGAGGGACGCGGCGCCGGCGATGAGCCAGACATCGCCTACGAGCACATCCGCGAGGTCGAGGCGGCGCCCGTGCGCGTCCTCGACGCTCAGCTGCTGTGGCTCGAACGACGCGCCCCGCGGCCCGAACTCGAGCTCGAATTGGCCGTCGTCGGCGCAGCGCCCTTCGGCGAGCTCACCGTCGAACCTCGCCCACACCCGGTCGCCCGGGATGCCTGCGCCGCGCACGACGATGGGCTCGCCGCGCTGGAGCACCACGCCGTCCTGGAAGGGCAGCGTGAGAGTCAACGGCGCCGCGGGAGCTTCCGGCAGAGGCCTCCAACGACCTCGCAGGGCGCGCGGGATGGCGTCGACCGCTTCCCCATCCGGAGCTCCGGCGAAAGCGCCCACCGCACAGCTCAACATGGCGAACGCCCGCAAGAACACCTGGCGCGCCGACAATCTCGCGGCCAAGGCGCATGGCGCCGAGGCGCATGGCCGGTGCCCGCGGGTCACGGGCGGCTGAGCTGGGGTGCGGCGGAACAACATGGCGAACGAGGGGAGGACGCACGAACGTCCTATGCACATCCGCATATTCCCGAGTAGCTAGGCCTGAATTCCAGCTGAACGCAGGGCAATGCGGCGCGACCTCGGCCCGGACGGCCGCCCTCGCCGTGGTCCTCAATCCCGCGCGCCGAGCCAGGTCCGTCCGAACCGCAGCGCGCGCTCGCCTCCCGCGTCGAACCAGGCGATGCGGATCGGGTAGTACCCCATCGCGAGAATGGCCCGACCGGCGACCCGCGTGACGCCGTGCAGGCCGTCGTTGTCCACCACGAGCTGATCGCCGACCCAGACGCGGCTGCCGTCATCCGATTCTGTGACGAACTCGGTGAGGCCGGGCTGGTCGTTGTAGAAATGCCCCTCGAAGACGAGGGCGCACGGCCCTGCTGACGCCACCGCCGTGTCGACGGTCACGGTCTTCCCCGTGGCGGCCGGAGGGACCGCGCTCCCGCCCGCCGCAGGGTCGCAGAACTGCGAGACGGTCTGAAAGCGCTGGTCCCAGCGTTTCCAGGTGTAACCGCGCTCGGGGGCTTGGATGAACTGCACCGGCGCGATCGTCGGCGGCACCGCAGAGGCAAGCCCGTCGGCGGCGTCGCGCGCGGGCCCTCCCGAGGGACCCTCGAAGAGCGCGAGACGCGCGACCAGCGGGCACGCCAACGCGCTCTCGATCGTCAGCCGCAGCTGATCCGTCGTCGTGCGCGGTGTGCGCAAGATGCGCCGCACGCCGAGAGTCGTCCCCTCAGCCACGCGGTGCCAACTGCCATCGAACGCCGCGTCTACACGCCAACCGGTGATGCGCTGCCCGAGCTGGATCGCCTCTTCGAGCCAGACCTGGTCGAACGTGATCGGCGACTCGAAACGCAGCTCGAGGTGACCCTTCGTGACGCCGTCGTCGAGCGCCCAATACGTCGCGCGGTCTTCGTCGAACAGGCCGATGGGGCCAAAACGCGCTTCGTCGCCGCCGCGCACGTTCGAGGCGACGTAGTCGACTGTGGCCGCCTCGACAGCCGCACGCAGGACGTCGCGCGCGAACGTGCGCCGCAGCACCGCGCCGAGCTCGGCGAGGCGCGCCACGTCGACGTCGGGCAGGCGTCCGCGATCATCGGGTGGGCAATTCAACAAGAAGTTGCCCGCGCGTCCGACCGACGCGTACCAGGTGTCGACGAGTGTCGCGAGGGACTTCACGCCGTCGTCGAGACCCGCTTTCCAGAACCAGCCCGGGCGAATCGAGGTGTTGCACTCGTAGGGCACCCAGTGGGTGCCGTCGGCGTGGCCCGGGCCGAGCTCGTGGTAATCGGGGTAGCCCGGATAGACCTCGTCGCGGCGCAAGAGGGCCCAAGTCGTGGCGCTGCCGAGCGCGCGTTCGTTGCCACACCAACGCACGTCAGGCCCGGCGTCGGAGAAGATGCACGCATCGGGCTGCAGCTCGCGCACGACGGCGATGAAGCTCGGCCAGTCGTACACCTGGCGGCGGCCGTCGGGGCCCTCGCCGCACGCGCCGTCGAACCAGACCTCGGCGATCGGGCCGTAGTTCGAGAGGACCTCGCGCAATTGCGCGCGGAAGAACTCATTGTAGGGCTCGCCGCTGCCGTAGCGCGGATCCGTGCGATCCCACGGCGAGAGGTAGACACCGACCCAGAGACCGAGGGCGCGGCAGGCCTCGCACAGCTCCTTCAACACGTCGCGCGGCGTTGCGCTCTGCATGACGTCGTGCTCGGTGTGCGCCGAATCGAACAGACAGAAGCCGTCGTGGTGCTTGGCGGTCAGGATGACGCCTGTCATCCCGGCGGACTTCATCGCGGCCGCCCATTGGCGGCAGTCGAGCGCGCTCGGCGCGAAGAGCAGCGGATCCTCGCGGCCTTCGCCCCACTCGACGCCGGTGAACGTGTTCGGTCCGAAGTGCACGAAGCCATAGAACTGGCGCTCGTGCCACGCGAGCTGGCGTGGACTGGGCAAAGGGCCGAAGGGCAGAGGCGCTGCGACCTCGGGCTGCGTCTCCTGGGGAGTCGCGCTCGGCGCGGCGTGTGCTTCGGGCGCGCTCGCGTCGATGGCCCCTAAGAACAGGATGCCGAACAGGGTGCCGAAGAGGAGGCCAAACAAGCGTGAGCAGGGGAGGTGGAGCAGCGAGGCGGTGCGCATTCTGGGCCAGATCTTGGAGCGGGAGGCGCGGCCCTGCAAACGGCCTGACGCCCATGGGCTCCCGAGGTTACGTTGTCCGCGATGATCCGCTTCTGCCCGAGCTGTGGCGCCCCCTGTGAAGAGCGCGTCCCGACGGGCGATAACCGGACGCGCGCGGTGTGCACGGGCTGCGCTCTGGTGCATTATCGGAACCCGAACATCGTGGTGGGCTGCATCGTCGAGGCCCCGGGCGGGCTGCTCCTGTGTCGCCGCGCGATCGAGCCGGCCCTCGGGCTCTGGACCTTCCCCGCGGGCTTCCTCGAGAACGGCGAGAGCCTCGCTGCGGGCGCCGCGCGTGAGACCCTGGAGGAGGCGCGCGCGGACGTCGAGGTCCTCGCGCCCCACGCGCTGCTCGATATCCCGCACATCGCGCAGACCTACGTGGTGTTCCGCGCCCGATTGCGCGGCACGGACTTTGGCGCGGGACCGGAGAGCCAGGTCGTCGAGGTCCTCGCGACGGACCGTATCCCGTGGGAGGAGCTCGCGTTTCCGTCGGTGTCCCTCGCCCTGCGCCTCTATGTAGACGACCTGGCCGCGGGTCGCCAGCAGGTGCACCAGGGCGTGGTGCATTGGACAGGCGCAGGGTCGCGCTACGACCTCGCGCGCTACGAGCTGCGCGATCACCGGGCTGACTCCCTCGCCTGACGAGGCCGCACACCAGTTGCTCTGGAGAGTGGGTGCTCTGGAGAGTGGGTATTTCTGAAGTACCCACTCTCCAGGGTTGCTGCTCCCCCACGACGCTTGGTTCCGCATCCCGCACCGGAATTCCGCCGCCCGGCGGTGACTTCGAAATCGCGCGCGGTTACTGCACACATCTGTATTCGAGACTACACTCGTATTCGATGCCGACCGAACCGCCCCCGATCACCGACGCCGAGTGGGACGTCATGGACGTCCTCTGGACCAAGAGCCCACGCACGGCGCAGGAAGTGCACGAAGCCCTCGGACCGACGGAGCGTGACTGGACCCTCGGCACGGTGAAGACCCTGCTGACGCGCCTCTCACGCAAGGGCGCGCTGCGGTACAGCGTCGACGGCAAGCGTTATCAATATCGACCAGCGGTCACCAAACGGGTCTGCGTGCGCGCGGCCGGCAAGGACCTCTTGCGCCGCGCGGGTCGCGGCGCGCAGAGCCCGTTGCTCGCGTTTTTCCTGCGCGAGAGTCGCCTCGACGAGGGCGAGCTCGCCGAGCTGCGCGCGTTGCTCGAGCGCCTCGAGCAGGAGGCCGAACGGCGATGAGCGCGACGGTCCTCGATGCGCTCGCCGTGGGCGCTTGGCAGGTTGGTCTTTTGACTCTGGCCGCTGCGGCGTTGGCGCGTTGCCTCGGCGGGCGCCTTGGGCCGCGTTTTGTGCTCGGGCTGTGGCTCATCGTCGTCGCGCGCCTCTGCTTGCCAGTGTTGCCGGTCGCGCCCGCCGAGACGCCGCGAGGCTTCACGCTCGCGACGCGTTTGCTCACGCCGCCGTGGCGCGACGACGCCAAAGTTGACTCGTCGAATCACGCGCGCGGGCCGCTCGCGCAAGGGATCGACCCGATCAGCGCTCCTGATCCAACGCCCGCGCTCGAGCTGTCAGCGGGTCCCGACGTGTCGAGTCCGCCGCGCCTCGAGACTCGTGATCGCAGCGCCGCGACAGCGTCTGTGAGCGAAGCCCAGCCGAAGTCCAGCGCCTCCGTCGCAGACCTCGGCGGCGTCGCGAGAACAGTCGGCGCGAGCCAGATCGACGCGCGGACCGCCAACCGTGCGGACACCTGGCGCCGCGCTCTATTCGCTTTTTGGCTCACGGGCGTGGCCTTGTGTGTCGCACGCGGAGTGAGGGCTGAATTGCGGCTGCGGCGCGCCTTGCGCGGTGCAACGGCGCCAAACGGCGCCGTCGTGGCGAACCTGGAGGTCGCGTCACGCCTCGCCGGCCTCCGTCGCGCGCCGCGGGTGCTCGAGACCGACGCGGTGGCCTTCCCGGCCGTGCACGGCTGCGTGCGTCCACGTGTGCTGTTACCCGCCGCTGCGACGACGCTGCCAACCGCAGAGCTGCTCGCGGTGCTGTGCGAATTCGGTGGCGAAGGCGCGCTCGGCTACCAGTTGGAGCGGCTCGCGGGCGGCTCGCCCGCGGTGCGTATCGCGCACCCGGACGAGCTGCGGCAGGAGCTCGAGATGCGGCTCTACAAGGTGCAGCCGTTGCTCGACCTCGGGCGCGTGGCGGGCGAGCCTCGCGAACGAGACGACGAGGTCGTGGCGCTCCAAGAGTTGGCTGATCTTGTGATGCAATTTGCGCTCGATGATGATTCGTCGTGGGAGCTCGAAGGCCGCTCGATCCAGCCGTGGGAGCGTTTCCTTTCTGTGCGCCAGACACCCGAGGCCCACACGCGCATCCACTCATTCCTGGAACGTCTGGTCCAACGACAGAGAGCTCCGACACCGCCCTCGGCGAGTTGGTTCACAGCCGTGAACCAAATGCTCGCGGCGCCCGTCACCGCGGGGTTCGATTCGACCCTACTGAGCGACGTCCTTCGACAGCTGTCGGCCGTGAGCGGCATCGCCGTCCTCGACCCGCACGTCGACGTGGAGTTCTACGATCAGTTCCAGCCGACCACCGCGAGGTTCGAGGGTGTGCCGCTGCGCGAGATCCTCACGGCGGTCATGCCGCGCGGCGAGTTCTTTTGGTCGACCGTGGGCGGAGGACTTTGGATCGACACCGATGCGCGGCACCTCTGTGAAGTTCACATCCACTCCGTGGAACAGCTGCTCGCGATCGCGCCCGTTGAGCGGCGCGAGGATTTGCTGGAGAGCACCATGAACCTGATCTACAGCACCGTGGACCCGGGCAGTTGGGATTCTCTCGAGGAGGCGGGATACAGCGAATACCGCGGGCTCGTCGTGGTGCGACAGACCCCGGAGAACCAGGCGCAGATCGGTGCGGTGCTCGCGCAATTGACGCGCGCGCTGTCGCGTTGAACCTGAGACCAGAGGTACCGAACCCGACCCAAAAAGAAGGCGAGAGTCGCGCGCGCTCCGCGCGCGCGACTCTCGCCTTCTTTTTGGGTCGGGTTCGGTACCTCTGGTCTCAGGTCACTTGGGGCGCTCCAATGGCGGCAGGTCTCGCACCGGCGCGCCATTCTCCTTGAACGCGCGCAGCCAATGCGCGAGCTCGGCCTCGTGCATCGAGGCGCCGTCCACCCACGGCAGCGTGACGCGCACGACCCCAGCCGCGTCGACGAACAGCAGCCACTGTCGACCGCCGTCGGGCGCGTCCCCCCTCGCGGCGTTCGCCAACCGGTGCGTGACAACCTCCACCGGCGGATCGAGGGCCCCAGCCGTTGCGCCGAGCTTCGCCAGCACTCCCACGTCACAGCGGGCCGGCACGATCAGCGTCAAGGGCTGCACGAGGTCGCCTCGAAACGCGCGCTCGGAGAAACGCTCGACGATGCGCAGCAGCGACTTCTCGAGCGCAGCGGGATCGCCAAGGCTCTCGTCCGCCGGAAACCACATCACGAGGCGCCCCGTCGTGCAACGCGGGAGTCCGCGCAAGGGCAGATTGCGGAGCGCGCCGAAGTCCGGCGCCGTAAGGCGCGCGAGGTCGAGGCTGCGCGGCGCTCGCAGTGGCCGCCCAGCGGACGCTCCTCGATCGAGCCGCTGCACGTTCGGGCGCTCGAGTCGAACCGCGCCCTGCTGCACGCCGAAGCCGACGCGGCCTGCGATCGGCGCGCCATCGATCGTGTGGTAGCTCGCGACCTCGACACCGTCGAGGTACGCGGTCACGCTCGCGCCGTCGACCAGGAGCTCGACCTCCACGACGGTCTGGGAGTGACCGAAGCGGTGCTCCCCCGCCGGCGTCGCCCCCCGCAGGCCCGCGTCGCGGTCGCGCGACCCGGAGAAGCCGAACTGCACCGCGTCGAACGCGGGCTCCTCGTCCGTCTCGCCGATCGCAAAGAGATAGTCCCCTGCCGTGATCCGGAACCGAACGTTGCGGTCGCGGCGTGTGTACCCGATCACACACTCGAGCTGGCTGAACCCCGTGGTGAAGCGCACGCGTGTCCGCACGCGGTAGGTACCCGGGAGCTGCCAAGCGTCGGCGAGCGCGAACGCGAGCGCGCCGGCGTTGCGATCGAAGCGGCCGGTGCCCGTGCGGTCCGCGCGGCGCCCGAGCAAGAGGTCGCCAGCCTCGGTCGCGAAGGCGCGCGACGGCCGGTGTTCGTCGTACCCGACGAGAGGCGCGTCCTCGTACGAGCCGAGCGCGCGCGGCGCGCGTTCGTCGACGGCCGGGTCGTCGGCCTCCCCCACGCGCTCCGCTCGCGGCGCTTCGGCGGCGGCAGGCGCTCCAGAGGCAACCACAGAGGCAACCACAGGGGCGAGCCGCGGCACGCCGAGCCACGCCGCGAGTCGCGCATGCTCCGCCGCGAATACGGCCCGCGCGCGCGGTCCTGGCGCCGCGTCAGCCGCCGCCTCGTAACCCGCGAGTAGGGCGCCGGTCGCGCGTAAATTCGACAGACCGGGCAAGGGCTCCGCAGCCGCGCCACCGGGGAACGTGAGCTCGTTGTTCAGCACCCAGCGCGCGAGCTCGGCGCGGCCGTCGGCAGCGAGCGCGCGCAACAAGAGCGCGTTCGTCCGCGGCACGTAGCCGTCTTGGCTGCGCGCCCAAACGAGCGCCGCGACGGCCTCGGTCGAGCGCTCGACGTCGAGCATCAGCTCGCCAGCGAGGCGCGCTTGGTCCTGGCCGAATGTCGGCTCGGCGCGTTGCCACGACCAGACCCACGTTGGATCGTCGTAGACCCACGCGTGAGCGGGGCGCCGCGGCACGTCCTCGGTGTAACGCGGCCGCCACGGCGCGGGTTCGCGCCAGTGGAAACCCGCGAGGAACTCTCCGAAGGCGACGGCGAATTCGTCGAGGTTCGCGGGGCGCCCGGCGGCGCCGTCGCAGAAGGCCTCGGTGAAACGCTGCACCGCGGCGTCGCCGTCGCCGCGATCGCGGCCCTCGCCGGCCTTCGCGCCGCGCGCGCCGCCGAGCTGGAAAGCGCGCCAACGCTCACGATAGAGCGCGCGCTCCGGCGCAAGGGGCGCGGCGGGGTCGCCCTCTCCTACCGGTTGCCACGTGTTCAGGTAAACGACCAGCGCGTACCCGGCCGAGTAGTTCTCGCGGTAGTCCTCGGGCCGGCCCGAGACGAGCGCGCGCAGCTTGCCGACGCCGCCATACCCTTGGCCGCGGACGACGTCCATGGTGCCGAATGCAGCGTGGTGTGGAACGAAGTCGAGGTCGCTCGCGCGCCCATACGCGGCGCCAGTCCACACGGCTTTCCCTTCGGCGGCCCAGGTCGGCAGTCCGGGATGCAGCGCGCCATCGAAGCGGTGGGTCAATTCGTGGGTGAGGCCGTGGCCAAGGCCCTCGATGTCACCGACGGAGAAGCGCAGCACCGTCGTGTCGCCGGCCTGAAAGCCGCCGACCCAGAAGTAGGGCGCGCCCTCCGCTTCGAGGCCGTCCGCGTTCGGCACGATGCGCACGAGGCCGCGCCGCAGCACCTTCTCGCTCTCTGAGTCGGCGTTCGCGATGAAGGGGTCCTCGCCGAACCAACGCGCGAGACGCCGGTGGTGATCCTCGATGGTGCGCGCGACACCGAGCAGCGTCTCGTAGCCACAGTCGGATTCGATGCGGTACCAGCCACGCGGGGACACAGCGACGCCGGGCAGCGCGAAGCTCGCGTGTTGCCGCGTGAACGCCTCGCCCTCGTTGCTCGAGAGCCACTCGAGTTCGTCGACCGTCCACGGCTCCGGATGCTCGGCGTCGAGTCGCTCACGGGCGCGCGCCAGCATCGCGGCACCGGCGGCGCGCCAACGCGCCATGCCGGCGGGGCGCTCGCCCGCGAGGTGATCGAACTCGGCCTGCACTCCGAGGCCGTGCAGAACCCGCGCAGCGCGCACGGCCTCGCCGTTCCGCCCGTTCGCGTGGGCGAGGGTCATCACGCGGTCGAGGGCCTTCAACGTGGCGATGTGCCCGCCTTCAACGGGGTGCACGAGCGGGTCGAGCCCGTCGGCGAGCGCGGCCGCGACCTCGGGGCTCGGCTGGGCGATGTCGAGGGCGAGGCGGCGCAGCCACGCCGCGACGATCACGCCCGAAGGATCGCGGGCGACGCCACGGGTGCGTTGCGCGGCCTCTTGGGTGAGCTCGAACGCCGCTGCCGCGCGCAGCTTGGCGAGCTCGTTCGGCCAGCGCGCCCCGGGCCCCGTCGGGCCGGTCCCGCGCGGAGGGCCAGGGACCGCGCCACGCGGCGTCACGGCGATCAGCGCGCGCTCGTGGGCGAGGACGAGCGCGAGGTCGCCGTCGCCCTTGTCCGCGGCGACAGCGAGCAGTCCGTCGTACGCCGCGAGCAGGTCGGCGCCCGCCTCGAGGGCCGCGCGGAAGTGCCGCTCGGCTTCGTCGATGGCGCCGGCGGCGAGCGCTCGCGCTCCCGCTCCGACTGGGCCAGGATCTTGCTGCGGTGAAGCGCGGAAGGCGCTCTCCGATGCGGGCTGCGCCGCGGCGTCTCGCGACCTGGACGCGCCCAGGAGCCCGGCGCACGCGGCGAGCGCGAGCGCGAGATGCGCGGATTGGCGATGCAGACTCTGCGTCGAGCCCTGGGGCTGACACGACGCGACGTTCGGTGTCCTCACCGGCTTGTTGTAACGCGCAGGGCGCGCCCGTGGGAGGTCAGAGACATGGACGCGTTACGCTTCACGCCATGTCCAGCGCACGCACGCAACTCCGGTCACGCCTCCTCGGGCTGCCGCTCATCGCTTCGCTCGCCGCCTGCGCCACGCTCGTGCCCGATTCCGGGCGGCTCGTCCGCAGCCGCGACAACGCCGTCGTCTCCGTCGCGGAAGCCGCGGCGGAGCTCGCGCAGGCGGACGTGGTCTTCTTGGGCGAGGAGCACGACTCGGACGCGGCCCACGCGCTCCAGTTGGCGTTGACGGAGGCGCTGCTCGCGGCGCGCGGCGAGGTCGCGGTCAGCCTCGAGATGTTCGAGCGCGACGCGCAGCGGCGCCTCGACCTGTACCTCGCGGGCGCGATCGACGAGGAGTTCTTCCTTGCGGGCACGCGCCCCTGGCCGAATTACCGCGAGCATTACCGGCCCGTGATCGAGCTCGCTAAGGCGCGCGGCCTCGACGTGCTCGCGGCCAACGTGTACCGGCCGATCGCGAAGCTCGTCGCGGGCGCAGGCCTCGACACCGCGAAGGGCGATCCATGGGCTGCGATGCAGGTAGACGGGCGGCCCGAGGGCGCCTATTTCGAGAAGTTCGTGCGAATCATGGGCGCCGATCCTGCAGCGCATCCGACCGAGCACATGCAGAACGTCTACGCGGCGCAAGCTGTCAAGGACGACACGATGGCCGAGAGCATCGCGACGTACCTCGCGCGGCGTGGCGAGAGCGCGCCGCTCGTCGTGCATTGGTGCGGCAAGTTCCATAGCGACGAGGGCCTCGGCACGGTCGAGCGCCTCCTCGCGCGGCGCCCCGATCTGCGGGTCGCGGTGGTGAGCACGCTGTCGGGGCCCGAGGCCAAGTCGCTCGACGCGGAGGAGAAGCGCTTGGGCGCGTTCGTGATGCTCGTTCCCGTGCCCTGAGCCCAGGTTCCCCCTTGGCTGTGGCTGAGACCAGAGGTACCGAACCCGACCCAAAAAGAAGATCGGGTAGGCACCCGGGTCGCCCCGGGCACCTCCCACAGAACCGTACTTGTGCTGTTCACATACGGCTCTTCGAGACAGCGGGTTATGACCCCCGTTGTCGGCCGGTTTGCGACCTCAAGAC
>Ga0163144_10002323_pt1 | contig 44137 bp, 42 predicted proteins | sample OliLak19BULKMAT1_FD_123175 | JGI IMG/M metagenome (GOLD analysis project Ga0163144, IMG submission 123175) | Freshwater microbial mat bacterial communities from Lake Vanda, McMurdo Dry Valleys, Antarctica - Oligotrophic Lake LV.19.BULKMAT1 | ecosystem: Environmental > Aquatic > Freshwater >...
CGATCGTCGGACCCGTCCACGCCAACGTTCCAACGAGCGCCGCAACCACCGAGAACACAATGAGGGCGGATGCAATGCCGCGTCGAATATGGAAGCGTTCAAGCACATCGACGCCGGACGCGACGGCCAAGCCAAATAACGTTCCCAGAAACACAAGAAACACCAGTGGATACACCTGCCACATCAGCAGGATGGCGACCCACGTGGCCAGCGCCACCGTGGCGGCCCTGAACACGTCGGCGCCCGTCCACCCCCGTCGCAACAGACTGTCTGTCGACGCGGCGGCAGCTACGGCCTCGGTTGGCGTCCGCGCGGCTAGGGCTTCGGCCGGGGCGCTGGGTTCGGTTGGCGGATTGGACATGAAGGCCGAAGAGTCAGGAAAAGAACGGAGGGGAGCAAGGGGCAAAACTCACGGAAACACAATCCTGCGGGTTGCGGGTCACCTCTCAGCCCCCGCGGTGTACTTTGCGACATCTCGCATTTAACGCCGCATCAGGTGGTGCGCCGTACTTGCGTTCGCCGTCCGCCAACTCGTGTCCGCATCCGCGCCCCTTTACCTCGATACCCCTAACGCCGTCGACCGCTTCCTGGCCGACCTGGGCGGCATCTCGGCCATCGGTATCGATACCGAGGGAGCGAGCTTTCATCGCTTCGTCGACCGCATTTATCTGCTGCAGCTTTCAACGGCCGACCATTCGGCGGTGATCGATCCGCTGTCGATTGGGACGCCCACCCAGCTTGGGGCCCTGCTCGAAGACCGATCCATCGAAGTCATACTGCACGACGCAGACTACGACCTGCGCCTCCTGCACCAGGACTACGGCTGGAAGGTGACGCACCTGTTCGACACGAGAGTGGCCGCGCAATTGCTGGGGCTGCGCTCATTTGGGTTGGCAGCACTGCTTGAGCTGTATTTCGGGGTCAAGCTGGACAAGAAACATCAGCGTGCCGACTGGAGCATGCGTCCGCTCACGGCCGACATGCTGGATTATGCGGCGCAGGACACGCGGTATCTACTGCCTCTTCGCGAACGCCTGCGGGACCAGTTGGAAGCGAAGGGGCGAATGCACTGGGCGCAGGAGGAGTTCGACCGCGCCGAGGGTACCCAATGGACCCCTGAGGCCGAGGACACGGGTTTCCTGCGACTCAAGGGCGCGCGCGATCTCACCCGCCGCGAGTTGGCCAGGCTTCGGGAACTTGTGAAATGGCGCGACGCGATTGCTGCCGAGCTCGACCGCGCGGTTTTTCGCGTGGCCGGCAATGAGGTGCTGCTCGATCTTGCCCGTGTTGCTCCCGCTACACGCGAGGCCTTGTTTGGCGTGAAGGGTTTCCCCCGCGGCATGTCGGACGTGCGCGCGGCAGAGGCGCTTGATGCCGTCAAGCATGGCGATGCGGTTATCGACAGCGAACTCCCGCGTTTTCCGAAAAGTACGCGCTGGGACAAAGATCCGGATTTCGACGAGCGGGTGGCGCTCCTTAAGACGGTCCGCGATGCGGCCGCTGTTCGCCTTGATCTCGATCCGGGCGTCCTGTGTTCGCGTGATCGCATGGAAGCGGTAGCCAGGCGCAACCCTTTATCTATTGAAGAGGTCGCAACCGTTTCAGAACTGCGGCGTTGGCAGGTAGAGGTGCTGGCCGCAGATTTTGTTGCAGCACTGGCCAAGGGTTCGAAAAGCTCGGCGCCAAGCACTGCCAAGCAGCCCATAGGAATAGCGCCGAAGAAGGGCGATTCGCCCTACCGCGACGGGTAAATCGGTGAGGGGGTGCGACCCCAGCCTCGTGCGCCCAGGCTCTGACCCCAGCCGCAAAATCACACTGTTGCATTCCTGCAACCTGGGACATTTGTAGCAACGGGGCCACAGGCGTTGACGCATCAACCACGGATGTCATGTGGACCCCAGATGTGCCGCGCCCCCATGATCGAAACTCAACTCGTTGTGAATGAACGAGTTGGGCAAGCGGACCGAACTGCAAGACGGCAGAGACAGGCCCCCGTTTCCACGGCACGAGTGATGCTCTAGTCAGAGTCAACCGGACGCGACCGCAGGCGAGCGGACGCTGAAGGATCTCACCGTTGCAGGAGCGCTCATGGCACACTCCCTTTTTACATCCGAAGTCAGTCGCGCCGCGAGCCACACGCGGGCGATGGGGCCGTTCCTGGCGGTAGCAGCAGGAGCCGGCCTCACGGACTGGGTGACAAAGCTGTTGGCCGTGACGTATCTGCCCGACCACGCGGTCACCTTAGGCGACCGCTTCGCGCTGCTCCTTGTGTACAACACGGGCGCAGCGGGCGGGGTCTCATGGGGGCCGTACACCTGGTGGATTAACGTGTGCGTGACTGCCTTCGCGGTGCTGATGATTTCGGCAATAGTCGGTCAGCTCGCGAAAGTGGACCGCCGAGCCACGTGGGCACTGGGACTGGTGGCCGGGGGGGCTACCGGGAATCTGGTGAGCATGTTGGTCGGTGCCGAGGGAGTGGCCGACTTCCTGGCTTTTCGGTTCGCGGGCGGAGCGGTGGTTGCCAACGTGGCGGATTTCGCGCTGTGGGGCGGAGCGTTGCTGTTGGTGCCCGTGGTGCTCAGTCTTGTGCGAGCCATTCGCGCCGAGCGTGCGGCCAAGGAGCAGGGAATGGAGCTGGTCGGCGCCTGACGCATTGTGTCCCCGCGCGAGTTCGCGTTGATCGGGCTGCTGGTGTAAAGCGAAGGTTTTGACACGAGGCGCGTTGCAAGGGTAGAGCTGTTCAGACGTTGTCCTTCACCAATTCTGAACATGCCCAGACAACCGTTTCCCTTTACGTTCAAGCGCGCGGTGTTGTGCGTCGGCGCGGCGGGTTTCGTGTCAGTTGCTTTTGCCGCGTGCGGCACCGAGTCGAACCGGCCACCCGACGGGGGCTTCACGTCGCTCAACGGATCGAGTACGGGTGTGCCGGCTGACAGCACGCGCAACCAGCCATCCAATGCCGTGGCAGGTATTCGCATTAGCCCGCAGACCATTCGCGTGCTGTTAAATGGTTCAACTGGAACCAGCGTGTATCCCGTTGATGCGCGTGGCATTCCTTCACTGGCCCTGCTAGCTGGCAACCCTACGTACAGCGTTCGCAAGGCGTCGATTGCCACCGTAGGCGTTGACGGCACGCTGCGCGGCCACACACTGTGACAGCCGACGCGAGCGGAAAGGCCACCTTCTCGAACCTTCCGTCGGGTTACTACAGCGTTTTTGCGTCAGCGACGCACCAGGGAACCGCATTGGAGGGGTTGGTGGAATTTGGCCCACCGCGCACGAGCGAGTTTACCGTAGCGGTATATCTGAACAAGAAATAAGACCAGGCATCACCAACAAAAAACGCCGGCCCATGAGGTCGGCGTTTTTATTTTTGCACAACGCGTGCGATCAAAATCCCATGTACGCGCGAACGCGTGGCTCGATGCGCTCGGGGGTCCAGGGTGGCGTCCACACCAAATTGACGACCACATCGCCAACCCCTGGCAGTGTGCGTAGTTGTTGCTCGGCTTCGCCCATGATTTCGGGGCCGGACGGGCAGCCGGGCGACGTCAAACTCATGTCCACGTGCACGGCATTGCCGGTCACCGACACGTCGTAGACCAAGCCCAGGTCGACGATGTTCAGATTGAGGTCGGGGTCCTTCACGCGCCGGAGCGCGATACGCGCCTGATCGGCCGTGATCGCACCGCCCAACTCACCGGCGTCGGCCGCCTCCGCCGTCTCAGCCGCAGTTGATTCAGGGACTTGAGCGTCTGAGACGCCCCCTTGTTCGGCGTTTGCCGGCTTCGCGCTGTAGTCCGCACCGTCGGCCATCGTGAATTCTGTCATTCGGTAAAGCTAATCACTGCTTGAGGGGTCTGCCTGATGGTTGCCGCGCATGGCTGCGACGGCGCCGGGATGGCGACGTACGACCTCCCGCAATCGACGGGCATCCCGTCGCCGCATGCTCGATTGATGGTCACGCATTTCTGCTTCGTGGCATATGATCAAGTGGAGCCGTGTTGTCATCCGCAGTCAGCCCTATCAGGCGTCCGCCGTTATCCGGCATAACCTATGAAATTCGCCCTTCGCTGTCAGATCGCGTTCCGCAGAATCACCAACGACATCGCGGGATTCGTTGCGGGGAGCGGGGTGGTGCTCGCAGTTGGGTGCGCACCAGCTCTGGCGGCGCAGGGTCGGACAACCACCAGCGCACCGTCTGCACCGGGTTCGCTTGGTGGTTCGGTAGTGACCGAGGTCACCGAACGTCCGCTCATGAATGCGGAAGTCACTATTGCAAAACTCGGTCTGTCGGCACGCACCGACAGCGCTGGAAATTTTTCCCTCACCGGAATACCTGCTGGCGAATACGCGGTGGCTATTCGACTCGCGGGTTTCGAATCGGTGTTCACTACGTTGACCTTTGCGGCCGCACAGAAAATTGAAGCCGATTTTCTCCTGAAGGATCGCGTTATTCAATTCGCGCCAAAGTCAGAGCTGCAGCGCCTGGGGATGAATCCCGACCTTGGCAAAAACACGTTTGACGAACGTCGCAGCACTGGACTGGGCAAATACATCGGGGCAGATGGCTACATTGTGTCGGACGCGGTGGCGACGTCGGACCTGATTCGCGAAAAACTTCCGCTGCTGCACGCGAATGCCATTGGCCGAGCGCAACAGGCATTGGCCAGCCGCGAACCGCGAAACGCCAACGCGCCGTTTGTGCGTGGCGACGCCAGCGACGTGAAAGCGGGCGCCAAGTTGGATTGTTATGTGCAGGTGTTCCTGAACGCGACGCTTGTGTATCGGCCTACGCCAGACCAGAAGCTGTTTGACGTGAACAGCATTCCGGCACGCCTGTTGTTGAGTGTCGAGTATTATGCGGCCAATGACACGCCCGCGAAGTATGCGGGCGTGGGCAGTCACTGTGGGACGTTACTGGTCTGGACGCGCGGCCGATAACCGCTAGCGCGCAGTTCGCAATGTGCGAACGAGAAACTAGCCTTTCTTCGCTGGCGTTTTTTTTGCTGGCGCAGGCTTTGCCGTGGTGCTCTTCGGCTTCGCCCTCTGCACCGGCGTGTTTCGCACACTGCTTGGCTTGAGCGCCGTCGGTTTGACCGCCGTCGGTTTCTTCACCGCCGTTGAGACTGCAGCCGTCTTTTTCTTCTTGAGGGCCGCGGCCTTGGCAGCGGCGGTTTTCGCAGCGGCTGCCCTGCGCGCCCGCGTTGAACGACTGCTGGCCCGACGTGCGCGCAGCGGACGGTTCCAATCTTCCGCCTTGTCGGCGCGGAAGCTGGCCGGCATCATGCGCGGCCCACCCGGATCGTCCATCACGGCCAGTGCGGCCGCGTCGGACAAATCGCTGCGTACGTCGGCAATCACGGTGCTTGGGCGCTTGGCTTTGGCTGCGTGCACGCGATTGGTGAGCAGAATAACAAACATCTGCCGGTCAGGATCAATCCAAATGCTGGTGCCCGTAAATCCGGTATGGCCGAACGCGCGCGCCGACAAATACTGCCCACAGCCGCCGTTGCCATCGCAGCTGTCCCAGCCCAGCGCCCGCGTACCAACTTCCGTGCGATGTGTGAACATCGAGACCGTGCTGTCTGCCACGATGCGATGGCCGTTGTAGATGCCGCTGTTCAGCAGCATTTGCGCGAACACTGACAGGTCGTTCGCCGTGCTGAACAATCCCGCGTGACCGGCAATGCCGCCCAGTGCGTAGGCGTTTTCATCATGCACTTCGCCACGCAGGGGGTAGCCCCGTGGCGGCGAAATTTCTGTCGGAGCCGTTCGCGCTGCGTCCGCCGCGTTGAGTTTGAAGTGCGTGTCGTTCATGCCGAGCGGGGTGAATACGCGCTCGTCCAGAAATGCATCCAGGCGCTCCCCACTGGCGGCCTCGGCAATGAAGCCCAGAATGTCGGCACCCAGATCGGAATATTCGTAGCACTTGCCCGGCTGGCAGTTAATGGGCGAGGCCAGGACGGCGGCACGCGCTTCCTCCGGGTTTTTCGAGATACGCCACAACTCGCGGCCGGCGGAGAGGCCCGCGCGATGGGTGAGCAGATGTTTAACGGTGATCTGATCTTTCAGGCCGCCACTGAACGTCGGGAGATATCGGGAGACGGGGGCGTCCAGCGAGATTTTGCCCTCATCGTACAGCACCATGATGGCGGTCGTCGTTGCGATGACTTTGGTGAGCGACGCCAGGTCGTAAATGCTCTCATCGGAGGTAACGGGCAAGCCATTGGCGGTCCAGTCAAGCGCGCCGAAACCCTTGGACCATACCGAGTAACCTTTCCGGCCCACCACGACGGCCGCACCGGGAAATCCGCCGGCCGTAATGCCACGCCGCACGACCCGGTCGATAGTCGCCAACCGCTGGGCCGACATGCCCACAGCCGCCGGGGCGCTCACCGGCAGACCCGCCGAGATGATCCGGGGGGCCGCGGTGGCGTCAGCGGCAAACGTCAAGGTGGCCAGCGCAGCGAAGAACAGCACAGGGCAGGCGGGCTGGTGTGGACGGACAGGATGCTCTATGTCGAGCACTTTCGGCATCTGATCGCGATGATCAGTGCTGGAGAGTATCGGCCCCGTAGGGTGATTACCCCACACGGGCTCTACAGTCAAGACACTTTAGGGGATTACATCCCTGTGAGCTGCCGCTCCGGGCCCATTTTGCACCCAAATTTCGCTTTCGCCAAGCTCCACTCCTCATTTCGACACTGGATACTTCAGTTTTGCCCCCCTCAACTCTCAATTCTGAACTCTGAACTCTGAATTCTGAACTCTGAATTCTGAACTCTGAACTCTGAATTCCGCCGCTGGATGACTGCGATTCCCAAACCGAGGCTGGTACGGGAGAATCCAGCCCCCCGCCCCGACAATCAGCCACGCGAGGGTATTCTGGACCCTGAATGCTCCGCCACAGGCGACACCCACCCTGAACGGGATTCAGAGTTCAGCGTCCAGAATTGAGGTTTGAGCTGAGCGGATCAGCTGAGTCCACCGTCCACGGTCCAAAAGCTGGCAACCATCAGGCCTCGTGTGGTGACAGATTTAGCAGACCATGGAGACCGACGCCGTCATCGTTCGTCGGGCGATCGAAGGGGATGAGCGAGCCATGCGGATGCTGTGGAATCAGCACTCCGCCCACGTGGACGCCGTCGTCCGCCGACTCGCCGGAGATCCCGACCTTGCCGAGGACATCGCGCAGGAGGTCTGGATCCAGATTTTTCGTGCCCTGCCATCATGGCGCGGCGACGCGAAATTCAGCACGTGGGTACATCGCGTGGCGGTAAATCGCACCCTGAATGCGCTGCGCAGCACGCGCAGGCAGGCGGCCGTCGAAACGGCTATTGAGGAAGATTCGGCGTCGGTTGAACAGGACAGCGAGCGCACCATGCTTGCGGCCACCATCGATGATGCGGCGCGTCAACTATCACCCGGCGCCCGCACCGTGTTTCTGTTGCACGATGTAGAGGGATACACGCACGAAGAGATTGCAACCGAACTTGGCATCACTCCAGGTGGCTCCAAGTCGCAACTCTTCAAGGCGCGCGCGAAGCTTCGCCGGCTGCTCGCGCCGCTTGTGGACATGACTGAGGCCGGCCTGACGGAACGACGCTATGCAGCACCTTGAAGCAGAACGAATTGCCGCGTTTGATCACGAGGCGCCGACGGCTGGTGAGTTGGCACACCTGGAAGCGTGCGCCACCTGTCGTACCGAACGCGCGGCGTTCAGTGCGCTCAGCCGTCGCGCGCTGCTGTTGATTGACGCGCCAGTGCCCAGCACCACGCCGCGACTGACGAGTTGGGAGAGTCTGTCCGCGCGCATGCGGACGGAGGGGTTGATTGTCGCGGATGCACACGCGAACGCCTCGGACGCCGGGTGGGCCGTCGAGCGGAATATCGCGCCTGCGGATGACCACGTGATCCCGCTCCAATCCCGTCGCGCACACGTCGCAGCGCAGGGCCGAAACGAATGGTGGCGCATGGCCGCTGCAGCCGTACTGCTGGTCGCCGGCGGCGCGGTGTGGGGACGTTTCAGCGAAACGGCGTCGTCCATTGGTCCGCGCTCCACGCAGTTGCCCGTGATCAGTTCTGACGTAATCGGGTCGGGGCTGGGAATTGGCAACACCGGGTTCAGCTCCATGGAGGAGGCCACCAAGGCCCTCGCAAAGATCGAACGCGATTTCAATCGCACATCGCTGTGGATGACCGCGAACGATCCGTCCGCCAACGCGTCAGACGTATTGCGACGTCGCCTGGCGCAGCTCGATCAGTTGGTGGCCGTGTCATCGGCCGCGTCAAACGCCGCCCCGCAGGACAGGGTATTGGAACACTACTTTCGCTCGGCCTACGCAGCGCGCGAACTGACCATCCAGCAATTGGGCAAGACGTTGGGGGTTGGTCGTTCGCTGGAACGGTTCTAACAGGTGAAGCAGATGAACAGGCATGGGTTCGTGAATACACGTATCGAACAGGTCTTGGCGGCGGTCGTTGCGGCAACCATCATTGCGGCGATTCCTGCGGCCGCATGGGCGCAGGGGGTTATGGTGGCGGCCAGAGCGCGCACGGGACCGCCAATGAACTCGTGTGTCGGGCTCAAGAGCTTGCCCTCGCCGCTGGTCGACACGCCGGAAGGGCTGGAAATGCTCAAGATGCAGCACGAACTCGGCATCGTGCGCGATCGTCTCATTCTGACCAAGGCCGATACCTCCAACCCGGCACTCAAGCGCGTGCTCGTCGTCCGTAGCGGCGTCGATTCGCTGGTGCGTTCCTTTTCCAGCGGCGGTGACGGCTCAATTGTCGTGCAACTTCGTTCCAACGGCACCGGGCCCAGCCCCGCCGAACGGATGGTGTTCGAGTCGATGATTCGCGAGATGCAGCCGCGCGTGGCCGAAGTGGTACGTGGCAGCCACACCACGACGACCATCAATGTGCAGTCCACCTCACCGGGGTACCTCGGTGTGAGTACGTCAACCAGCACCTTCCCATCGGTGCTCGACAATACGCGTTCGTTTGGATACTGCGAGTACCCGCGCGTCGAGACGGTCGATGCCGGTTCGCCCGCCGAAAGAGTTGGATTGTCCGCCGGTGACACGCTGCTGGCGTACAACAATCGCGACCTCCTGCAGTACGATGTGAATTATCAGTCACTGCTGCGCCCGGGCCAGCCGTTGCGCATCAAGTACCGTCGTGAAGGACTGGTGCGTGAAGTGTCGCCCATCATTGCTCGTCGTGTAGAGTCTGCGATGGTGTTTCAGCCCGCTCGCACACCGTGTGCTGACCCCGGCATGCGCGCCGAATGCGAAGCACCACAACTGGTCACCGGATTTTTCTTCCCTGCTCCGTCGCAGGCCGGTTCGCCGTTGAGTGTGCCCTCGCAACCCGCAAATTCGGTCATGCGGCAGGTACGCATTCCGTCAATCCTGTATCCGGTGGCACCAGGCCGAGCTGCATTTGGCGGCGCCGACTTGAAGGTGATCACCGAGGCAGGCGCGAAGAACGCCGGCATTGCAGCTGGACTCATGGTGCTCGACGTACGGGACAATTCATTCGCGTACACGGCCGGATTGCGTGAGGGAGATGTCATTGTCACGGCCAACGGCACGCCCGTGCGTGACATCAACGGATTCAGCAACGCGCTTGCACCAAGAATCAAGGAGTACATCGCGGTGCTGCAACTCTCCAGCAGTGCGGGACTGCGCACGGTCACCATGCGCTGGCAATAGTATCAGAACCGATTGAGCGAGTCGGCGGGTTCATCACGCGTGGTACCCGCCGGCACTGAGTACAACAAGCGAATGGTCGCGCGGTCTGCGTCGGACAAATCGCGCACCCGCACGCGCGCCGACATGATGTTTGTCGGCTCGTCGGTGTGATCAAGCCCCAGCAAGTGGCCCACCTCGTGTAGCGCGATGGCGCGCATTTGCAGTGGTGTGAGTGCGCCACCGGCAGGATGCGCGAGCGAGAGCACAATATCCGCCGACACCATCCACCATTCGTTGGTGCGACTCCACATGGTTTTGCCACTGATTCCCGACGGAAACTTCGGCAGAAACCGCACGTGCACGTCCGCCGAGGCGGAATCGGGCGTGAACGTGAACCGCATGGGAATGCCCGCGTGCACCCATCCATCGAACGCGTCGCGCACCGACGCGGGGAATTGGTCATCCCACCCCGCAAGCTGTACGGGCTCGGCCACCCACACGCGGAGTGGCTGCGTAACGCGCACAGGCCACCGCGCCAAAGACGAATCACGAGCGCGCAGTAAGTCGCCGATGTACGTGCCGGATGCGCCCTGCTGCAATCGACGTCGCAGCTCGCGCGGTTCGAGCGCGGGTTCAGATCCCATCACCTCACGCATTTCGACCGCTGGCCGCTCGAACGGCGCTTCGGCTGCGGCCCCTTCGTCGGTCAATGTCGTGGAGTCCACGGCACTCATCGAACCGACTGTCGACAGCCCGGGCGCCCGCATGCCCCGCAGCTCACGCGCTTGCAGCCCCACAAATGCGGCTAGCGCCACGACGCAGGCGGAAAGGGTGACTTCGGCGTACTTCATGCGGGCAATCGGAAGGGCGCAGGTGGGTCCGGACCGCAAAAGTGCGGTCTTGTAGGACGAGTGGCGGCTCGCAACCGTTACCACTAGCATTCGCTTCGTCACACCCTGGCCCGTACTGGCCTGCACACATTACGCTTTCCGGAGACCACCTTGGGTATTGGCCGCTCGCTCATTCTCGCTGCCGCCGGGAACAAGTTTCTCAATCATCAGGCCAGCAACCGCGCCTTCGTGAAACGCGCGGTGCGCGCCTTTCTGCCCGGGGAGGCACCAGAGGACGCACTAAACGCCGCGCAGGCGTTGGGCAAACAGGGGCGTGGGACAGTTTTTACCAAGCTTGGAGAAAACCTCACGCGTCTCGATGAAGCCGAAGCCGTTCGCGACCACTACCTCAACTTCTTTGACCAGATCAAGGCGCGCGGCATTACCGGCCACGTTTCGGTCAAGCCGACGCAGTTGGGGCTCGATCTGTCGCAGGCGAAATGCGCCGAACACCTGGATGTGCTGGGCGCAAGGGCCATGGCGACAGGGTCGTATCTCTGGATTGACATGGAAGACTCCAGTTACGTCGATCGCACGCTGGAACTGTATGAAGGGTTGAAGCGCAAGCACGCGCGCAGTGGACTGGCCATGCAGGCCTATTTGCGGCGCACGCCGGACGACTTGCAGCGCTTGCTTCCGCTCAAGCCAATTGTGCGGTTGGTCAAAGGCGCGTACGCCGAACCCGCAGCCGTTGCATTTCCGGTGAAGGCGGATACCGACACGGCGTTTTTCGAGATCAGTGTCACAATGCTGCAGGCTGCCGCGACTGGCGATTGTCTGCCCATTCTTGGCACGCATGATACGGGATTGATTGCGCGTATTGTAGCGGAGGCCAAAAAGCTCAACGTGAAACCGGGGCAATATGAGGTGCACATGTTGTACGGCATTCGCGAAGCCGAGCAGCGACAACTTGTCGCGCAGGGCGAGACCGTCAAGACGTTGATTAGTTATGGCAGTTCGTGGTACAAGTGGTACATGCGGCGGTTGGCAGAGCGGCCGGCCAACGTTTGGTTTGTGGTGAGGTCGATGTTTCCGGCTTAGAGTGGGCGAGTGGGCGAGTGGGCGAGTACTGGGCGCACGCTGGCGCAGAGTACAGAGTCGGTCAGGTTATGACAGTGGGCTTGTCGCGGGCCGTGCGTTCGGTCAGTTCGGACACCGCCAAGGCGGCCTGCACGAGCGGTGCCAGCGCTTCCTGCACGTCCACATGGTGTCGTGTCGCGTCGGGTTCGTAGGCCTCGATGTACACGCGCAGTGTTGCGCCTTCAGTGCCGGTGCCGGACAGACGGAATACAATGCGCGCGCCATCGGTGAACAATACGCGTAATCCCTGCTTCTTGCTGATGCTGCCATCGACCGGGTCGGTGTACGAAAAATCGTCGGCGACCGATACCGTGCGATTGGCCATTGAGGTGCCAGGCAGCGTGGCGAGCTGCGTTCGCAGGTGTTGCATCACGCTGTTGGCCGCGGCAACAGGAATTTCCTCGTAGTCGTAACGCGTGTAGAAATGGCGACCAAACTTTGCCCAATGTTCGCGCACCATGTGCTCCACCGATTGTTTGCGCACTGCCAGAATGTTCAGCCAGAACAGCACGGCCCATAGGCCGTCCTTCTCTCGCACGTGGTCGGAGCCCGTGCCGAAACTTTCTTCGCCGCAGAGCGTGATACGGCCGGCGTCCAGCAAATTGCCGAAAAATTTCCAGCCAGTTGGAGTTTCGAAGCAGGGAATGCCCAACGCGGCCGCAACACGATCGACCGCCGCACTGGTGGGCATGGACCGCGCGACACCAGACAGTCCTTTCGTATAACCTGGGACCAGCGTGGCGTTGGCCGCGAGAACCGCCAGGCTGTCGGACGGCGTGACAAAAAAGTTGCGCCCCAACACCATGTTGCGATCGCCATCGCCGTCGGACGCCGCACCAAAATCCGGCGCATGCTGGCCAAACATTTCTTCGACCAGGATGTGTGCGTACGTGAGATTGGGATCGGGATGACCGCCACCAAAATCGGGTAACGGCGTTCCATGCATTACGCTGCCGTTGGGCGCGCCAAGCACGCGCTCGAGAATTTCGTGGGCATACGGGCCCGTAATGGCGTGCATCGCATCAAATCGCAACCGAAACCCACCGGCCAACATGGTCCGAATGGCGGTGAAATCAAACAGCGTTTCCATGAGACGCGCGTATTCGGTGACGGGATCGACCGTCTCTACAACAAAATCCCCCACCTGCTGCACGCCAACCGTGCCCAGTGAAACGTCCGCGAAATCAGCAATTCGATAACTCGTCATTTCAGCGGCGCGCGCGGCGACGGCATTGGTAAACTGCTCGGGCGCCGGCCCGCCATTGGCGATGTTGTACTTGATGCCAAAGTCGCCATCGGGTCCGCCGGGGTTATGGCTGGCGGACAGAATGATTCCACCCGACGCGCGCATGCGAATGAGGTGCGAGGCGGCGGGTGTCGATAACAACCCATCGCGACCGACCATCACGCGCGACACGTCATTGGCGGCCGCGATGCGCAGGATGGTCTGAATGGCTTCCCGGTTGAAAAATCGACCGTCACCCCCAACCACCAGTGTTTCGTGGGGCTTGAGCGCCGCGACATCAAGCACGGCCTGCACAAAATTCTCCAGGTAGTGCGGCGTGCGAAACACCGCCGTGCGCTTGCGCAACCCCGAGGTGCCGGGTATCTGGTCGCCAAATGGCACGGTGGAGATGGTTTGTATGGCTGTCATGAGTTCAGCGCGGTGGAAGTGGACACGTGATGCGATGCAACGGCGCATTGCGCCCCTCGTTACTTAACAGCAACTCTCGACCGCCGGCAAACCACGTCAGCCCTTCGCCGTGTTTGGCCTCGGTCTGCACGATGTTACAGCGCGTCGGCGCTACGTCCTTTCGCACACGACCCGTCGCGGAATCGGTTGCGAACGTGAACACCTGACCGTACGTGCGCACCGCGAGATACCGCGAGTCGTTGGAGAGTGCTGCGTCCGTGATTTGCCGTGTGTCGGCCGAACCTGGCACAATGGGCAGGCTGTCCACGAGTGTGGCAACAACGCTATCGCGCGTTCCCCATGCCGCGGGTGGCACCGCAAACACAAGCGCAGGTCTCAAGCGGCCGCTGCCGTCCGTCAGTGCGCGTTTGGTAATGAGATAAACCGTGCCATCGGGGCCGACGTACATCGCTTCCACATCGTGTGCGCGGTCGGGATACCGAAAGTGCAAAATCGTGGCGCTGAGTGTTCCCGCGCCGAGCGTTGCTGAAAGCACAGGTTCCTCCAGTTGATAGAGCGCGACGCTCGATCGGCGCGCGTTATTGTCACCAACGTCGCCGATAAACAGGCACGAGGCCACGGTGCGCGTACACGGCCCCCGCGACGCCGCCTCCCAGTCTCGGTTCGAGGCTTCACCCACGCGCCAGCGGCCCCGTGTCGCACCGGTCGTGTCCAACGCAAACAGCATCGCGTCGTTGCCCGAGTCATTGATGGTAAAGACGATATCTGGCTGAGAGGCGGACATCACAAGCGCCGAACTCTCCACCAGATCTTCGGGTTCTTGGGTCGCAATGACCAACACACTCGCCGGTTGCACTCCCATCGAATCGGCAGTGGCGATCCCGGACAGTCCATTCATCTTGCGCATGACGGCATCCTGCGTCCCGCAGCTGGCCACCCCAACACAAAAACCACTTACCAGCACGAGGTGCGCACACCGCGTCACTGAACGTCATCCTTGGTAAAGGTGCCGTTAACCATACGCCAGATATTGCGCCCATTATGGTTATGCAGTTCTTCTGGCAGTGCTGCTTCCGGAAAATTCTGAAAACACACAGGTCGCGCAAATCGGGTGATGGCCGCCGACCCGACCGCCGTGGTTCGGCCATCAGTCGACGCAGGGTAGGGCCCGCCGTGTACGATGGCGTGCCCCACCTCGACGCCGGTCGGGTACCCGTTAAACACGAGGCGCCCAACTTTTCGCTGCAACAGCTGCACGAGGCGCGCGTTCTGCACCAACTCTTCGTCCGTGCCGTGTATACTGGCGGTGAGCTGGCCTTCCATCGATTCGGCAATTCGCTCGAGGTCGTCCGTGTGTTCTGCGGTCACCACGATGGACGCCGGCCCGAACATTTCCTGCCGAAGTTCGACGCGCTCAATGAATTGCGCCGCATCAACCGCCAGCAGCGTTGGCTGCGCGCGAGTGGGCTGGTCTGTTGGCAGAGCCTGGGCCAGTCGCGATGCGCCGTGATCTTCTGCGCTTCGAACCGCCTTCGCAAAATTCCGGAACAGCCCGTCGTACAACATCACGCCATTTTCGGTGCTGGCAATGCGCTCGGCCAGTGCGTGCGTGAGTTTGGTAAATGCCTCATCGCGAACGCCGACCACCACGCCCGGGTTGGTACAGAACTGTCCGACACCTTGCGTCATGGAATTGGCAAGGCCGTCTACAATGTGCGCCGAGCGTTCGCGAACCGCGGAGGGCAACAAGAACACCGGGTTCACACTGCCCATTTCGGCATACACCGGAATTGGTTCGGGACGCGCAGCAGCCGTGTCGAAAATGGCGCGCCCCCCACGCAGTGAACCAGTGAATCCGACGGCTTGAATGCGCGGATGTTGCACCAGCGCGATGCCAACCTCATGCGACCAGCCGTGCACCATCGAAAACACACCTGGTGGCAAGCCGCACCGCTGGACCGCGCGCACCAATGCAACGGCCGTCAGTTCGGAGGTGCCGGGATGTGCGGGGTGCGCCTTGCACACAACGGTACATCCGGCGGCAAACGCAGACGCCGTGTCGCCACCAGCAATACTGTAGGCAAACGGAAAGTTGCTCGCGGCAAACACCGCAACTGGACCCAGGGGCACCAGCAATCGGCGCAGATCGGGTTTCGGAATGGGCGCGCGCGACGCATTTCCTGTGTCGATACGTGCCTCCACCCACGACCCTTCGTCCAACACATTGGCCAGCAGTTGTAACTGATGCACGGTGCGCCCGCGTTCCCCTTCGAGGCGCGCGAGCGGCAACCCGGTTTCGGCGCGCGCACGCTCGAGCAACGGTGCGCCGGCGTTTATCAACTCCGCCGCAATGGCCCGCAAGAACTCTGCGCGTCTTGTTGCAGGCAGCCCACTGTATTCAGGGAACGCCCCCTCGGCAGCACTGACGGCCTGGGATACCTGGTGTGTGCTTGCTTCATGAAACGCGGTTTCCAGTGCGGCATTGGTTGTTGGATCGACCGCCTGAAACGACGTGCTTTCCCCGCGTTCGGGACGACCGCCGATGAACAGACTGCCGGTCAGCCCAGTGGCGGAATTAATTGCGGTCACGATGCTCCGGTCGGTGATTGCCACGTGCGGGATGCTGCGGAGCGAACGATCGCATCAATGACGCGCATGTTGGCAATGGCGTCCTGCAGGCTCACGGCCACCGTGGTCGTGCCACGCACGGCGGCAGAGAATCGTTCGCCCTGAATGGTGTACTGGTTCGTTGGCGCAAACGTGAGCGCTTCAGCGCCTCCTTGCACCAGATCGCGCCCATCATCGACCACAATACGCGCAGGACGGTCGGCCGGCGGATTAAACGGAACTTCAATGGTGATGTGACCGCGCGTGCCAAACAACTTCATCTGCTGGTGGAGCGCGACTTGCCCGCCAAAGGTGAAGGCTGCCTGGCCTGACGGAAACCGCAGGAGGGCTGAACCAACGCGGTCGATGCCCATGTCGGGGTCGAACTCAAGTTGCCCGACCACGTCGGTCGGTTCTTCGCCGAATAGCCAGCGTGACATGGTGATTGGATAACATCCAATGTCCATGAGTGCGCCTCCGCCCCATTCCGGAATGCTGCGCACGTCGTTCGGGTCTCTGCGAAAGTAGGTGAAGTGTCCGTTGATCAACCGCAACGCACCAATACGTCCGCCAGTGATCAGATCACGTGCGGCCACCCACTGCGGATGTGTCCGCACCATGAACGCTTCGGCAATCTGCACCCCCGTGCGCTGTTGTACCGCGAGGAGTTGCTCGGCCTCTCGGGCATTGAGTGCAATGGGTTTTTCGCAGAGCACGTGTTTTCCGTGCTCCGCCGCACGAATGGTCCACGGAACGTGCAAATGGTTCGGTAGCGGATTGTAAATGGCCTCAATGTCGGGATCGGCCACCAGCTCTTCGTATGAGCCGTACGCGCGCGGCAGTCCCAGTTGTTGCGCGGCGTCCCGTGCCTTTTGCAGGTCCCGTGACGCGACGGCCATCATGGCGCACGCGTTGCTCTGCTGCATGGCCGGAATGACCTGTTGAAGCGCGATGTTCGCAGCCCCCAGCACGCCCCACCGCACGGGTGTGTTCGCGGCGCTCGCGGTTGTGGCCACAAGTGTGGCCGAAGTCGTGGCCGCAGTCGTGAATGGAGCCATGTCTGGAGTCATGGCTGCACGTTACGCCGCACGTCGCGTGTTCACCAGTATGGTAAACAACCGGGCCAGCATTTCTGCTGGCCCGGTTGCATCGTGTCTGGCGTGTCGGCGCTGTGCGTGCGCGGGTCAGGGTGTCGTGTCGTCGTCAACCGCATCCGCCAACTTGTGTTGTGCCTTGCCCAACGCTTGCTGGGCCTTGCCCTTCAGCTGTTCGCCTTTGCCTTTGAGCTGCTGGCTCGTGTCGCCAGTCAGCTCGGCGGCCGCGCCGCGCACGCGGCCTTTGGCTTCTTCAGCGATTCCTTTTGCGCGATTCGCTGTCCCCTTGTCATGCATGTCGTCCATGTGTCACCTCAATTGTGATGGCCGCTTCCACGTGCACGCTACGGTACCCCAGCTGTTGGCCACCGGTTCACCAATGTTCTGCCTCAATGTGATGTTTGCACCTTCCACACTTCACAGCGCACCACCCTTATTCAATTGCTGATGTCTGCACGGGCGGGCCAACATTGCGAGAATCGTCGGTCGCTCGTTGGCTGACCGGTTTTGTTCGCCGCGCATTGCAGGCATTGATCTCCCTTTGAGGTGCCATCATGCATACGAATCGCGCGCCCTTCACCATGGCCCCACCGAGGTACCAGTTGCCGATTGCGGTAGCACTTGGTGCGGTCACGCTGCAGGTTGCCAATCTCGCTCGTTCACTGGAGTACTATCAGCGTGTTGTCGGTTTGCGCATCCTCACGCAGGGGGATGGGCGCGCCGCACTTGGTGCGGTGCAGGGGGGCACCCTGGTGCACCTCGTAGAAAAGCGTGGAGTCCGTCCGGTGCCACCGCGGGGACTGCTCGGTTTATACCACTTTGCGATTTTGTTGCCATCGCGCGTCGCGCTGGGTCAGTTCCTCGCACATCTGGATCGTCTGAACGAGCGGGCGGGCATGTCGGACCATCTCGTGAGTGAAGCCGTGTATCTCACCGACCCGGACGGACTGGGCATTGAGGTGTACGCAGACCGTCCACGCGACACCTGGAAGTTGAATGGGTCGGCCATCGCCATGGCGACCGATCCGTTGGATGTGCCGAGTCTTGTGGCGGCGGGGGCGGCAGCGGCGTGGAACGGTGCGCCCGAGGGAACGCGAATTGGACATGTGCACCTGTACGTCGGTGCGCTCGAGGAGGCGGCGCGTTTCTACCACGAAGGTATTGGTTTCGACACAATCAATCTGCAGTTCCCTGGCGCGTTGTTCATGTCAGCCGGTGGGTATCATCATCATCTGGGCACCAACATCTGGGCAGCCAGGGCACCGGTTGCCACCAGCGAGGATGCGCGCCTGCTGGAGTTTAGCGTCGTGCTGCCGACGGCGGCCGACGTGCAGGATGTTGCGCAGTCACTCCGCGAAGGGGGGATTGCCGCGCAGGGCGAGTCTGACGCCATCATTGCCACCGATCCGTGGGGCATTGCGGTGCGCATTGCGACCGGCAGCTGACGACCGTTGTTCAATGCGGCATTCGGCATGGCGCTGTTTACATAGCTGCGGGACTCCTGAACGCGAACAAGGCCGCCATTGCTGGCGGCCTTGCTGTTACAGCAAAATTCAGATTCAGACCTTGCGACGACGACGAGCGGCGACGCCCAAGGCCAGCAAACCAGTCGCCATGAGGGCGTAGGTTGACGGCTCTGGAATCACTGACTGCGTCAGGTTGGCAATTTCGAACTGAATGTCGTTGTAATCGCGGTCGGACGCTGACAGCGGTGTGATGTCTTCGAATCCGAACTTGATGTCGTACGTACCACCGAACGACGAGGCCGATCCAGACGCGGGCGGCAACAGCGCAACATGGAGCTCGTTGAGCGGGTTGCGCGTTTCGGAGCCTGTGTAGTACTGCTGACCCGATGTCAGGTTGTTCAACATGAAAATCACTTCAACGCCGGCGCCAACCGATCCGATATCAAACTCGGAGTTGATAACTGAGGCCGGTGAGTTGTTCGTGAACAGGAGCGTGTAATCGCTCAAGACATTGGTGAACGGACCCACCTTGTAACGTAGCTGGCTGTTGTTGCCAGCGTCTGAAAACACGTACTTCACCGACACATTGCCGCCGTTGCCGAAAAATCCGACATTGGTTGGCTGTGCGTTTGCCGCGACCGCTGACGAAGCCAGAAGCGCACCGGTGATGATGGCTGACGTTGCCATCTTGCGAACTGCTGTTGCGACTGACACTGATTTGTCCTCCAAGCAAAGGTACGACGAAACAACGCGAGGGAATTCCAGGGTGGCACGGGCGGGCACCGCTGCGTGTTGAGTCGCAGTCCAGGCATTCCTTGACCTACGCCGAGAACTATGTCGTTGTGGCGGCTGCGCGTCAAGAGTCACTATGGTGGCACTGTTGTTTTTATGCAACAGTCTGGTAACTGCAGAGTGAATTTCATTGGCAAACGTGGGCACAGCCGCTCACTACATTTGCTTGCTGGCCCTGTCCTCGGATAGGCGCGGCCTCAATTCACCGGGCCCGTGCCGTAACACTTAGGCCCAAACCCAACGCCGGGTGAGAGTCATCCGCCAGACAGTTTCCTTGACACCCATCTCTACCGGCTCGGCGGACGAACGGACATTGCCTCCCATCCCTGGCTTGTTTCCTGGCGTGAGCTTGGCTGCTTTTATTGCCGGGCTCGCCTGGGTGGTCGCTGCTGTAGAGACACGCTGGTTGGGTCATCCCATAATAGAAGGACTGGTGGTGGCGATGTTAATTGGCGTGGTGGTCCGCACGTTCTGGACACCCGGCATCCAAGCCGACTCAGGCGTACGCTTCGCGTCCAAGGAGCTCCTTGAGGTTGCGGTGTGCCTCATGGGTCTCTCCGTCAATTTGCCGTTCCTGCTGGCTGCCGGGCCTGCGCTGGCAATTGGTGTGGTGCTGCTGGTCAGTATGGGCCTTGCCCTGAGCTATGGTTTGGGGCGCGTGCTGGGACTTTCACACAAACTCGCGGTGCTGGTCGCCTGCGGAAACGCCATTTGCGGCAATTCCGCCATTGTCGCCGTGGCGCCGGTGATTGAAGCCGACGCCGAAGACGTCGGGTCGGCCGTCGCCTTCACCGCAATTCTCGGCGTGGCCGTAGTCCTGGGATTGCCGCTCCTGCTCAAGCCCCTGAGCCTTTCGTACTATCAATACGGGGTGCTGGCAGGACTCACCGTGTATGCCGTGCCGCAGGTTCTGGCCGCTGCATTTCCGGTCAGCGTGTTGTCCGGACAGGTTGGCACCCTCGTGAAGCTCGTGCGGGTGTTGATGCTCGGACCGGTCGTGTTGTTTTTTGCGCTGAGGCGGCGTGCGGGCGCGCGCGCGCGCGTTATGCTGATAGATGGACCGACGCGCACACCGACATTAGGCCTGCTCACGCAATTTGTCCCGTGGTTCATCCTTGGATTTCTGGCCCTCGCCGCCGTTCGATCGGTAGGCTGGGTCTCCGAGGGCGCGGTGTCCGTTGCGCAGACCGCGTCGTCCGGGCTAACCCTCATCGCGATGGCAGCGCTCGGACTCGGGTGCGATCTCCGTGCGATTGTTCGCGCCGGCGGCGCCATTGTCGGCACTGTGGTAGGTTCGCTGGTCATGTTGATCGGTCTGAGCCTCGCGCTGATTCACTTGCTCGGCATTCCGTGAGATCGCAAGGCGAACACCTGGCACCACTGCCACAGGCGAGACCCGACGGGCGCATAGATGGATAACATTACCCACGCCCTTGCCGGGTGTTTGCTGGCCGCAGGCACTGTTGCCGTGCTTGAGCGGCGTGGTGTTGCGGTCCCCGACGGTTTTCGCAAGGCAACCGTCACGGTCGGTATTGTCACGGCCGAGTTGCCCGATGCCGATCTCCTGTACTCCGGACCAGCGCTTGGCATGGGGAAACTGGGGTATCTGTTACATCACCGTGGGCACACGCATACCGTCGTGTTTGCGGTCGCCGCCGCGCTGCTGGTGTGGTTGGCGGCGCTGGCGCTGCGAAAGCAGTGGCGCGAGACGCCCTGGAAGTCTTCGTTGCTCGTGCTCGCACTATCAGGCACGTTGTCGCATCTGGCCCTGGACTTCACCAACAATTACGGCATTCATCCGTTCTGGCCCCTCTCGAAGGGCTGGTACTACGGCGATGCCGTGTTCATTGTCGAGCCATGGTTGTGGGTGTTTACCATTCCGGCGCTTTTTTTGTGGTATCGCCGCCGCGCGCCGCGCGTGCTCCTCGCGCTGTTGCTGACGGCGATTCTACTCGCGGCGTGGAGGTTTGGCCTGGTTGCCCGTGAGGTTGCGCTTGCATGGACATTGGCCGTCGTCGTGTGGTGTGTCGTGTTGCGCAGGCTTTCTGTTCAGCGGCAACTCCTTGGTGCGGTGGCTGCGTGGCTGATTGTCGAAGCCGTGTTTTTTACTGGTAGCTGGCACGCGCGACGTCTGGTGCGCACGGCCGTTGGGGTGAGGACGTATCGCGACGTCGCGCTCTCGCCGTTTGTGGGAAATCCGTTGTGTTACAACGCGCTGGTGATGGAGCACGACGGCACCCTGTATCGGGTTACCGAGGCGGTGGTCGCAACCATCAGCGCCCTTCACCCGGCCAGCACCTGTACGAGCACCTCGCGTGGTGGTGTTCCTGGAAACATGATGTCCCCGCGTCCGGCAACGTCGACCGTCCATTGGGGCACGATGTGGAGTGCGCCGGTGGCCGATCTGGCTCGTTTGATGCGCGACAACTGTGAAGTGGCCGCGGCCATGCAATTCATTCGCGCGCCAGCGTGGCGTGCAATGCCGAATGGCGATGTCGAACTTGGCGATATTCGATTTGGCAATATGTCGACCGGGTTTGCGGCATTTACCGCTTCGGCGCGTCCGGCCACCTGTCCGCGATGGGTGCCAGGGTGGACGCCGCCGCGTGCGGACTTGCTGCGACTCTCCCCGTAACGCGGGAACGGCTCGTGCGGGCCCGCGTCGGGTTTTCGGCATGGTGAGGCACCGGCCGCGGGGTCACTTCGGGGCGCGGTCCCACTCCTCGACCGGAAGCGCGTCGCGCGCACGTACGCCCTCAGCGAACGGGCCCAGCAGATGGACAATGCTGTTGGCGTAGTACGTGATCAGTGGTCGGCCGCGCGGAAGCACCACGAATCCGTCACCGACGCGCGCCACAATTTTGCGAAGGCGCAACATGCGATACGCACGGTCAAATGTTTCTTCAATATTGCGGTCGGCGCGAATGACGCGGCTGTTCAGTTCAAGCAACACGTCCCGCATGGCGGCCATGCGGGCCAGCAGCTTGTCGCGTGGAATAAATTCCGCATCGAAGCTCTGAATGGCCGCACACGCCAAGGGCACAGACGTGACCGGTATAATGTTGCCAATGCGTACCAGCGCGTTATCGCAAAACTGCTGGACGAACGGCAACCGTTCGGCGCGCGGCAGCTCGAACAGCGCGACACCCTGCGTTTCGAGACTCGTGAGCCACGCGTCGATGGACACCGGCGTACCGATAGCCACGGCGGCCCGTCCGTAACGTTTCCAGCGACCGGTGACGAGCCGTCCGATGTTCGACAGCAAGTAGCGGCCCACCTCGCGAATTTGCGTGCCGCGGGACGCCACCGGCCGCTCGGCCCGCGTTTCGAGTTCACGAAGCAGCGTGCGGTCTTCCAGCACGCGGTCGTAGTTGATGCCGACCGGGACGATGTACATGCGCGCTCGGCTTGTTTTGTCGCGCGCCACCCCCAGGGCATAGTCGAGCAACCCAATTTTTCCGGGCCGAAGTGCACCGTCTCGCGTCAGCCCGCCTTCGGGAAACACGCCCTGCGTGACGCGGTTGCGCGTAATGAGTTGCACGTACGACTCGAGCACCGAGTGGTACAGCGTCTCGCGATATCGGCGCCGAATGAAATACGAACCAAACGTCTTGAAGAGGTATTCGAGCGGAAAGGCGCGAGCCCATTCGCCCACCGCATACGAGATGGACACGTCACCCATCATGACGTACGCCACGAGGACGTAGTCGGCGTTGGAGCGATGGTTCATCAGGTAGATGACCATGGAGTCGCGCGGCAGCCCGCGAAAGGGATCGGGACGTTCGTATTCAACAGACACTTTGTAGAAAAGTCCCAACAGCGCGCGGCTGACCCAGTATCCCAGCCGATAGTACGCGAGAATGTTGAAGAACGGGACAATCTCGCGCAGATAGCCATTCACCTTCTTCCAGGCTTGCGCTTCGGTCTCACCGCTCTGTTCGCTGTGCAGACGCACCGCCTCTTTTACTGCCGGGAGTGCCAGCATCTGTTCAATGACGTATTGCTTGCGCGTGAGTTTGAATCGGTGAACCCGCGCGCGATTGTGCAGGAGCGTACGTCGACCCCAGCGGCGCGCGTATCGCGATGCGGCCAGCGCTGCGATTCCTGCGCCGATCAGCAGCGCTGCGAGGGTGCCCACGTCCAGAGGGAGATTCACGGCAGGAGAATAGATCGCGGTCATCGCCGTGCGCCAGAGGATAGGCGAGCGTTATGTTGTATGATGCGTTCTATGCCATCACCTCCCACTGTTGTGAAGGCCGTGCGAGATTCCGGTATGACGGCGCACGTGGTGCGTCGCGTGCCGCTCTTGTATGCAGCCGGAGCGGACACCGGCCTCGACCGGCCTGCGTACGTTCGTGCGGCGTCCGGACTGGCCTGGATTGGTGACAAACTGGCGGTTGTGCAGGACGACGCCAGCTTTATCGCGTTAGTGGATGTGGTTTCTGGCATGGCGGCCTCGGTGACGCTCCCGGCAGATGCGGGCGGCACGCGACTGTTTGATGACGAGCGGGGCAACAAGGCCGACAAGCACGACTTCGAATCGGTGTTGTCAACCGAGCTGCCCGACGGAACACCCGTGCTCCTGGCGTTCGGATCTGGCTCGACCCCACGACGAGAACAGATTGCCGTCGTGCGTTTCAGAGACGGCACAGCAGTGCGACTCATTCACACACCGCCGTTGTATGCAGCCCTGCGCTCGTGCCAGGCGTTTGCCGGAAGTGAGCTGAATATTGAGGCAGCGGTACGTACTGGCGACACAGTGCGCCTGTTCGGGCGTGGCAATGGTGACATGTCTGACGACGTGGTGCGAGTGAACGCCACCTGCGACCTGCAATGGGAGGCGCTGTTGCGGCATCTGGACAATCCTTCAACAATTGCGCCGCCTTTGCCGGTCAACGTGGTGCAGTTTGCACTGGGCGAAATTGGTGGTACGCGAGTCACGTTCACTGATGCCGCTGAACTACCGACGGCCACCAACTACTCGGCGGGTACATTGTTGTACACGGGGACCGCCGAGGCGTCGGAGGACGTCGTCAAGGATGGCCCGGTCGCAGGGTCGGTGATCGGAATCATTTCATCCAAACCTGGCGGTCTGACCGCGCGATTCACCGAAATTCGGGACGCCGGGGGCGGTGTGCTGCGGGCAAAGGTGGAAGGTGTCGCGGTTGGAGATTTCGCGCGTGGACAGGTGTTTGTGTCCGTGGATGCGGACGATCACCGCAGGCCGAGTGAAGTGTGGGAGGTGCGGCTGACCGATTCGTCGCACGAGGTATTCGAGAAGGTGTCCAGGCAAAGAACTGCCGTGCAGGGCACGGAATTCCGTCGTCAGGATGGAGAAGCAGGCGGTAACTTTGATCATCAAGAACGCCCGCACCACTCCTGACGATCTCCCCCGCCCATCACGACCATGTCACGCCTTCCGCTCGCCGTTGTTCCAGTAGCCTGCCTTGCGGCCTGTATGGCCTCGTCGCCATCGCGGTCGGCGGCGACGCCTGATTCCCGTGACTATTTCTGGACGGAGCGTCCGGCCGGTACGACGCACATGCTGATGCCGTCGCCACGAACGGTGGTATACGGCGGGTATGACGCCGACGCCAGGCCGGCGCTGCGCATTGCGTCGGGCGATGAGGTGACGATGGGTGCGGTTTCCACGTGCGGCGCGCGCTTGTTGCAGCCGGGAAAGGACACCGGCACCATCGAACCGGCGTTTCGCGCGATTGCCGGTCCCAATCGGGACACCACGCTGCGTCGCGGGCCCGGCGGGCACATTCTCACGGGTCCGATTTATGTCGAGGGCGCGGACGCCGGTGATGTGCTGGAAGTGCGCATCAAAGCGGTCGAGATCGATATTCCGTACGCGTGTAATTCATTCTCGTCGCGCAGCGGTTTTATTCCCGAGGATTTTCCCAATACCTCCAGGACGCGCATTGTGCCGCTCGATCGCGAACGGATGATCGGACATTTCTCTGATTCAGCGGGCATCGAAATTCCATTGCGTCCCTTTTTCGGAAGCATGGGAGTGGCGCCGGCGGCTGGTCGCATCAACAGTGCGCCGCCCAGCACGCACGCGGGCAATCTGGACAACAAGGAATTGGTGGCGGGTACCATTCTGTACATCCCCGTCAAGAAGCAGGGGGCGTTATTTCAGGCTGGCGACGGTCACGCGGCGCAAGGGGACGGCGAGGTGGATATTACCGCATTGGAAACAGCGCTGCGTGGACGCTTTCAATTCATTGTGCGCAAGGACATGAAACTGACCTGGCCGCGCGGCGAGACGCGCACGCACTGGATTGCGATGGGCACGGACAGCAATCTTACCACGGCGACCAAGACGGCCGTGCGTCAGGCGATTGTGCTGTTGGGTGATGTGAAGGGAATGTCGCGGGAAGACGCCTACATGTTGGTGAGTACGGGGTGTGACGTGCGCATTACGCAGCTCGTGGACGGGACCATGGGCGTGCACGTCATGATTCCGAAGGCGCTGTTTGTGGAGCGGCGGAACTAGCGTCGCAAGCCGTCTTTCGGCGAAACGCAAACCGTCAAAGAACAAACTGCCTGTGAAGGATCAGGTGCGGATGAACGGCGGACGAACTGCGGACGAACAGCGGACGAACAGCGGATGGTTTGGTGGGCGATACGAGGATACAGCGACTTTCGCAGTGGCCGTTGCAGGCACCGAGCGATTGCGGTCGAACCCGCAATCCATCCACGCCATGCTGGGTTTAACGGATTGGCGACCATTTGCCTAATACGGGTAAACATCGGATGTTTGGCGCAGACAATTCTGCTCACCCCGTACCCGACAGGCCATGGCCGTTTCCCCCGATGAACAGACGGAGAAGATGGTGGCTGCGCTCAAGACGAGCACCGGCAAGTCTCTTGCAGAATGGGCCAAACTCGTCAAGAACAGTGGCAAGGCGAAACACGGCGAACTGGTGACATGGCTCAAGCGTGCGCACGAAATCACGCACGGCTACGCCAATCTCATTGCGCACAAAACACTGGGCAGCGATGCTGGCTCGAAAGTCGCGGCTGGCGACGATTTGGTGGCTGAGATGTTTGCGGGCGAGAAAGCGGCCATGCGCCCGATTTTTGACGCGCTGATGGCACGGATCGGTTCCTTCGGTACGGACATCGAACAATCGCCGAAAAAGGGTTACCTCAGCCTGCGGCGCAAAACGCAGTTCGTCACGTTGCATCCGTCTACCAAGACCCGGTTTGATGTAGGCATCAAGCTGAAAGGTGTCGCTGCTGCGGGCCGTCTTGAAGCAGCGGGCTCCTGGAACGCCATGGTGTCCCACCGGGTGCGGCTGGAAAGCGTTACGGATGTAAACGACGAGCTACTGGGATGGATTCGGGCGGCGTACGTCGGGGCTGCCTGAGGCTTCCCAGGCACGTCTCCCCTTGCAAGTCTATGTTTCAATCGAAATCGGGCCGAGCGCTGGTCGTTGATGCTGTTCCGGCACGGAGTGCGTGAACGGGGCGACGATATCACGCGCGTTTCGTAAATAGTCCGCCCCAGTACTTTCGGACGCCTGTGCGCTTCGACACATGCGGGTGTGGGCGTTTCCTGGTGCAAAGGACGACATTGTACCGTTGGACCGTGACCCGGGACATACCTGAAACGATGACCATGCATGAAGCGATAGAAGCGATGGGGGGCGCCCTTGAACCGCTGACATCGGGGCCATTCCGAACGCGGGTCACCGATGCGGGTTCGGGCTATTCGTCGTTTGGCGAACTCGCACTCACGCGGTGGCGCGACGATCGCACGCGCGATGGTGACGGCTTCTTCCTGTACGTCCGCGATGTGCATTCGGGGGAGAAGTGGTCCGCTGGCCTGCAACCGATGCCAGCTCCGACGGCGACCTACAGCGTTCGACGTGCGCCCGATGCGGTGGACATCACGCGCCTGGATCGCGGCATTGAAATAACCACCAGCGTTCGACTGGCGCCCGAGCAGGACGCGGAGCTTCGTCGTTACTCAGTGACCAACTGCAGCGCTGTGCTGCGGGAGCTGGAGTTGACCACCTTCGCCGAAGTGGTGTTGAATCGCATGGCCGCCGATTCGGCGCACCCCGCATTTTCGAAACTGTTTGTGCAGACGGAGTACATCGCCGAATTTGGCGCGCTGTTGGCGCATCGCCGCGCGCGCAGCCTGGACGATGAGGTGTTGTGGCTGGTGCATTTGTTGGTCGATGGTGGCGCCAGTTCATCGAGTGAGGGATTGGAATATGAGACCGACCGCGCTCGATTTATCGGGCGCGGGAGGTCGGTGGCCGATCCCCGCGCACTGGACGGAACGGGGCCATTGAGTGGCACGGCCGGCAATGTACTCGATCCCGTAGTAAGCCTTCGGCGTAGGGTTCGCGTTGGCCCGGGTGAAACCGTGCACTTGACCGCTGTGCTTGGTGCCGGAGTGAATCGCAGTGCCGTAACCGCAGTGGCCGAACGGTATGCCGCGCGGGACGCCATCGATGCACGGTTTGTGGGAGACGGCCGTATCCAGCGCGGTGTAGCGATCAGCGCTCGTCACGACGCGGGACCTGCCCAGTATGTGGCGACGCCTGCACGAATTGGTCAAACGAGTGGTGATCATTCTACCCCACAGGCGCCGACGGAAAAACTCCAACAATTCAACGGGTTTGGTGGATTCAACGGGGACGGCAGTGAATACGTGATTCGCATTCCCGCCGGCACCACGGGTGATGGTCGTCCGCCAATGCCATGGGTGAACGTTATTGCGAACGAAGCCATCGGCTTCCTGGTCAGCGAAAGTGGTGCCGCACACACCTGGAGTGCCAACGGACGGGAAAATCGGCTGACGTCGTGGTACAACGACCCGGTTACCGACCCACACGCGGAAGCGCTGTACATACGCGATGAGGACTCGCGCGAGTTTTGGTCGCCAACACCCGGCCCGGTTCCCGGCAATGGTGACTACGAAGTGCGTCACGGGTGGGGCTACACGAGTTTCACGCACACCAGTGCCGAGCTTGAACAGGAAACGGTGCAGTTTGTGCCGCGCCATGACTCGGTCAGGATTATCAGGGTTCGGTTGAAGAACCTGAGCGACCGCAAGCGCGAACTCTCCGTGTTCTCCTATGCGGAACTGGTACTTGGTGACATGCTTGAATTGAGTGGCCGACATGTTGTCACGCACCATGACACCCAATCGGGGGCGTTGTTCGCGACCAATGCACACCGAGGTGAGTTCTCGCATCGGGTTGCGTTTGCGGCGGCGGCTGGACCGAAAGTTTCTGCGACGTTTGTCGGCGGCGATCGCACGGGCGTGCTTGGACACTACGGGAGTACTGCAGCGCCCGCGATGTTGACGGAACAGCACACGCTGCAAGGGCATTTCGGTGCGGGGCTCGATCCGTGCGCCGCCGTGCAAATCACATTCCAGCTCGACGCCGGCGGTGTGGCCGAGGTGGTGTTCCTGCTTGGCGAAACTGAGAGTGCCGAACAGGCGCGAGCGCTTGTCGCGCGGTATGCGAACCCGCACGAGGTGACACACGCGCTTCATGAGGTCAAAGCCTTCTGGCACCATCTGCTTGGTGCGGTTCGAATTCAAACGCCCGTGCCGGCCATCGACCTGCTGGTGAACGGCTGGCTGGGATATCAGAACCTGGTGTGTCGCATGTGGGCGCGCACTGCGTTCTACCAATCGGGGGGCGCATTCGGTTTCCGCGACCAGCTTCAGGATTCGTCTGCGCTGCTGTATCTCGATGCATCGATCACTCGCCGGCAGATTGTGCTCAACGCATCGCATCAATTTGTCGAAGGCGACGTGTTGCACTGGTGGCATCCTCCGCTGAGCAAAGGCATTCGCACGCGCTTCTCCGACGACTTGCTGTGGTTGCCGTACATCACTGCGTTTTATGTGCGGGCAACAGGTGACGCGTCAGTGCTTGACGAGCAAGTGCGGTTTGTGACGGCGCGATTGTTAGAGCCCGGAGAAGACGAGGCGTTTCTATTCCCGGAACATTCCGGCGAAAAGGCGGACGTCTACGAACACTGCTGTCGTGCGCTGGATCGTTCGTTGACTCGCGGCGTGCACGGGTTGCCGCTGATGGGCACGGGCGACTGGAACGACGGCATGAATCGCGTCGGACGGGAAGGAAAGGGCGAAAGTGTGTGGCTTGGTTTCTTCCTGCACACAATTCTTGACGACTTCCTGCCATTTGTTGATAGCCGCAACGATCACGCGCGAGCGCAACGGTATCGCGACTATCAGCAAGCGCTTGATACCGCGCTGAACGCGGCCGGTTGGGACGGGGCCTGGTATCGCCGCGCGTACTACGATAACGGCGCAAGTATTGGCTCGGCCGCAAACGACGAATGTCGCATCGACGCCATCGCGCAGGCGTGGGCGGTGATTTCCGGCGTGGCGCCTCCCGCGCGCGCCAAACAGGCGTTGGATGCACTCGAAGCACAGCTGGTTGATACCGAACACAAGATTATTCGGCTGTTGACGCCCGCGTTTGACCGGACGCCGCACGATCCGGGTTATATCAAGGGATATTTGCCAGGTGTGCGTGAAAACGGTGGACAGTACACCCACGCCGCACTATGGGCGGTGCGCGCACTTGCAGAGGCTGGCAGAACCGAACGCGCCGCTCCGTTGCTCGCGATGTTGAGTGCTGTGTCGCACACGTCGACTGCAGCCGACGTAGCAACGTACAAGGCCGAGCCGTATGTTATTGCGGCGGATGTGTATGGTGTGGCGCCGCACAACGGCCGCGGCGGTTGGACATGGTACACCGGTTCGGCCGGGTGGTATTTCCGCGTCGCGCTGGAGTCGGTGTTGGGGGTTGAGCTCATTGCGAATCGCGCGTTGTCGCTCAAACCATGCATTCCTCGCGTCTGGCCCGGATTTACGGTGCATTATCGCTTGCCGGATGGGCGCACCATCTACGAGATCACGGTGCAGCAAGAGTCAAGTGGCTCGGCGCAGTTGCCATCGGGCACGGTTGATGGAGTCGCGCTTGAGGTCGAGAACGGCCGCCTGATGGTGCCGTTGGTTGCGGATGAAGCGACGCATGTGGTGGTGGTACGGATTTAGCCGCTCGGCCCTGAGTTTGCGCTGAGGTGATGCCTCGCCGGGCCAAACATCAGCGATTTGCCCGTTGCCACGTCTATGCAGGCTTGGTCATCATTAGGGATGTCACGCACTATTTTTTCGCTGTCCATGTGGATTCTGGGCACCAGTCTTGCCGCCGTCAGTGGCGCCGTGACCGCAACCTCCTCGCGTGGCTTCTACGCAACCCTCGATAAACCTCGCTGGGCCCCGCCCGCCCGGTTGTTCGGACCAGCCTGGACGGTGCTGTACATCGTCATGGCGATAGCCGCGTGGCGCATCTGGAATGCGTACGGCTTTACCGATGCACGCGGCGAGCTGACGCTGTACGGAATTCAGCTCGTCCTGAATGCGGCATGGAACTGGTTCTTTTTTGTCAAACGGAATGGACTGGCATCTACCATTGAAGTCAGCCTGCTGTTGACGTCGGTGATCGCGACGATGGTTGCCTTCTGGCAACGTGATGTGGTAGCCGGCGCGCTGTTTATTCCGTATGTGATGTGGGTCAGCTTTGCCACTGCGCTGACCGTGTCGGTGTGGCGTAGAAATCCAAAGTTGCTGTAGCGTCGGGCCGGGCGTTGGTTTATGTGGGTGAAGCGACGGCGGGTGGCCGCTGCAACTCAGAAAGCAGTACGTCACCAGGTACTGCTCGCCCCTTCCGCGGCATTCGCCACATGGTCGGTGATTGCCATCAACGCGAAGACCGGTCAGGTCATCATTGCCTCGGCCACGTGTGTGCGACAATCGGCCTTTCCGCAGCGACAGCCCGTTGCCGCGCGCGACTTGATGGACTTGCAGGCGGTCATCGTGCCGGGTATTGGAGTGGTGGCCTGTCAGGCCGGTGCCGACATCACGCGCGAGAACCAGATGTTGGTGTACACTGAACTCAGGAAGGGCACATCGCCGCTGCAGATTCTCGAGATGCTCAAAAAGGATCCGAACATCGAGCGTCGGCAGTTCGGCATTCTGGCAATTCCAAACGGCGGCACCATTACGCCGACGAACAACATGATCGGCTTCAATGGCGCCGGCAATTCACAGTCGTCGCTGTTTTTTGGTGGTCGCGTGGGCGATTTTTATTATCAGGTGCAGGGTAACACGCTGCTCGGTTATGACGTGGTGCACAAGGCGGCACTTGCCTTCACGCGGGTCAATGGAACGCTGGCCGACCACGTGATGGCGGCGATGGTGGCGGCCGACGAAAACGGTGGGGATCACCGCTGCAACTGCGGTAACAACCCGCTTGACTTTGTGCCATGCGATAACAAGACAGCGCATGTCGCATACATCGCCATTGCGGACAAGTCCGACCAGGCTGGCGTGACGCATAGTGATGGCAAGTATTCGCACTTCATCAGTGTCACTGACGACAACATCAAAAAAAGCGAGAGCGCGAATCCGGTGAAGACCCTCCGCCTGCGTTACGCGGCGTGGAAGAAGGCGGGTTCGAAAAAAACTGAAGTGCCGGGGCCGAGTTTGTATAAGCCCAGCGGCGACCAGGTTCGCGAGGGGTCGCGTGTCAACGACAGTTTGGAACAACTGCCGCGATAACCGGCAGGTGATCAGAGGGAAATCGTCCGTCCCAGTAGTCCGGCAGAATGCCGTGTGAAAGCACCGTCACGCCCGGCGAGACCATCACGTAATCAATGCGGCGTCCCGGTTCGATAGCCTTGAATGCCGTCCACGTGGACGTGGGTCCGTAATGTCCGCCCTCGCTGATCAACATGGCGTCGGCCAGTGGCGTGACGGCGTCAGGAAGGGTGTCGCGGGTGAGAATGCGATACGCGGCGCTGGTGGGATCGGTGTTGAAATCGCCAGTCACAATTATCGGCAGTCCATTGGCCAAACTTACAAGACGGCGGCGAATGAGCCGAGCGCTTTCCTGACGTGCTGTTTCGCCAACGTGGTCAAAGTGTGTGTTGAGATGCACGTGACTGCAGCCCGTGCGCTTGTCGCGAAAGCGTGCCCATGTTGCTACGCGTTCGATGGCGGTATCCCACCCCTTGCTGCCAGCAATTTCGGGCGTGGTTGACAGCCAGAACGTACCACTGTCCAGTAGTGCGAGCCGGTCAGTGCGATACATGATGGCGCTGAACTCGCCCGCAAGCTTGCCGTCTGCACGTCCAACACCCACGCGTGCAAAGCCGGGCAGTCGCGCATCGAGATCGGACATCATGTCGGCCAGCGCTTCCTGCACGCCGACCACGTCTGCGTTGTGAAACCGAATGAGTCCGGCCACCCAGTCTTTGCGGTTGGGCCATGCGTTTACGCCATCACCCGGGTTGTTGTAGCGGATGTTGAAGGTCATGACGCGGAGGGGCGGTGCATTCGGTGTCGCGGCTGCGGCGTTTGTGGATGCACCACCTGGAGAGGACTGACACGCAGCGAGGATCAGCAGTGGCAGTGCGCAGGTCAGCACCCGTTGACGTCGTGTGACTTTCATGGCGGAGGCACAGGTTGTGAGGGTCGCCAGGCTGCCAGTGTGGTCGATCACTCCACACGATCGTGTACCGCATCCGGATGTTGGCCCAGGAACTCGATCCACGCTTTCTTCGCGCATGGATAGTGCTTCGCGGCCTCGACGAGATCCATGAATTGCGCAATGGTCTGATCGAGCCGTTCCTGCAGCTTCGCATTGATCAGACCTCCGTTTGCGTCGAATGCCTGATGTGCTTGCGCGAGCGAAAACATGTCGGGATATACGCGCGCACCGAGATGTTCGAGCGGAACACGCAGCGCCCACACGCCACGATTACCACCCGCCATTGAGGGCGATGCGGACAGCAAGAGTGCGTGTTTGGCGTTGAATGGCTGCGGGCGTTTGCGGGACGCCCAGTCGATTGCGTTTTTGACGACGCCACACAACGACCCGTTGTACTCAGGAGCGGCAATGACCAGCGCGTCGTTCGCCTCGAGCCGGCGGCATAGTTCGGCAGGTCCTGCAGGCAGACCGCTGCTTGTTTCGACATCCTGATTGAAGCTGGGGCCATCAAAATCGGCCATCGATGCGGCGTCCACGAGGCCGCCGTGTGCCGCGATGCATTGGGCGGCAAGACCCGCGAGTTTGGCGTTCAGTGACTGCTCGCGCAGCGATCCGGAGAACACCAAAAATCGGATGGATTCCCGAGTCGCTAATTGAGCGATTGGTTCGGCTGCTTGCACGGTTGCCTCGGTCATGTTAGTGCCTGTCACCCGAACGGGCGGGCAGGGGTTCGGGCAACATGAGGCCGACGCAGGGGGCGCGCAACACAACGCACCGATGTATCGTCGGCATTTCCGATATTCGCCAGCACCATCGCTGCATTCCGTGCCATGGTCACGCGGCTGCTCCTGGATTCAGGGAGCTGAGGAGCACCTGGTCACGCCCAGCCGGGTTCGATGACTTTGCGCTTCGCGCGCTTGTTCAGGGTGTTGCCGGTGCTCCGGCCTGGCCCGCAAACACGCCGACGGCTTCCCAAGTGGAGGTCCGCGGGCGACCGTACGAACGCATCCTCGCGCGCCCGATTCTCCGCAGGCTTCGCGCGCCGTCTGTTCCGTTCGCACCCTCGTCGAGCACGATGATCCTGCCGGTCCGACCGACCTCGCTCGCGTTCCTGCCCGGCCTTATCCGGCAAGGCGTTGCAGCGGTCGCCGTCGCGCTGCTCATGGGGGTCGGTGCGCCGGCGGTGGCACAGATGTCGGCCTCACAGGACGCTCAGGATACACTTACCGCCGCGCAGGGCGGGGTGGAGGTGAAGCCCGCCGTGCGCGACGACGAGATTCGCGCCCGCCTGCAGCGGGTGCTCGAGGCCACGGGCTGGTTTACGGCGCCGCAGGTACGCGTGCAGGAAGGCGTCGTCTTCCTCACCGGCGAAGCTCAGACGGAGAACCTGCGGGTCTGGGCGGGAAACCTCGCCGGCAAGACCGAGGGGGTGGTGGCCGTCGTGAACCGAATCGAGGTCCCGACGCCGTCAGCGTGGGATTTCTCGTCGGGGCAGAGCGCGCTCGCCAAGCTCTGGCAAGACACGGTGCGCGCCATTCCGGTATTCCTGCTCGGTCTTGCGATCCTCACGCTATCGGCGGTAGTCGCCTGGCTGGCGGCGCGGCGCACGAGCGCGTTGCTCCACGTCCGCGTGCCCGCGAAGCTGCTGCGCGGCGTGCTGGCGTGGGGGGTCGGCGCGCTGGTGTTCCTTGCAGGCACCTACATCGTGCTGCGTGTGGCGGGGCTCACGCAACTCGCCCTCACGCTCGTGGGAGGAACCGGCCTCCTTGGCCTTGCGGTCGGCATCGCCTTCCGCGACATCACCGAGAACTTCCTCGCCAGCATCTTCCTCAGCGTGCAACGGCCGTTCGAGACGGGCGACCTTGTGGAGGTGTCTAGCGTGACCGGCTACGTGCAACAGCTCAACGTGCGCACGACGGTTTTGATGACCCTCGACGGCAACCTGGTGCAGATCCCGAACGCGACGATCTACAAGAGCACGCTGGTCAACTTCTCGGCGAACCCCAACCGCCGCGAATCATTCGTCGTGGGCATCGGCTACGACGACTCGATCGACGAAGCGCAGGAGGTGGCGCGCGAGGTCCTGGCGAAACACCCCGCGGTGCTCGACAATCCCGAGCCGTGGGTGCTGGCGAACGACCTCGGGAAAGCAACCGTCAACCTCAGGATCTATTTCTGGCTGGACGGTCATCAGCACAGCTGGCTCAAGGTGCGCTCGTCCGTGATCCGGCTGGTGAAGCGCGCCTTCCAGGAACACGGGATCAGCATGCCGGACGAAGCGCGCGAGGTAATCTTCCCGCAGGGAGTGCCTGTGACGATGCTCGGCGAGTCGGCCGACGTGGATCGCGAGATCTCCGGTGCGGCCGCTCCCGCCGCCCAGCCGCGCGAACCGTCACCGCCGGCCGAGTCGGCGGCGGTGGCGACGAAAGCAGAGGGTGGGCTGGACAGCGAGAAGGGGACGCTCCAGGAACAAGCGCGGCAGGCCAAGCCGCTCGGCGAGACGGAAAACCTGCTAGCCCCGTCGAACGAGGCAACGGTGGTGAAGTAGGCGGATTCCGGCCGACGGGTTCGTAGCCCAGCTTCTGGAAGATCGTCTCGAGACGGCTGACGTGTTCTCGTTCCTTTCGAGAAGGGAGCGGAGCGTCAGCGAGATGCGAGTTATTGGCCGCCTGGGTTCCACGAAGGCCCAGGGCGGGCTGGGCATCGGCCTGACGCTGGTGAAGAACCTCGTGGAAATGCAGAACGGCATCAGCGAAGCCGGGTTCAACCACCAACTCGTCAAGCGGCCCGAACCGAAGGCAATCGAGGCGGTCCTTGCCTATTGAAGCGTTAACGAACCCCGCAGGCGGACGGGGTAGTTTCGTCCCCATGTCGTAAGTGTCACTTCCAGTCACAGGCGCTCATGCTCAGCAGGCTGCGGAACTTTTTCACACGGTTGACCGACACGCTCTGGTTCGTTCCGAGCCTGATCGCGTTGTTCATGTCTGCGCTTGCCGTGGTCATGGTCGAGGTGTCATCGCTTGTCGATGGGGAGGCGCTGGCGCGATTCCCTCGCGTCTTCGGGGCGAGCGCCGACAGTTCCCGCGCACTGCTGTCGGCGATCGCGGGCTCGATGATTACGGTGGCCGGACTCACGTTCTCGCTCACCATGGTCGCGGTGACGCAGGCGTCGAGTCAGTACACGTCGCGCATCCTGCGCAACTTCATGCGCGACCGCGGCAATCAGATTGTTCTGGGCATCTACGTCGGCATGTTCGCGTATTGCATCCTCGTCGTGCGGACTATTCGCAGCGGCGACGAGGGCCAATTTCTCCCGTCGCTTGCAGTGGTCCTCGGCATTGTGCTCGCGATCGGCAGCGTTGCCGTGTTGCTCTTTTTCGTGCACCACATTGCCAATGCGCTGCAGGCCTCCACCATCATTCACCGGATCACGGCTGAGACGCTCGTGGCCGTGAAGCGTGCCTTTCCGGCGAGCCTCGGAGAGCCGGCGGGCAGCGGCTCGCGCGGCAACGCCGACGGCGAGGGCTTTCCATCTGGCAAAAACGCCTCGACCCAACCATTCAGCTGTCACGACGACGGCGCGTGGCGGCCGGTGGGTGCGCGCGTCACGGGCTACGTACAGTCGATCGACTATGACGGGCTGCTGGAGATCGCCGAATCGCTGGATCTAGTGGTGCGGCTCATGCCCGCGGTCGGGGATTTCGTGATCGAAGGACATCCTGTCGCGTGGGTGGCGCCATCACGCGTTTCGGGACACGGTGTGCAGCTGCTAAAAACCGCCGCGCGCGACGTGGCCCGTACGCTGACGATCAGCAGCTACCGCACGGTGGAGCAGGACGCCGCCTTCGGCGTCAGGCAACTCGTGGACATCGCGCTCAAGGCGCTCTCCCCCGGCATCAACGATACGACGACGGCGATCACCTGCATTGACCACCTCGGCGCCATCCTGGTAAGCGTCGTGGGCCGGGAGGATGTCTCGAATGCTCGCGTCGTGCGCGGCGTCGTGCGCGTCATTGCCCCGACGCCGACCTTTGCGTCACTGCTGGCGCTGTCATTCGACGAGATTCGTCGGAACGCGACCACCAACGTCAGCGCCCTCACCCGCCTGTTGACGACGATCGCCACCGTTGCCAGCTACCGGATGAACGACGAGCGCAGGGACCTGCTCGGCGATCAACTCAAGCTGATCACCGAAGCGGCGCAGCACGTGCCGTCGCTCTTCGACCGCACTCGCCTGCTTGCCCTCGTCGAAGAAACGCGCACGACGCTGGGCACGGCTCCGCGGTAACCTGAACCATGTCGGCAACCATCAGCGCGCCGCGCCGGCAGCGCGGTGTGCGACGCGTACGCGATCCAATGCGTACAACGCCCGTCGAGCGTCGTCTGTGGGGAACGCACCGGCGCTGATGGCGCGCATGACCGCCGCGTCGCGCTGGTAGATGTCGTCGGCGAACTGCACCTTGCCGTCATTCGCATAAGCGGTGAAGTACACGATGTACACGGGCAGCTTCGCGTCGAGATTCACGCGCTGGTTGTCGGGGCCTGTGTGCATGGCCGCCTCAATGCGGTCGGGATCCCAGCCCAGCACGAAGCGCGCGAGCGCGTCCGGATGCTCGACGCGGATGCAGCCGTGGCTCGCTGCGCGCACTCGTTCCGAGAACAGCGCCTGTGACGGCGTGTCGTGCAGGTAGATCGCGAAATCGTTCGGAAAGATGAACTTCACCAGCCCGAGCCGTCCTACTCGGTCCCCAGGTTGTGTGTGGCGGCAAAAGTGCAACGATCGCAATACAATTTCTTCAACACCGCATCGGGCAGATCGGTGCCGTAAAGTTTCCGCTTCTGCGTGATGAACGCCATGATCCGCATGGTGGCTTGGCACGTCGCGCTCCGGAGCGATTCGGCCCCGAGCACCGCAAACTCTGACGCGATGACGGGGTAATCGATTCAGCATTTCCTCACATCTTTCTGCGGAGCAAGAGCATGGGCTCGTTCAATGACAAAGTGGCACTCGTCACCGGCGGCGGATCGGGACTCGGTGAAGCCATCGCTAAATCGCTGGCGGGCAAGGGCGCAAAGGTCGTGCTCACGGACATCAACCTCGAAGGCGCCGAGCGCGTGGCGAAGGAAATTGCAGACGCCGGAGGTGTGGCGAGTGTTATCGCCCAGGACGTGTCCAAACCGGAACAGTCAGAAAAAGTGGTGCAACACGCCGTGTCCACGTACGGCGCGCTGCACTACGCCATCAACAATGCCGGCATTGGCGGCGCACAGGCACCAGTGGGCGAAACAGATCTGGCGGAATGGGATCGAGTCATCAACATCAATCTGAATGGCGTGCTTTATGGCATGCGATATCAAATTCCCGCAATGCTCGACGCCGGAGCCGCGAACTGTGCGATTGTGAACATGGCTTCCATTCACGGTACCGTGGCGGCAATCGGCAATGGCGCGTACACCGCCGCCAAACACGGCGTTGTGGGGTTAACAAAGAACGCGGCCGCAGAATATGCTGCGCAGGGGTTGCGCATCAACTGCGTAGGTCCGGCGTATATCAATACGCCGCTGCTGGAAGACTTGCCGGAGGAGTTTCGCGCCGCGCTGATCGCTCGCCATCCGCTCGGACGTCTGGGCCGGCCCGACGAAGTCGCGCCGCTCGTCGCGTTCCTGCTGTCCGACGAAGCGTCGTTCATGACTGGCGGGTACTACCTCATTGACGGCGGTTATACGGCGGTCTGATTCCGCGATGCGAACGGGGGAGCGGTTTCAGGGGTACAACTATCCATACCCGCGTGGATCGCATCATCACTCACGACTCGAAAAAAGGAGAATCCATGTCCGAACGACAGAAGCAGCACCAGGGGCGCAGCGAAGGTGACGATACCATGCTCGAAGGTCGAGACATCAAGGCCGACGCGCCTGACGGGATCGGAACGGAGCGCGTTAACGGCGCCATCGAGGGCGGAGCGGAGGATAGCCAGCAGGCACTGAAAATCGAAGAACTGCTCGAGAGGAATCGCAAGAAGTCCGACGAGGGCAATCGTTAGAACATCATCGGTCGCGCGACCCTACGCACACATGATCGCGCGACCATCGGCGGTGACCAGAATGGACAGGTAACTCTGCTGCGGTTGGTAAATCGCAGCGGCACGATGTGTGTGGCCTGCCATGGCCGATCTCAGATTCTCTGCGAGTACAGGCCCTTCGCGAACTGCGTACACACCCGCCTTGGGAACCCAGGGACAGTCTCGCAGCCCGACGCAATCGCCGGCTCCCCACACGGGAGCGCCGCCAATCGAGCGTAATGCCGAATCCACTTCCCAGAAGTGGCGTGCATCTTTCGGCAAACCGCTGTCGCGTGTGAGCGCGACCGGTGCCGCACCGCCAAGCCAGACGGCAACCGTCCACGGCACTCTGCGTCCGTCGGCGAGATGCACCTCATCCGCAGTAACCGATGTCGCTTTCGCATTCGTGAGGACATCAATCGATCGGTTTCGCAATCGACATCAATTGCCAGCGCCGATTCCGTATAAGAGCCGCGCACAAAACCCGGAATCATTCCCGTGTAGTGCGAATGCGCCGACGGCGAGATCACCAGTATCTCGCCGCCTGTAAATCGTCGCCGTGCAGCCTGCCGCAACACCTCGATATGCGAGTGGCCTCCGCCGAGCAGAACAAGCCGACGGTGACGCTGCGCTGTCATTTGCCGGCTTCGTCTCCCCAAATCTCCTCGAGCCGTCCATCACGCCCGCAGCTGAACCGATAGTACTTGTATCGCAACGGATTCTTCGTGTAATAACCCTGATGGTATTCCTCGGCGGCATAAAAGGGCGTCGCCGCGACTATCTCGGTTACGATTGGCTGCGAGAAACGCGCAGCCATTGTGCGTAGCGAGGCTTCGGCCAATGCCTTCTGCGACGCATTGCGCGGATAAATGCCGCTTCGGTATTGGTTTCCGCGGTCGCAGAACTGCTGGTTGCGCGCGAAAGGATCGATGTTGCGCCAGAACACGTGCAGCAGACGATCGTAGGTGACACGCGCCGGGTCGAACACCACCTGCAGTGCTTCGGTATGTCCTGTGCGGCCGGCCGAAACCTGTTCGTATGTAGGGTTCACCACCGAACCTGAAGTGTAGCCGCTGGTGGTGGACAGCACGCCATCGAGTTTGTCATACGGCGGTTCCATGCACCAGAAGCACCCGCCGGCGAAAATTGCGGTGTCGACTGAGGGCGGCGCACTGTCCGTACGTGCGTTGGCGTCGCTCGGGCGGCAGCTGACCAGCGCGAGCGACAGTGCGAACGGAGCGAGGAGGCTTCGCATAAGTCAGCCTCTCAAGTCCGGAAGTTTCTCGCTTGCCTGCACGAATCGCAGGGCAATGCCGTTGTTGCAGTATCGCTTGCCGGTGGGCTGCGGGCCGTCGTTGAAAATGTGCCCCTGATGTCCGCCACAGCGCGCGCAGTGATACTCGGTGCGTGGCCAGATGAGCTTGAAGTCCCGTTTGGTTTCCACATGCCCGGCCATGGGCTGATGGAAACTCGGCCATCCTGTTCCGCTGTCGAACTTCGCGTTCGACTCGAACAGTGGCAGATAACACGCCGCGCACACAAAGGTGCCCGCCCGCTTTTCGTTGTCCAGAGGGCTGCTGCCTGCCCGCTCGGTCGCTTCGTTGAACAACACGTCGTACTGCCCTTCGCTGAGCACCGACTTCCACTCCTTGTGGGGCTTGTCAAGCTTGCGGACGGCAACCTGCCCATTCCGCAGCGTGCCTTCAGTTTCGTCGGACATGGCGGCATCTCCGGAGCAGGCGTTCAGTGTGGCAAGTGCGGTGCCCGGAAAGAATGCGAGCGGCGCGGCGGTAAAGAGAAAGTTCCGTCTGCTTGTTCGAATCATTGTGAAACCCCGTGCTACAAATACGTTGACCGTGCGGTTCGGCCGGTGTTACTGGATTCGAGAACGTGTTCATACCCCACACCAGTTCTATCGGGGTCACGCGAGGCGCAGCGAATTTTAGCGAGGCCGGGGCGGCGGCGTCCCCGACGCTGAGATGTGGCCGAATTTCACCAGTCCCACGAACACAATGCCGCCGACGGCGTTCCCGACGGTGGCCAGGCCAAGAAAGCGCAGGTATTCGGCGAACGGCACACCGGCCACGAACACGCCCATCAGCACTTCCACGCTGCCGGCAATGGAGTGATGCAGGTGCAGGAAGTAGATCGAGCCGGCGACGAGCAGGATGATCAGGATCTGCGCCATCGTGTCGCGTGCGGCCGTGACCAGCCATGACACGAGGCCCATCATCCAGCCCGCGGCGACGGCGCTGCCGAAAATCACCACAGCGCTGAAATCGGTGAGATGACGGCTCATGCGTGCGACGTCCTCCGGCATGAAGAGCCCCAAACCGACGCCGAGCGGCGCATCCACTGCGGCAAAGCCGGCGGCGCCCGTGATGTTGCCGACGTACACCAGCGACCAAAACCGCGCGACCCGCGACACCGTGGTGCGGCCGGACACGAGAGGGAGAACCGCGAGCGTGGTGTGTTCAGTGAAGAGCTCGGATTTCCCGACGATCACAATGTTCGGCCGAGTGTGTCACGGGGGTGCTCCCGAAGTAGGCAATGCGTTTCGCCACGGGACAAATGTCGTAACGCCGTGTACAACACCTTCGGCAAATTCACACCGGAGGCAATACATGGCGGTATCCGATCGCAACCAACACCAGTTCAATCTCTCCAAATGCAAAGTCGCAATCCTCGCGACCAATGGGTTTGAGGAATCAGAGCTGATGTCACCCCTCGCCGCGCTCAAGGCGGCCGGCGCGGACGTCAGCATTGTCTCCATTGAAAAATCCGCCGACAGCATTCGCGGATGGTCGGATGGCAATTGGTCCGGGAAGACCGTCAAGGTAGATGGTACGGTACCGAACACGAAAGCTGACAGCTTCGACGCGCTGATGTTGCCAGGCGGCGTGATGAACCCCGACAAGCTGCGCACGAACACGGATGCTGTGTCCTTCGTGCGTGACTTTTTCTCCGCCGGTAAACCAGTCGCGGCAATCTGCCACGCGCCGTGGCTGGTTGTTGAGGCGGGTGCTGCGGGCGGTCGACGCATGACCTCCTATCCCTCAATCCGCACAGACGTGACGAACGCCGGGGCAACCTGGGTGGACGAATCGGTGGTTACGGACCGGGGTTTGGTGACAAGCCGCAGTCCAAAGGATCTTGCGGATTTCAACGTCAAAATGGTTGAGGAATTTTCCGAGGGTGCGCACGCGCGTCAGCACGCGTAACCCTCACGCGCAATAATGACGAGACCACTGCAGAACGCCCGCCGAGACGTTATCCCGGCGGGCCCTCTGCGTCGCGGTCCTCGCTGCACTGGCAGCACGCTGCCTTCGTCCGCCATTGAGTGCCGCTCCACGCGCCGGTCGGGCGCGGCGACCCCGTCGCGCAATGACGCGACCTGCACGCTGCCAGCCAACTCCACCTCCCCCTCCTCGGCGTCGCGCGCAATCTCGTCTCGCGTGCCGGGGTCGTTGCCCGATGTGCGCGCCTGCGTGAGCGCGACTGGGGCACAAATGAGGCAAGAATCGGGCAAGAATCGGGCAACCATGGGGCAACGCGCGGTTGCCGCAGCGTTGCAGACGAGGATCAGTCTCGTTACCGGACTCTCCGCGACAGGTGCGCTCCCTCGGTCAAATCGTCGGCGCCCGAGCCTGCAGCCGTGCAAGCGCCCACACGGCATGCTCGCGCACAAACACATTGTCGTCGGACAGCCTTGCTTCCAAGGCGGGCAGATCTTCTGTGGTTCCGACGTTGCCAAGTACCACGCACGCATTGCGCTTGAGCATCCAGAGTTTCGCGCGCTTGATTGCTGATCCACGAAAGGTCGCGGCGTAGTCAGCGGGCTCCATCATCAGCAGCTCGCGTGCCAGCGAGCGTGCATCGCCGTCCGCAAACATGTCACGTGCGCGGAGGGCCGATTCGCGCAACGTGGTCGCAAACGACACATTCCACGGACACACCTCCTGGCAAATGTCGCATCCATACACGAGTTCACCGATCGGTTCTCGCAAAACTTCCGGAATCGCCCCACGCAATTCAATCGTCAAATAACTGATGCACAAGTTCGCATCGAGCACACGTGGTGCCGTCAACGCGTGTGTGGGGCACGCATCAAGACAGCGCGTACACGAGCCGCAGCGATCGGCCTCGAACGGTGCGTCGGGCGTCAGCGGATAGTCGACAAACAGCGACGCCAGAAACACAAACGAACCGGCCTTGGGATTGATGAGGCACGTGTTCTTGCCAAACCAGCCCAATCCCGCGCGCTGCGCGAGATCGCGTTCGAGTATCGGACCGGAATCCACATAGGGCCGAGCGTTGATCGCCATTCCCGTCTCGGCTTCAAGCCATTGATGCAATTCGCGCAGACGCTCGCGCAGCACTTCGTGGTAGTCGTCGCCGCGCGCATACCGTGCCACGGGACCGGCTGGCTCACGGCCTCCGTAGTTCATGGCCACCACTAACGCGTGTGTGGCGCCCGGATGCGGCAATCGCGTGTCGCGTCGCAGTTCCGCGCCACCGTCCTGTAAATAACGCATGGTGCCTGCATTGCCCGCGACAAGCCACGCATCAAACTGCGCGGCCGTGTCGGGCGTGCCAAGTGTCGCAATACCAGCCAGGTCAAAACCCAGTCCGTACGCTTGTGCCTTGAGTCGTTCGGATATTGACTGGCCCGTGGTCTCCACCGTCAGGGCTGCTGTCCCACCCAGCGCGCAAAAGTGATGACATCGGTGGCAGGAGGTACCGCGTTTTCGTCGCCATAAGCCGTGTACAGGCGCCAGCGCAGGTACGTCATGGCGGGCAAGGGCAAAAACGGAAATCTCCGATACCAGTGTCGATGACGAAAGCGCCACGCCACGCGCAGCAAGTCCATGGCGATACGCGGATTCGTGACCGCGCGGGCCGAGAGTGCGAGCAGAAGGCTGGACCAGGACATGAATGAAATGTCGCGGATTGCGGGCGGGCGATCAACGGCGAACTGCCTGTACCGGACGAACGGCGGACACATTGCATCCGGACGACCAACTACGAACTGCCTGTACCGGACGAACGGCGGACACACGGCGTCCGGACGACTAACTCCGAACTGCCTGTACAGGACGAACGGCGGACAAACGGCCGACAAACGGCCGACGAACGGCGGATGGAATGGGCGTGCGCACTGGCTTGGGCGCGACAGGCCGAGATCGTGTTTGTTTTTTGGAAAAAGCCAATGCAGTGCTGGCCGCGGCG
>Ga0163144_10002328_pt1 | contig 44062 bp, 36 predicted proteins | sample OliLak19BULKMAT1_FD_123175 | JGI IMG/M metagenome (GOLD analysis project Ga0163144, IMG submission 123175) | Freshwater microbial mat bacterial communities from Lake Vanda, McMurdo Dry Valleys, Antarctica - Oligotrophic Lake LV.19.BULKMAT1 | ecosystem: Environmental > Aquatic > Freshwater >...
AGCCAAACGCATCTCATGCTCCGGCGGCTCGCGCCGTCTGAAGATCGAAAGTTCCACTACCGGGCCCCCGCGGCTTGAAACCCTAGGAAACCCGACGAATCTTTTCCGGATAGACTCTTACTCCAAGATCACCGTGCGCGGTTGGCGCCTCGTCCGTCATTCCCGCGCAAGCGGGAATCCAGATGCTCGGGCAAGGCTGTGGCATCGCGCGACTTCGGGGGAACAAAGGGGTCAGGGGACCAAAGGGCTCAGAACGATTTACTAAAAAGTTCTGCCCCGATTTTAACCCTTGATCCATGCTCGACCGCAAGCGTGCGGCAACGATCTTCGGCAGTCGACTCCGGCACGGTAGAATCGTCGGCAGGGAATCGCACCTGCGACGAATGGCCCACCGGCATCACCTACCAGAATTTGAGGATTCTCATAACAATGACCACCCGATCCGCGAGTGTCGCTCTGCTCTTGTTCACCCTCTTGGTTTTTGTGGCGATGCCCGCGCGGGCGAGTCGATTTACCCTGGCCGCGTCCGGGACGATTTCGTCCAATAGTAGCAGCGATTCGACCATTCCCATCGGCACGCCGTGGACGTTCGAACTCGCCTACGACACGGCCGCGGTCGACCTCGACTTTGAATTGACGGGCTCGCCCGATCCAACTTTCGGAAGATTCACGAATACCGCCGCGCCACCGGCACTGGCCTACTTCCACTATCGAGCGGGGAGCTACGAGGTCACGGTCGATGATCCCGCAGATTTTGGCGCCGGCAGCGACATTCTCATCACTTTCACCAGCATCAATGCCATTGATATCAACATCCAGGCCCCTGCCTTTTTCCCGCCCCTGGCGGGAGGGCTGGTGTCTTTCCACGCCGACTTCAACACCTTCTCCTCGGCCCCCATATTTTCGAGCGACGCCCTGCCCACGAATACTACCCTCAGCCTGGCTAGTTTCGACCAGAGTACCGTGACGCTGCTGCCCCCCGCGGGCGCGGTGAGCAGCAGCAGCCTGACGAGCCTGACGCTCACGGCCGTCTCTGCCGGCGACGTGAACTTCGACGGTACCGTGAACATCTTCGACGTGAATACAGTTAGCGCCCACTGGTCAGAGTCGGGGCCGATAGGAGACGCCAATGAGGATGGCATCGTCAACATCTTCGACATCAATCTGATCTCGGCCAACTGGACCCCGACGGGCGGCGCGACAACGGTGCCCGAGCCGTCGACGTTACTGCTCGCCGCGATGGCCTGCCTCTGTGGTCTTGCACTTCGCAGACGCGGCCGGAATCCTTTCCGTCATTCCCGCGCAGGCGGGAATCCAGGGTCCATGGGCGTCTGATCCCCGTTCGTGAATTCGCGTGCATTCGCGTGCATTCGCGGTTGAAGTCTCGAACCGCGAATACGCGCGAATGGACGCGAATGAATTCCCGAATTCGAACCCGAGCAGTCGGCCTGATCGTGCGGAGCCGTCGCGCGCTTCGCTGGATTCCCGCCTGCGCGGGAACGACGTGACGCAAAAGCCGCGGATGCGCCAAGAGTACGCGCCAGGCGCGCGACGCACTGCCACGAAGATCCCGCTGCCACGAGAACGGGGGGCCGAAGTCTCACGAGGTAGCTGAAGTCGTCAGACTTCAGGCACGACCGAAGTCTCACGACTTCGGCTACGGTTGACCAAAAACAGCCTTTGAAAACAAGCCAACGCCTGTGGTAAAATACGCCTAACGCAAACGCGCGAAATGAGCGTGCGGTTCAGCAAGTGCGTCGCAGGTTCCGCTTGTCTTGGCCCTCGTCCCACGGTGGGTGGAAGCCCCGTGGGATCATCATGGGTGGGCACGAGATCACGGGTCCCGGCGCCGCCGCACCTCGCTTGCTTTCACTTTCGCAGAGTCTTGCCGCCGTCCGCTCTAGCGAAGCGGCCCGTGTGCATGGAGTGAGTCGCGACGCGAGCGTGCCCCCAAGGATCGTGCCGCCCTTGTCGCTTTAGCGCCCGCCGTGCCAGGCATGCCGCTGAGGGGCAAGACGCCGCCACGAACAGTTGCCAGGAAGAGTAACCACAAAGGACACAAAGGGCACGAAGAATCCAAGGAACTTAGTAAAGGGAACTCAGGGTAAGAAGTTGTAGCCTCGCAGCGCTGTGGAACGGTCATCGTTGTGGAACGGTCTCCTGACCGTTCCACCCTCGGACGGCGTGGTCGGGAGACCACGCCATAACGGGGAGACCACGCCACAACGGTCAGCCGTTCGCTCGTCTTCGTGCCCTTCGTGTCCTTTGTGGTTCCCCGTATTCGTGCTTCCCGTATCCGTGGTTCTCCCCTGGCGGTGGACGGCATCGTGGCGCTCGTGGTCGTGGAAGCGGCCATGAGTTGGTAGGGCGATCCGAGGAATTCGTCTCCCTTCAGCCCTTGCGGTAGTGGTCCACAAACCACGCCGCGACAACGAAAACAGCCGCGCTTTTTAAAAACAGCGCGGCTAGGTCGGCGCAGATTCCGCGCGCTGAGGTAATGAGCAATTGTGCGAGATTCTTCGCGGTTGCGTCGCCTGCTCAATCGCGCGGCGATAAGGCAAGCCCAGCGGCGACAACGACTTGCTGGACGCGAGAACGATGGCACGCTTGCCCTAACTCCCAACAAGGTGCGACTCGCGGTTCACACAACGATTTTTTTTGCGCACGCAGCGCAAAAACGCGCAAAAGTGCGAGAAAACGAAGTCAAGCCATTGTCGGCGTTGCACTTACCCCGCGCGCACAAGTGCGCGATTGTGCGCAAAAGTGCGCATTTTTCCGCGATGGGGCGCGGCGCGACTTTTATCCGTCGGCCCTACAATCCGCACCACACCGATAAGGGGCACACCTACGGCCCCAGCGGCCGCGCGGGCCCCAGGCGGCCAATTGTGGCTGTCCAAACTCGTGGCTATGCTAAGGGTTTCGACGGTCGCCCGAAGCGGCCCGCAGGGTTTGCCCGGCCGCTACGTTTCGCATTCGGCCATCGAGGGGGGGCGCTTGAATTGCCGGCGGCTGCTGGCGCTCGCACGCTTGCCTGCGGTAGCGACAAAACACGTCTCAGAAGTCAATTCTCTGCCACGCCCCGAGAAATCACCTCCATGAGCGTCATCCTAGGAATTAACGCCTTCCACGCTGGCGCCAGTGCGGCCCTGATCGTCGACGGTCGCCCGGTGATTGCCATCGCCGAAGAGCGGCTGAACCGCGTCAAGTATTACGCGGGCTTTCCCAGCTTGGCGATTCGCCGCTGCTTGCAGATTGCCGGCCTGAAGCTGAGCGACGTCGATCACGTCGCCGTCGGGCGGGAACCGGCGGCCAATCGTGGCAAGAAGATCGAATTCGCCCTGAAGAACCCCACCAAGCTGCTCAACCTGATCAAGGTCCGGGCGTCGCGCAGCCAGTTAGACGATTTGCCAACGCTGATTGCCCAAAGCTGCGATTTCGACCCCGCGCAGCTCCGCTTCCGCCAATGGAACATCGAACATCACGTGGCCCATACGGCCAGTGCGTACTTTATTTCTCCTTGGGAGAAGGCGGCAGGCTTCTCGCTGGATGGGTCGGGCGACTTCGTCACCTGCATGCTGTGCGACTGCGAGGGGGACGAGATCACGGTCAAGCACCGCGTGTATGTGCCCCATTCGCTAGGGTCGCTGTACACGATGATTTCCGAGTTCATCGGATACGGCTATTACGGCGACGAAGGCAAGGTGATGGGCTTGGCCCCCTTAGGCAAGGACACGTTTTTCGAGACGTTCGAGGACATGCTGATCCTCGATCGCAATGGGTATCGCCTCAACGATCGATATTTCATGCCGTTTGGGTCGCACCAGGGATTGGCCATCGACGACAAGGGCCAGATGGTCATTCACAGGCATTACTCCGATTACGCGATCGAGCTGTTTGGCCCGCCGCGCCCCGACAAAGGCGAACTGACGACCCGCGAAATGGACCTGGCGTTCGGCGTGCAGCGGCTGTTCGAGAAGGGCTACATGCACATGTTGAACGTGCTGCATGGAATGGTCCCGTGCGACCGTGTGGTGATGGCGGGCGGCTGCGTACTAAATAGCGTCGCCAACGGCAAGTTGTTCGACCAGACGCCCTTCCGCGAGACGTGCATCCAACCGGCGGCCGGCGACGACGGGCTGGCTCTGGGCGCGGCTTTGTACGTCAGCAATTCGTGCCTGAAGGAAGGCAAACGCTACCAGATGCGCGACGCGTATTTGGGCGACGAATACAACGAAGCAGAAATTAAGGTCGACTTGGACCGTGCGGGCGTTAAGTATCGCCGGCTCGAACGGCAGCCGCTAATCGAAGCCACGATCGACGAGATCGTAAAAGGCAACGTGGTCGGCTGGTTCCAGGGCCGCATGGAATGGGGACCGCGGGCGCTGGGCAACCGGTCGATTGTCGTGCATCCTGGCCTGCCGAATATGAAGGACGTGCTCAACGCCCGCATCAAGCGCCGCGAGTCGTTCCGCCCCTTTGCCCCCAGCGTGCTGGCCGAGCGCCAGACCGACATCTTCGAGCACTCGCACCCGTCGCCCTACATGCTGCACGTTTACAAGATCAAGCCGCCCTGGCGCGAGCGGCTGTTGGCGGTCAATCACGTCGACAATACGGGACGCCTGCAATCGGTCTCGCGCGAGGAGAACCCGCTGTACTACGACCTGATCAGCGAATTCGACAAGCGCACGGGCATTCCGGTTTTGTTGAACACCAGCTTCAACGAGAACGAACCGATCGTCTGCCGACCCTCGGAGGCGATCGATTGCTTCCTGCGCACCAAAATGGACATGCTGGTCATCGGACCGTTTGTCTGCACTAAGGACGCGGAGGCACTGTGATGCCGGCCGAAGCGCACTCCGGGTGGTCGCTCGCTGAAGTACGGCCACTGCGGGGCTACAGCGTCGAATGGGCCGAGCCGGGCGAACTGATCCTGGCGCGGCGAAACGAGTTGTTTCGAGCCCGGCAACTTGCGCCGCCTTTTGAATCGCTCGGCCGCGTCGGTGCGCCGGCAACGCGGGCCCTTGCGAGTCGCGTGCGATGGTTGCAGCGGGCGTTGCGTTTCACGTTCTACAACGTACTGAAGCTGCCCGACGGTCGGTTGTTTTACACGTTCGACCGCAACATGGGCGTCTGGCGCAACGGACGGTACGAACCGCTGGCGGGCGTGGTGCGGCCAACTCGCGTGCTACGCGGCGCCTGCGCTCTCGATGCGGTGGGCGACGTGTACTTTGGCGAATACATCGGCAATCCGGACCGGCATGAGATTCACATCTATCGCCTACCGCTGGGCGAGACGCGGCTCGAGATCGTCCATACTTTCGAGTCAGGCGCGGTACGGCACGTCCACGGCGTGTATGCCGATCCGCTTGGAGGCGGCTTGTGGTGCGTCACGGGCGACCGGCAGGGCGAATGCCGAATGCTCCGCTCGCACGATGGCTTTCGCACCATTGAGAGCGTTGGCGGCGGCGACGAAACCTGGCGCTGCGTGAGCCTGCTGTTCACCGCGCGCGGTGCCTACTACGGCTCCGACGCCGAGTTCATTCCCAACCGCTTGTACTTTGTCGACCGCCACACGCACGAGCGAACCCAGTTGAGCGAGATCGACGGTCCTGTGTATTACTCGCGCGGACTGGGAGATGACCTGTACTTCGGCGTGACGGCCGAATTGTGCCCGAGCCAGCCGGGGCGGAATGGCTCGTTGTGGCACGTGCGCGACGGCCAGCAGGGCCACCGTGTGCTATCGATTGCTAAGGACTATCTGCCCGTAAGGTTTTTCCAAGCCGGCACATGGCAATTTGCCCAAGGGCCTGGCTGGGGATCGGAGTTGCTGGTTCATTTGATGGGGCTCAAGGGGGACAACCGGACGTTCGCATTGTGCTCCACAGATGGTCCGAGGATCACGGCGGAGTCAGCCGCCGGCCAACGGGCCATGCATTGACGATCACTCCCGCCGTTATTAGGGTTGAGCTGCCTTGCTGCTCGTGAGCGTTGTTCCGAATTTATCGCGGATACCATGTGCGGCAGCACGTCGTACCAGCGGGGCTATACTGTCAATGATTAAAGCCCCTACGAATTGATGCGAAAGCCATGAAAATCGCGGTTATTGGAACTGGATATGTCGGCCTCGTGACGGGCACGTGTTTTGCCGAGAGCGGCAACGACGTAACGTGCGTCGACATCGATGCGGACAAGATCGCCCGGCTCATGCAGGGTGAGATTCCGATTTACGAACCGGGCTTGTCGGAGCTGGTCGCTCGGAACGTGGACGATGCGCGATTGCACTTCACGACCGATCTGGCCGCCGCCGTGAAGCCGGCAAAGCTCGTTTTTCTGGCCGTCGGGACCCCCTCGGCCCACGATGGATCGGCCGACTTGTCGAACGTGTGGGCGGTTGTCGACCAACTCGCGCCACATTTGGCGGCGGACACGATTGTCGTCACCAAGAGCACCGTGCCGGTCGGCACCAACGCCGGCATCCTCGCCCGCCTGAAGGAACGCACCGGCCGCATGTGTCGCGTCGCGAGTAACCCGGAATTCCTCAAGGAAGGTGCGGCACTCGATGACTTTACCAAGCCGGACCGTGTGGTGGTGGGCGTGCGAACCGCCGAAGACGCCGCGGTGCTGCGCGAGCTTTACGCCCCGTTCTTGCGGACGGAACACCCGTTTCTGGTCATGTCGCCCGAAAGCGCCGAGATGACCAAATACGTGGCGAATGCACTGCTATCGACCAAGATCAGCTTTATCAATGAGATCGCCAACCTGTGCGAGCACATGGAGGCCGACATCAACGATGTGCGTCGTGGAATCGGCCACGACAGCCGCATCGGTTTTGCCTTCCTGTTTCCCGGTGTTGGCTATGGTGGAAGCTGCTTTCCCAAGGATGTTCGGGCGCTGCGTTCCATGGCGCTGCGGCACAGCGTGGAGCCGTCGATCTTGTCAGCGGTCGACGAAGTGAACAATCGCCAGAAGACGACGCTCTATCAGAAGATATCGCGTCACTTCGACGGCCAGCTGAAGGGCAAGCGGATCGCCATTTGGGGCCTGGCGTTCAAGCCGCGAACCGATGACATCCGCGAGGCCCCCAGCCTTGTGTTGATCGACAGTTTGCTGGCCGACGGCGCTCAACTGCACGTTCACGACCCCGAGGCAATGGCCAACGTCCAGCGGACCTATAAAGAGCGGCTCACGTATGCCGAACACCCTTACGACGCCCTGGATGGGGTCGACGCGTTGGCGATCGTCACGGAATGGAAACAGTTTGTGCATCCGGACTTCGAGCAAATGCGCAAACGGATGAAGTCGCCCCTGATCTTCGACGGCCGCAATCTCTACGAGCCGGTACAAATGAAGGCCGCTGGCTTCACCTATTACTGCGTTGGCCGAGCCACCGTCGGCGGCCATTGATCTCGGCTTGGACTGCTTCCAGGCGAATCGATCATCACCGGCCTCGATCCGCTGCCAAAGATAGCAGCGCGGTCGAAATTCCTGCCGATCGCGCGGATTCTCCCGATTAGTTCGAGTTTGCCGGCGGCGCTGCCGATAAGTCTATTCGGCGAACCGCAGCCGCGTAGTTGTCGCCCCGAAAGGGCCTCGACCGAGCTGCGTTCGCCGCCCGAGCTTTGTGACGTTATTTGTTTGTTGCAAACAACTTATAGCGTTAGCGGAGTGCTCGGACTGTGAGAATTGCGGTAAGTTCTTTGGCAATTGAATCTTAGATGCTTTCGGACTCCACAGGAGCCACGGGATTTTTCCGGCTGCGCTGGCAACCAGCGGCCTTCCAAAGGGTCGAATGAGCTTGACACTAATGCTTACGACACCTACACTTGGAGCGTTGCCTGCTTAATCGAGCGGCCTGTCGCCCATGCCTCCTGCCCGCTCCGTTCACAGGAGATCCGAGTGTGACCAAAAAAGAGATCGTAAAGACCATCTCCGAGGAGATTGGCCTCACGCAATTGAAGACCAAGGAGATCGTCCAAAAGACTTTCGACGCGATCGTCGAGACACTGGTCGAAGAGAAGCGCATTGAACTGCGAAACTTCGGCGTCTTCGAGGTCAAGAAGCGTGCTGCCCGTAAGGCTCGGAACCCCAGAACCGGCACCAAGGTATTTGTCCCCGAGAAGTACGTCGTAACCTTCAAGCCTGGCAAGGAGATGGAGGAACGCGTCCGGGAACTCGAACGCCAAGCGGCCGAAGGGCGCGGGCAAGATGGCCTTGCAACACCGCAAGCCCCACCAGCCGCCATCGCCGGGCGAACCGGCCCGATGACGGAAACCTTGGGCGCATCATCGGGTTACGGCGACGAAGCCAAACGCGGAACCTGAACGTCTCTGGCTTGAACCAGTCGGGATTGAACCATCCAGGATTGAACGATGTGCTAGCCGAACCAGCTAGTAACATTACGATTCGTCCCTCTGCAAGCAGCCCTGCTGCTTAGCCAAAACCACTTAGCCCAGGCCACTTAGCCCAGGCCACTTAGCCCAGGCCACCAAACCACTTGCGACCCTGTCTAGGCTCGCCAGACACATCTCGTCTGGCCCTGTTTGACGGGTTTGCTTAGAATCGTCACGAAATCGCGACCGTTGAAACGCCGACCCGCATCACGTTTCAGCGCCCTTCCCGCGAAACCAACACACGTTTTGGACAGTTCGACGCAGCGGCAAGTCGCCGCCGCGTCGGTAGCGCCCGAGGTACGTGCATGCCATCATGGCTGCCGCGAGGGTGCAACGTGCGGCTCAGGGAGGAGTTGTGTGATGCGAGCATTACTGGCGGCGGCGGTCGTTGGCCTCTACCTCGCCTCGAACAGCGGCTGCGCCACGCCGGCCTATTCGGGCGACCCTGTGAGGCGCACCCAAGAGTTGATCTACACGTCCGAGAACTTGCGCTTGCTGCTCGACGATTGGGAGCGATTCTGGTTGCTGAACCAGCCTTCGCACCTGACGCCGTATCGCACGCACGGCGGCATTATTTAATATCGGCCAGCGGATCGCATGATCCGTTTGGCCGCCGCGAGCTCCGTCGCCAAACCACCAGGCTGCCCAGCGCCCAGACAAGGCGCTGGCGCAGCCTTTTTTTGTTGGCCGCGCCGCCAGGGGCGTTTGGCCTCGTCGCCTTGTCACGCTGGAAAACGGGCCCTGGCCCGAAGCGTCACTGCACCATTTGCGCCGGTTGCCGATTGCCGCGCACACCACTACATTTCAGTTCTCCGGCCGTATAGATCATCAGGTGGCTCATCGCCATGTACGCGGCGACCGACCATCGGGTACTCGCGGTCGATCGATCTCGACCCTCCGTCCCTTTCCCCGCCGCCCGTGGCGATCAGAAACGTGAACGCGGCCTCACCCGACCTCGCCGTGCAGCTCGGCCGCTTGCGGCTGATCAACCCAATCATGGTGGCTTCGGGCACGTTTGGCTATGCGCGCGAAATGGCCGGCCTGGTTGACCTAAAACGTCTGGGCGCGATTCTGCCCAAAACCATCACTAAGGAGCCGCGGGCCGGTAATCCCCCCTGGCGGACCGTTGAAACCACCGGCGGGATGCTCAACTCGATTGGCCTCGATAACGACGGCATCGAGGCCTTCATCGAGCATCATTTGCCCTACTTGCGCACCGTCGGCACGGCAATCGTCGTAAGCATCGCCGGCCGCAGTCACGAGGAATTTGTGGAGCTAGCCGCCCGGCTCGAAGGTCAGGCCGGCGTCGCCGCTTTGGAACTGAACATTTCCTGCCCTAACGTCAGCGGCGGCGTCGATTTTGGCACCGATGCCGCCATGTGCGAGCGGGTCGTGGCCGGAGTTCGCAACGCCTGTTCGCTGCCGATCATTGCCAAGCTGACCCCTAACGTCACCAGCATCGCCTCGATCGCGCAGGCCGCGGGTGCCGGCGGAGCCGACGCGATTTCGCTAATCAATACCTGCCTGGGCATGGCTGTCGACTGGCGACGCCGCAGGCCGCTCTTGGGCAACATACTCGGCGGGCTGAGCGGGCCGGCGATCAAACCCATCGCGCTGCGGGCCGTTTACCAGGTGTCTCGCGCGGTGAAAACGCCCGTGATCGGCATCGGCGGCATCGCCACGCTCAACGACGTCATGGAGTTTCTCGTAACCGGGGCCACAGCCGTGCAACTGGGCACGGTGAACTACTATCGCCCCACGGCTTCGATCGAGATACTTGACTCGCTGCCCGCGGCCCTAGTCGAACTTGGCGCGGCACGCATTTCGGATGTCGTGGGAACGCTGGATACTACACGCTCGCCTTCGGCTCGCGGCTAACCGGGTATTTCAGCGCGAAAAATTCAATTATCACTCCTCACCAATCACTCCTCACTCCATGCGCGTTCTTTCAGGAATCCAGCCGACGGGCCGCTTTCATTGGGGCAACTACTTTGGCGCGATTCGCCAATACATCCAATGGCAGGACAAGGCCGAAGCCTACTATTTCATCGCCAATTTGCACGCGTTGACCACGGTCCGCGATCCTGCGGTGTTGCAACAGCTCTCCTTCGACGCCGCACTCGATCTGTTGGCGCTGGGACTCGATCCGCAGCGCGCGGTCTTGTTCTGTCAGTCCGACGTGCCTGAGGTGAGCGAACTGTGCTGGCTGCTCATGACCGGCACGCCGATGGGCCTTCTGGAACGCTGCCACGCCTACAAGGACAAGAAATCCAAGGGGTTGCCGGCCGACGCCGGACTGTTCACTTACCCGGTGCTGATGGCGGCGGACATTTTGATCTACGACGCCGATCTCGTGCCCGTCGGCGAGGATCAGCTCCAGCATATCGAAGTCTGCCGCGACATCGCCGGCAGCTTCAATCATCACTTCGGCGAGACCTTCGTGCTGCCCAAGGGCAACGTGCTCGACACCAGCGCCAAAGTGCCCGGCACCGATGGCGAAAAGATGTCCAAGAGCTACAACAACACGCTGGAGCTTTTCGAAGAGCCGGCGGCGCTGCGCAAGAAGATCATGCGGATCACGACCGATTCGCGGCCCATGGAGCAACCCAAAGAGCCCGAGGAGGATCACCTCTACCAGCTTTATTCGCTATTCGCCAATATTACAGAACTCGAAGCGATGGCAGCGATGTACCGCCGCGGCGGCTTCGGTTACGGTGAAGTCAAGAAAGCACTTGCCGAACTGGCCGAGAGGTTCTTTGCCGAGCCTCGCGCGCGACGCGCCGAATTGGCCGCTCACCCCGAGAAAGTTCGCGAGATACTAGCCGATGGTGCGAGCCGCGCCCGCAAGAAGGCCAGCGAAGTGCTGCGACGTGCTCAAAAGGCCTGCGGCGTGAAGCGATGAGGCGGAACGAGAACACTAGCCCGACGCGCTAGCGAGGGAGTGGCACCAGGCTTACTCCGCTGTTCGCGCGTTGGGGCAGTACGCCACAGCCATCGATCCCCCGGGTTTGACTTGTATGACCGGTCCGGAAAACCCATTGCCGCTCTCACGTCCCACCGGCCCCGATCGGGCCAGATTTCATACCGCATCATGTGCTCTCTGGCTGGCAGGCGCGATCCCCACGTCGCTGGCGATCGCGTGGCTGACGGTCTGGATCGAGCCGCACTTCGCGCCGGTGATCGTGTTTTCTCTGCTCGTCGGGCTAACGCTCGGCATGGCGCTCGTCGGTTGGATGCGATTGTGCCGGTTGGCCCATCGCATCTGCGTCTTACTCGGTGTACTTGTAGCTGCGGGGGCAATCGTCTGGGGCCAGCACTATTTTGCGTATCGAAAAACGCTCGATCAAGTCGACGACCGGCTCGCGGTTGTCCTTCAGGCACAGCTCGAGCGAGGTGAGTTGCAAAACCTGGACTTGCCCCTGCCGCCCCAATCGCTGCCTGGCTTCCTGCGCCAAACGGCCGCACGAGGCCGACCACTAGCCGGGCACATGGTCCACGGCGCGGGCGTTTGGGCATGGTGGGGACTAGATGCCGCACTGACGCTGGCCGGCGCTGCAATCCCCGTCTGGATCGCGCTCAAGCGCCCCTATTGCCCGCGCTGCCGCACCTGGTTTCACCTGATCCGCAGCGGCCAGGCCGATCGCGCGACGGCCTGCGAAATCTCCGGCCGGCTCGGACTGCCACAGGCGTCAGCGGGCACGGCGACGTACCGGTTGCTGAGTTGTCGCGCGGGCTGTGCCAAGAGCGCTTTCGAGCTATCATGGGATGAGCCACCTGGAGGCGACGCCTGCGTGTTTCTCGATGCAGCGCTTCGCGAACAAATCACCATGATTTTGGATGCGGCGATCTCCCAGCCGTCGACCACCCCTTTACACGACACCTGAAACAATCCATGACGCCCGATCCAGAAAATTCGTCGTTGAGCGTGGTCGGTGTGGGCACCGACATCATCGAGTGCCTGCGAATCGCCCAGATGATCGAGCGGCACGGCGAGCTATTCATCAACCGGGTTTACACCGATTACGAGATCCGCTACTGCCAGCGCCGCAAACAGGCCACGCAACACTTCGCCGGCCGCTGGGCCGCCAAGGAAGCGATCTTGAAGGCGCTGGGCACCGGCTGGCGGCGCGGCATTAGCTGGCGCGACGTGGAAGTCCGCAACGAACCCAGCGGCAAGCCGGTCGTGGGCCTGCGGGGCGGCGCCCGCGAAGTCGTCGAGCAACTCGGCATCCGCGAGATGCTGGTCAGCATCTCGCACTGTCGCAGCCACGCGATGGCCTACGCGCTGGCGCTCGGCGCGGAACGCAAGGAACCGGAAGTGTGACGAACGAGTGGCTTTGGCAGTGGCGACTCTTCAATTCTCAACGCCGAGTCGGCGGCCGTCGAATTGGCCAAATCCTAAATCACGGTCACAAGAAAATCGCCTAGTGAAAACTCCGTGCTTCGAGATTACAATCGAACGCGCCGGGCGTGTTCGTTGCGACTTGGCGCCCAACCCCCGCCAAGTGGCGTGGCGGCACGCCCGGCGTCTTTACCCCACCTCAATCGCGACACCGCGCCGGTCATCCTGCCACGGCGCCATTGCACCCAAGCGAGGTTGCCGTGCCATCTCTCGTGGTTTCACTTGCGCTTTCTACGTGGCTTAGCCTCGCGACGGCGTCCACGGCTTGGTGCCAGGACACAGTTCAGCAGAAGTCGGCTGAGAAGCTCGATTTCAAAGCAGCCCCCGAGTTTGACGAGCAAGTACGCTGGCAGCGGCTCAATTGCGGCGTTCGCGTATTCTTGAACATGCCAGCGAAACCCAACGGCAACGAGAGCAAGCCCCGGGAGAAGGTCTTGGTGGTATTTGCCACGCCCAATGGCAACTCCATCGAGCAATCCTTGGGCTGCGTCAAACGCGAAGGGCTCGATTACCGCTACGACATTCAACACGTCGTTGCGCAAATTCGTCAGTTGCGCTTCCTGGACGACACGCAGGGCTATCCGCTCGCGGTGGTTCAATCGCCCAAGTTGGCCTGGCCGGCCTTTCGCCAGGCGGAAAAGAACGCCAACGCGATCATTGCGGATATCGTCCGCGACGCGAGCAAGGACTTGGGCACGCCACGTGTAATGCTCACGTGCCACAGCGGTGGCGGGTCGTTCCTATTCGGCTATATCGACGCCCACGAGGAAATACCCGCGACGATCGAGCGGTTCGTGTTCCTCGATGCAAACTACTCGTACTCCGACGACAAGCGGCACGGCGACAAGCTGTTGGCCTGGCTGAAGGGCAACCCTGCCCGCCGGCTGGTGGTCATCTCTTACGACGACCGCGAGATCACCTCGGGCGGCAAGAAAGTCGTCGGGGCCACCGGCGGCACGTTCCGCGCGACCGACCGGATGCTCGCACGCTTCCGCAAGGATGTGCAGCTCGACGTAGAAAAACTCGGCCCTTTCGTGCATACGCGCGGACTGAATGGCCAGATCGAGTTCTTCGTGCATCCGAATCCCGAGAACAAAATCCTGCACACCGCGCTCGTGGGAGAGATGAACGGCTTGATCCACGGTTTGACGCTGGGCACAGGATTGGCCGCGGAAAAGGGCCTGGAGGCGAAGTGGGGGACATTCGGCGGGCCGCGCTCGTACGCAAATTGGGTGCAGAAAGAACCTACCGCGGAGCAGCCGGCCACGGTTGATGTGCCGAAGGAAGAAAAGGGGACTGGCTCCGTGCAAGGAAAGATTAGTGGCGGTGAAAGGCCAGGCGGCACGGTGCCTGTCCCCTTTTCTTTCGATCGCCGCTTCGAGCTTCGCATCCCGCAGCGGCCTGCTGATGCTCCAACGGGCACGCAATTCCGCGACCGAATCGCAGCGCTACCGCGGGCCGAGCGCGAGACGGCTATCCTCAAAGAACTTATTGACGGCAACGTGCCCGATTACCTCCGCCGACTCAAGCCGCTGAACTTGGAAGCGACCGATGAACGCGGCGGCAAGCACCAAGGCACAATTTTTGTCACTGCGGATTATCTGGCGGTCGGCACGAACGAGGATTTCTTTCGCCTGCCCATGTCGCCCGTCACCGCCTTGGCTATTGCCGACGCCTGGAGCGGTTCGTTGATCACAACCAAGATTTCCGACGACGTTTTTCGTGCGGCCAACGTGCGGCTCGCCCCCCATCCGCTCACCAAGGACCGTGAGACAGTCGCCACGTTTTACGAGCATCATGGGCTGATCGAGCAAGCGCGGCGCAACCACGAGAAGGTGGCGACCATGAACCCGGAACCCGCAAAGCAAGGCGTTGCCGGCCCGCTGCTCGTCGCTGGCATTAAGAAGGACGTCGTGCTGACCAATCGCATGAAGAAGCAGGCCAATCGCGTGGCGCTCTACGGCTGGCACCAGCCCGACGGGCAACCGATCCAGTTGTTATACGTGGGCCACGTGGATACGTACGTCGACTACAGCCACGGCATCCGGTTAATAAGCGGGCGGATGCTGGTCGACGGGCAGGAACGCGAAGTGCTTGAAGTCTTGGCCGACCCGCTGCTATGCGGCTTGCTGAGCAACGAAGGGCCGTTGGATCCGGAGGTGGAGAGGACACTGCGGGAGAAGGCTGTGGTCGGGCACGTGAAGTAATTGCTGACTTTGGCGGTCGGTACAGCCACCAAACCAGCGAGTGCGGCGGGCGCAAGGTCAAGATGCCACTAAGAAACCCATGACGAGACTCTCTCTTTCATCTTCCATTCTCCCTCCACCTTCTCAATCACGTCGACAGATGCCCCGCCGCCCAAGGGAGTAGTCCATACTCCGTGTTCGACTTCCACTTCGGAATCGGAGATCCACTTTCGGATGTGGATCCATTGCATCCATGCTTTGCGGTCTGTGCCCTTTTGTAGAACAGACCCATCAAGGAGATAGGCGCCCGAGGCAGGTTGGTATTTCAGCGCCAGGTCCTTGATCGACTCGTGAAATGCAACGGAAAGTTCAGCCCAGTTGCCCGTATCGCCCCACGCGTCCCTTGGAGTAGTCGTCAAGAAGTACGTTCGGCAGTAGTACTTTTCTTCATGTCTGTCGTAAAGGCGAAGTACATAGCGGAGTACTTCTCCGTCTCGATCAGACAGTTCAGCAGGCGATTGCTGTGGCGGAGCGGCAGCGGAATCTGGAACCGCTTCTGTCGCCAGCGTGTCAACGACTTCCTGCGGACGAGGGCCAGAGTTGGGCGGACTGCAACTGATTACACAGCTCAGCACGGCTGCAAGTGCATAACGCATAGTTACCCCCAGATGACCACAATTACGGGCTTCGCATTCATTCGTACCGCAAACCAAGCGCCTCGTCCATCATACTGGGTTCCAATTGCATAATCCCCGCTTCTTGTTGCAAGGCGCCTCCGCATTTGCGAGAATGGGCGGCGCAGGAAAAAGGGGACGGGTCCAATAATCATCGCGGGGAGTTAAAGGGACATAGCGGGACTTCATTTTTGGACCAGTCCCCTTTTTCCGTCACCCTCATCCTGCCCTTTCCCGTTGAGGACGAGGGAAACTGAAGGAGTGCGGCCATGCTCCATCGACGCGATGCGATGCTGCGGTTGGGGCAGGTGGGCCTGGGTGCGCTGACACTGCCCAGCCTACTAAAGGCCGAGCGAACTGCCTCGGCGGCCGACTCCGCGACAGCCAGCGCCGCGAGAGCCAGTTCGGTCACCGCGCTCACGACCCCTCGCGGCAAGGCCAAGAGCTGCATTCTCGTCTATCTGTGGGGCGGGCCGCCGCAGCAAGATATGTGGGACATGAAGCCCGCTGCGCCCGAAGGGATCCGTAGCCAGTTTCAGCCAATTCACACCGTCACGCCGGGCATCGACATTTGCGATCAGATGCCGCTGCTTGCGCGCCACACCGACAAGCTGGCAATCGTCCGCTCGCTGACCCACGATAGCAACAACCACGAGCCCAGCGTTTACTACACGCTCACGGGGCGCAAGAACCCCACGCTCGCCGTACCCCGTAATCAACGCACACGGCAAGATTTCCCCAACGCGGCCGCGGTGGTGTCTCGATTCAGCCCTGCTTCGTCAATGCCCGCCAGCGTTACCATCCCGCGACCCATTGGTCACGACGGCGTGACATACGCCGGCACGTACGCCGGCTTCCTCGGTCCGCAATACGACTCGCTGGAAGTCCGCGCGGCGGGCGAAGTGAAGGCTAAACCCACGCACAGTCTCGACCTGCCCGAGGGGCTCGACGCCACGCGATTGTTGGCACGGCGCGGACTGCTGAAACTGATGGAAGATCAAGACAGGTTCCTTCAGCGGCGCGCGGCCACGGGTGGGCTCGATCCCTTCCGCGAGCAAGCGTATCGTATGCTGGCCGATCCGGCGGCCAAGGGCACGTTCGATCTGGATCGCGAGTCGCCGCAAATGCGCGACCGTTACGGGCGGAACGAGTACGGCGAGAGCTTCCTGCTCGCACGTCGACTGGTAGAAGCCGGCGTGCGGCTCGTGACCATCGTGTGGGTTTACATCTGCCCCGATGGCAACGTGGCCAACGTCTGGGACAACCACGGCGGCACGGGCTCGCTCGGCGGCATTAGCGGCTTTGCGATGCTCAAGGAGAAGTATTGCCTGCCGCCGCTGGACCAGGGCTTGTCGGCCTTGCTCGAGGACTTATCGGCACGCGGCCTCCTGGACGAAACGCTGGTCGCGGCCTATGGAGAGTTCGGACGCACGCCCAAGATCAACGCGGCGGCCGGTCGCGACCATTGGGGAGCCTGCCAGTCGGCGCTGCTGGCAGGCGGCGGCATCCGCGGTGGACAGGTCTACGGCGCCAGCGACAAGAATGCCGCCTATCCCCGGCAAGACCCCGTTTCCCCCGAGGACATGCTGGCCACGATTTACCATGCGCTGGGGCTGCCGCCGCAAACCGAGATCACGGATCGCCTGAATCGGCCTATGCGGATTTGTGATGGCGTGCCGATTGCGAAGCTGTTTTGAGTTCCGCTGTCCCAGGGAAGGCGGTCGTGCCGCTGCTGGTTGGACAGCGCAATTCCGCCATCCCTGGGCTTGAGAATGCTATATTCGATGTTGGCAATCGGTCAGCGTCAGCATCGATAACTCGGAAGTCGTACTTCAATCATGTCCAGTTCGACGAATCAGCAACGTGTTGTGTTTCTGCTCATCATGGCCAGCGTCCTGGCTTGGGGAGCATTCCACGCGGCCGGGGCCTACTTTAACTTCCAGTCCAACAGCAATCCCTGGCGGGCGGTGATGGTGCTCGCCTGTGTCGTTGGCTTTTTGGGCTTCTGGCTCGTGATGCTGTCGGCCCGCGCGGCCCGCATTGCACGCCGCTCGAAGGACGGTTGACGAGCCGTTCCCTGCCGTCAAAGCATGTGAAGAAATGGGGACAGGCACCTCGCGAAGGCCGATCCTCAGCCGGAAAGCGCACGTCGATCAGAGCCAGTCCCCATTTCTTCACATGCTGCCAGACCATCCCGAAAGAACCCGGATCGGCGGATTCTTCGTTAGGCCCGGACCTGCCGCGCTCGAAGTTCTGGGCGGCCTGCCGCCGTTTGCCAGCCGAGAGATTTGACTGCCTGGCGAACGGACCTAGGGTTGTCAGTGCCCACGGTTTCTCGCGGGCCGCCGGGCGGCGGTGTGCCGATCTGGGACTCAGCGGCTTGTCACCCGATTTTCTCGGCGCGGATTTTTAACGACGCCGTGGCAGAAGCAATTTCGGACGACTCCAGGAGCGGCTCATGAGCCAGTTAGACGGCATGGTTTGGAAGGTGGCGGGCTTGTTGTGTACGGTCGTCGTGGCCGCATTTGTCGTCATCGCTCGCAAACGGCGAGAGCGGGCCAGCCAACGCTTCCCAGCAACCGCCGAAGCCAGTGCGAAGCCGCGCGGCAGCGTTGTCTTTCAGAAGCGACAGGAGATCCTCACGACCCTTTCGAGCGACATGAGCTCGCTGCTCTTGAACAGCCATCTTGAAGTGCAGCACCTGATGAGTCCACGGGTCAAGACCGTGTCGCCCGCGACGCCGCGAGCCGAGATCGAGTCGCTCATGGATTCCGCGCACATGCGCCACCTGATGGTCTGCGCCGACGACGGCAAGTTGACGGGCATCATCAGCGATCGCGACGTGAAGCAACGCCGCGGACAAACCGCGGCCGACCTGATGACCAAAAACCCCGCCTCGGTCGGACAGCTCACGCCGATCTCGCAGGTCATCACGATGATGATCGATCGCAAGATCTCGTGCGTCCCGGTCGTCGACGAAGGCGCCCTGCGAGGCGTGCTGACCACGACCGACTTGCTTTTGGCGTTGCAGTGCAGTCTGCGATTGTTCGAGCAACTCTCGGGCCGCGTCGGGGACAAGACCGTCGAGTCCGGCGTCGCCAGTGGGGCCATGGCCTGCGCCGCTTTGCAGACAACTTCTTAGCAAACGGCCAAGCAGCCGCACTGCCTATCGATGACACGTTTGGGTCAACTGCCCAAATGGCGTCATCTCTGGCAATTGCCCAGATCTCCGGGTTGCCGGCGATTGATCTTGCTCGCGGGCGGGCGATGCGATAGCCTCGCCTGCCCAATTTGCGCGGGCATGGTCGAAAAAGGCAGCACGTCTGAAAGGTGCCTGGAACTCTTGGCCGTCCACCCATTGATCAGATGGGGAGCGCCGTCGCGGCCAAAGGTTTCAGGCACCGCGCGGCCCGCTCGCTTTACATTACAGACAAGGAGGTCTTGCCGTGGGAAATCCCGCACTCGCGGCCGACTACAATACGCGATTGTTCGCGCCCGGACTCTATGGAGCCCATCATCGGGCCCGTTTTCTTTGGCTGCGCGGCAAGTTGGCAGCCCTAGGTTTGCGGCGCGCCCGCATTCTCGAAATCGGCTGCTTCGACGGCAAGACCATCGATACGCTGCCCTGTGAAGTCGCGCACTATGTGGGTCTCGACGCCGGATGGGAAAGCGGCGAACGCAGCGGCACGGCCGTCGGACTCGAAGCCGCGCGGCGACGTTTTCAAGGCGATGACAGGTTCACATTCCGCCAATCCGCTGATCCGGAAGATGTCTGGCGGTTGGACGGAGTGTTCGACATCGGCGTCTGCATGGAAACGCTCGAGCATATCGAGCCAGGCGACGTTGAGTCTTACCTGGCGGCGCTGGCCCACAAAGTACGCGGCCCGCTGTTCGTCACGGTTCCCAATGAAAAGGGAGTCGCGCTGTTGGTCAAAACGCTCGCCGCCAAGGCATTAGGAGTCAATCGCCACATTGCCTACACGAAAGCCGACTTCATCAACTCCGTGCTGGGACGCACTGACCGCGTGCCGCGGCACCATCATAAGGGCTTTGACTACGCGGTGCTGGCGCGGCGGTTGGCGCATCACTTCGGCGAAGTCGCCGTCGAAGGGGTCGACACCCGCTACTTGCCGTCTCGCCTGCAATCGACAATAGGCATTGTCGCCGGCGGTCGCTCGGCTCGCGCGGCTTCCGCATCGCTTCCGCAGCGACGATCCGCGGTTAATGACGGTTCAATCGCCAGTCTCCCACGTCGGCGCGAGGAGCAAGTAGTCTCATGATTTCAGTTGCGGATAGAGACGTTCGGAAGCAGGTCGAAACGGACACTAATGATGATGCCCTCAAGGTGGACACTTTAGTCTCCGAATCGTTGCTTTTGCCCAACGTCTTCGGCATGCGCAATATCTCGGCAACGGGTCAGCCCTGGAACTCGGCCACGACGCTATTTATCGCCCGCCAGCTTGCGATGCTGGGCGGGGGACGACCGCTTACCGTGCTCGACGTTGGTTGCGGTGACGGAGCGGCAGTAGAGTTGCTAGGCAATGTCGGCCACGACATGTACGGCTACGACCTCGACACCCGCGGCGAATCTCTGCGGCAGCGACTCGGTCCGAGGCTGGGCCAAGAGTTCGAGGACCGGATCCGCATTGCGCCCGACGAGCGCACGATTCCTTTCGATGACGATTCGTTCGACGTCATCTACGCCAATCAGGTCTTCGAGCATGTGCGGTTCTTCGACACGATCGTCTCGGAGTGCGTTCGCGTGCTCCGTCCCGGCGGCGCTTTGATCGCGTTGTTTCCGTTGGCCACCGATCCGATTGAGCCGCACCTGCGGATCCCGTTCGCGCACTGGATTCCACCGGGTAGTTTCCGTCGGGCCTACCTCTGGCCGTTCTACGCGCTCCGTTTGCGGCCACGCCGTGCCGGCGAAACAGCCCGACAAACGGCCCGTCGGCAAGACGCGATGCTGGCCGACGCGGTGTACTATCGTTTCTTGAACGAGATTCGCTCCGTGATGCTGCACCACTTCGAGTCGATGGACATCGCCACGGACGACTATTTGCGGGCAAAAACTGACCTGCTTCGTGGGCGATCGAGTCGGCTACCACGACTGGCCGCGGCCGTGCTCGGTTCCGTCGAAAGTTCGGCACTCTCCTGGCTCGCAACCCACCTGATGTGCAGTGCCATGGTCATTCGCCATCCGCGGAAATAAGGACTGGATGGCGCGCCGAAGGTACCTAGAACGATTGGGTGGCACGGCCCAGAGCTCACCGATGGGCGTGGTGCGCCGGAAGAGGACCACGCCCTTCGTTCCTCAGGGCGTGCCACCCAGACACGAGACGACGGCCACCGGTTCCAGAAGGCTTCCGTCTCAATCGTCCGACCATCAGCCCCTCGAACCGCGTAGTACAACTCGAGGGAGCAATCGCACCGCAACTGCCTAGGGACTGGGGCGTTGCAGCACTTTCATTGACAGCCTGGCGAGCGTCGGCGCGGACTCGGTCCGGGGCCTGCGCCGCGCCGATTCAGGATTGTCACTTACGATTGCAAGGAGGATAATCCGGCACGAGATGGAACGAGCGGATATTGCGATTCGCCGATGCTCGAAGTACCTCGCAGCATTGAAACAAACCCAGGAGCTTCATCGATGGCCGAAACCAACGTCCTTCCCGGTCCCTGGGCCACGGCCGAAATGAACCGCCCAATCGAAGGGCTCTCGATTGGTGAGTACCTGATCCGCCGATTGATGGACTACGGCATCCGCGACGTATTCGGCTTACCCGGCGATTACGTTCTCGGCTTCTACTCGATGCTCGAGCAAAGTCCGATCAATCTGGTCGGTTGCTGCAAGGAAGACAACGCCGGCTTCGCGGCCGACGCCTACGCCCGCGTCAACGGCATGGGCGCCGTCTGCGTGACGTACTGCGTGGGCGGCTTGAGCCTCACCAATGCCATCGCCGGGGCCTATGCCGAGAAGTCGCCCGTCGTGGTCATCACGGGCGCGCCTGGGCTATCCGAGCGCTTCAACAATCCCCTCTTGCACCACAAGGTTCGTGATTTCCGCACGCAACTCGAGGTCTTCGAGAAGATCTGCGTGGCAGCGACGGAACTAGTCGACCCGGCGACGGCCTTTCGCGAGATCGATCGTGTGCTCGAGCTGGCGGCCCGCTACAAGCGGCCCGTTTACATCGAAATTCCTCGCGACATGGTCAAGGTCGTGCCCGACACACCGTACATGCACCGCCACGCCGCATTAAGCAGCGATGCGGACGTGTTGGCCGAAGCGGCTGACGAAGCGGCCCGCACGCTGAACGAATGCCAGAAACCCGTGATCATCGCGGGCGTCGAGATCCATCGCTTCGGCCTGCAAGACGACTTGCTCGCCCTGGCCGTGGGAGCGCAGATCCCGATCACGGCCACGATCCTCGGCAAGAGCGTCATCTCCGAAACGCATCCTCTCTATGCCGGGCTCTACGAGGGCGCGATGGGTCGCGAGGAAGTCACGCGGTTTGTCGAGGACAGCGACTGCGTGTTGCTGTTGGGCGCGTTTATGACGGACATCAACCTGGGCATTTACACGGCCAATCTCGACCCGGCGAAGTGCATTTACGTCACGAGCGAGCAGCTCCGCATTCGGCATCATCACTTTCACGATGTGCTGTTGGGCGACTTCTTGCGCGAGCTGGCAGCCCGCAAGCCACATCCGCCACGCCGCGCGCTTCCACTCGCGCCGGCCGGCAACAACGCACCGTTCGTGTTACGGCCCGACGAGCCGGTGACCATCAAGCGGCTCATGGCCCGGCTGAATGACATGCTCGAAGAGAACACGATCGTCATTTCCGACGTGGGCGACGCGTTGTTCGCCGCCACGGAGTTGACGATCCGCGGCCGCACCGAGTTCATCTCGCCGGCCTATTACACGTCGATGGGCTTCAGCATTCCGGCTTCATTGGGCACCGGCGTGGCCCGGCCCGACATGCGGACCGTCGTGCTGGTGGGCGATGGCGCATTCCAAATGACCGGCAACGAGCTGTCATCGATCGTTCGCAACAGCTTCGACCACATCGTGATCGTGCTCGATAACAAGGGCTACGGCACCGAACGGTTCTTGCACCCAGGCGACTTCAACGAGATCCACCCTTGGAACTACAGCAAGCTGCCGCTGGTGCTGGGCGGCGGCACGGGTTACGAAGTGCATACCGAAGGCGAGTTCGACGCGGCGCTGCGCAAGGCCTGGGACGATCACAGCGGCATGAGCCTGATCCAGGTGCATTTATCGCGCGACGACTGCAGCGCGGCCCTCACGCGGCTGTGCGATCGGTTGAGCAAGAAGTTGTGATGGCCTTCGGCCAAGCGGTTTCTCCCGCCGCACACTTGACTTCGCATATCCCGCCGTTTGACAATAGTCGTCTGGCGGCCTGTGGAGTCGCATTTACCCCCTGTGAATTCGTCCCACCCTCAGGATCATCTAGTCATGCATCAACAGAAACTCTCGCGTCGCACAATCACCATCGGACTTCTTTCCACCGCCTCGATTGTCGCGTGTACCCTGGTCGGCATCGCCTGGGCCCAGGAATACAATAGCGGCAAGGTCTGGCCCGAACCCAAGCTCGTCGATCCTGGTCCGCCAGGCGGCCCGCCGGCCGATGCGATCGTGCTCTTCGACGGCAAGGACCTGTCGAAGTGGGAGAATGGCGACAAATGGATCATCAAAGATGGTGTCGCAACGATCCACGGCTCGGGCATCACCACCAAGCAACCGTTCGGCGATTGCCAACTTCATGTCGAGTGGGCCGCGCCGGCCGAGGTCAAAGGATCAGGCCAGGGACGCGGAAACAGCGGCGTCTATTTCATGGGCAACTATGAGATCCAGATTCTCGATTCGCACGACAACAAGACGTACTTCGACGGCCAGGCCGCCTCGCTCTACAAGCAAATGCCTCCGCTGGTGAACGTGTGTCGCAAGCCGGGCGAATGGCAAGCGTACGACATCATCTTTACCGCGCCGCGATTCGATTCGGCCGGCAAGGTGGCTAAGCCGGGCTTCGTGACTGTGCTGCAGAATGGCGTGCTCGTGCAGAACCATACGCAGATCGAAGGCACGACGGCCTGGGACGCTCCGCCAACGTACACCGCGCATGCAGCTAAGCTGCCGCTGCAAATCCAAAACCACGGCAACCCGGTGCGCTTCCGCAATATTTGGATTCGCGAGCTGTAGACGAACTGGCCAGAGTTTGAGTAGGGGCTGGGAACGGAACCAACTGAGGAGATATCTCATGAAAACGCAGCTCTTACTGACCACCGTCGTCGTTTGCACCTTAGGTACATTCGCGCGAGCCGCCGATTGGCCGCAATGGCGCGGACCGCAGCGCAACGGGATCTCCAAGGAATCGGGCTTGCTGAAGGAGTGGCCTGCCGAGGGGCCCAAGCTGCTCTGGCAACGCACGGACATTGGCGACGGCTATTCGACGCCAGCCGTCGTGGGCGACCGCTTGTACCTGATCAGCAACAAGGGCATGGATGACGAATTCGTGCAGTCGCTAGCGACCGAAGATGGCCAGCAGGTCTGGTCGCAACACATCGGTAAAGTTGGCCCCAACCGCGGGCCGCAATATCCGGGATCGCGTTCTACACCCACCGTCGACGGCGAACGGCTCTATGCCTTGGGATCCGACGGCGATCTGGCTTGCCTCGAGACGGCCTCGGGCAAGATCGTTTGGAGCAAGAACGTGCGGACCGATTTCGGCGGCCAGCCCGGCGCCTGGGCCTACGCGGAGTCGCCGCTGGTGGACGGCGACGTGGTGGTCTGCACGCCCGGCGGGGCCGATGCGACACTCGTCGCGCTCAACAAGAAAACGGGTGATGTGGTTTGGAAGTCGGCCGTTCCCGGAGGCGACCAGGCCGGCTACGCTTCGGTAATCATCGTCGATACGGGCGGCGTCAAGCAGTATGTGCAGTTCATGCAGAAGGGCCTGGTCGGTGTGAACGCAAAAACCGGCGAATACTTGTGGCGTTACGCCAGGACCGCGGAAGGCAGCCCGGCTAATATCCCCACGCCCGTGGCCCACGACAATTACGTGTACAGCTCGGCCGGCAAGAGCGGCGGCGGCCTGGTGCAGCTCAAAGCGGACAAGGGCGCGGTCGAGGCAGAGCAGGTGTACTTTGAGCCGAAGCTGCCCACCAGCATCGGCGGCTCGGTCAAAATCGCCGAAAACCTGTACGGCACGAATAGCCAGGGGCTCGTGTGCGCCGCGTTCACGACGGGCGAACCGAAGTGGCAAGACCGTAGCGTCGGCGCTGGCTCGGTCTGCTCGGCCGAAGGCTTGTTGTACGTGAATGGCGAAAAGGGGGACGTGGCGCTGGTCGAAGCCACGCCCGAGGCCTATCGCGAAAAGGGCCGCTTCACGCTACCCGACCAACCCAACCGCGGCAGCTCAAAAGCCTGGGCCTACCCCGTGGTCGCCAACGGCCGGCTGTATATTCGCGATCTGGGATCGCTGTGGTGTTACGACATCAAAGCGGCAAAGTAGTTTGGCTGCGCGCCGTTCGCCCCGACCGCGCCGCTCGTTTGTGGGTGTCGCTCGTTTGCGGTAAGTGACGCTCGTTTGCGATTGTCCACGTCCGCCTCGGACGTTCCGCGGCGACAGGTAGCGGTATCCGCCGTGCGTCGCTCCGCATCCGTTCAAATGTGAAGTGACCCGGCCAACTTCCACTTTTGAACATTTCTTGATCGAGTGGGCCCGCCAGGACTCGAACCGAACTCCATAATCGACCGCCAGGGCAAAGAGTTACGACAACCATCCGAATCGAGCGCTGCGAAATCCGGTGCAGTTTTGCCCGATTCCATGGCTGATCGAGCGCCCGAGGCCACTGCTGAACTCCGACCCGAGCTGGCCGTGATCGTGCGACGCCGGCCCAGCCTTCCGCTGCGGTACCAGCGCAGATCCTGGCGCAAACGAAGGGAGTTGACCCCACCCCGTGAGCCAGGCACCAGGTAAAGCAGCCCCCTACCCCCCACTCCCTACCAAATCCACTACCCGCCGTTGTCAGCATGCAGTCAACTTTACGAGATGCACGGCTACCCCGATCGGCTGACTGCCACGTTCAACGTCCATTTCGGCCACAACTACAACCACGTCTCGCGCTCGACCATGTACGGATTCATGAGTCGGCATTTCCAGTTAGGTTTCGGGGAGCCTTTACTGGAGCGCGACTTTACGCCGCTCTCGACGCCCGAGCTGACGGTCTGGGATGACGACCACCCGCAACCTACGGGCGATGCCGTTGGGATCGCCCATGAACGCGCGGTACGCAAATGGATGACCGTCGACGCAGAGTCCCAATTATCCCAAATCTGCTCTGCCGATCACGTGGACCTTAAGTCACTGCGCAGTCTGGTGGGCACCGCGTGGAACGTGATGGTTGGGCGCGGACTCGCCGCCGCCGCGGATGTCGACTTTGCGCAGGTCGACAAACAAAGCAAAGGCACGTACCTGCAGATAATCGGCCTGGTACGGAATAAACCGGCCGGCGAAGAACTGCCAACGTTGCTCTACTTTCCACAACCGTGGAACGGCGAGGTCGTTCTGTGGGTGTCGCCCGAGGGCAAGTCGAGTGTCGTGGATTCCGCGGGCCAACCCATTGCTGCCGTGCGACGGTTGCTGGAAGCCCAGTGCGCGGTCGTGGCGGCTGATTTGTTCGGCCTTGGAGAATTCACCACCGACGGCAAACCACAGTCCGAGAATCGCATGGTCGTCATGGGCGACGGGAAACAAGTCTGGCAGCACTATGCGGCCTATACCTATGGTTACAACCCGCCGCTGTGCGCGCAGCGCGTGCGCGACCTGCTGACACTGGTGACGTTCATTCGCAATCATGAGCGGCAGCCGCGGCGTATTTCCGCAGTCGGCCTGCCCGGCGCTGGCGCGTGGGTCGCGGCGGCAAGGGCAATCGCAGGATCGGCCATCGACCGTGCGGCGATTGACACCGCCGGTTTTCGCTTTGCCAGTGTGAAGTCGCAGCAGCATGCCGACTTTATGCCCGGCGCCGTCAAGTACGGCGACGTCCCAACTCTATTGGCGCTTTCGGCCCCGCACCCGTTGTGGTTGGGTGGAGGTAATGCTGCGAGCGCCGCACCGGTGCGCGCCGCCTATCGGACCGCCAACGCCGAAGATCGCCTAACGATCACGGAACCGATTCACGGCGACGCGACAACTGCGATCGTCGACTGGTTGGTTCGCTAGCGCGCCATTGGGCTGTATCCGTTGAAGCGTTGTTTCAGAAGGCATGGGGCTTGCGGGCACGCGGCTGCGAAAAGTCCTAAACCGGCTAGGGCGGTTTTTAGAAGTCTGACCTCGTGCATAGAATACGGTTACCGAGACCATTAAACCCTAAAGCCTATTCTGACCGTAAGGGAACGGTCGCCGATGCACGCAAAGGGACACAATTCGCTCGCCCTTTTTGCTTCTGCGCGTGGAATTGCGCGCGCATGCGGCCAATCCGGCCGGTGCCTTGGCTCAATGCTTGCCGTTGTTGCCAGTTTCTCAATGAGCGGTTGCTGGACAACGCCGCTTGCCGGGATCGACAGTTCCCAGACCGACGTCGTTGAAAAGCCCGGCATTCCCGAACACAGTTTCGTGTCGTCTGGACCACCGCCCAACGAGTTTCACGAGGCGCATTCGCTGGCCGAAAAAGTAGCCGCCGGAGAACTGCCTCCAGTGCGCGAGCGGGTTTCCGACGAGCCGCTGGTGATTGCGCCGCTCGAGACGGTCGGCCAATACGGCGGCACATGGCGCCGCGCTTTCACGGGCCCGGGCGACGCACAGAACGTCATTCGGATTCAACACGATCAATTGATCTACTACGACTTGGACGGACAAACCGTCGTGCCCCATATCGCCAAGAGTTGGGAGGTCAGCCAAGACGGCCGGGCGTTCACGTTTCATCTTCGCTCTGGCATGAAGTGGTCCGACGGCGAGCCATTCACCGTCGACGACTTCATGTTTGCTTACCAAGACGTGATGCTCCGCGATGATCTGTGCCCCAGCAAGCCCACCTGGTTGATCACCAAGAGCGGCATGGGCAAAATCGAAAAGGTCGATGTGCTGACATTCCGCATTTCGTTCGCGGACCCCAACTATGTGTTCCCTGAGTTGTGTGCCGGGTTGGCCGTGGCCGGGCAGTGGGCCCGCGCGCATCTCAATTCAGCGATGTTCTTGCCGCGACATTACCTGCGGAACTATCACGCCAAGTATCGAAATCAAGAGGAACTGGAGCGCGAAGCCCGCGAAGCGGGGTTCGATAGCTGGGTCGCGTATTTTCGCGAGAAGGCCCAGCCACACCGCAACGCGGCCGTGCCCACCGTCGGACCGTGGATCACCACGAAGCCTATCACCCAAGAGCAATTTGTCCTAGACCGCAATCCCTATTATTGGGCGGTTGATCCCGAGGGAAATCAATTGCCCTATATCGATCGCATTGTGATGCGGCTGGCGGCCGATCCCGAGGTGCTCAACCTGCGGGCGATTGCCGGCGAAATCGACATGCAGCAGCGGCACATTCAATTGGCCAAAGTGCCCGTGCTGTTCGACAATGCCGAGAAGGGCGACTACCGCGTATTTCTTTGGCCTGACTTAGGCGGCAACGACTGCTGTGTTTTCTTCAATCAGAACTACGATACCGACCCCGAGATTGCCTCGCTGCTGCAAGCGGTGGAGTTTCGTCGGGCGCTATCGCTGGCGATCGACCGCGAGGCGATCGACGAGCTCGTTTTCTTGGGCGAGGGTCAGGTTCGCGCATTTCTACCGCCCGACAACACGCCGTATTACCCCGGCAAGGAATATGAACTGACCGACGTCAAGTTGGACTTGGATAAAGCCAACGCCCTGCTCGATGGATTGAATCTAACCGAACGAGACTCCGAAGGTTTTCGACTGCGACGCGACAATGGCAAACGGTTGATCGTCACGCTCGAAGTCACCAGCAACGCCCTGCTCGATTATCGCGGCATTGCCGAGTTGCTCGAACGACATTGGGCAAAGGTCGGCGTCGGCGTACACATCCTTCTGCAAGACGGCACGCTGTACAACGAACGCGTCCGCGGCAATCAAACTCAAATCACCCTGTGGAATCCCGGCGGCAGCGAAAACATCTGGGTGTATCCCTACGCTTTGGTGCCTTACTTCAGCAATACGCAATGGGCGCCGGCCACCGGCGAGTGGTATACCTCCAACGGTCAAGCTGGAAAGCCGCCCACGCCCACCATGCAACGCTTGCTCGAACTATTTGCGCTGGGCAGCACGTTGCCGCTAAAGAAACGCATCCCCGTGGGACAGGAAATCTGGCGCATCCACTGCGAGCAACTATTTGCCGTGGGTCTGGTTGGCCTGTCGCCCGCGGTCAACGGGGTTGTCGTAGTGAAGAACAACTTTCGCAACGTGCCGGAAGTCGCTCCCAATTCCCCACCTCTACAGAATCCAGGTATTGCTCGACCGGAGACGTTCTTTTTTAAGCAGCGTTGAGAAGTGACCCGCGTTCGATTCCGAAGTCTCGCGATTTCGGCATGAGGGGTAAGCGTTTGACGAGGTTTGACTGGACGTCGACGTGCCCAGTCTGGCCCGTCGCCGTCCTGCGACCCTCGGCGTCGAGTTTCCTAACCCAACACCCCCTCAGGCAGTCGCGCTTTCCGTGCTTTACTTTATAGCTCGACGCATCGCGACCGCCGTCGTCACCATCGTGGTGATCTCGATGCTGTCGTTTGCCATCATTCAGCTTCCGCCTGGCGATTATTTGTCGTCGTACATGGCGCGGCTGCAGGCTCAGGGGGATTCGGTCTCAATCGAGCAGATCGCTAGCCTGCGAGAGCAGTACGGACTCGATAAGCCGCTGGCGGTGCAATACTTCAAATGGATCGGCAACATGTTCCGCGGCGACTTTGGCATGTCGCTCGAATGGGGCCGGCCCGTGGGCGATCTCATCGGCGAGCGATTGCTGTTGACCATTGTCGTGGCGGCTTCCGCCATGTTGTTCACTTGGGCAATCGCTATTCCGGTCGGCATCTACTCCGCGGTTCGACAGCACTCAGTCGGCGACTACGCATTCACGCTACTGGGCTTCTTGGGCTTGGCGATACCCGACTTCTTGCTGGCATTGGTGTTGATGTACGTTTCCTACGCTTGGCTTGGCGTCAACATCAGCGGACTGTTCTCGCCCAAGTACATCGACGCTCCGTGGAGTCTGGCTCGCGTTGGCGATCTGCTTAAGCACTTGTGGATTCCGTCGATCGTCCTTGGGGCAGCCGGATCGGCCGCACTCGTCCGCGCGCTGCGGGCCAACCTGCTCGACGAGCTGCGCAAGCCTTACGTAATCACGGCCCGGGCCAAAGGACTGTCATACTGGCGGGCGATTCTGAAATATCCACTGCGTATCGCGCTCAACCCGCTCGTCAGTACGTCCGGGTACATACTGCCGCGTTTGATTTCAGGGAGCGTGATCGTTTCGGTGGTTTTGAGTCTGTCGACGATTGGCCCCTTGCTGTTGGGTTCGCTGATATCGCAAGACATGTACCTGGCCGGCACGATCATTCTCATCCTCAGCACTTTGACGGTGATCGGCACGCTCGTTTCCGACCTACTCCTGATGTGGCTCGATCCACGGATTCGCCTAGGCTGATACGATGAGCGACGAATTGCATGAACCGACCGGGCCCCTTCAACCCCCGCCTCTCTTGGGCGAGCGTGGAACCAGAAGTGCATTGGTTGATGACGCCTCCTCGCTCCAACCCATTTCCATGAAAGGGCGCACCGAGCACGATGCCGCGCTCGAATCCGCTTGGCGGCTCACCTGGAAGCGATTTCGCAAACACAGGCTGGCAATGATCTCGCTCGGCATTGTGATTGCGTTGTACGTGGTGGCCATCTTCGCCGACTTCTTAGCAACCGGCGATCCCAAAGCAACTCACCCGCGCCTATCGTACCTGCCGCCGCAGCGCATTCGGTGGTTCGACGAGGGTCGCTTCAGCCCGCATGTGCTCGGCGTGCAAACGCAGCGCGACCGCCGCACGCTGCGTCGCTATTACATGCTCAATCCCAACGATAAGATTCCCGTGCGTTTCTGGACCACCGGGTATGAGTACCGGCTGTTCGGGTTGATCCCCGCGTCGCGGCACTTGGTCGGCATCGAGGAAAACCCAACCCGCGACAACATTTATCTATTGGGCACCGATCGGCTGGGACGTGACCTCTGGTCGCGGATGCTGGCCGGCACGCAGATCAGCGCGTCGATTGGCCTGGCCGGAGTGGCCGTGAGCCTGGCGCTCGGCCTGACGCTGGGCGGTATTTCTGGGTTGTACGGCGGCTGGGTCGACGCGGTCATCCAGCGGTTAATCGAGTTTTTGCGTTCCATCCCCACGATCCCGCTGTGGCTGGGCCTCGCCGCCGCACTGCCCAAGGACTGGTCAGTCGTTCAAGTGTATTTGGCGGTCACGCTGGTCATCTCGTTGATCGGTTGGACGCAAATCGCCCGTGAAGTGCGCGGCAAGTTTCTGGCGCTGCGCGAGGAGGATTTCGTCATCGCCGCTCGGCTCTACGGGTGTAGCGAAGCCCGCATCCTATTCCGCCATCTGATCCCATCCATCAGCAGCCACGTGATTGTTGTCACCACGCTGGCGATTCCCACCATGATCGTCAGCGAAACGTCCTTGAGCTTTTTGGGCCTTGGCCTGCGGCCACCGGCCATCAGTTGGGGCGTGCTGCTGCAAGACGCGCAAAACATTCAAACTGTGGCCCTCTATTCCTAGTTGATGTTGCCTGGCCTGATGGTGATCGTCACCGTGCTGGCCTTCAACTTCCTCGGCGACGGGCTCCGTGACGCTGCCGACCCGTACTCCACATGATTCCAGAACGCTTACCGCTGGTCTGAACTTATTACAATGCTCACCCCCGATCCCCCTGTACTTTCCGTGCAGGATCTTAAGATCTGGTTCGACCTCGACGAGGGTTGCGTGCGCGCCGTCGACGGCATTAGCTTCGACCTGCTCGGCGGTCAAACGCTGGCCATCGTCGGCGAAAGCGGCTGCGGTAAGAGCATGACCGCGCTGGGCATTCTGCGGCTGGTCAACCCTCCGGGTCACACGGTCGGCGGACGCATTTTGCTCAATCGGGCGCCTGCTGGCCAACCGGAACAAGTCATCGATCTTGCCGCGATCGACCCGCACGCGCGCATGCTGCAGAGTATTCGGGGCAGCCGCATCGCGCTGGTGTTCCAGGAGCCGATGGCCTCGTTCAGCCCGGTCTACACCGTGGGCAACCAAATCATCGAGGCGATTCGCCTGCACCAATCACTTGGTCGTAAAGAGGCACGTGCCAAAGCCATTGAAATGCTCCGTAAAGTCGGCGTCTCTGTGCCGGAGAGGCGAGTTGATCAATACCCGCACGAACTCAGCGGCGGCCTGCTGCAACGTGCGATGATCGCCATGGCGCTGGTCTGTCGCCCTGACGTGTTAATCGCCGACGAGCCGACCACCGCGCTGGATGTTACGACGCAGGCCCAGATCCTGGCCTTGCTGCGCGACCTGCAGCGCGAATCCAATATGGCCATCGTCCTGATCACGCACGATCTCGGCTTAGTCGCACAGATCGCCGACTATGTGCTCGTGATGTACTTAGGCCGGGCAGTCGAGTATGCGCCTGTCGACGCGATCTTTCATGATCCCAAGCATCCGTATACGCGGGCTCTGTTGCACAGCGTGCCAAATGCTCATAGCAGCAGCCGCGAGCCGTTGGCGACGATTGCCGGCCGGATTCCGCACCCCATGCACCGTCCTGGGGGATGCCCGTTCCACGATCGCTGTACTGAATTCATGCCGGGCAAGTGTGACCGATTCGAGCCAAAGTTGCTTTCCGTTGCCGCCGACCACCAGGTAAGTTGTTTCCTGCACAATCTGCCATGACCAACGAGGAACAACCGCCGCTCCTGAGCGTCGATCGCCTGCGCAAGTCCTTTGCGCCGCGGAGCAGGTGGTTCCGTCGCGGCGACGTTCAACCGGTTCGCGCGGTCGACGACGTCAGCTTTACCATCGCCGATGGCGAGACGTTCGGCCTGGTCGGCGAAAGCGGCTGCGGCAAGACGACCGTGTTGCGCTGCATTATGAGGGCCGTCGATCCCACGGGCGGCGCTATCCGCTTCCGCACCGGAGTCGGCGCCACCGTGGATCTGGCCTCGCTCTCGCGCCGGCAGCTGCGGCCGTTGCGCAGTCAAATGCAAATGATCTTTCAGAACCCGTACACGAGCCTCAACCCGCGAATGCGGCTGTTGGACATCGTCGGTGAGCCGTTGCTTGTAGGCGGAATGAAGAACCGACTCCAACGCATTCATCGCGTGGCCGAGTTGCTGGACCTGGTTGGCCTGCCGCCGTTGTACATGTGGCGCTACGCCCATGCCTTCAGCGGCGGCGAGCGTCAGCGGATCGGAATCGCCCGGGCACTGGCCCTTGAACCGCGATTAATCTTGGCCGACGAGCCCGTCGCGGCCCTCGACGTGTCGATTCAAGCCCAAGTGCTCAACTTGCTACGCGATCTCCGCCAGCGTCTGAACCTGGCGATGCTCTTCGTAAGCCATGACCTGGGCGTCGTGCGACACATCTGCGACCGTGTGGCCGTCATGTACCTGGGCAAGATCGTCGAGATTGCCCCCACCGAAACGCTATTCAATACTCCACGGCATCCTTACACGTCTGCCCTGCTCTCGGCGGTGCCGGCAGTTGACCCGCGATTACGCTCCGAGCTGCGCGTGCTTCCCGGCGAAGTACCTAGCCCGGCCAGTCCGCCCAGCGGCTGCTACTTCCATCCACGCTGCCACATGGCCCTGAACGCTTGTTCGATCAATCAACCGCTGCTGGAAACGCTCGAACCAAATCACGAGGCCGCCTGCCTGCGGGCGCGGGAATGGCCCACCGCTCCTAAGCCGGGAACCGTACAGGTGCTTGAGTCGATTCCCGAGCCTGCTTGACGCTAGGAGTGGGCCTTCATCACATCAGCGTTGCAGCTCACTCGCGTGCTTGTCCCACCAGGGCTGCTGAATCCATCGAAATTCAAGTGACAACTTGATAATTCTCTGGAAATTCAGGCCCAAGATCTTCCCGAAGCGCCTACGCGTCCAGTCTGGTTCGATCTACCAATCAGCAGTTGAATATCATAAGAATACCGACTATAAAATGGGTGTATTCAGCGACACGCCAGATAGACACCAGCAGACTGCCAGTCGGGGGCCGTCAGGAGATTAGTCCGTGCCAGATCGCGATTCCCCGCGGTCCCGCTTGGCTTCCGCGCAGCCGTCCCGCACGAAACCAGAACTGCTGCGGGTCGATTCGGTCTATCCGATGGCCGCCCACGAGGCCTTGATCGATGCGGTGATTGCCGCGCCGATCCTTCCCACGGTCTATCCGACGGACGTCGAAACGCTTTGCCGGTACGCCGTTGTGCTATACGAGGAGGGCTACCCGGCCCTCGAGATTCTGGCTCGACCCTTGGATCAGGCGTTAGCGGCCCTGCGCGAGATCGCGGAGCGGCCGGAGTACAAGCTGGTCCGCTGGGGATTGGGCACAATGCGCACCGCCTCGGATGCCCGGGCGGCAGTCGAGTTGCGTCCCGCCTTTCTGGTCTCTCCCGCATTCAGCTCCCGAGTGTTGCAAGTGGCGGTACAGGCCGGCACCCCGTATATCCCGGCGGTACATACGTTTCAGGACGTTCAAGACGTGCTCGACGCCTTCAATGAATACGGCTGGGGCGTGCGGCTGTTGAAGTTGTGCCCGGTATTTGGATTAACTCGGGAGTACGTCGAGTCATTGTGCGGCTGCTTTCCTGGCATTTCATATTGCCCGACCGGCGAAGTCGAGATGGATAATTACTCGCATTGGAAGCAAACTCGCGGCATTGTCGCGCCTATGGGCAGCGGCTTTGTGCCACGCGGCCTGCTGGAGTCCGGCGATTGGGCGGCTGTTCGCGACCGATTGCAAGAAATCCGCTCACTGTCGGAAACCGCGGTGCGTCAGCAGACGTGATGGCCCTCGGTGATGCAGGAAGTAACTAACCTTTCAATCTTCATTCAAATAGCCTCATGAACCCCCTCAAATCGCCATTTCGACCGGTCGCCGAGCACGAGTGCGACGTCCTGGTGGTCGGGGGCGGTTCGGCCGGAATCGGTGCGGCCGTGGCGGCGGCCCGTCACGGCGCCAAGACCGTGCTCATCGAGAGCGCTTCCTGCCTGGGCGGCAACGGCACGGCCGGCATGGTGCCGGCGCTAGCGCCGTACAACTACAACCAGCGAGACGGAGAACCGCTGCTGCGGGGGCTGGCCTGGGAAGTTGTCGAGCGGCTGGATGCCGCGGATGGGTTCTACGGCCTGGGCAAGGACCAATGGTGGAAGCTGTTCGATAAAGAGATTGCCAAGAGCGTGTTCGAGAAGATGGTGCTCGAGGCCCGCGTGCGGCTGCGGTTTTTTACGTTCTTCCATACGCTCGAGCGCGAAGGTTCCTTCGTGCATCGGGCATTCACCGTCAGCAAAAGCGGTTTGGAGGCGTGGCGGGCGAAGGTGTACGTCGATTGCAGCGGCGATGGAGATCTGGCCGCATCGGCCGGCGCCCCCGTGATGATGGGCGATGCCGCGACGGACCGCATGCCTCCCACCTATTGCTTCACCGTGATGAACGTCGATCGCGTGCTGTTGGGTGACACTCGACAAGTTAACGACGCCATGCGTCGCGGTAAGGAGGAAGGTCGCCTTCGCAATCCCCAAGACCATCGCGGCGAGAAGGACATCTTCGGCCCGCACGCGATGGTGTTCAACTACAACCACGTTTACGACGTCGATTGCCTGAATGCCGACGACTTGACGCGCGGCGTGGTGGAAGGCCGCGAGATCGCCTTCGAACTGCTGGAGTACCTGCGCGATACAGTGCCCGGCTTCAAAAAGGCCGATTTGGCGGCCACTGGCATTTTACTTGGCGTTCGCGAGACGCGGCGAATCGAAGGCGACTACATCTTGCGGGCCAATGCGTATTTTGAGTCGCAACGGCACGACGACGACATCGGCGTGTACGACTATGCCCTGGATCTGCACGCGGCCAAGCCCTCAGCGGACAGCCAGAAAGATTACTACGAGCTCTACTACGACAAACGGACGAAACCGGGCGAGTTCTTCGGCATACCATTGCGATCGCTGTTGGCCAAAGGGTTAGAGAATGTCGCCCTGGCTGGCCGTTGCGTTTCTTGCGACCGGCCGATGCTGGGTTCCATTCGGCAACTGTCGAGCTCGCTCGTCATGGGCCAGGCCGCGGGTACCGCCGCGGCAATGGCTCTGAAATACGGCAATCGCCTGCGGGAAGTGCCGCACCGTGAACTCCAAGACTTACTTCGCCGAGACGGAGCGTACATTCCGTGAAAGACGACGCTAGAGTGGCGATTCTGGAACCGACCCTTAGCGATGCTGAATTCGCTGAGCGGCTCAGTCGCTTTCACCGGGCTGTTTATGCCAGCGAGCCGTTTGTGTTCGACGAGGTAATGACGTCATTCTTTCAGCCAGCGCCTGGTTGCGTGGCCCACGATCATTGTCTACTTCGCCACGAAGATCGCTGGCATCTGTACGTGCTCAGCAATGAATTGAAGCTATGTGAGCCGCTCGTCAATGCGGTTCGCATCGGCGATTGGCAGGCCGCCCAGCAAGCGCCCTTTGCAATTGGTGACATGCACGCGGTGGGCGATCAATTGAGAAAACTAATACCCGTCGGCAAGGTGCTCGACCCGCCTCCTGTCGACGATGCGTGCGCGAGCACAAACACCTTCGTACACGGCTACGAGGGAAAGTGGGTCAACTTGTTTTGCCTGTCTCGACCCAGTGGTCAATCTTTGGGTCTCGCCTGGTCCAACGACCTGTTCAACTGGCGCTACGACGACACCAACCCCGTCTGGCAACCTCCCGCCTGGGCCGGCGGTACGAGTGTTTGCAAAGGTCCGTGCATCGTGGAGCACGAGGGCACGTACTTCGTGTTTTACAACGTAAACATGGCCGAGGGCACCTCGACCGTGTCGCTAATTTCGACACACGATTTTCACACGTTCAAAGATCATGGACCCGTACTCAAGTTCCCGTGCCAATTACGCGGGACGCAGGGTTGCGAATCGCCGTGTGTGTTCATCCGCGACGGCATTTGGCACTTGATGGTCGCCAGCGGCGATTGCTGGTGGCACACCATCAGCAATCGGCCCGACGGGTTCATGGGCGCGCAAGGTGTGCAGTCGGCGACGGTTCGGGGTGTCTACGACATGGGGCCATTCCACGTTGGCAAAGTGGTGCAGCACGCGGGTCGTTGGTTCATGACCTCCAGCTACAAGGCCGAGCACCGCCGCCGCTGCCGTAAGTTGGGCAAGCCCATCTTTCGCGGCGAGAATGACGATGAAGCGGGTTTGTTGGCAGGATTATTTGTCTGTGAAATCTGCTGGGAGGGAGACCGCCCGGTACTGACGAAATCCGGCTCGTTGCCCTGACGCTCGTTGTCACGAGTACGGGATACTCCTGGAAGATAAAATAACAGTTGACTTTCATTACACTTAGTTATAACCTAGTTCGTGACTGAAATTGGGAGTTGACCACCTCGACGAGCAACGGAGGACGTATGCGACTGGCCACTCGGTCCTTGATTGGCATCTGTGGAATACTATTCGGGTGGTCATCGTTCGCCGCCGCGGAGCCGCCACCTGCCGCGCCGGTGCGCACGCTCTTCCTCGACGATGGCCCGCTAGAAAAACTGGAAAACGTGCGGCGGGTGGTCAATCAGCCGCTGAAATACTCCGGCAATCCGATCGTTAAGGGAGACAAGCCGTGGGACGCTTATCGACCGCAACTCTATGGCACGGTGCTGTTCGACCCGGAAGCAAAGCTCTTCAAGATGTGGTATTTGGCGATTCCTGGCCACATCCTCAGCGACGAGCCCTCTCCTGTCGTCGGCGGGGTGAAACGGGTCGGCCACACCACGCTCGTCGGCTACGCCACTTCCGAGGATGGAGCCCATTGGCAGAAACCAAGCATGGGTGTCGTCGACTTCAACGGCTCCAAGGAAAATAGCCTGGTCAACATGGGTCGGGACAACACCGAGGGCGTTTCGGTCCTTTACGAGCCGCAGGACCGCAATCCAGACCGCCGATACAAGGCCCTCTTCTGGGAACACACCGTCGAGCCGAAGGATGGTCGGCCGCAGCCGCCGTTTCCTACCGACAGTCGTGCCGAGGGCATGTGGGTTTCGTTCTCTTCCGATGGAATCCACTGGAAGGATTACGAGCACAATCCCGTGATCCCTTCCGGCAGCGATTCCGGCCAAACCGTGCTCTTCGATCCGAAGCTCCAGAAGTACGTGCTCTTCAGCCGTGTCAACGTCGGCCGCCGAATTTCGCGGGCGGTCAGCGACGACTTCATTCACTGGACGAATGCGGAGTTGGTCTTCGCGGCCGACGAAAAGGACGGGCCCAACGCCGAGGTGTATGGCGCTGGCTTTTGCATCTACGAGGGCCAGTACATCGGCTTGCCGTGGATATTTTACAACGGCACCAGCCAGAAAATTGACGTGCATCTGAACCACAGCCCCGATGGCATTCGCTGGCAGCGTACCGGCGACCGGCAGCCGTTTATTCCTAACGGCCCGGAAGGCGCCTGGGACAGCGGCATCATCTTCACGGCCTGTCGTCCGGTCGTGCTGGCAGACCGTATCTTGATCTACTACTTCGGCATGAGGGGCGATCATCACGGCCATCCACAACGCGGCTGGGAAGAGAGCAAGAAGTACTACCGCGGCTCCCTAGGTCTGGCCACGCTGCGGCGCGACGGCTGGGTCTCGCTCGATATCCCGTTCCTCGGGGGACATGTTGTCACCAAGCCAGTGCAAATCCCTAGCGCTAGCGACGGCAAATCCCCCAAATTGCTGCTCAACACCAACGCATTTACGGGCGACGTTCAGGTGACGTTGTTGGATGAGAAGGGTGGCCCGATCCCAGGCTTTGAGAATTCGGAAAACCTGCACGGCGACTTTCCGCGTGCGGAAGTGGCTTGGGCCGGGCACACGCTGTCGGAGCTGACCGGCCGTCAAGTGAAGCTGAGGATCCACGGCCGTTTGGCAAAGCTGTATTCGTTCTGGTTCGAATGATCGTCGATGAATTGCGGAAAGGTCCAATCTGATGCATGCAACCGCCGTTGCGACGGACGCAAGTGAGCTGGAAGTCTCGGTCGATAGCCTGAACCCGCTTCAGGCCGCGGAGATTTATCGCCAGCATGGAGTGGTCGTGGTCCGCGGCATGTCGCGGTCGCACGTGGAGCCAGTGCTGCGAGACATGGAAGAGATTCTCGCCCAGTCGGTTTCGCTGCTGCCGCAAGCCGTAAAGACGGCAAAGCACAAGGCCACCTGGTTCACGCCCGACGGCAGCACGTTCAACGAAGATCCGAACCACGCCGGCACGATGGTGGTCAATTCGTTGAAGTTCAACGCGCTGGTCAGTGCGGCGTTCTTGCAGTCGCTTCTCAATCCGCAATTGCTGGACGTAGTCGAGGCGATTCTCGGTCCCGATATTGAACTATGGAAGTGGGGTCAGTGCATTTACCGACAACCAGACAGCGGTGTGCCGAAGTCGCTGCATCAGGACGAATGTTATTTCGAGCACGCACAGCACTCGCCGATGGCGGTCTTGAGCTATACCGTGAACGTGGACCTGGTGAACTCGCCGCTGTACGTCGTGCCCGGTTCGCACAAGCTGGGCGTGCTGGAACACATCGACGACCAGTGGTCTGGTTTTGCTCTTGAAGATGCAAGCTGGTGGGACCGGGCCGTGCCGATTACCGGTCAGGCGGGCGATGCCATTTTATTCCACGGCCTGACGATCCACGGCTCACCCGCCAACCGTTCAAACCGTCCGCGACCCGTCTTCATTCAGCGGTATCGGCGAGCAGACGACTACTGCGTGATCGATGCGGGCAGCGTTGCCGTGCGTCGCGAGGCCGAGCAGCGCCGCCTTTCGGCGAAGGGCCAGGGCGATTGGGGGCTGATGGTCCGCGGGCTCCGGCGCTACAAGCCAGGGCAAATCGCTTTAACGTGAAAACCAGCATCATAAAAGCGTAGAAAAAAACCTTGCAATAAACCAGTTGACTTAAATAAGACTAACGGTTAAATTAACTCCTATGGCAGTTGACACCGCCACTTCCGACCTGCTTACCGGACGAAAAAGCCAAACGGTCTTTCGCGCCCTGCGCGAGCAACTCGAGGCCGGCCAGTTCACCCTGGGCCAGCAATTCCACACCATCAGCGAGATCTGCGAGAATTTCGAGATCTCCTCGACGACGGCCGTTAAGTGCTTGGATCGACTGGTGCAGGATGGCCTGCTGATCCGCAAGCAGGGGGCCGGAACATTCGTAAAGCAGTTGCCGCGGGAAAACATACGCTCAGGCGATCAAGCCAAGGCGCTGGAGATTCCTCGCTGCTTGGACTACGTCATGCCCGAGGATATCGGCCATCGGGCTGGCACCGAGTACTTGGGTGAACTGCTCGCCGCCGTGCAACGCAGCCGCGGCGACGACGAATTGGCGTTGCGCGTCAACCTGCTGCCCAGCCGCATTCGTTCGCCCGAGCAGGTTGAACAATGGCTGGCGCGGCGGGTCCGCAGCGGCGCCCAGGCGTTTGTCTTTCGCTGGATGCCGCGCGTGGCGCAAGAAGTCGCCGCCGCGAAGGGCTGGCCGACGTGCTTGCATGGCCATCCCGATGCCGGCGTCGATCTGCCCTATGTCGATCTCGATCAGCGGCAAATGGGTCAGCGCGTCGCCGAGTATCTGATCGGACGCGACTGTCGCCGCGTGGGCGTACTGATGCGGGCTGAGTGGCGCCCCGGTGACAACCTGATGATTAGCAGCTTGCTAGAACATCTTGGCTCGCGGCTGTTGGCCATCGAAACCAGTCCGCCGGAGGACGTGGCGGTTGATGCCAGCGTGCAGCGACTTCTCCAGCGCCAGCCGGCAATCGATGCGTTGGTGGTGCGCAACCATCCCGGCCAGTGGCTGCCGCGGCACATGCATGAACTGCACTCCGAGCGCGGAGCGATGCCAGTCGTTTCAGAATGGGTTTGGCACCCGTTGGTCACGCCTGTGGTGCCCGATGCCGCGACGATCATTCAAGCCATCGCCGGCGTGCTGACCCAGCTCATCGCCGGCGGTCGCCCCAATCCCAGTTGCGTGGAACTGGAGGTCGATGTGCTCTCGAACGACAGCCAGACACAAAAAACGAAATCGAAAAAGAACAGCAAGTGACGACCCATTTCCGACCTCGTTGCTGCCGCGGGCGGCAGCAGCGATTTGATTGCTGATGCGTGAGGATGGTCTTCCGTGCGGCGGAGTTCGCACGGCGAATGGAGGCGACGCGAGGCAGAGAAGGTGCGGGCAAAATGTGCTAAGTGCCGGTGGCGTCCGATCTGCCAATTAGGATCCCAAGTTTTCTTCGCGATTCTACGGAGACCGCATCATGCGAGTAAGTACATCGACGTGTTTGATGTTGTTTGCATGCTACTAATGGTTGCCAGTACGGCTCAAGCTGAGATCAACCCAATGGGTTTGGTCGGTTACTATCCATTTGACGGCAATGGCAACGATTCGGGCAGCAACAACTTGCCGCTGACCTTTGTTGACACGTCCACGGCGCCTAGCAGCTTCACAGGCGTGGGTAAGTTTGGCCAGGCCTTTGACACAGACAGCGATGGCGGCAACTTCCCCCTCGCCCGGAGGGAAAAGTGACGTGGCTCGCGATCTGACCAACAGCGCCTTGCCGAAGTTGGTTGGCGATTCGACCTACACGCTCACCGGCTGGTTCAAGTTAAACGCCATCGGCGGACAAACGGAAACGCAGAATACGCACTTCATCGATACGGATAGCGGCGGCGTATTCCCAGGCTATCGCATTAGCATGATCGCGGGTCTGGACACGGGCGGCGGCAATTTTCAGCAGAAGGCTTTCGACTTTGTTTCCAACGGGAGTGGCGCTGGGATCCAAATTGGCGGCGAAACCAACCCGGATTGGGCCGAAGACACGTGGTACTTCTTCGCTGCACGCATGCAAGGCCTCGGACCCGGTGGCTTGGATGTTTTCCTCATCCCCGAGGGGACCGCATACCCCGGCATGTTTGCCTCGGGAACTGGGTTTGCGCCGGGAGCGACCGCTTCCGCCTTGCAAGTCGGCCGCGACACCGGCAATGGCGCGATGGACGGTCTTAAGGATGACTTCTCGATTTGGGACCGGGACCTGTCGGACGATGAGATCAAGGAAATCGACGAAGCCGGTCTGCAGGGCATCCCCCTCGGACAACTCGTCCCCCCCGTTAGCATTCCAGGCGACGTGAACGACGACGGCTTGGTGAATATTTTCGATATCAACCTCGTTTCGGCGCATTGGGGCGAGACGGGGCCGGTCGGCGACGCCAACGAGGACATGCAGGTCAACATCTTCGATATCAACTTGATCTCGTCCAATTGGACGCCTACTGGCGCCACGGCGGTGCCTGAGCCGGGCACGCTGGTGTTGGCACTCTTGGGTTTGTCGATGGCGACTGGCGCCGCCTGGCAAGCGCGTCGACGACAGGTCAAGTGAGTCGAATTGTTTAGTCAGCGATCGTCCCTTGGGACGCGCATCACAACCAGATGCCAAAGCCCTTGGCCATTTGTCCCCCAGACACAGGTGGCCAAGGGCGGCGGCCCTCTCTGCGCGGAACGAATTTGACTTTACCCACGACTGCGAAGTGTGGTTCGATGACAAGGAGAGTAGAGATGTGTAAGCCGAAAGCGACTGCATTTGAGTGCCACCTTGTCCGTCGGCCTTCGCCGCATGGTTTCACACTTGTCGAACTATTGGTGGTGATCGCGATCATTGGCGTGCTGATCGGTCTGCTGCTGCCAGCGGTGCAGGCGGCCCGAGAGTCGGCAAGGCGATCGCAATGCGTGAATAACCTCAAGCAAGTCGGCTTAGGGCTGCACAATTACGAGTCGGTTCACAACTGCATTCCACCGGCAGGCGTGACGAATCTGGTGGTAAACTCGCTGGCACACAACCAGATTAGTTGGACCGCTCGAATCTTGCCATTTCTCGAGCAGAATAATACCTATGCCTTGATCGACTGGAAAACGTATTGGGGCGTCAATCCCGCGCAGCGGCAGGCCAGAAAAACAAAAATCCCATCCTTTCTTTGCCCGTCTGCCCCACCGGAGCGGGAGCTCGCCAATGAAGCCGATGGGGGATACTTTCCGCCCGGGGACCCGCGGCTGGACGAGTGGACGACGCACTATTACGGCGTGATGGGCGCTAAGGGGCTTGGCGCGGGCGGGCTAACCTATCCACTCGATCCGTGGTATCCAGGTTCGGCACCCCCGTATTTTGGCGGTGGCCATTCCGTCAATGGCATGCTGTACCGCAACAGCAATCTGCGCTTTGCCGAAGTCACCGATGGTCTCAGCAACACGTTGCTGGTTGGCGAGCTATCGTGGGACGGCGGCTACTATGGTTCTTGGTTGGCCGGCATTAGCAACGGACAGGCACTTTGCTACGCTGCCAAGAACGTCGCCTATCCTTTGAACTCGCTGGCAATCGATCTGACCTACGACGAATGGAACGACACCAGTTTCGGCAGCGACCATCCCGGCGGGGCGAACTTCGCATTTGGAGATGCGTCGGTTCACTTCATGTCGGAAAATGTCGACTTGCAAGCGTACAAGGCAGCCGCCAGCCGCAACATGGGCGAAGTAGCCAATGTCCTTCCGCAGTAAACAACAAGTGCTGGCTCGCGCTGCGCAAATTCCAACTGATGGCCATATCTGTACTACAAACGTTGATTTTTCGTATGCGTTGCGCGGATTTTGGCGCCCGAGTTTTCACTAGCCCAGGCATTCATGCCTGGGAAATTAGTCGTCAAGGGTTTCGTCGTACACGCCCTTCAGGGCGGAATGGCCGCGGCAGAGCGCATTGCCCGCTGCCGACGACGACTTTAAAGGCGTGTCGTAAACCCAGGCATGAATGGCTGGGCTAGGGAAAAGCGGCGATCAATGCACGAACATCCAACCCATTTAGGTTGCCAGGGCGTAGCCCGCGCTGTGTGATCTCGTTATCTCAGCATCAATTGCAAAGTGGACTTAGAATTCCGGCAGCTCTTATGATTCGCCCATCTGCAATGCGTTGCTTGTTGATCGCCGGCTGTTGCCTTGCTGGTTGCGGCAGGCGTGACGCGCTAGCCCAACTTCCCCAACGTTTTGGAAAAATCCGTTGGGCGGGGATTTTTTTGGACTTTTTTTCGACGTAAGTCGTGTTGCGATGGCGATGCCGAGTGGGTTCGTCGAAGTTTTTTCCGC
>Ga0163144_10002329_pt1 | contig 44061 bp, 41 predicted proteins | sample OliLak19BULKMAT1_FD_123175 | JGI IMG/M metagenome (GOLD analysis project Ga0163144, IMG submission 123175) | Freshwater microbial mat bacterial communities from Lake Vanda, McMurdo Dry Valleys, Antarctica - Oligotrophic Lake LV.19.BULKMAT1 | ecosystem: Environmental > Aquatic > Freshwater >...
GCGCGTGAACGTCGGCCCAGTCACTCTCGCAGGTGCCGTTTACGACTGCGCCTCGCAACGGAAGTTCGGCGAGTGTGGTGAGGATGCGCTCCCGATCCGCATGTAGCGACGGATCCTGCAGGTGATTGTGCGCGTCGAAAAACCCGGCCGGTTGAAGAGCGGGCGCCATCATGGTGCCGTGGCCGCGTGGTCGAGTTGTGCCTCGGCGAAGGCGCGGATGGTGTTACGCGCGGCAGTGAGACCGTTGCGGCGGGTGGGAGAGAGATTGTCGGTCACGCCTAATACGGCGAGCGGATCCACGTTACCCGAGGCGATGGCGGCGGGGGTGAAGCCGCTGAATAAATCGCAGAGCAACACGACCAGCGCACGCACCACGGGCGATTCGGCGTCGGCGCGGAAGTGGCAGTGGCCGTCCTTCAGTTCGGCGACGAGCCAGACGACGGACACGCAAGCGCGAACCCGGTTCGCCTCGATCCGGTCTTCCGGGGGCAGCGGGGGCGTACGCTTGGCGCGATCCACGAGCAACATCAGGCGTTCCTGGGGATCGTCCAGCACAGCGAGATCCTCGACGAGTTTCTCGAGTTTGGAAGAGAGCGGCACGGCGTCAGCTTGGACGAAGCAGGCAACGGCGCAAGCGGAGGGAAAACCAGGCCCGCCGAAACTGCTTGGCCCGTGACCCGTTGCCGCCGCAACGGGTGGGCCTGCCTAGATTGAGTTTCCAGTTACAGGCACGAGCGCCGAAGTGGGTGCCGCGCGCGCGTTAGTTGTAGAAGATGGCCTCGTTTGACTGGAAGAGCGCGTGGGCTAGTTTGGTCCAGGCGGTGAGCGGAGAGCGGCTTTCGTAGACACCGCCGACCTGGGTTGAGAACTTGCCTTGGGAACGCTTGGCGTTGGCAGCCATGCGTTCGGCCTGCTTGGCCTCGCGCGGGTTGAGTTTAGCGGCGACGGTGGGTTCGGGCGCTTCGAAACGGGTGCCTTGAGGGTTCGATTGGACGTAACGAACGCCCAGCGCGACCTCCTGTTTCGTGGGCATTCGCTGGTAGATGGCCAGGTAGAGAATCGCGACGCGGTCGTCGTCGGACTTGAGTTCGGAGAAGCTGACGCGCTCCACCAATTTGCGCGCGGTCTCGATCACCATGGGACTGTTCATGAGGAACAACGCCTGTTGCGGAACCAAAGTTTCGTAACGGCGGCCCGTGGAAACATCGGGGCTCGGGAAATCGAATTGCGTGAGCAGTTCGGGCGGGTTGCTCCGGTCGATGAGGGTGTAAATCGCGCGACGTTGGGCGAAGTCCTCGCTGCTGATCGGCACCGGCCGTCCGCCGGCGGTGAAGTCCAGCTCGCCGGAAATCGCGAGAATGGAATCGTGCAGTTGCTCGAAGCTGAGACGACGGAGATTATAACGCCAGAGCAGCTTGTTGTTCGGGTCACGTTCGGCGTACGCGGGATTGTTTTTGCTGCTTTGCTGGTACGCGGCACTCAGCACAATCGTACGGTGCAGTTGCTTGGTGGACCAGCCCTGCTCCACGAAGGTCGCGGCCAGCCAGTCCAGCAGCTCGGGATGAGTGGGGGCGGAGGACATGTTGCCGAGATCATCGGGGGTGTCGATGAAGCCGGTGCCCCAGTGCTGCTGCCATATCCGGTTTACGAATACGCGAGCGGTGAGCGGGTTCTTGGGATCGGCGATCGCGCGGGCCAGCTCGAGGCGGCCGGAGCCCGCCTTCCACTCGGCGCGCTTCTTCGGGTCGGGCGAAAGGATTTCGAGGAAGCGGCGGGGGACGATCTCTCCCCGGTTGGCGACTTCGCCGCGGAGGAGCACCGCGTAGTCGCGGGAGCGCGGTACGTCGATGAGGGCATTGGCGCGGGCGGGTGCACCGGGATGTTTGGTTTCGAGATTGCCGATATCGCGCTGGAGTTCCCGTTCCATGCGCTGGAGTTGTTGCCGAAGCGGTACGCCGCCTTTTTGCGCCGCCATGACGGTGTCTTTGGCGTTGGATTTGGTCTTTCCCTTGCCTTTGGTTGCGCGCTGGAGCTCTGCCTGTTGTTTCTTCAGTTCTTCCCGGCGCTTTTCCAGCGCGGCGGACTTCTCCATGTAATCAAGCAAGTCGGCGGTCTGGGGCACGCGGGCTTGAAGGGTGGGCAGTTCACTCGGCGACGTGCTGTTTGCGAACACCCCGTACAGCGAGTAGTAGTCTGTGGTGGGGATGGGATCGAATTTGTGGTCGTGGCAGCGGGCGCAGGCGACGGTCAGGCCGAGGAAGGCTTTGGTGGTAACATCGATTTGGTCGCCAATGATGTCATCTTTGCGGCCGTTGAATTGCTGGCCGAGCGTCAGGAAGCCCATCGCCGCAAGCGGAGACCGGGTGTCCGCTTCCGTGCGCCCCTGCTCTTTCGCTTTCTTATCGAGGGCGCCCTGCACGCGGTCACCGGCGAGTTGCAGGAGGATGAACTGGTCGTAGGGAAGGTCGGCGTTGAACGCGCTGATCACCCAATCGCGATACGTCCAGGCGTGAGCGAAACGCAGGTCGTCCTGACGCGGGGCATCACCCTTGGTGTCGGAGTAGCGCGCGACATCGAGCCAGTAGCGCGCCCAGTGTTCACCGTATTGCGGCGAGGCGAGCAGACGATCGACCACTTTGGCGAGCGCATCGGGCGAGGCGTCGTTGAGAAACGCCTGGACGTCGCGAACCGTGGGAGGCAAGCCGATGAGATCGAAGTACACGCGACGGATGAGCGCGGCTTTGTCGGCTGGCGCGTTCGGGGTCATTCCGTTGGCTTCGAGTTGTGCGAGCACGAAATTGTCCACCGGGTTTTCCGGCCAGTCGGCGTTCTTTACCATGGGCACGGCCGGTTTGCTGACGGGTTGAAAGGCCCAGTGGGCGCGGCCGACGCCGCCGTACGTTTTGCCGGAACTGCCGGCGGTTACGACGGTGCGTGGATCAGGCAGACCGCGGCGTACCCATTCGGTAAGATCGGCGATCTGCTGATCATTCAGCTTCTCGTCCTTGGGCGGCATCTGGAGGTCTTCATCGTGGTAACGAATGGCTTGGATGAGCAGGGAGTCGTCGGGCTTGCCCGGAACGACGGCGGGACCGGAGTTGCCGCCGTGGAGGAGGGCTTCCCGGGTGTCGAGGAGCAGTCCACCACGCACCTTGTCGGCTTCCTTGCTGTGACATTTGTAACAGTGCCCGACAAGCACCGGACGGACCTTCGCTTCGAAGAAGGCGAGATCCCCGGCGGAGATCGGCTTCGCGACCTTCGGATGGTTGGCGGGAAGTTCCGCGGCGTGCGCGGTGGGTGCGGAGAGGAGCGTGAACGCGAGAGCGATAGCGGCTCCGGTGGCGAGAGCGAGCGGGCGAGTGGGCGTGACAGGAACGACCGGCGCGGCGGAAACGGGGGCAGCGATCGACAGGTGGGATCTCATGGCTCAGGCGAGGAGGGGTTTCACCACATTACCGGCCACATCGGTGAGGCGGAAATCGCGACCATTGAAACGATACGTGAGCTTCTCGTGATCGAGGCCCATGCAATGGAGAATCGTGGCATGCAGGTCGTGCACGTGCACCTTGTCGGTCACGGCGGCAGCGCCTAATTCGTCGGTCGCGCCGTGGACGATGCCGCCCTTGACGCCGCCGCCGGCCATCACGACGGAGAACGCCTTGGCGTTGTGATCGCGGCCTGGGTCGTCGTAACCGTTGCGATCGCGGGTGGGCTTGCGGCCGAATTCACCGCCCCAGACGACCAAGGTGGAATCGAGCAGGCCGCGTTGTTTGAGGTCCTCCAGGAGGGCGGCGAAGGGCTGGTCGATCTCGCCCGCTTTCTGGGTGAGTCGCGTTTGGAGCTGTTGATGATGGTCCCAGCCATTATGCCAGACTTGGACGACGCGCACGCCGCGTTCGACGAGGCGGCGCGCGATGAGGAGTTGTTTGCCCTGCTCGCTCGTGCCGTAGGCCGCGCGGGTCTCGGCACTTTCCTTGTTGAAATCGAAAGCGTCCAACGCCTCGGCCTGCATGCGAAATGCGATCTCGTAACTTTCGAGGCGGGTTTCGAGTGCGGCGTCGCGTTGGAGATTTTGCGCGTGGAGCTGGTTCAGTTGATGAACGAAGTCGAGTTGGCGGCGCTGCTCGGCCTTTGTGACATAGGTGTTGCGGATATTCTGGATCATCTGCGGCACGGAAGGTGCCTGCGTGTTGATGCTCGCGCCCTGGTAAACTCCCGGGAGAAACGCCGCCTGATAATTGGACGCGCCGCCATTGGGCAGGCCGCCGCCGCGCAAGGAAATGAAGCCAGGAAGATTTTGGTTTTCCGTGCCAAGCCCGTAGACGAGCCAGGAGCCAAGACTGGGTTTCGAGATCCGCAGCGAGCCCGTGTTCATGAACACCGTGGCGACTTCGTGGGCGGGAATATCGGTCCACATCGAGCGTACGACCGCCAGATCGTCGGCATGGGCCGCGGTCCTGGCGAACAGGCTGCTGACTTCGAGGCCGCTTTTCCCGTAGCGGGAAAATTGGAACGGTGACCCTAGGGCGACATCGGAGCCGCCGATGGTCTTGCCATTCATCTTCGTGAGCATCGGCTTGGGGTCCCACGTATCGAGGTGCGACGGGGCGCCCGAGGCAAAGATGTGGATGACGGATTTGGCTTTGCCGCCAAAATGGGAGGGACGCGGAGTGAGCGGACCGGTGCCGGGAACGCCTTGGCCCTTCGGTTGGGCGGCGATCAGCGCGCCAGGATCAAGGATGTTCGCGAGGGAGAGTGCTCCCATTCCCATGCCGACACGTCCGAGAAACTGGCGGCGAGTCAGGTAATAGTCCTCGAGGTTGGTGGAAACTCCGCAGCAAGGATGGAGCGGCGCGGCGTGGGAATCGTGGGACGATGACATGGGGGGAGGGGACTGGAAACGTGAACTTGCCTCGGAGACGTTGGCGAGACGCTCTGGTTTCACGCAAAAACAACCTCGGCACGGGGTTCGTGCGAGTGAAGTAAATGTTTCCCCCCCGCGGGGCCGCCAAGTTGGACCCGTTTCGTGCCCTGGCGGAATGCGGTCCCAACGCGTAAGTGCTACTCGGGCGGTTTCTCGTTGGCTGAGGGCCGGACGTTCGCGAGGGCGGCTCGCAACTTTTTAAGCTCGCGGGCGGGGTCGTGCCACCAGTCGGCGGACCAGAGCCGGATGAGCTTCCAGCCGAGCCCTTCCATCACCGATGGGCGCAGCTTGTCCCGGTCGCGAGCGGTCGCGGCATCGCGGTAGGTGCGGCCGTCCCACTCCATTCCGAGCACGTAACGATGCGGCGCGGCCGGGTCGATCACGGCGAGGTTGACCTGATAGTCCGAGGACCCCACGTGACGCCGGACCTCATAGCCCTGATTGCGGAGACGGTTGGCGATGAACTGTTCGAAATCGGAATCGTCCTTCGGCTCCGCGGCGGTGCCTTCCATGGCGGCCAAAGCACGGGGGCCACGCTCGGCGTATTCGAGAAAGTATTTCAAGTCGCGCACCCCGCGCGCGCGCGAGCGGGACAGGTCGATCTGGTCGCTACGCAAGGTGGAGAACACGACGATTTCCTCCTTCGCCCGCGTGATGGCCACGTTGAGCCGGCGTTCGCCACCGTCCCGGTTCAGGGGGCCGAAGTTCATCGAGACCCGGCCGGATTCATCGGGCCCATAGCAGATGGAAAACAAAATGACGTCGCGTTCGTCGCCCTGCACATTCTCAAGATTTTTGATGAAGACCGGTTCGCCCTCGACGGGTGGCTCATCGCCGAAGTGCCGTTCGATTTCCGGGTGCAGCCGTCGTTGTTCATCGAGGAGATTTTCGACGAGTTGCTGCTGGGCCTGGCTGAACGTGACCACCCCGAAGGAGCGCGCGCCCCGGGCCGGGTCGCGCAGTCGGGAGACCAGATCCGCGACCAAGGCGGCGGCTTCGCCGGGGTTCGTTCGGGAACGGCCTTTGTCGTAGTGGGCCGCGACCAGTCGGAAATTCACCCCGTTGGAACTCACATCGGGCGAGGGAAACGTGAGCAGATCGTTCGCGTAGTAGTGGCGGTTGCTGAATGCGATCAAGCCCTCGTTCCGGCTGCGATAGTGCCACTGCAGTCGTTTGTGCCGGAGCCCGCTCGAGAGCAGCTCGTCGAGAATGCTCTCCAAGTCTTCGAACTCGCTCCCGGTTTCGTCGTCCGCTCCTTCATCGGAGCGGTTGAAAAAATTCGTCGGCGGCAGCTGCTTGGGATCACCCACCACGATCAGTTGCCGGCCGCGCGCAATGGCTCCGACAGCGTCCCACACCGGGATTTGCGAGGCCTCGTCGAACACGACGAGGTCGAACTGTTCGTATCCGGAATCCAGGTACTGGGCAACCGAGAGCGGACTCATCAGCACGCACGGTTTGAGTCGCGGCATGAGGGTTGGGATGCGGCTCAGAAGCTGGCGGACAGGCAGGTGGCGCGTCTTTTTGCCGATCTCCTTGCGCAGGAGTCCGAGCTCCGCCTGCGGGATGCTTTCATCGGTGGCGTCGCGCGGAATCGCCGCGGCGAGTCGGGCTCGCACGACATCCCGGGTGAGATGGCGGAGCCGGTCATCGAGCAGACGAAATTGGTCGATCCTTGCCTGATGGTCCTCGCCGAAAAAGTGACGGAGCGCGTCGTCCTGGCGAATGACCGCTTTGAGCAGTCCGTGACGAAAGCTGCGTTCGAAACATCCGGGCGCGTCATCGGCTGTGATCGCGCCGTCCTCGACCGCGAGGCAGAGGGATTCCAAGCCATATTGTTCGGCCTCGAGCCGGGCTCGTTGCCAGGCGCACCATGGCCGGATTTCCGGCCAGCCGCGGCGAATGTCCGCCCCGAGTTGAGCGAGGGCGCCAATATGATCGGGTGCGCTGTCGATCTCGGAACGCTGCAACGTCGTCGCGGCGATGAGCGAATCATAAGCGAGCGTGAGGGCCTCCCATTCGCGCAAGAAGAGGTCGCATTGCGCGCCGAGTGGCCCTGCGGCGAGAAAGGTCGCGACGCCTTTTTCAAACACCGTGCAGAGTTCGTGCTGCACCACCTGCAGTTCGGCGGGATCGCCCCCTGCGAGTACGCCGATGCAGCGATGGAGCTCTCTGCCCCAGCCGCGCAATTCGGTAACCATGGGCGCAACGGGATCTCCGTCACGCCAGTACGGGCCGAGCAGGGCGGCGCCGCTGGCATGGGTCCCGACAAAGATCCCGTTGATCTCGCGCAGCCGTTGCGCCTGCGCGAGGGTGGTGCCCAGCCCTTGCGGGGCAGGCATGCTCCCGCTTCGATGGGCCGGCCCGAGCTTTCGTCTTACCCACAGCGACCGAACGGACCGGGTGACAAAGGAGGCGGCTTCCACCTGGTCCCACTGCCGGCACAATCGATCAAGGTCGAGGGCGAGCAGGACGGGTTCCAGATAGGAGCTCAAGGCGTCGCGCAGGAGGCGCCGCTCGGCGGCCAATTTCGCCCATTGCTCGAGTTGCGGCGCGATGTTTTCCCAAGGCGTGGTGATGAATGGGGTGCCGACTGAGCGGGAAAAGCGCAACGCATCCGCCACTCCGCGCAAGGCCAGCAGTTCGGCGCGGTTGGAGGTGGGATTGCGGCGTTTCAGCCAGGTCCGCAACTCCCCGGCCGCCCGCTGGACGGACGGAGCCAGGCGGGCGATCGCTTGCAGCACTCCAATCACGCGATCGGACCAGTCCGATGACCAGTCGGTGGCGCGCACCAATCGAAGCGGATGCGAACGAAAATCCTCGATGAGTTGAGCGCGACGAGCGAGGTGACGTGCGGCCTGCCGGCACTCTTCGATCTGGGCGACCTGATATTTAAGAAAGTCAATATACGGTAGCGGAACCAGTTCGGCGGCGATGCGCGGCAGCAGGTAATCGATGCAGTCGTAGGCGCTGAGTCCGCACGGGTGCCGGCCATGCAAGGACCGCACGTGGGCATTAAGATCGTCCCGGGCCTGCTGATAGGCGGACGCTTCCTGATCCCAGGCTTCGGGTGACTGCTGCGCCCCCAAGGCCAGACTCTCTTGAAACTGTGCCAGCACCTCCGCTTTGCCGGATTTGTTGGAATGCAGTTCGAGGCAGAAGGGGGCGAGACCTTCCTCTTTGAGCCGTCGGTGAACGACATCGAGTGCGGCGCGTTTTTCTGCGACGAACAGCACGCGCTTGCCGTGTGCAAGGCAGTGGGCGATGAGATTGGTGATGGTCTGCGATTTGCCCGTGCCGGGCGGGCCTTCGAGGACGAAATCGTGACCCGCGGCGGCCGCCATGACGGCTGCGAGTTGGGAGGAATCTGCACTGCGGGGGCAGTAAATCCCTGAAGGCAGAAAGCGTTCGTCAAGGTCGGTTGGCAGGATGTCCTGCGGTGGATTGGGAAACGGTGCGCCACCGCCGTCCACCAAGTGTCGCACGACCCGGTTGCGCGTGAGATCGTCCAGACGATCCGCGAGATCTTTCCAAAGTAGAAATTTTGTAAACGAGAATTGGCCGAGCCAGATCTCGGGTTTGACCTCCCAGCCTGGCAGGTCGCGGACGGCTTCCCGAAACAGTCGGAAAACGGCGGCGACGTCCACCCCGGTGCGGTCTTCAGGAAGGGGCTCGAGTCCCGGAATTTCCTTTTGAAACTGCTGTCGCAGCATCTCCATCAGCGTGATGTTGAGCCGCGTGTCCTCGTCGATCCGGCGAAGTTGAAAGCCCTCGATGACTGAGCGTCGCTTGAGCTCGACGGGGATCAACAACAGCGGAGCGCGCAGGATGCGATCACTGTGCTCTGTTTCCCGCCATTCGAGAATGCCCGCCACGACGTAGAGCGTGTTGGTACCGTTCTCTTCCATGGCGAGACGGGCGGAACGGTAGAGATCCGTCAGGCGACGCTGATGCTCCGCGTCGTCCAAGGTCGTATGCAGGCGCCCGTGAGCCAGTTCTTCGCGCAAATAGTTGGGAAGCGCCTCGGCCGGTTGCTGCCGCGCATGGAGCGTAGGATCGCGGGGATCATCCGGAGCCATCAGTTTCGGCCGTGAGCTCAGCTTCAGATCGGTCTTTGCCGCCAGTTCATCTTCGACGTGTTCGGGGCTGGCCGAAAGAATCTGGATCATTCCTTTGGTGACCCGGAAATTGAGGAGTCGATTACGCAAACTGAGGTCGAGCAGGCGGCTTTTCCAAAGATCGATGCGTGATCCCACCCGAGGCTCGGGCGATGGCGCGGAGGTCGGCTCCTGGAAGACCCGTGTGCCCAAGTCCGTCCCGTTCGGCGCAGGGTGTGGGCGGGTGGACGGGTCGAGGTTGGCCGGTGAAGGCTGGCCTGGCATGGGCAACGGGCGAATGCCGGACGTGCGGGCCCGCTTCACATCGAGGGCGAGGCGAAACGGCGCGCCGGCTTGCAGGTGAGGCCTTGCGAGCGCCTCGGCCTGGGGCAGACTGGAAGGGATTTCATGCGTCAGGCCGGTTAGCTCCACGACGGCGATTTCCTCCAACTCCACGTATTTACGGATCGCCTGTTGATCGTCGGACGAGGGCTGGGCGAGCGAACGTTCCACCAGCCAGCACCCGGCATAGGCATGGCCATCGTGGAGAAAAAGCAGCGGATGCAACCCGGCCTGCTCGCAACAGGCGGCGAAGAGGAGTGCAAGATCGAGGCAGGTGGCGAAGCGCTGCTCGAGTATGTCGGACGGGAATCGCACCTTCTGGCCCGCCGTCTCGTAGCTGGCGGGTGGAGCGAGGTAGCGGATGCGTTCACGTCCCAATGCCTGGAAAAGCGCCGAGAGCTGCTGCCAGACGCGCTCGCGGCTCTTGTCCTGATAAGCGTTCAACGCGCTCCGGCCGGTGTGGGTCTGGAGGATCTGTGCGGTCGTATCCAGAATGCGCATCACGGCGGGATCGTTGGGCACGACAAACGCCGCGAGGATTTCGGGGAGTGACTCCAGTCCGGACCATTCATTGGCCGCGAGAATGGCGACGGGTTGCGCGTGATGAGCGAGGCAGGTGTCGAAGCCCGTGACTTCCACGTGAAGGAGGGCGGCAACGCGTTCCCGGGTTTCCGCCAGGAAGTCAGGACTGAGTTTCAGGTCCACGGGGGCCAGGCGGAATTCCGCGCCGCCCGCCAGGGCCGGAATCGGGATCTCCAGCGGAAGGGTGAAAGGGGGCTCCGTCCGGAGCGTGAGGCAAAGCGTGCGGTGCTCAGCCTGACCCGAATTCAAGAGTCGGACCTCGCGGACCAACGGGATCGCGTTTTGCTGAAACGCGTAGTTGATCGTCGCGTCGCAGTCGATCGACACAGACAGCCCGGACCTGCCGTCGGGGACTGGCGAAAAGCTCGATTCCGAATCCATCGTGGGGCCGGACGCTGCGAGCGGCTGAATGGATCAGCAATCACGATTTCCCCCGAAAATAGGGTAGTTGGGACAGCGTTCGATGCCGGCCGTGTGGCTCTCGAACGGGCGCTGCCGCTTTACGTGGCGGTGCCGGCGGGGGCGCGTAGCGGCGGCATGGGACAATCCAAGGTGGCCGAAATGGCCCGCAGCAGTTCGGCTTCGGTGATCCGCACGTGCCCGTCGGCGCTCACGACGTGTGCTGCAGCGATAATGGTTCGTTGGCGAATGGGGAAGCTGGCGGCGGCCAGTTTGTCTAAAGCGGCGTTGAAGGGATGAAAGTGGGTTTCGGTCCCTTCGACGTAGCGCAGCTGGAACTCGATCAGCTTCAATTGGGAAGCGCCGGCCGCGAATGCTTCGGGGGCGAAGGCCGGATCCGATGTTGCCGCGCGTGCGAGAGTGGAAAGCACGACGGCGATCTCGGATGTGACGGCGTTGAACGAGTGGTACTGCTCGATCGCATGGCTCGGGTTCCGTGCCACCTTCATGGTATGGGTGACGAGCTTCTGGAGCGCAAATTCGAACGTGGAGACCCTTTCGTCGGCGTGCACCAGCGCGTCGAGCGTGCTGAGGAACGCTTCGAGTGCCGGGGACGAAAGCGGTCGCAAAGCGGGGAGCGAAAGCTGCACAAGCGGGAGGCGGAGCGCCGCGGGCAAGGGCTGGAGCAGTGCTTCCAATTCGTCGAGCGTGGTCAACGCCGAGGTGGCGCCGGTCCGGCGCTCATTGATGATTTGGCGCTGTTTGTCGTGGACCCGGGGATCCGGGTCGAGGAGCAAGGCGAAGAGCAGCAGCGGCGCCTCGGTGGGATCATGCGCGGCGTCGCGAAGCCGTGGTGGGATCGATTCGAGTAAGTTGTGGGCGTCCGCGATTTGATCTGCGGTGAGGGTGCCGACGGTGGCGGGGGCGAGCCGGGCGGCGGCCATCGAAAGGATGAGCGGAATGCCAGGGGCCGCGCGGTTGGACGGGGCTGGCCGGGCGGGCGCCAGGCCGGCGCTGACGAAGGATTGCTCGGCAACATTGACCACTTCGGGCGGGTTGAAAAACGTGCCATCGAAGCCGGGATCGATCGCGCGGATCCGTTCGGGAAGCGGTGGATGCGTGGCCCATAATCCGCCGAAACGAGAGCGGAAGGCCTGGGCAAAAAAGAAGTGTCCAATTTCTGCGCTCTTGGTCGAGTTCATCGAGGAGCCCAAGGCGTAGCCGCCGATCTTCTTGAGCGCGCCAGCAATGCCGGCCGGGTTACGGGTAAACTGGACCGCGGAGGCGTCGGCGAGGAATTCGCGCTGACGCGAGACCGCCGCCTGGATGAGGCGGCCGAAAAAGTAACCTACGTATCCAATAATCAATAACGCGATCCCGGCAGCGACGACGAGGGCGATGCCGCCCCCGCCGCCCTTGTTATTGCGGGATCGGCGGGCTCCGCCGAAACGCAGACTCCAGATGATGCTGCGCCCGATGATGCCGAGGATGAGGATCCCAAACAGCAGGGAGGTCAGCCGCATGTTCAGCCGCATGTCGCCGTTTAGGATATGACTGAACTCGTGGCCGATCACGCCCTGAAGCTCGTCGCGGGTGAGCTTGTCGAGGGTTCCGCGTGTGACGGCCACCACGGCATCGCTGGTGGTCAGGCCAGCCGCGAACGCGTTTAGCCCCGGTTCGTCATCGAGAATATAAACGGCGGGTACGGGCGTACCCGCCGCGATGGCCATTTCTTCGACGACATTGAGGAGCCGCCGCTCATTGAAGTGGGTCGTGCGGGAATCGACTTCCCGGCCGCCAAGATTTCGGGCGACGACGCTCCCGCCAGCCGAAAACTGATTCCATTTGAAGAGCGAGGCCAACCCGACGACAGCGAGGGTTGCGAGGGCGACACCGGCAAAAAGCTTTGGCTGCCACAATGATGGTCGTTCCGAATAACGACTGATTCCCTCCCGACTTGGGTCGTAACGCTCGGCTTGTCCGACGATGAGCAGTCCGGCGGCATAGGCGGCGAAGATGGTCCCGAGGACGGCGAGGATGAAGAGCACGACCAGGCGCGTCGTGCGCTTCCTGGCGGCAGCTTGGGCCTCGAAAAAATCCATGGAGGGCAGGTCGGTTTAGTCCTGAACCGGGAGAAACGCAGGTGAAACGCGGCGGCCGGGGATATCTGGCGGTGCTGTCCCGGATCTGGCAGGACGGTGACGCGGGTGCCCCGAGCGGCTTCTCCGTTCCCCGCTCCGCGCGAAGGTAAGTCAGGTGAAGCTCACCTTGGGCGCGTTGCGTTCGGACGCGTCCTGAATTTGGAAGAGCTCGGCGGCTTGAAATCCAAAGGTGCCGGCGAAGATTACGTTTGGAAACGTTTCCCGGGCGGTGTTGTAGGCCATGACGCTGTCGTTGTAGGACTGGCGGGCGAAAGCGATTTTGTTCTCTGTCGAGGTGAGTTCCTCGGTGAGCTGGCGCATGTTCTGGTTGGCTTTGAGATCGGGGTATTGTTCGGAAACGACCATCAGCCGGGAGAGCGCGCCGGTAAGGCCTCCTTCGGCGGCGCCGAGTTCACGCATCGCGTCGGCATTGGCGGGATTGGCGGCGGCGGCTTGGGAAGCGGCGAGGGCAATATTGCGAGCCTTGATGACGGCTTCGAGCGTTTCCCGCTCGTGTTTGAGGTAGCCTTTGGCCGTTTCGACGAGATTCGGAATCAAGTCGTACCGGCGTTTCAGCTGAACATCGATCTGGGCGAAGGCGTTTTTGAAACGGTTACGCAGCCCGACGAGGGTATTATAGATGCCGACACCCCAGAGGGCGAGAACGACGAGAACAAGGACCAGAACGCCTATGACAATCAACGCAGGAGACATAAGAAGGGCGGGTTGGTTGTGAAACGGAACGAGACGGAACCGGGACCGACGATGCGGTTTGTGAGACAATGAGCCAGACCGAACTCTCTACAACGCGGTTGATTGTTTCGAGTCGGGTTGCAACGTAACGTCTGCGTGATGCGTATGCTTCGATTAGCACTGCGATGGCTGGCATGCAGCGGCGGACTATGGGCCGCGGCGATGCTGGTGCATGGCCAGCAGCCGCTGAGTGCGCCCGCGCCTTTGGCGCCGCCGCCCCCCCCGGTTTCGGCGGGTGAATTGGCCGTGCTGCGTCGGGCGGCGGAGCGGGCGCATGACTTCGGTCTGCTTACGCCGGCGGCGAGCTTGTATCGGAAACTCATGGACACGCCCGGGGCGGACCGCCCCGCCCAGGCGCTGGCCTTGGCGACCGTATTGCTGGATGCGGGCAACGCGGCCGAGGCTGAGCGGGTGCTGGCGGGCATTCCTCCGCCGCACGATGCGGCCTGGCAACTCCGGCACGGCTTGGCGGCGCAGCAACTGCGCAAACGCGACGTGGCGCAAGTGGCGTGGGACGGCCTCAATCCCGATGAGCTTTCGACCGGTGATCGTCCTTGGTATATTTTCCTGCAGGCCGCACTTTACGATACCTTGCCGTTCCGGGACCGGGCGGCGGAGAACAAGGCGAACGAACTTTATAATCGGGCGCGGGATGCCGCCACGACCGACCTGGCCAAGGCACGGTTTCAACTCGCGGCCGAGGGGGTTCGACTTCAGTTTGCCCCGCCGACTCCCGAAGACCTCGAGCAGACCCGGCGGGTGTTTGAGCAAAATCAAGGCCGCGAGCTCGGCTACGAGGCGGCGCGGCAGTATGCGGTGAAGCTCACCCTGTTAGACCGGAGGCTTGATGCGGTGAAATTTCTGCAGGAGCGAGTGCTGACAAGGATGTCCGCGCTGGAGCGGGGGTGGCGGGATGAGTTCAATTTCCTCATTGGTTTTTTCGGTGATCGGAGCCGCAACGGTGTGGGCCGGAATGCGCTCCTGCAACTCCTGGCGGACGGGGTTCGGCCGGAACGCCAGCGGCAGGCGCTGCAACTCCTGGCAGACGCGTCGGGCCGGGCGGCGGAGCGCACTCAGTTTCGTGCCGAGCTCGATCGCTTGATCGCGCGGACACCGGCCCATGCGATGCGCGAAGTTCTGCTCTATTTCCGGGCGCAGCTGGCGGTTTCCGAGAAAGATTATGCGGCGGCGGAAGAACATGGGCAGCGCCTTCTGCGCGATTTTCCCGATTCAACGTTACGCGCTCATGTCTTCGGGCTGCTGACCCAATCCGCCTGGGAGCAGCAGCGTTACCGGTTGGCGGCCCCGAATGCGAGCAAGACGCGGGAAGCGCTGCTCGCTGGTTCGCCGGCTGGCGGCGGCGTGGCGCGGGCCGAATTGGGAGTGTTGGAGGCGGAGGCTTGGTTTCGGGCGGGTGATTTTCGTCCGGCCGCGGATGCCTATGCGGCCTTGTTGCGCGAACGCCCGCCTGAGCTGACGGGTGAGAAGCTCAGTGCAGTCATGTTTCAGCGCGTTTTGGCTGAGATCCGTTCAGGCTCCGCGGAGGCGGCGAAGATCATCGATGAGTTGGACGATGATCCGGCTTTCAAAGTGGTCGATCGCTGGCAGGCCGAATGGAGTCTCGCGCGTTGGCTGCAAGTGCAGGGAAAGACCGCCGAAGCGGATGCGCGCGTGACGAGGCTTCTGGCCGTGCAAGAAGGAGGGGCGCCGGGGCGTGCGTTGCCGGCGGATTTGCGCATCCGAATGGCGTGGCTCCATGCGCAGCTATCGTTCGAGGCGAATCAGCCGCAGGACACCCTGCTGCGGGTGGACTATCTGTTGAAGGCGGCGAAAGAGCTGGAGCCGGCCCTGCAGGACGAGATCGCGAGCACCGCGATTCTGTTGCAGGCGCGCGCCGAGCTCGCCCTTAAGCGGGAAGCGGCGGCGCTGGAAACGCTGGGGCGGTTACGGGTGACCTATCCCCGGACGGAAGCGGCGATCTATTCGTACCTGATCGAGGCGCGTTACTATGCTGCCCAGGAGAATATCACGGAAGCCCAGGTGCGGCTGACCCGCCTGGTCGATAATCCTGACTATAAACAAAGCGTGTATGTCCAGTACGCGCTGTATCAGCTCGCACTGCTCTCGCAGGAACTCGGGCAGGAGAAGGATTTGGAAGAGGCGTACAAGCGAATTGACCGCTTGATTGCAGAGGGTTCGGCAGCGGGGGATTCCGAACTCCTGTTTTTAGCGCGCCTCAAGCAAGGGGAGCTTTTACGGCAGATGTCGCAGTTTCCCCAGGCGCAGCTCGCGTATGAGGAAATCCTCAACCGGTATTCCCAACGCCCGGACATTGCGGTGGCGCAGCTGGCATTGGCCGATTGCCACAACGCTCAATCCTCGGCTGATCCCACGCATGCCGACAATGCGCAGCTCCTGTTCGAGCAACTGCGGGACCGCGTTGACGCGCCGGCGGATGTGCGCGTCGAAGCGGGGTTTAAACTGGGGCTTTTGTTAGCGCGCCGGGGGCAGACTGCGAAAGCGATTGAAGTGTGGTGGGGAGACGTGGTGACGCCCTTTCTCCTCGAGGCATCGCAGCCCTTTGCGGCGGTGGACAAGAGGCGCTACTGGCTGGCGCGGACCCTCCTCGACCTGGGGAAGTTTCTCGAGGGGATGAATCGATTGGAAGAGGCGCGTCAGGCTTACGCATTGCTGTTGCAGTCCCGTTTGGGGACGGGCGAGACCCTGGCCAGGGAGGCGATGAAGCGTCTGGGGGTACCGGAGGCGAACTTATGACCCTCGAATTTCTCGAACTCTCCGGTTGGCTCGGGCCCAGTGGTGCCCGGTGTGGCCGGTGGCACGTTTGTCCATGCCCTCTCTCTCATGCCCGGATTTGAATTAAGTCTTTTCGCCAAAGGTGGGCCCATCATGTGGGTTTTGCTCCTTCTCGGGGCGCTCGCTGTAATGCTCTTCATCGAGCGCACCCTTTACCTTCATCGGGGCCAAATTGGGGCGAAAGCTTTTCTGGAAGGCATCAAAAACATTCTGGGCAAGCGGCGGCTGGTCGAGGCGCTGACCGTGTGTGAAGAGACACCTGGCCCGGTCGCGGCGGTGGTGAAAGCGGCGCTGATGCAGGCCGGGGAGTCTGCTGAAGTGATGCGATTCCACGTGCAGGAAGCCGCGGTTGTGGAGCTTCCGGCGTTGGAGCGGCGGCTTGGAGCGATCGCCGCGGTGGCTCAGATCGCGCCGCTCGTCGGGGTGCTGGGGACCGTGATGGGAATGATCACGACGTTTATGGCCTTTGAACGCGGCGGTAATTACGCCATGGCAAGTGCGCTCTCGGCGGGAATGTGGCAGGCCTTACTGGCGACGGCGGGTAGTCTCATGCTTGCGATTCCGGCGCACCTTTCGCATCGCTTCCTCGTCGGGCGGGTGCGCTCGATCGTGCGCGATATCGAATGGTCTGGAAATGAGATCATGAAATATTTGCTGACGGATTACCGGGAAGCTCGGCCCGGGGATACCGCGGCCGCGCCGGTGACGGGTGAGCCCATGGCCCAATCATGATCACGCGCCCCCTCGATCTTGCTTCGAAGCTCAGCCCGGAGCCGCGGAGCTTCGACTGGCTGTTCCTGGTGAATGGCGGGCTGGTCGTCTTGTTCTTTTCGCTCTTTGGCTCGAGGTTCGTCCTCGCTCCGGGCGTCGCGGTGCTCCCGGCCGTTGCGGGGGCGAATGCGAGTGCGCGCACCACGACTCACCAGATCAGTATCGTGAGTGCCAACCAGATCTTTGCGGGGGACGGGTTACGTGACCTTGAGCAGCTCAACGAGTGGCTGGTTGAGCAGGCGAGGGCGGCGCGGCATTCGAGTCCCGTCCTCCTTCTGCAAGTAAACGCCCGGGTGGAATACGACGTTGTTGCCCGAATCACGAGTATGGCGACTGCCAATGGCTTTGCGGTTCAGATTGCGGCGGTAGAGCCGCTGCCGCGGAGCGGCGGCGGACAAGGACGTCGATGACGACCCCGATGGCGACGGTCGAGAAGCGGCGTTGGCTCCTTGCGGTGATTGGGGCGCTGATGACGGTAAGCGGGATTATCGGAATGGTGCGTTTTCCGCCGCCAGTTTCTCCGGATCCGATTTCGCCTCCGCCGCCGATCGAGTTGCGGTGGGTGGCGGCGGCCGATCTGGCCCGGAGCGAGGAAGTGGCCTTGCGTGACTTGGCGCCGCTATTCCTGCCGACGCGGTGGAATGCGAGCCTCGCGCCGACGCCCCAGCGGGAACCGGGTAAGACGTTTTTTGACCGGGAAACCCTGAGTTACGCGTTTGGCGAAGCCGGCTGGAGCTTTGAACGCGACTTGCCGCCCGTCGTCACCCTGAACGGCAAACCGTTGGCCGAGGCACGTCCGATTGATGCGTTGCGAAGCCCCCATCCAACTCCGACGCTCACTGGCTTCGGTCGCGGGAGCGCGCCGATCTTAACCCAAATAGCCCGTGCAGGTTACGTCGAGATCAGGGAGACGGGGACAGGGCGTCAGGTCCTGGCGGTGGCCCTGCCGATGGAGGTGAAGCCTCCGACAGAAAGGATGTGGGCACCGGTGGAGTTTTTGGCGACGGTGGAAGCTGCTGGTTTGGTGGCGCCGTTGACGCTGACGAGCCGGTCCGGGGTGGAGGAAGTCGATGCTTTTTTCCGAAACTACCTTCCGCAAGCGTTTCGTCTTGGGGAGCGCCTCACTCCGGGCTTCTATCGGATCACGGTGTCGCCCTGAGGCGAGGGGTTGGCGGGCGTTTCCTCCTTTGACTCAATTTTGCGCGCAGGTGGGAGAAGTTCTACCGCGTGAAACCAAGCGTCGAGGTGGGCAGCGAGGGTGCTTTCGACTAACAAATCGGCCAAAAAGGGAAACACGGCGGCTAAGAATTAGAGGTTTTTTTGTGGTCGTAATCTGTTATATAAGAGGCTTTTCTGAACATTTTAAAGGACCAGCGATGGAATTTTGGATCATTGATCCAATTTGCTGTTGACGGTGCCAAACGCGGATCGCACGTTCACCGGCTCTTTTCGTTTTTTGGCAACTCCCTTTTTCTGCCCAGATAGCTCAGTTGGTAGAGCACCCCCTTGGTAAGGGGGAGGTCGACGGTTCGAATCCGTTTCTGGGCTCCAGGGCAAATAAAAATCGCGTCGGTTCGGGCTTCTACGACGTAAAAATAGAAGTCGCATTTCATCATCACCCAAACATCCGTCTCCCATGGCTAAAGCCTCATTTGAACGCAAGAAACCGCATGTGAACGTCGGCACCATCGGCCACGTTGACCACGGTAAAACCACGCTCACGGCCTCGATCCTCGCGGTCCAGGCTCGCAAGGGCTTGGCCGAGGCGAAGTCCTATGCCGACATCGCAAAGGGCGGCACCGTGCGTGACGCTTCCAAGATCGTAACGATCTCGGTTTCGCACGTTGAGTACGAGTCTGACAAGCGCCATTATGCGCATGTCGATTGCCCAGGGCATGCTGACTTCGTGAAGAACATGATCACGGGTGCAGCTCAAATGGATGGCGCGATCCTGGTGGTGTCCGCTGCGGATGGCCCGATGCCCCAGACCCGCGAGCACATTCTCCTCGCCCGCCAGGTAGGCGTTCCAAAGATCGTTGTCTTCCTGAACAAGGTCGACCTGATCGACGACCCGGAATTGCTCGAATTGGTCGAGATGGAAATCCGCGAGTTGCTGTCGAAGTATCAATTTCCTGGCGACACCGCCACGATCATTCGGGGTTCCGCCACTGCGGCCATCGAGGGCACCCCGGAAGGCGAAAAGGCGATTGCGGATCTGATGAACGCAATTGACACCGACATTCCGGAGCCACTCCGCGAGATGGACAAGCCGTTCCTGATGTCGGTTGAGGACGTTTTCTCGATTACCGGTCGTGGTACCGTCGCGACCGGTCGTATCGAGCGTGGCGTCATCAAGGTTAACGACTCAGTTGAGATCGTGGGCCTGAAGGACACCGTTACGTCGGTTGTGACGGGTATCGAAATGTTCCGCAAGCTGCTCGATAGCGGCCAAGCGGGTGACAATGTTGGTATCCTCCTCCGCGGAATTGAAAAGGAAGCGATCGAGCGTGGCCAGGTACTCGCCGCTCCGAAGTCGATTACCCCGCACAAGAAGGCCAAGGCTGAAATTTACGTCCTGTCGAAAGACGAAGGCGGACGTCACACGCCTTTCTTCAATGGTTATCGCCCGCAGTTCTATTTCCGTACGACGGATGTGACGGGCGTGGTAAACCTCCCGAAGGGTGTCGAAATGATCATGCCGGGTGACAACATTGCGGTTGAGATCGACCTGATCGTTCCCATCGCGATGGAGAAGACCCAGAAGTTCGCCATTCGCGAAGGTGGCCGCACCATTGGTGCCGGCCGTATCACCGACATCATCGAATAAGCGTCAGGCAACACTTTAAGGCGACTCGCCGAGGCCTCGTAGGGGACCTCGGCTGTGTCGTCTAAAAGACCAGATTAAAGGCGCGTAGCTCAATTGGTAGAGTAGCGGTCTCCAAAACCGTTGGTTGGGGGTTCGATTCCCTCCGCGCCTGCCACTTTCCAGAATGAAAAACCCGTTCCGCAGTACACGTATCTTCATCGGAGAAATGGTCGGTGAGCTCCAAAAAGCCACTTGGCCGACCAAGACCGAACTGCGCGATTCCACGATCATCGTTGTTGTCGCCGCAATCATCTTGGGTCTTTTCACCAGCATCAGCGATTTCTCCCTTTATCAAGTCGTGGACCTTTTTACGTCCATGGTTAGCTAACGCGAATTCCAGCACCATGTCCGCCCAAACGACCGCGCCGACCGGCGCCCAATGGTTCGCACTTCACACGCTCTCCGGTCAGGAGAACAAGGTGAAGACCTACATTGAGAAGTTCAAAAAGGCCGAAGAGCTCGATGATCACATCTTCGAGATTCTCCTGCCGACGGAGGTCGTTTCTGAAGTTAAGGGCGGCAAGAAGTCGACCAAGGTCCGGAAGCTCTACCCCGGTTACGTTTTTATTCAGGCGAAGCTCTTCGATGAAGAGAAGAAGCTGATTAACAAGCCGTGGTACTTCGTCAAAGAGACGACCGGAGTGATTGGCTTCGTTGGTGGGGAGCGTCCCGCCGCGTTGCGACAGACCGAAATCGACGAGATCTATGCGAGGATCGAGGCCGCCAGCGGCAAGGAAGTGCCCAAGGTTCAATACACCGTTGGCGAAGAAGTGAAGATCACCGATGGTGCATTCGCGTCGCTGACGGGTCGGATTGATGAGATCGATCCTGATCGTGGCAAGCTGAAGGTTTCCGTTTCGATCTTCGGCCGGTTCACGCCCGTCGAGCTCGAATACTGGCAGGTCCAGCGCGCCTCTGAATAGGAATCCTCCTTAAATATTTCGATTTTGGATTTTCGATTTCAGCCTGCCTCTGGCCGGTCGGAATCCCTGAATCGAACCGCAGTTAAATCGAAAATCCAACAACGTACGTTCCATGGCTAAGAAGATCCAAGGCTATATCCGCCTCCAGTTGCCCGCCGGCGCCGCAAATCCTGCACCGCCGGTAGGCCCCGCGCTTGGCGCTCAAGGCGTCAATATCATGGCGTTTTGCAAAGACTTTAACGCCCGCACGAAGGACCAGAATGGCATGATTCTGCCGGTGGTCATTACGGTATTCTCTGACAAGAGCTTCACCTTCATTCTTAAGTCGCCACCGGCGTCTGTCCTCCTGAAGAAGGCAGCCAATATCGCCAGCGGCTCGGCGCGGCCGAACCAGGATAAAGTGGGCAAGGTGAGCACCAAGCAACTGCTTGAGATCTATAATCTCAAGAAGGCTGACTTGAATGCGACGACTCCTGAGGCCGGCATTAAGGTCATCGCTGGCACCGCCCGCAACATGGGTATTGAGATCGTTGACTGATCTCCCCTCACCGGCAATCGCCCCCGCACCTGGTCCAAGGCGCGGCGTTGAACGCCTTCCAATTTCTCTGCGACAGATAACTACTCAGCGGGAGTCCCCGGACGTTTGCACCGCAAGGAGTCAAAATGGCAAAAACATACAGTAAACGCTATAACAGCGCCGTAAAGGTTGCTGATCTCACCAAGGATTACCCGCTCAAAGATGCGGTGGAAATCTTGACGAAGTTCCCGAAGGCAAAGTTCGACGAGACCGTCGAGCTTTCGTTCCGCCTCGGCGTTGACGGTACGTCTGGCGAACAGAATGTTCGCGGTACCACGCCCCTGCCGAATGGTTCCGGCAAAAAAGTTCGCGTCATCGTTTTTACCGATGATCCCCAGGCTGCTCTCGCAGCGGGCGCCGATGAAGCCGGTTTGGCCGAGCTAATGAAAAAGGTGACCGATGGCTGGTTCGATTTCGACGTCGCGATCGCTACCACCGAGGCCATGAAGCAGGTTCGTACCTTGGCCCGTGTCCTTGGTCCCAAGGGACTGATGCCTAATCCGAAGGCAGGTACGGTCACCGACGACATCGTCGGCGGAATCAAGGCCGTGAAAGCCGGTCGCGTTGAGTTCAAGATGGACAAGACTGCGAACATCGGAGTCGGAGTCGGCAAGCGTTCATTCACGCCTGCGCAGATCCTGGAGAACGCCGCGGCAGTCCTCGAGGCTGTTGGCAAAGCCAAGCCCGCCACTTTCAAGGGCGGTCAATACATCAAGTCTGTCACGATTTCCTCGAGCATGAGCCCGAGCGTGCGGCTCGCGTCCACCGAGTTCTCTAAATACTGAGGAACACGACCATGAGAGCAGAAAAACAATACCTGATTTCCGAAGTTGAGACGCACCTCAAGAAGAGCGATTATGTAATTCTCGCGAATTTCTCGAAGGTGACCGTCGCCGATACCGCCGAGTTGCGTAAGCGTCTCTCGACCGAGAAAGCCGAGTTCCATGTCGTCAAGAACAGCTCCCTTCGGGTGGCTGCCAAGGCCTTGGGTCTTCCGGAGTTCGATGCCGCTTTGGCGGGCCCGACGGCCGTGATTGTGGGCGGAAAGAATTCCGCTGGCGTCGCCAAGATCCTCAAGAAGTTCTTCGATGAGAAGCAGAAGCTTGAGATCAAGATCGGCGTGATGGAGAATAAACTCGTCTCTGCGGATCATCTGAAGCTGATCGCGGAACTTCCCTCGTTCGAGGCCCTGCGTTCGCAGTTCCTCGGTCTCCTCACCAGCAATGCGGCCGCGTTTGTTCGCGTCCTCGATGCCAAGGTCAAGAAGGAGCAGCCTGCTGCTCCTGTCGCTGAAATCTCCTAAACCTTTTTAAGAGCTGGGGCGAAATCCCGCCCAAGCTCAAGAAGCCAAAATCCAAAGTGGTGGGCTAGGGGACACGTCTCTTAAACGCATTTCATTCTTCGAAATCGCTAGTCTGCCCCAGGAAGTACTAAAATGAGCACTGTTACCAAAGACCAAGTTATCGAGTGGCTGTCCGGCCAAACCGTGATCGAGCTCGCCGCGCTCGTCAAAGATCTTGAAGGCAAGTGGGGCGTAAGCGCCGCCGTTGCCGCCGCCGCCGCTCCTGCTGGCGCCGCCGCCGCTCCGGTCGAGGCACAGACCGAGTTCACCGTTGTCCTCAAAGAGGCCGGCGCGAACAAGATCGGCGTGATTAAGGAAGTCCGCGCCATCACTGGCCTTGGCCTCAAGGAAGCCAAGGACCTCGTCGAGGGTGCACCGAAGCCGGTCAAGGAGAATGCTCCGAAGGCCGAAGCCGAGGAAATCAAGAAGAAGCTCGAGGCCGCAGGCGCCAAGGTCGAGCTGAAGTAATTGCCGAAGCTTGGCGATTTCACTCGCACATCTTCCGATTTCATCGGGACAGGCCGTGCCTCCGCGCGGCCTGTCCTTTGCCTTTTCTGTTTTTGTTCGTTCTTTCGCTAGCTCCAGCCTGCGACGCGCGCATTGAGGGCACTGCCGCGTCTTTTTTTGTCTTCTAATACTTTACCGGGAAAATCTCATGGCCGACCGTAACAACACCGAACGCGTAAACTTCGGAAAGCTCCGCGAAGTGATCCAGCCGCCGAATCTCATCGAGATTCAAATCACGTCGTATCTCGACTTCTTGCAGAAGGGCATCCCTGAGAAGCAGCGCAAGCCGCAGGGCCTTGAGGCGGTATTTCGTGAGGTTTTTCCCATCTTAAGCTATGACGAGCGCCTGACGCTCGAATACGTGTCGTACAACTTGGGTGATCCCAAGAACACGGAGTTGGAGTGCCTGCGGGAAGGCATCACGTATTCAGTACCTTTGTACGTGAAGCTCCGCCTTCGCGAAGAAGACTTCATCAAGGATGAAGATATTTACATGGGTGAGATTCCCATGGTTACGGAGCGCGGCTCGTTCATCATCAATGGCGCCGAGCGCGTGGTCGTTTCGCAGCTTCATCGGTCCCCAGGGATTGCGTTCGAAGTGACCCCTCATCCGAACGGCAAGCCCCTCCATTCCTTCCGGATCATTCCTGATCGTGGCACCTGGCTGGAAGTGCAGTTCGACAATAACGATCTGCTGTATGTTTACCTCGACCGTCGTCGTCGTCGCCGCAAGTTTCTGATCACGACGCTGCTTCGTGCGATCGGCTATAGCTCGGATATCGACCTCTTGAATCTTTTCTATGAGATCAAGGACCTGAAGGTCTCGAAGGCGCTGGACATGGAAAATGTTTCCACGCTCGTGCTGGTTGAGGATGCGATTGATGCCCAGAAGGGTGTTGTCCTGGCCCGCGCCTTTGAGCCGCTCACCAAGGCGATTGTTCGCACGTTCGAGAAACATGAAATCACCACCCTTCGCGTCATCGACACCTCGATTGACGAGGGAGCGCTGATCCGCGCCCTCAAGAAGGATCCGACCCGCAATGAGGAGGAAGCGCTGAAGGAAATCTACAAGCGTCTCCGTCCGGGCGAGCCGCCGACCACCGCGAACGCCAAGGCGTTGTTGAAGCGTTTGTTCTTCGACCCAAAACGTTATGATCTGGGTCGGGTCGGGCGCTACAAGGTTAACCAGAAACTCGGCCTCAAGGCCGCACTGGAACAGCGGATTCTCGAGAGTGCCGACATCGTGGCGGCCACCAAGTATTTGGTGCGCTTGAAGCGCGGTGTGGGTGTCGTCGACGATATCGACCATCTTGGTTCCCGTCGCGTGCGGACCGTTGGCGAGTTGCTCGCCAATCAATGCCGCGTCGGACTCAGTCGTACCGAGCGTCTCGTTCGCGAGCGGATGACGATGTACGACCAAAGCGTCGACTCGATCACGCCCCAAAAGCTTATCAATCCGAAGGCGCTGACGACAGTTATCCGTGACTTCTTCGCTCGCTCACAGCTCTCGCAGTTCATGGATCAAATCAACCCGCTCGCCGAGGTGACGCACAAGCGTCGTCTGTCCGCGCTCGGGCCCGGTGGTTTGAATCGTGAACGCGCTGGTTTCGAAGTTCGTGACGTTCACCCGTCTCATTACGGGCGTATTTGTCCGATCGAGACGCCTGAAGGTCCGAATATCGGATTGATCAACTCGCTCTCGACCTACGCTCGGGTGAATGAGTTCGGCTTTATCGAGACGCCTTACCGCGTCGCGAAGGATGGCCGCGTGACTGACAAGATTGAATACCTCACTGCGGACCAGGAAGAGGGCAAGATTATCGCTCAGGCCAACGCGGAAATCGACGATAAGAACCATTTTGTCGGCAAGGTCACGGTTCGCCAAGACGGTAACTTCCTCGAGGTCGCCGCGGGTGATGTTCATCTGATGGACGTTTCGCCCAAGCAGGTCATCTCGATTGCGGCCGGGATGATTCCGTTCCTTGAGCATGACGATGCGAATCGCGCGCTCATGGGAGCCAACATGCAACGTCAAGGTGTGCCGCTCCTCCAAGCGGAGGCGCCGTTCGTCGGTACCGGCATCGAGGAACGGGTTGCTCGCGACTCCAAGATCGTCGTGGTCGCAGAGGAGGCCGGGATGGTCGCGTCGGTGGATGCGAAGCGGATTGTCGTCACCAAAGACGGTGAGATGCCGCGCGCCCTGAAGACCGACGCGAAGAATCACACCTACGTTTACGAGCTCCGGAAGTTCATGCGCTCCAATGCGGGCACATGTTTCAACCAGAAGCCGATCGTGAAACTGGGCCAGAAGATCAAGGCGGGGCAAATTATCGCCGACGGTCCCTCGACGGACCAAGGTGAGATGGCGCTCGGCCGGAATGTACTCGTCGCGTTCATGCCGTGGAATGGCTACAACTTCGAAGACGCCATTCTCATCTCGGAGAAGGTCCTTCGCGAAGATATCTTCACGTCGATTCATATTCAGGAATTTGAGGTGACCGCGCGCGACACCAAGCTCGGGCCGGAAGAAATTACCCGGGATATCCCGAACGTGGGCGAAGAAGCGCTGAAGAATCTCGACCACAACGGTGTCATTCGCATCGGTGCGGAAGTGAAGCCCGGCGACATTCTCGTGGGCAAAATCACCCCGAAGTCTGAGACCGAACTCGCGCCGGAAGAGAAGCTCCTTCGCGCCATCTTCGGCGAGAAGGCGGCCGACGTTAAAGACACGTCTCTGATCGTCCCCTCGGGCGTCACTGGCATCATCATGGACGTCAAGGTCTCCTCGCGGATCGACAACCAGGAGGAGAAGCTGTCGCCCTCCGACCGCCGGCGTCAGGCGAAGCAGATCCAGGAAGAGTACAAGACGCAGATGGATAAGCTGCGGGAAGGTCTCACCGAGGCCCTCTCGAACATCCTTCTCGGCGAAAAGATTCCGCTCGACGTGATCAATGGCGAGACGGGTGAAATCATCATTCCGGCGAACCGGAAGATCACCAAGACGCTATTGCGCAAACTTGCGGCGGTCTCGAAGCATGTTCAGATCGATCCGTCACCGGTTCGGATCAAGATCATGGAGATCATCGGTTCGTATCAAACGAAGTTCGATGAGCTCGAGACGGATCGTGAGCGCAAGATTGGTTCCATCGAGGCGGGCGAAGGTTCGGCCGATGGCGCGATCAAGCAGGTCAAGGTCTACATCGCCACCAAGCAGAAGCTCGAGGTGGGTGACAAGATGGCGGGTCGCCACGGTAACAAGGGTGTGGTCGCAAAGATCGTGCCTGAGGAAGACATGCCGTTCCTGCCGGACGGTACCCCCGTTGAGATCTGCTTGAATCCCCTCGGCGTGCCATCGCGTATGAACGTGGGGCAGGTCTTGGAAACCCACTTGGGTTGGGCTTGCAAAAAGCTCGGCATCAAGGTCGCCACGCCCGTGTTCGATGGTATTCCGGAAAAGAAAGTCCGTGAATATTTGCGGGACGCGAAGCTTCCTTCGACGGGCAAGAGCCCACTGCTCGATGGACGTACCGGTGAGAAGATCGACCAGGAGGTCGTTGTCGGCTACATCTATATGATGAAGCTGAATCACTTGGTTTCACATAAGATCCACGCTCGCGCCGTCGGTCCGTATTCCCTCGTCACGCAGCAGCCCCTGGGCGGAAAAGCCCAGTACGGTGGCCAGCGTTTCGGCGAAATGGAGGTGTGGGCCCTCGAAGCCTATGGGGCCGCGCACACCCTCCAGGAACTCCTCACCGTCAAATCCGATGACGTGCAGGGACGGACCAAGATCTACGAATCGCTCGTCAAGGGCGACAATACACTGCAGGCCGGCACGCCCGAATCGTTTAACGTGCTTATCAAGGAAATCCAGTCCCTCGGATTGGATATCAAGCTTCAGAAACGCGACGCGCTGAGCTACGGCGCCTGAGCCGCGCCCGGCACGTTCACCTTTAGAAAAAATCAGGGGATACCAAAATGATTCAACCCAACGAGACCGCCGCCACCACTCGCACTGACGCCCGCGAGGCCCTTGGCCTTGAGGAGAGCGCGTTCGATTGCGTTTCCATCACGGTCGCTTCGCCAGAAACCATTCGCAAATGGTCGAAGGGCGAGGTCAAGAACCCCGAGACGATCAATTACCGCACCTTCAAGCCCGAGCCGGGTGGTCTTTTTTGCCAAAAGATCTTCGGTCCAGTGCGTGATTACGAGTGTGCTTGCGGAAAGTACAAGCGGATCAAGTACAAGGATGTCGTTTGCGATCGCTGCGGAGTCGAAGTGACCATTGCTCGCGTTCGCCGCGAGCGGATGGGCCACATCGAGCTCGCGGTTCCCGTCGCCCACATCTGGTTCTTGAAATCCATGCCGAGTCGTCTCGGTCTGCTTCTCGACATGACTGCCCGCTCGCTCGAGCGCGTGATCTACTATGAGAACTACATGGTGATCGATCCAGGCAAGACGCCGCTCGAAATGAAGCAGCTCCTGACCGACACCGAGTACCGCCAGGCGCTCGATGAATACGGCGACGATTCCTTTGTCGCCAAGATGGGCGCGGAAGCCGTTCGTGACGCGCTCGTCAAGACTGACATGGAGGCGACCGTGGGTGAACTGCAGGAGCAGATGCGCGCGACGAAGTCGAAGCAGATTAAGAAGAAGCTCTCGAAACGGCTGAAGGTCATTCAAGGATTCATCCATTCGAAGAGCCGCCCTGAGTGGATGGTTCTCGAGGTGCTCCCCGTGATCCCGCCGGACTTGCGTCCGCTCGTTCCTCTCGAAGGCGGGCGCTTCGCAACCTCCGATCTGAACGATCTCTATCGCCGGGTGATCAACCGCAACAATCGTTTGCGGAACCTGATGCAGCTCAAGACGCCGGATGTGATTATTCACAACGAAAAGCGGATGCTGCAGGAAGCAGTGGATGCGCTCTTCGATAACGGTCGTCATGGCCGCCCGGTAACGGGTGCGGGTAACCGGCCTTTGAAATCCCTCTCGGATATGCTCAAGGGCAAGCAGGGTCGATTCCGTCAGAACTTGCTCGGCAAGCGGGTCGACTACTCCGGTCGTTCCGTCATCGTCATCGGTCCTGAGCTCAAGCTACACCAATGCGGTCTGCCGAAGAAGATGGCGCTGGTTCTCTTCGAGCCCTTCATCATCCGTCGCCTTAAGGAACTTGGTTTTGTGCACACCGTCCGCGGTGCGCGAAAGATGATCGAGAAGAAGTCGCCGGAAGTCTGGGACATTCTCGAAGAAGTAACCAAGGGGCATCCGGTGCTGCTCAATCGCGCCCCGACTCTCCATCGACTTTCGATTCAGGCTTTCGAGCCGATCTTGATCGAAGGCGAAGCCATTCGCATTCACCCGCTCGTCTGTACGGCGTACAACGCCGACTTCGACGGTGACCAAATGGCGGTTCACGTCCCGCTTTCGCTCGAAGCCATCATGGAGTGCAAACTCCTCATGATGGCGACCTCGAATATCTTCTCGCCGTCTTCCGGTAAGCCGATCCTTACGCCCTCCCAGGACATTGTTCTCGGTGCGTATTATCTTACGATCGAGCCCCGGACAAAACCTGCGAAGGGCATTCGCGTACCGTTGCTCAGCGGTCTGCAGGAGGTGCTCTATGTGAAGGCCGACGGCGCCCTGAAGGTTCACGATTGGGTTGAAGTTCCCAATCCGGACTTTGGCCGCGACACGGTTTACGGAAACAAGGAGAAGAAGGTTCTGCGTACCACGGTCGGTCGGGTTATCTTCAACCAGATCTGGCCGGAGGGATTGGGCTTCGTGAACTTTCCGGTTCCGAAGGGAAAATTGGGAGACCTGATTCTCAATACCTATAAGACGTCGGGAAACCATGTCACCGTCGAGACGCTTGACAAGTTGAAGGACCTGGGCTTCCAGACCGCCATGTATGCGGGCATCTCGATCGGTATCGATGACATGATCATTCCGGATACAAAGAAGGAGATTGTGGCCGAATCCCGGAAGAAGATCACGGAAGTCGAAGCCCAGTTCAACAAGGGCATTATCACCGATGGCGAGCGCTATAATAAAGTAGTCGACATTTGGACCAGTGCCACGGACCAGATCGCGAAGCAGGTATTCGCGAAACTGGAGAACAACGATGGCCGCCCCGAAATCAATCCCGTCTATATCATGATGGATTCCGGTGCGCGCGGTAACAAACAACAGGTTCGCCAGTTGTGCGGTACCCGCGGATTGATGGCCAAGCCATCCGGCGAAATCATCGAACGGCCCATTCTGTCGTCGTTCCGCGAAGGTCTGACCGTTCTCGAATACTTCATCTCCACCCATGGTGCCCGTAAGGGTCTCGCGGATACAGCCCTGAAGACCGCTGATGCCGGCTATCTCACCCGCAAACTTTGCGACGTGGCGATGGACGTAATCATCGCCGAGGACGATTGCGGGTCCCGCGATGGCGTGTGGAAGAAGGCCATCTTTGAAGGTGATGACGAAATCGTCAGCCTCAGAGAGCGAATCATTGGGCGCTTCTCCAGCGACGATGTCATCAATCCCCTCAATCCCTCGGAAATTCTCGTGGCCTCCGGGGAGCTCATTAGTGAGGAAACCGCCACCAAGGTGGACGAGGTGGGAATTGAGCGCGTGAAAGTCATGTCGCCGCTCACCTCTGTCACCAAGGGGGGAATTGATGCCAAGTCCTATGGAATCAACCCCGCGACCAGCAAGGTCGCGAAAATTGGCGACTCCGTGGGTATCATCGCGGCTCAGTCGATCGGTGAGCCTGGCACCCAGCTGACGATGCGTACGTTCCACATCGGTGGCGTTGCGTCCGGCGGCTTTAAAACTCCTGAAATTCGCGTGAAGGCCAGCGGTATCGTCAAGTACCGCGCGCTCCGCCTGGTTGAAACGGCTGACGGCGGCTCGATCGTGCTCAACAAGACTGGTACGATCCAAGTCTTGGACTCCGACGACAAGGAACTTGAAGTCTACAACATCGTGGTGGGCTCCTTCCTTCACGTGGGTGATGGCGAAAAAATCGAAAAGGGTGCGGTTCTCGCCCAGTGGGATCCGTACAACGTTCCCGTTCTTTCAGAAAAGGGCGGTTCGTTGCACTTCAAGGACATGATTCCCGGGGTAACCGTGAAGCGTGAACTTGACGAGTCGTCCGGTCGTATCGCCACCGTGGTCATCGAGCATAAAGAGGATCTCAATCCTCAAATCGAAATCCGTGACCCCAAAAATAAGGCGCTGGCTGCTTATTCGATTCCCGTTGGCGCCCAGATCGCGGTCAACGAGGGGGACACAATTGCCCCCGGTGCCTTGCTCGCCAAGACTCCGCGTCAGGCCTCCAAGACGAAGGACATCACGGGTGGTCTTCCCCGCGTCGCCGAACTCTTCGAGGCTCGCCGGCCGAAGGATGCTGCCGAGATGTCTCGCATTGACGGCATTGTGTCGTTCGAAGGAACCGTCCGCGGGAAGCGAAAGCTGGTTGTGAAAAACGACGAGACGGGCCAGGAAGAGGAACATCTGATTGCCACCGGGAAGCACATCATTGTGCAGCCAGGTGACGTCGTGCACAAAGGTCAGCATCTCACTGAAGGTGCGGCCGACCCGCATGAGATCCTGGAAATTCTGGGGCCATCCGCGCTCTACGATTTCTTGATCTCGCAAGTGCAGGAGGTTTATCGCCTCCAAGGTGTAACGATCAACGACAAGCACATCGAGATCATCATCCGCCAGATGCTTCGCAAAGTCCGGATCACTGATCCGGGTGACACGGAGAACTTCTGGGGTGAACAAGTCGATCGGGCAACCTTCCTCGCCGAGAACAAGCGCATCGAAGAAGCCGGCGGCAAGCCGGCGGAAGCGGAGCCCATTCTCTTGGGCATCACCAAGGCATCGCTCGAGACGGAAAGCTTCATCTCTGCGGCGTCCTTCCAGGAAACCACCCGCGTGCTCACGGACGCATCGACGCTGGGCAAGGTGGATCTGCTGCGCGGCTTCAAGGAAAACGTCATCATGGGACATCTGATTCCCGCGGGCACGGGTCTGCCGACCTACAAGCAGCTTCGGATTACGCTGCCTTTTGGGGCGGAACTTCCGATCGACGAGCCAAAACCCGAGGCTGAGCAAGCCACTGCAAGTTAAGCGCGGTCCTTCTCTTGCCTTTCCAAGCCGCAGACCACCGTCTGCGGCTTTTTTGTCGGCGCTGCCCTATAGCCATCCGAAATTGGCCCCTCAAGGGGAAGGGAGGCGACAAGCCGATTTTCCGATTCAGAGCGAGCGCTGAAGCGGTGGACTTTTTGCCGCTTTCCGCGTCTCAATGACCTGCTCTATCAATCTGCAGCTGAATCAACAACCAGACGAAGCGCCCTTATTTTGACCTTGCCTTTGATGACGCTTTTAACCAGCTTTGCCATCCCTCCCGTCAAAAACCGCACGTAGAGCTTAGGCTCCGTGCGATTTTACGCCCGCTCTTCGGAGCGGGCGTTTTTTTTGCTCCCGTTCGCCCGCATGCGGGGCAAGCCATGGAGCTTTGTGCAGTTCCGTGACTATGCGCGTCAGCGCTTCAAGCGCCCACGCGCGCTTCCATCGATCTGCATCCGAAATCTTCGGACTTATTTTTTGCAGTTCGCAACTTCGTGCTTGAGGTCGGGGCTTCGATCCTGATTGTGGACCCTCACGGTTGATCCGTGCTGCGCGTTATTGGCCTGCGTCAATGAACGATTTCTCCCTTGGGTAACCGATGAGCGAATGCGGTCACTTGAGATTTTGTACTTTTCGCCAGAAAGTTCTTGCCGAGCTTTGTGCGCAAAGTAGCGTTGTCCCCTTTTCTCCACTTTTCACTCGTCAGTTTCCCTATTTCGTATGCCGACAATCAACCAACTCGTGCGCAAAGGCCGGCGCAAGGTAGTCACAAAGTCTAAATCTCCGGCTTTGGATGGAAACCCATTTCGCCGCGGCGTGTGCGTGCAAGTCATGACGCGCACCCCGAAGAAGCCGAACTCCGCTATCCGTAAGGTGGCAAAGGTCCGTCTCACGAACGGCAGCGAGGTCATCTCCTATATTCCTGACGAAGGTCATAATCTCCAGGAGCATTCCATCGTTCTCGTTCGTGGTGGCCGCGTGAAGGATCTGCCTGGTGTACGATACCACATTGTCCGAGGCACTCTCGACGCCACTGGCGTGGAGAAGCGTCGTCGTTCGCGGTCCAAATACGGCGTCAAGCGCCCGAAGCCTGCCAAGTAAGTAACCGTATTCTCCAACCGATTTCGCCATGTCACGTCGTCACAGAGCTGAAAAGCGCCAGACCGTTCCCGATGCCCGGTACAGCAGCCCATTGGTTGCGCACCTCGTCAATGTAATCATGAAGAGCGGCAAGAAGAACCTTGCTCAGCGCATCGTTTATGGCGCCTTCGAGAAAGTCTCTGAGAAACTCGAAAAGGGTGATCCGGTTGATCTGATGTTGGGGGCGCTCGAAAACGCGCGGCCCCGCCTTGAGGTTAAGAGCCGCCGCGTTGGTGGCGCCACCTATCAAGTGCCCGTCGAGATCTCGTTTGAACGTCAGGAATCCCTCGCCTTGCGTTGGATCGTTACGGCCGCATCCGGCCGCAAAGGAATTCCGATGAAGGATGCCCTTGCGGCTGAGATTATCGACGCATACAACAATACCGGCAGTGTTGTTAAGAAGAAGGAAGACACTCACAAAATGGCGCAGGCTAATCGCGCTTTTGCCCATCTCCGCTGGTAACCAGTCCGGCCTCTCTGCTCATGTCTGCATCCGCTGCACCGGCCATCGTTGTCGTCACCGACAAGGCCAAACTTTCTCCGGTTAACTCCAAGGAACGTCCGTTCCCACTCGAATGGACACGTAACATTGGCATCGCTGCGCACATCGATGCCGGCAAAACCACCACAACCGAGAGGATCCTATTCTATTCTGGCGCCGTCCACAAGATGGGCGAAGTCCACGAAGGTACGACCGTGACCGACTGGATGGAGCAAGAGCGTGAACGTGGAATCACCATTACCGCTGCCGCCATCTCCTGCGCTTGGAACGCCTCCTGCGGACCGTGGAAGGGAATCAAGCAACGGATTAACATTATCGATACTCCCGGGCACGTCGACTTTACTGCTGAAGTGGAGCGCTCGCTTCGCGTCCTCGATGGTGCGGTCGCGGTTTTCTGCGCGGTTGCCGGTGTCCAACCCCAGTCGGAAACCGTCTGGCGCCAGGCAAATAAATACAAGGTTCCCCGGATTGCGTTCATCAATAAGATGGACCGCACGGGTGCTGACTTCTTCCGCGCTGTTTTTGAAATGCGCGATAAGCTGAAGGCTAACGCCCATCCGATTTTTATTCCGATTGGCAAAGAGGAAAACTTTTCCGGTTTAATCGATCTGGTTCAGAATATAGCCTATATTTTCGACGACACCACCGACCCGCTCGGAATGGAGCCCGTCACCTCGGAAGTGCCCGAGTCGATGAAGGCGCAGACGAAGGAATGGCGTGATAAGCTCATTGAAGCCGTCTCTGATTTCGATGACGTTATCGCTGAGAAATATCTCGAGGGAGAGGAACTCACCGTTGACGAGCTGATGCTTGGGGTCCGCAAGGCCACGATCTCGCTTCAATTCACCGGCGTCGTCCCCGGCTCCGCGTTTAAGAAGAAGGGTGTCCAGCGCCTGCTTGATTGCGTCGTTAATTACCTCCCAAGTCCGATCGACGTACCTCCGATGATCGGGCAGGACAGTGACGGCAAATCGGTTGAGGCTGTGGTCGACGACAAGGCGAAGATGGCCGGCCTTGCTTTCAAACTTTGGAACGATCCGTTCGTTGGTCGGTTGGTGTTCTTCCGCGTCTATACCGGTATTCTCAACAAGGGAACCGCAGTGTATAATCCCCGTACCCGCCGGAATGAGCGTGTCTCACGCCTGGTGCTGATGCGGGCCATCGAGCGTGAAGAAATCGATAAGGCCTATTCGGGGGATATTTGCGCGGTAGTCGGCGTGAAGGATGTCATCACCGGCGACACGTTGTGTGACGAAGATTTCGACATTCGTCTCGAGCCCCCGTCATTCCCGGAGCCTGTTATCTCGATGTCCATCGAGCCTAACACCAAGGGCGATCAGGAAAAAATGGGCACCGCTCTCCAGCGCTTGGTCGCCGAGGATCCGACACTCCGGGTGAAGACCGATGTCGACACCGGCCAGACCATCATCGCCGGCATGGGTGAGCTCCATCTTGATATCATTCGCGATCGCATGAAGCGCGAGTTCAAGGTTGAAGCCACCTCTGGAAAACCGCAGATTGCCTACCGCGAAACCGTGGTCAGTGCCGCTGAGGCCGAAGGAAAGTTTATCCGGCAATCGGGCGGTAAGGGCCAGTACGGGCATGTCGTCGTCAAGCTTGAGCCGAACGTCAAGGGCAAGGGCATCGAGGTCGTTAACGAAATCGTTGGCGGGGCGATTCCCAAAGAGTTCATCAAGCCTGCAACGGAGGGAATCATGGAAGGCTGTAACAACGGTGTTGTTGCCGGCTATCCCGTCGTCGACGTCATCGTCCGCATTGTTGATGGTTCGTTCCACGAGGTTGATTCTTCCGAACTCGCCTTCAAGATGGCTGGCATCTTCGGCTTCAAGGAAGCCATGAAGAAGGCTACTCCAATCTTGCTCGAGCCGATCATGGGTGTGGAAGTCACCACCCCTGAAGACTACCAAGGTGACTTGATGGGCGACATCAATCGTCGCCGCGGTCAAATCCAAGGCGTGGAAAATAAATCCGGCGCCTGTATCATCAACGCCTTCGTCCCGCTAGAAATGCTGTTCGGTTATGTTACCGATATTCGCTCTCTTTCCAAGGGACGCGCCAGCGCCGGCATCACTCCCTCGCACTTCGAACAAGTTCCGAATTCTCTTCTCGCGAAGATCGTCGAGACCTCGTCGAAAGCCCCAGCTCGTACTTAATCTTCCGTTCTTTTTTTTGCCATGAAAGGCCAACGAATTCGCATCAAACTCCAAGGCTTCGACTATCGCGTTATCGATCAGTCGGCGCAGGATATCGTCGAAACCGCGAAGCGCTCCGGCGCTCGTGTCTCCGGCCCCATTCCGCTCCCGACTCGAATCGAGAAGCTCTCGGTTAATCGCTCTCCTCATGTCGACAAAAAATCGATGGAGCAGTTCGAGACCCGTACGCACAAGCGCCTTATCGACATCATTGAGCCCACGGCCCAGACCGTCGACGAGTTGAAGAAACTGAATCTCCCATCGGGCGTTGATATCACTATCAACGTTTGAGTTAACCACTAACCCGTAACTCGAAGTCTAATCCAAACCCGGATTCCTTCACTCTACAGTTAGCAGTTGCTTGTGTGCCTTCGGGCACCGCCAAGCCCCCGCTAAAGTAGGTCCGTTAAACGGAAAACTATCCACCTACCGCTTAGCCTATGATCTCCGAAATTTTAGGTAAGAAACTCGGCATGACGCAGGTATACGATGCACAGAATGTGCTCGTGCCCGTCACCGTCGTCGAAGCCGGACCCTGCGCAGTGGTCCAGGTTAAGACGGTTGAAAATGATGGCTACAATGCCGTCCAAATTGGCTTCTCGCAGAAGAAGCCCAAGAACACCCCTGGCGGTGAACTCGGACATGCCAAGAAGGCTAATCTCGAGAGCGCCCCCCGGGTCCTTGCCGAGGTCCGCCTCACGGATCCTTCGACCCTCAAAGTCGGCGATGTCGTCAACGCCACCTCCTTCACCGAAGGACAGTTGGTCGACGTTATCGGCGTTTCGAAGGGCAAGGGTTTCCAAGGTGTCGTGAAACGATTCCGTGTCGCCGGTGGTCCTGCCACTCACGGTTCGATGTTCCATCGCCGCATTGGCTCGGTTGGTATGCGCCAAACTCCGGGTCGTGTCTGGAAGAACCAGGCGATGCCAGGGCACATGGGCAGCGAAAAACGCACCGTTCAAAACCTTCGCGTGGTGAAGGTCATCGCGGAACGGAATCTCATCCTGGTCAAGGGCGCAATTCCCGGTGCCAACGGTGACGATGTTCTGGTCCGATCGGCCATCAAGGGACAATGGGCGCTTCCGACGCCCCCCGCTCCCGCCCCTGACGCAAAGAAGGCCGGCGGTAAGCCTGCTGCGAAACCCGCGGCAAAGAAATAAGGAGACGCCCAGATATGAAACTCACCGTTTTTAGTTCCGACGGCAAGACGAGCAGCGAACAAGATTTCGCCAACATCCCAACCTTCGAGGGCGATAAAGGCCTTCAAGCGGTTAAGGAAGTCATCGTCGCGATCAACGCTAACAATCGCCAGGGTACCCACTCGACCAAGACTCGTGGCGAGGTTCGCGGCGGCGGCAAAAAGCCATGGCGCCAGAAGGGCACCGGCCGCGCCCGCGCCGGCTCGATCCGCTCACCTTTATGGGTGGGTGGCGGCGTGGTCTTCGGCCCCAAGCCACGCGATTACTCCAAGAAGATTAACGCCAAGGTAAAGCAACTCGCCTTCAGCCGCGCCCTCTTTGATCGCGCGACGGCAGGTGAACTTGCCGTGATCGAGGCTTTTGACACCAAGGTGACCAAGACAAAACTGGTGAACGAGGTTGTCGCCCGCATCGCTCCAAAGGGGCGCGTCCTTCTCGTTGACGCGCCGTTCGCCGCCGTGACCGCCCGCGCGTCCCGCAATATTGAGCGTCTTACGCTTCAAGATGCGTCGAAGCTTAACACTCTCGACCTCGCTCAGTACGTCAAAATCATTGTCAGCAGCAAGGCACTTGAGACCATCCTCGCCCGTATCAACGGAGGGAAAAACTAATGCAAGCCGACCAGATTCTAAAACTCGTCCGCCTCACGGAAAAGTCCAACAAGCTTTCTTCCGTTCTCGGCCAATATACTTTTGAAGTTTTTGGTCATGCCAACAAGCATCAGATCGCTGAAGCCGTTGAGCAGACCTTCAAGGTGACGGTCCGTCGGGTGAATACCCAGACTTACCGCGGCAAGAACAAGAAGAGCCGCCAGGGTCGCCCGAGTGTTGGCTCTGACTACAAGAAGGCTATCGTCACGCTCAAGGCGGGCGATAAGATCGAGCTCGTCTAAGCGAGTTCGCGCAACCCGGAGATAATCCAAATGCCCATTCATTCATTTCGTCCGCTGACCGCTGCAGGCAGATTCACCTCGCTCAACAAGCAGAAGGACCTGTCGAAAAAGCGTCCCGAGCGCGCCCTCACCGAGCCCAAGCACAAGACCGGTGGTCGTAACGTCTACGGACGCATTACTTCCCGCCATCGTGGGGGTGGTCACAAGCAACTCTATCGCATCGTCGACTTCCGTCGCGACGTTCTCGATCTGCCGGCACGTGTGCAGGCCATTGAGTACGATCCGAACCGTTCCGCGAATCTCGCACTGATCGCGTATTCCAATGGAGAGAAGAGCTATATTCTCGCTCCCAAAGGTCTGACGGTTGGTAGCACGATCTTCGCGGCGGTAAAGGCAACGACCAACGACTTCAACGTCGGCAACCGTTTTCCGCTGTCGATCATCCCTCCGTCCACGCTCGTCCATTGCGTGGAGTTGGTGCCAGGCCGCGGCGGCAAGATCGCCCGCTCCGCCGGGACCAGTCTTGAGCTCGTCGCCGTCGAGAAGGATCGTGTCACCCTGAAGATGCCTTCAGGCGAGCTTCGGTTCCTGCATCCTGATTGTCGCGCCACGATTGGTGAGGTCGGCAATAGTGACCACAACCAGCAGTCGTTGGGCAAAGCCGGTCGCAGTCGCTGGCTCGGTATCCGGCCAACCGTCCGCGGTGTGGCGATGAACCCGGTCGATCATCCGAACGGTGGTGGACAAGGCAAATCCAAGGGCGGCGGCGGACGTCAGCATCTGGTGTCGCCGTGGGGTCAAGTGGCCAAGGGCCTCGTGACGCGTCGTCGGAGCAAGCTTTCGACCAGCATGATCATCGTTCACCATAACGGTCGCAAGCCGCGTGGTAAGAAGTAATCCCCAACCTTTCGCATCATGGCACGCTCCATCAAAAAAGGCTTCTTTGTCGACTATCACCTTCTCGAGAAAATTGAGAAGGCGGTGAAGACCGGCACCAAGAAACCCATCCAGACCTGGTCCCGTCGCTCGACGATTACGCCAGACTTCATCGGGCACACCTTCAGTGTGCACAATGGCAAAGCCTTTATCGCCGTCTACGTCACGGAGAATATGGTCGGCCATAAACTCGGTGAATTCTCGCCGACCCGTGTCTTTAAGGGCCACGGCGGTATGACCCGCAAGGAGATCTAAGGCTTTGCGTCTTCCGCCCATGGATCGTGGTATCTTTCATTTACTGGCGCTCACGCTGCTCGCCCCCGGATCCCTTGTGGTCCGGGCGGCAGCTGTGGAGCCAGTAATTGAGGTTACCGCGATTGAGCAGACGACAGTTGCTGATCTCGTAATATTAAGTCGCGGATATAATGCCGGACTGCGTCAAGGAATGGTTTGTCGCGTCACTCGTGGACAATCTGAAGTCGCTGAGGTCATCCTCGTCGATCTTCGCCCTGACTGCAGTGCTGCTCTTATATTGAGTATGGCCGCCAACCAGTCCATCCGCGCTCAGGACGTTGCAGCCATTAAAGTTTTTAAATCCTAAATTCAGAAAACCAAAAGGGTGGGGCGTCCTTTACGTTCGCCACTATCGCCTGCCAATTCGCAGGAATCCCTCTACTACCATGGAAGTTCAAGCCCTCACCCGGTACGCGCGGATGTCACCTAAGAAGGTACGCGAAGTTGCCCGGACCATTCAAGGCCGCAAAGCCTCCGAAGCCGTCGACTATTTGGAACTCGTTCCTCGCAAGTCTGCGCGCCTGATCGTGAAGACGCTGAAGAGCGCGATCGCGAATGCCGAGAACAACAATAATCTGTCAGCCGACACGCTTCGCGTCAAAAGCGCCATCATTGAGAACGGTCCTGTTCTCAAGCGATTCAAAGCGGGCGCGCGCGGCTCAGCCATGCCACGTCGGAAGAAGATGTCGCACATTCGCATCATTCTCTCAGACGGAAACACCAACTCGTAATTTACTTCCATGGGCCAAAAAACCAACCCTATCGGCTTCCGTCTCGCCGTACGCCGCAATTGGCAGTCTCGCTGGTACGCCAGCAAGAAAGATTTCGGCAAACTTCTGTACGAGGATCAAATCATCCGCTCCAAGCTGATGGAGAAACTCAAGCAGGCGTCTGTTCCCCGCATCTTTATTGAGCGGGCCTCCAATCGCGTTCGCGTTAAGATTTACACTGCCCGTCCCGGTATTGTTATCGGCCGTAAAGGCCAGGAGATCGAGAAGATCAAGGAGGAGCTTGCCAAGCTTACCGGCAAGGAAATCCTTCTTGATATTCAAGAGGTCAAGAAGCCTGAGATCGAAGCCGCCCTGGTGGCTGAAAATGTTGCATTGCAGCTGGAGCGTCGCATTGCATTTCGCCGGGCCATGAAGAAGGCGGTTGAAATGGCGATGGCGCTGGGCGCCGAGGGTATTCGTATTCAGTGCTCGGGCCGCCTTGGCGGAGCCGACATCGCTCGTCGGGAGTGGCAGCGCAAGGGTCGCGTACCGCTTCACACCCTTCGTGAAAATATCGATTACGGCTTCGCGGAAGCGATGACCGTTTACGGCAAGATCGGCGTGAAATGCTGGATCTGCAAAAAAGAAGCCGACAACAACTGATCCAGTTTCTGGATCCACCATCACTTTAGGAGATACCTCCCATGGCTCTCGCTCCCGCCCGCACTAAATACCGCAAGACAATGAAGGGTTCCCGTTCCGGGAACGCCAAGCGTGGCAACACGCTCGCCTTCGGCGAATTCGGCCTCCAGTCGCTCACCCGTGGCCCAATGACCGGTCAGCAGATCGAAGCTGCCCGCGTCACCATCTCGCGCCATCTCAAGCGTAAAGGTAAACTTTGGATTCGCGTGTTCCCGCATAAGCCGGTAACCAAGAAACCCGCTGAAGTCCGAATGGGCCAAGGTAAGGGTCCCGTCGAATTCTACGTCGCGGTCATCAAACCCGGCGCCGTTCTTTTCGAACTCGCGGGTGTCCCCATGACAATTGCCAGAGAGGCCTTCCGTCTCGCCGACGCCAAGCTTCCTTTCCACTGTCGTTTTATCCTTCGTGACGGCTCCGCGTCCTAAACCTCGATAACGATACCGTCATGACTTCTAAAGAAATCCGCGAACTGTCGCCTGCCGAAATCGCCACCAAGCTGCGCGAAATCCGCGAACAACTTCTCCAGCTTAAGCTGCGCAAGCAGACCGGCCAGGTCGAGAAGACCCATGAGCTGCGTACCTTACGTAAGGACATCGCTCGTTTAGAGACCATTCAAAATCAAAAGAAACAAGCAGCTCCGCAGAAGGCCGCCTGAGCGTCTGAGCCGAAAAGGAAATAAAGCCATGTCCACCGCCACCGAAGGTCAGCGCACCAAGCGCAAAACCCAAATCGGCTTCGTCACGAGTCGCTCCGGCGACAAGTCGATCAAAGTCACAATCGCCTACAAGACGCCGCACCCCCTTTACCATAAGGTGGTCAACCGCCAGACGGTGCTTCACGTCCATGACGAGAAGAATGAAACCAAGGTTGGCGATAAGGTTGAAGTGATGGAAACCCGTCCCATCAGCCGGATGAAGCGCTGGCGGGTCGTATCGATCGTCCACAAGGCCGTGACAGCCGAGGGTGCTGCAGTCAGCGAGTCTGATGTCGCAGCGACCGTTCCAACGAAGACCACGAAGGCGAATGAAGCCTCCGGCCAGTCTGATTCCGCATCGAAGGCCTGAGCCTTTAATATTAAAAACTGAGGCCCTGCCATGATCCAACTGCGCTCCATTCTAGACGTTGCCGATAACACCGGCGCGCGCAAAGCCGCTCTCATTCAACGCATGGGCCAGCGAACGCCCTATGCCCACATTGGCGATATCGTCACTGTGCACATCAAGGAGAGCACGACCGATGCTACCGTTAAAAAAGGCGAGGTCGCGAAAGCGGTTGTCGTTCGCACCAAAGCCGCGGTTCGCCGGGCTGACGGAAGCTATCTCCGGTTTGATTCCAACGCCATCGTCATCATCGACGCGGCCAACAACCCGCGCGGCACCCGTATCTTCGGGCCGGTTGCACGTGAGTTGCGCGCGAAGAACTTCATGAAGATCATCTCGCTTGCTCCGGAGGTACTCTAAAATGTCCCAGAAATTCCACGTCAAACGCGGCGACTCCGTCGTCGTCATCGCTGGCTCCCAAAAGGGCAAATCCGGCAAAGTGCTTGAAATCCTCGCTGCCAAGCAACGCGCACGCGTTGAAGGTGTGGCGATGATCAAGCGCCATCTCAAGAAGTCGCAAGAGCATCCTCAAGGCACAATCGCAGAGCGCGAAGGCTCGGTCGCGATCAGTAACCTGATGCTCCAGGCTAATTTTGACTCCAGTAAACGCAAAAAGGCTGCCTCCGCCGCTTAATTAAGCGAGAAAGCGCGCTTGCCTATTGGCCAGCGCGCCTGCGTTACTGAACCTTTTCAAGACAACCACCACTCTCAATCGCTTCGCGGTCGGTAATCGCGGGCATCGTTATATGAGCTACATTCCCACTTTAAAGAAACTCTACGTCGAGCAGGTCGCCCCTGAACTCGTCAAGACCCGCGGTTACAAGAACAAGCACCAAGTGCCCAAGATTGTTAAAATCAATCTGAACAGTGGGATTGATGCCGAAGCGGATAAGAATCAGATTGCTGACGTCGCTCGTGACCTGGCGACCATCGCTGGCCAGAAGCCCATTCTCAACCGCTCAAAGAAGGCCATCGCCAACTTCAAGCTGAAGCCGAATCAGATCACAGGGTGCAGTGTCACCCTCCGTGGCGCTTCGATGTGGGAATTCTTTTACCGGCTCCTCTCAGTCGCTCTCCCGACGATACGCGACTTCCGAGGCGTCCCGACCAAGCTCGACGGACAAGGAAACTACAGTCTCGGAATCAGCGATTTTACGATTTTTCCGGAGATCACCGTGGAAAATGTGAAGAAAACGATGGGTCTTGATATCACCATTGTTACGAGTGCTGGGAACGACGAGGAAGGTCGTGAACTCCTTCGCCTCCTCGGGATGCCGTTTCGTCGCACTGAGACAACCACCGCCCCGAAAGCGGCCTAAATCATGGTTCACTGCGGGTGTCGTTTCGGAAGAAAACCGACCGGCGACTCACTCAACCCTTCATTTGTTCTAACATTTTAAGTCATGCCGAAGACCTCCGCTATCGAGCGCAATAAAAAGCGCATCAAGCTTTCCGCCAAGTTCGCTGCCAAGCGGATTGAGTTGAAGGCCGCCCTCGTGAATCCTACTGCAACCGACGAGGAATTTTTCTCCGCTCAAAAGCAGTTGCAAAAGCTGCCGCGTAATTCCTCACCCACGCGCATTCGGAATCGTTGTTCCCTCAGCGGACGCCCGCGCGCTTATATCCGCAAATTTGGAGTATCCCGTATCACGTTTCGTGAACTTGCCCTGAACGGCAAAATCCCGGGCGTTATCAAGTCCTCCTGGTAAACTTTCTTGGTTCGCGGGGGTATGCGTCTTTGGCGCATCGGATATGACCCGCGCGCCGTAACTCAGAACATCCATCATGACCGACCCGATTAGTGATTTCCTCACGCGTTTGCGCAACGCCTCCAAGGCGAAGCTCGACGAATGCGTGATTCCGCATTCGAACCTCAAGGAAAGCGTCGCCGCGATCCTCAAAACTGAAGGTTACGTTTCCGACCACACCAACGGAACCAGTGCTCTCGGGCACAAGACATTGGTCGTGAAAATGAAGTACGTGGATGGCGCTCCCGCCATCACCGGCTTGACCCGCGTATCTTCGCCGGGTCGCCGGCTGTATTTCAGCTATACTGACATTCCTCGCGTGTTAAACGGTCTTGGAATTGGTATCATCTCGACCTCGCGGGGTTTGATGAAGGACGCCGATTGCCGTCGAAACAAAGCCGGTGGAGAACTGCTCTGCAACGTTTGGTAAGTGGCATCCTGCCGCTTCCAATAGCACTTTTAAAACATGAGCCGCATCGGCAAACAACCCGTTTCAATCCCGGACAAAGTGTCGGTCTCCATCAAAGGTGAGACGATTCTGGTCGAGGGTCCCAAAGGCAAAGTTCAAAAGACTTTCGCTCCGGTGGTCAAAGTGACCATCGCTAACAAGGAAATCACGTTCGCACCGACGGAAGACAGTCGTTTCGCCAAGGCGATGTACGGAACCGTCCGTTCGATTGTCGCCGGAATGGTCAAGGGCGTCACCGAAGGTTACACCAAGGAACTTGAGATCCAAGGCGTCGGTTTCAAAGCCAATCTCAAGGGCAAACAGTTGGACCTTGCATTGGGTTACTCCCATCCCATCGCGATGGAAATTCCTGACGGTATCAAGGTCACCGTTACAGATCAGACCAAGGTCAAAGTTGAGGGTGTGGACAAACAATTGGTCGGCGCTGTCACGGCCGAAATCCGCAGCTACTATCCGCCGGAGCCCTACAAGGGCAAAGGCGTGCGAATCGTTGGCGAACGCGTTCGCCGCAAGGAAGGCAAGACCGTCGCCTAAGGACACCACCCATGAATTCCATTACGAAAGCCCGCCTCCTCCAAAGCCGTCGGTGGCGCATCCGCAAAAAGGTCAACGGGACAGCCGAGCGCCCACGCTTGGCTGTACGCTTCACGACCAAGCACGTCTACGCCCAGGCGATCAACGACGACACCGGAACGACGCTGGTGTTTCTCTCGAGCTTGGATCCCGAGCTGAGGAAACAGAAGCTCAAGGCGAACGTCGCGAGCGCCAAAACCCTTGGCGAGGCCTTCGCCGCCAAGGCGAAGGCTGCGGGAATCGCTTCGGTCGTTTTCGACCGTTCAGGCGCGCCTTATCATGGCAAAGTCAAACAATTCGCCGACGCCGCGCGCGAAGGTGGCCTTCAATTCTAAGTAAGTATGAGCACCGAAAATTCAGCGCCTGAAGCCGTCACCCCGGCGACGGCTTCCGCAGCCCCCGCCGCAGCCCCCGCCGCAGC
>Ga0163144_10002332_pt1 | contig 43969 bp, 37 predicted proteins | sample OliLak19BULKMAT1_FD_123175 | JGI IMG/M metagenome (GOLD analysis project Ga0163144, IMG submission 123175) | Freshwater microbial mat bacterial communities from Lake Vanda, McMurdo Dry Valleys, Antarctica - Oligotrophic Lake LV.19.BULKMAT1 | ecosystem: Environmental > Aquatic > Freshwater >...
CTCAATGCCTACCTCCGCGCGTGGAACAAGTCTCCGACGCCCTTTGCGTGGACCAAACCCGCGGCCGCCATCCTTCGCAGCCACCGCCGAATGCTTGATCGCATCTCAACGGCGGTGCACTAGAACGCCCAGTACCAGCCGTAGCGGCGCTGCGTCCACGCGCCCTTGGTCAAGAACATGTCGTCACCGATGCCGATCTGGATGGTCATCGCGGGCAGCGTCGCGGCGCTGAAGTCGCCATAGGCCTCGACCGTCACGATGATGGCGCCTTTGGTGCTGCGGGTCATCTTCACCCGAGACAGACCGTCGCGCGTGCCGTTCCCGTGCCGCGCGGCCTTGTCGGTGAAGCGGACAGCCGACCAGCGACGCTCCATGTCACCAGGGAAGAGGCGCGCCTTGTAGATGATGCCGTTCGGATTCGTGACCACCACCGTGAAGCCCTCGGCGACGGCATCGTGCGCCGTCGTCGGCTCGAGGCGGCCGTGGACCCGGAAGAAGTCGGGGTGCTGGCGGGCCTTGGAAGACTTCGGACGCTTGGCAGCGAACCGGATCACCGCCGGATCGCGAAGGATCGGGAGACAGCCACAGGTCGTGTCGTCGCAATCCACGGCGCCGTCGCCGTCGTCGTCGATCGTGTTGGTGCAGATTTCCTGCAGGTTGCAGGTCCCGTCGCAGCCGTCGCCACCCTGCACGTTGCCGTCGTCGCACTGCTCGCCCTGATCGACGATGCCGTTCGCACACCGCGCGGTGGTGCAGTCGGATTCGCAGAGATCGCCATCGACCTGATTGCCGTCGTCGCATTGTTCGTTCCCGATGACGACGCCGTTGCCACACGCCGTCGTCGTGCACCCGGTGTCGCAGCCGTCCCCGTCGACCTGGTTGCCGTCGTCGCACTGCTCGCCGGCCCTCACGATGCCGTTGCCGCACGCGGGAAGCGTGCAGTTGGCATCACACGCGTCGCCGTTCACGAGGTTCCCGTCGTCGCACTGCTCGTCCCCGGCGACGACGCCATTGCCGCACGCCGTGGTCGAGCAGTCGTGGTCGCAGCCGTCGCCATCGGCCGTGTTGCCGTCGTCGCACTGCTCGCCGACGTTCGGGACGCCGTTGCCGCACTGCGGAGCGGTGCAATCATTGTGGCAGGCATCGCCGTCGACCTGGTTGCCGTCGTCACACTGCTCGTTGCCGGCGACGATGCCGTTGCCGCAGTCGGTGACGGTGCAGTTCGCGTCACAGCCGTCGCCGTTGGTGGCGTTGCCGTCGTCGCACTGCTCACCGGCGTTGACGATCCCGTTGCCGCAGGCGGGCACGGTGCAGTTCGTGTCGCAGCCGTCGTCGTTCACGGCGTTGCCGTCGTCACACTGCTCGCCGGCCGTGGTGATGCCGTTGCCGCACTCGGTGACCGAGCAGTCGTTGTCGCAGCCGTCGCCGTTGGTCGCGTTGCCGTCGTCGCACGGCTCCCCAGGCCCAGCGAGACCGTTGCCACAGCGCGGGGTCGTGCAGTTGTCGTCGCACCCGTCGCCGTTGGTCCGATTGCCGTCGTCACACTCCTCGCCGGTCGTGACGACGCCGTTGCCGCACTCCGTGATCGTGCAGCTGAAGTCGCAGCCGTCGCCGTCGAGCAGGTTGCCGTCGTCGCAGACCTCGCCCTCGGTGATCACGCCGTTGCCGCACGAGGTCGGCGTGCAGTTGTTGTCGCACCCGTCGCCGTCGACGTCGTTGCCGTCGTCGCACTCTTCGCCCGCCTGATTGACGACACGGTCACCGCAATCGGCCGGCACCCAGTGTTTGGCGGCGGTTCCGGTGACGGTGCCGGGCTGAGGCGCGCCGGCCAGCACGATGCCCTGAATGCCTTCGGCCTTGAACTTCAGGCCGACCGGCACGGTGAAGCTGGCCGTCGCGGTGATCGTATCGGTGCCCGGCACCTCGAGCGTGTTGTCGTAGGTGACGACGAAGTCGCCGTTGGCGTCGGTCGAGCCCGAGAACGTCTGCGGGCCGGCGGCGCCGGAGATCGTGACGCTGACAGGGTAGCTCGGCATCGGCAGGCCATGGGTGTCGTGCAAGGTCGCCGTGACCGTGTGCGTCTTCTCGCCGGGGAGATAGTTGGTGGCGTCCGCGGGCGAGAGCGTCAGCTCCTGCGGAACCGGCGGCACCAGGCCGCACTGGTTCGTCGCAAGGCCGATGATCTCGGACGCGCGGGCCTGGACATCCGACGGAGCCGTGATGACGAAGGCGTCGGTGAAGTGCCAGATGGCCGACTGCACTGCGGCCGCCTCGCGCGTCACGTCGGCGAGCGGCGTGCCGATCGTGCCCGGGTTCGGGTACGCGTTGCCGAGGATGTAGACGACCTCGCACGGATAGTCGGGCGGCGTCTGCGGCTCGGTGTCGCCGAAGCTCAGCGGATTGTGGATGTCGATGCAGTACGCCTCGGTCGGCGGGCCGCCATCGATGGAGATGTGGAACGAGCCCGCGAATTCCGCCCTCTCGACCGGACCGCCGGTCGTACCCGCGACGGTGTCGTAGAGGCCAACGCCGAGACTCGTGAGAGTCGCGTCAGCAGCCGACGCGGGGGTTGCGCGGAAGGCCGCCAATACCAGCGCGACGGCGAACAGCACGTGCGTCGCGACTCGACGACATATCGTACGACATACGAAATGACTGTCATTATCGGATACGAACGTTTGCATGGAATCTCTCCTCACGAGTTGCGTCAGATGCGAACTCGAAAGAGCTAGATCCGTGCCGAGAAAGCCCTCGCAGATTCACAGGCTTGCAGACAGCCATTCATGCGGGTTTGCGCGACGTCATCCGCGTCTCGCATTTCGGTCGGAGTGTCGTCGCGCACGCACGATAAGTGGCATGCGAGGTGCCGGCGAGGTCGCGCGGCTACGGCAGCTGAACTCGACGGCGCCGCATGCGCGATCCTCCCTCGGGATCCTGACCGCGCACAGCACCGATCGCCTGCTCGACCTTCCGTCCCGGGTGCCCTCGTCCCGAGCAGCCCCGCCATCATCGCTCCGTACGATGGATCCGTATCATTAGAAGACTCTTGCGGATGGCTGGACCGACGGCGCAGAGCACGCCGCCCCCTGATGATCCAGCAAGGTCGAAGCGCTGGAATTACGGCGACATCGACGGCGACGACGTGTGGGGTCCGGGATACGCGAGCGCTCCTGGGTCGCGGCAGGCTGATGGCCTAAACCGACCGGTCAGCCGGGGGTGACGATTTCGAGGTGCGCGACCGTTTCCCTTTTCGAAAATTCCGGCTACGGTGCGAATCCTGATTGCGCCCGCCGTCTTGTCACACCAGAGCACCTCTTTTTCAAGACGAGTTCTGAGGAAAGGAGGAAAAGCTCATGCCAAGTGGCACCGTAAAATGGTTCAACGCTGAGAAGGGTTTCGGTTTCATCACCCAACCCGGCGGCGAAGACGTCTTCGTGCACTTCAAGGCCATCAGTGGCGACGGTTTCAAGTCGCTCGACGAGGGTCAGAAGGTCGAATTCGACATCGTCAAAGGTCCGAAGGGCCTGCAGGCCGCCAACGTCGTCAAGGCGTAAGGCCTCCTTCTTACGGCGGCAGTTGACCGCATTCGAAACGGCCTTCCACGATCGATCCACGGGCAAGGATCGATCGTGGAACGGCCCGCTCGGAAGCGAACCCGGGGCACGCCCCCGCGATTCACCGGCACCCGCTAGGCGTAGCGCCGTCCGTCGCTAGGCGACGACCCCGCGGATGAACGCCGCGTTCGCGACCTGCATCGCCGTCCACGTCGCGCGCCACTCCGCCTCTGTCAGCCCCACGGGTGTGCAGACGCAGGAGAACTTCACGAAGCAGACACCGGCGCCGGAGGCCGACACGACGACCTCACCGCGATAGTCGGCGATCGGCACCCCGCCCGTATCGAGCATCGCGTACGCGAGGCGGCGGCCGACGGAGTCTTGCGAGCCCAGGCGCTCGACGAGCCGCGCACCGTTCGCCAGCGTCACCGTACGGGTGGCGCCCGGTATGGGCCGCTGCTCCTCGTAGTCCACCCCGACGAAGAAGCCGCCGGGCCGCATCGCTTCCAGATTGTCCCAGCGAAAGAACGGCCACACCGTGTCCGCGTCGGCGTCGATCCGCTCGACGTGCTCCAATGCCACGCTCATCGGTCGCGCTTTCTTCGGTTCGTTTGACGCGCAGGGGCGCGCCGGGATTCATACAGCCCAGCTCGCCTCGCGAGCCACCGCCCATGCCCAAAATCGTCCATCGCGAAACACGGCGCTCCGAGATCGTCGATGCGGCGACGCGGGTGTTCGCCGCGCGGGGCTACCACGCTGCGCGCATGGAGGACGTGTCGGCCGCGCTCGGCATCTCGAAGGGCCTGCTCTACCAATCCTTCGCGACCAAAGAGGACCTGTTCATGCAGGTCTGTCTGACGCTCGTGCCGTGGAAGGATTTGAGCGCCGCCGACGCCGGCCCCGAGCAGCGCGTCCGCGACCTCATTGCGGCGATCGTCACGCGCTACGAGGAGTCGCAGAATTTCTTCCTGATCCTCTCCGACTTCTGGACGGCGGCGATGCGCGGGCCGAACGCGAAGCGCGCGGCGCTGCTCGCGACGGGCGCGCAGTTCTACGTGCCGGTGCGCGCGGCGCTGCTCGCGGCGATCCGCGATGGGCAACGCACGGGCGTCTTCGCCGCCGACGCGGACGCGGCGACGCTCGCCAACCTCGCGATCGCGGCGATCGAGGGCGTCCGTTTGCAACACCAGCTGGATCCCCGCGCGGCGCGGAAGAAGCAGGTCGTCGCGGCGGTGGCGGATCTGCTGCTGCACGGGCTGACGCACCATCAGCGCACCTCACGTGATGAACGGCCGCGACGGGTGCGCGCGCGGATAGGCGCGTAGAAACTGGAAATAGCGCGCCAGGGTGCGGTCGGACTTGGTCAGCGTGCCGGGCCGGAAGCGCATCGTCGACATGATGTGCGTGTCCTCGCCGACGATCGCCATCTCGAGCAGCAGGCACGATTCGAGGAACTCACGGTCGCCCGCGGCGTCGGTAGTCTTCTGGACGGCGACGGTCATGAAGTTCTTGGCGAAGCCGGGTCGGGGAAGTCCCATCGGCACCAGGAACCCGAACCAGCGGCCAGCGATCTCAGCGCTCTGATAGTAGAGCGACGTCCCGAACACCCCGATCCGCCACTCGGCCTGTACGCCGGTGTCGTAGCGCCCCTTGAAGTCGTACTGCATGTCGTAGGGGTTCCACTCGATGATGTCGTCGGGATCGCCCTGCTCGAAGGTGACCCGGTGCAGCGTCTTGATGTGCTGCATGTCGGGCGTGTTGGCGCACTGCACCCACGGATCGACCGGCATCAGCTGCGGCAGCTCGATCGTCTTGATGAGCAAAGCCTCGGCGGGATGCGGAAAGTCGGGGAGCGCGTAGAGCGGCGTCTCGCCGTTGAACGCCCAGATGAGCCCGAACTTCTCGACGGACGGGAAGACGAAGAGCGCGGCGTTCCGCGGCGGCGCATCGCCGATGGCGGTCACGACGCAGCGGCCATCGGGGCCGTAGCGCCAATGGTGGAAGGCGCAGCGCAGCGTGCCGTCGACGACCTCGCCGGCTTCGAGGCTCGCGCCCATGTGCGGACAGAAGGCGCTCGTGACGTGCGCGATGCCGTCAGCGTCCCGCCACACGACGACGCGCCCGTCGAGGAAGTCGAATCCTTGCAGCGTTCCGGGCGCAACGTCGCGCGCGAGGCAGATCGGAAACCACGATTGCGTGAAGAGCCCGTCGTGGCCTTCGGGCGGTACCTCGTTCCAGCGCCGGGCCGGCGGGACGATCGCGGCCGCGTCGTTGACGCGCGAGATCGGCTCGTCGAGCACCGGCATCGCGCGTACCAGCGCGACGATCTCGGGCGGAAGCGCCGTGATCGCGGAGTTGACGACGGGTGCGCCGCCTGCGGTCTCGTTGTCCGACATGGGCGATCCTCCTGGAGCTCCAGCCGTAGCTTTTATTGACCCACGGGTCAAAAATAGGCGATGGTCGCCCCATGACCGACGACGAACGGGCGCTGCGCGCGCTGGCAACGGGTGGTGTGGAGGCGATCTCATGGGCCGAAGGATCCGAGCCCAATTGGCGGGCGTTCTTCGGCCCGTACCTGGACGGGGCCGTCCTCTGCCCGTCCGCGCGCCCCGCGACGACGGTGACGCCGGACGCCTTCCAGGCCCGCCTGGACGCTCAGCGCGGCTCGAATGCCCTGCGCTCGCTCGACGAGAAACCCCTTGGCACGACGGTGCAGGTCTTCGGCAACGTCGCCGTCGTGATGAGCGCGTTCGAAGCCCGCGCCAACGGCGGCGAGCCTGGCCGCGGCGTGAACGCGTATCTCTGCGTCAAGGACGGCGCGGAGTGGAAGGTGGTCGCGGTCGCATGGGACAACGAGAGCGCGACGGTGAAATTGCCGCCTGCGCTCGCGAGCGACGCGGCGGTCTGATGCGCTGAGCCCGTCGCACCCCTCGCCCACAGCCGGAGCCCTACGCTACAGTCGCCCGATGCGAGCCCGCGTCCAGTACGCCACGACGGCCGACGACGTCCGGATCGCCTTCGCGACCGACGGCACCGGCACGCCGCTCGTCTACATGCCGCCGATCCCGCTCCGGCACGTCGAGCTCGAGTGGCATCTCCCGGAGGATCGGCGGTGGCTCGAGCGGATCGGCCGCGGGCGCCGGCTCATCCGCTACGATCCGCGCGGCCTCGGCCTCTCCGAGCGCCACGCCGCCGACTGGAGCCTCGACGCGCTCGTCCGCGACCTCGCGGCGGTCATCGACGCGGGTACCGCGGCGGTCGCCGGCGCGACCGACACCGTCCGCGTCGCGCTCTTCGCCTGCGTCAACACTGCCCCGATCGCGATCGCCTATGCCGTCCGTCATCCCGAGCGCGTCTCGCACCTGCTGCTCTGGTGCGCCGTGGCCCGGATGGCCGACGCGCTGTCGCCGCAGATGCTCACGCTCTTCGATCTCGCTCCAAAAGATTGGCAGCTCTTCACCGAGGCGATGGCCAACCAGATGGTCGGCTGGTCGGCGGGCGAGCCGGCCCACCGCTACGCGGAGTTCCTGCGCGCCTGCGTCACGCCCGAGAGTGGACGCGCGCTCGTCGCGGGCCTCCGCGCGGCGGACGTGACCGACCTCTTGCCGCACGTCGGCGTCCCGACGCTCGTGCTGCACCGCCGCGCCGTGAGTTCGGTGCCGGTCGCACGCGCAACGGAGCTTGCGGCCCGCATTCCGGGTGCGCGGCTCGCGATCCTCGACGGCGACGTGATGCGACCCGGCGCCGGCGACGTGGAGGCCGCGGCGCATGCGGTCGATCAGTTTCTCGGCGCCGTGAGCGCTGACGTCGTCGCCGCGACCGACGCGGCGACGAGCACGGCGGACAACGTGTTCCGGCGCGAGGGCGAGTACTGGACCCTGGTCTTCGACGGCGCGGTCTGCCGCGTTCGCGACGCCAAGGGCCTGCATCACATCCTGCGGCTCTTGCGCGACCCCGGTCTGCAGTTCGCGCCGGCCGAGCTGCTGGCCGAGCTCGAGCCGCCGCCGCCACCCAGCGCCGAGCATGCGCGCGGCGCCGACCTTCGCACGGCGACGCTCGGTGACGCCGGACCGGTGCTCGACGCCAAGGCCAAGCTCGTCTACCGGGGCCGTCTGACCGAGCTGCGCGAGGAGCTCGGCGACGCCGAGCGCGGCCACGATCCCGCGCGTGTAGCCGCCGCGCGCACCGAGATCGATTTCCTGGCGCGCGAGCTCAGCGCCGCCGTCGGCCTCGGCGGACGCGATCGCAAGTCGTCATCGGCCGCGGAGCGGGCGCGACTCACCGTCACCAAGCGCATCAAGGACGCGCTCGGCCGCATTCGCGCCGGCCATCCGGCCCTGGCCCGCCACCTCGACGCGACGATCAAAACCGGCAGCCTCTGCGCCTACGGCCTCGACCCCGCCGACCGCGCCGCCTGGTCGCTGTAGCCGTACGCCCCAAACGCACATCGTCCGGCCGGTCCTCACGCCTTCTCGGGTGGAGGGACTGATCATGACCCATCGGCACTCGAACGGGACGGCAACGGCCGCCCCGCAGCTGCGCCCCGCCGGCCAGGAAGACTCGGCCGTCCTCGCCGCCGCCCGGCGCGCCCTCGCGCGCCAGTCGTTCTGCACGCTCGCCACGGCCTCGCAGCGGAACCGTCCGCATGTCGTCGGCGTGGTCTACGTCGCCGTCGACGGCGATCTCTACATCCACACCCTGGACGGCAGCCGGAAGGTACGGAACATCCGCGACAATCCCCACGTCGGCATCTGCGTTCCGGTCCGGACGTTCCCGTTCGCCCCGCCCTTCTGCGTGCAATTCCAGGGCACGGCGGTGGTGCTGCCGCCGGACGAGCCCACGATCGCGGCGCTGCTCACAACGAAGCGCCTGAAAAAGATCACCGCGCACGGGGCGCTCGACGTTCCCGGCGTCTGCTTCATTCGCGTGACGCCGGGCCGCACGCTGTCGACCTACGGCGTCGGGGTGCCGTTCCTCACGCTGCTGCGCGATCCGTTCCACGCCAATCGCAGCGTGGCGCTCCGGTAGGGCGACCCGCCATGACCTACGACGTCGTGATCGTCGGGGCGCGCTGCGCCGGTGCGGCGCTCGCCGTGCACCTCGCCCGCACCGGACTCACCGTGGTCGCGCTCGAGGCCGCCAAGCTGCCGAGCGACCAACCGATGTCGACGCACTTGATCCAGCCGCCGGGCATGGACGAGCTCGACGACCTCGGGATCGGCGCGCGCGTCCGGGCGCGGACGCCGGCCATCCATGCTGGCCGTTTCGACTTCGACGACCGGACGATGACCCTGCGCTACGGTGCCGGCCGCGCCGCCCACTGCCTCCGCCGCGGCGAGCTCGACGCCCTGCTGCAGAACGCGGCCGTCGCAGCCGGGGCCGCGCTGCAGCCCGAGTCACGCGTCGTCGCCCTCGCGCACGCGCGCGACGGCCGCGTCACCGGTGTCGACGTGCAACGCGCTTCGGGCCGGACCGAGCGCCTGCACGCCCGTCTGGTCGTCGGAGCCGACGGCCGCAACTCCACCGTCGCGCGCCTGGTCGCCGCGGAGGAGTACCTCGGCTACGACGCGCCCCGCGCCTGCTACTGGGCCTACTGGCAGCGTCCGGCCGACTGGGATGCCGGCCTGCTCTACAACGGGTCGCAGCACGACCACAGCCGCGTCCTCTTTCCGACCGACGACGACCTGGTGCTGATCGCGAGCTCGCCGCCGGTCGGGCGGGCGCTCGGGTGGCGCGCCGATCACCGCGCCGCGTACCGCGCCGACGTCCGAGCGTGCACCCCGTTGGCCGCGCTGCTCGGCGACGCCGAGCCGGTCGGGCGCGTGCTCGGCATGGTGAAGGCGCGCTATTTCTTTCGCGCCGCGACGGGCCCGGGCTGGGCACTCGTCGGCGACGCCGGCCATCACAAGGAGTTCGTGACGGGGCTCGGCATCACCGACGCGCTCCGCGACGCCCGCAGCCTGGCGAGCGCCATCGTGGCGGACGACGCGACGGCCCTCGAACGGCACTGGCGGCGACGGGACGTCGAGCGGATCGAGACGTTTCTCTGGGGCCGCCAGCTCGGCCGAGCCGACGCCGTGACCGCGCTCGAGCGGTTGGTGGCCGCCCACGTCGCAGACACGCCCGCGGTCGCCGATCGGCTCGGCCATGTCGTCGACGGGCGCGTGTCGCCGTTCGCGCTGTTTCCGCCGGCGCGTGTCCTGCCATGGGTCGGCGCGGCCGCACTCCGCGGCAACGCCGCCCCGCTCGCGGACCTCGGCGTCGTCCTCGCCGACGCCGTCCGGGCGCGGCGCGAGCTCGGACGGCGAAAGCGCCTGTTGGCAGCGGTGGAGCGCCCGCGCACCCGCCCGCGCCGCGTCGACGGAACCGACGCCGCGCAGGTGGACCGGCGTCCCGCCCTCGCCGAGTCCGCACATTTCGGCTGATCACGGGGGCCGACGTGACGATCTCCGTTGACTCCCTGCAGCCTACCGGGGCTAGAATGCGCCGCCCTCGGGCCCCCTAACCGACGTGCGTACCGTCCCCAGCACCAGGAGCGCCGAAGCCGAGCTCCTCGCCGAACGCGTGCCGCGCTTTGCCGGCGCGTGGCTGGCGTTCGTCACGCTGATCACGGTGATCGAGACGTTCCACGGCCGTCTCCATCCCGGCCTCGCCGCCGGCCTCATCGTCGTACAGGCGGCCATCGTCGGGGGCGCCGTGCTCTGGCGCGCGGCGCACAACGCCCAGGCGATCGTCATCGCGCTTGCCGGCGGGCTCGCGGTCGCGACGGCCGCGACGTTCGCCTCGTTCGACGGATCGGCGGAGATCCTCGGCGTCCTGCTCTTCGCGCTCACCGCGAGCGCCGCCGCCTTCTTCGTGTGGGGCTGGCGCGCGCAGCTCGTGCTGAACGCGACGACGGGTCTGGTGTGGCTCCTCGCCTTGCCCCGTCTCGGCGTGTCGTCATCGGCCCCCGAGCTGGTCGGCGTGTCCGCCATCGGGTGGGTGCTGACGCTCGGGCTCGCGGAGAGCATGGCCCGCACCTTTCGCTTGGGCATCGACCTTCGCGATCGCGAGCGGGCCGGCGCCGAAGCCCTGCAGGCGTCCTACGACGCCTACCGCGACCTCGCCGAGAACGCGCGCGATTTCCTCTGGACGGCCGACCTCGAAGGGCGGCTCACCTACGTGAACGCGTCGACCGCGCGTCTGCTCGGCGGCACGCCCGCCGCGCTCGTCGGCCGCTCCACCTTCGATTTCGCGACCGACCACCCCGACAACCTCGACATCCTGGCGACGCTCGCGAAAGTCGCGGCGGGCGAGACGATGCCGCCGTCGCCGATCCAGTGCATGACGACCATCGGCGCCCGCTGGTTCGAGATCGCCGGCTCCGGCATTCGCGACACGCAGGGGCACGTCGTCGGCATTCGCGCGATCGGCCGCGACATCACCGAGCGGCGCGCGGCCGAGGACGAGCGACGCCGCGCCGAGGCGGCCCTGCACGAGAGCGAAGCGCGCTACCGCGGCCTCGTCGAGTCGACCCAATCGGTGTTCAGCCGGTCGGACCGCGAGGGCCGCCTGCTCTTCGTCAACGACGCGATCTGCCGCCTGATCGGCATCCCCATGGAGGCGATGCTCGGACAGAGCCTCCTCCAGTGGGTGCATCCCGACGACCAGGCCACAGTCATCGCCGCCATCGCCGCCGCGCAGCAGCCGCCCCATCGCGTCTTGGTAGAGAACCGCGTACCGAGCGTGCGCGGCTGGCGCTGGTTCGAGTGGGAAACCTCCGCGATCCTCGACGCCGACGGCGCGATCCTCGAGTTCCAGACGATCGGCCTCGACGTGACCGAACGCAAGGAAGCCGAGCGCGCGCTCCGGACGAGCGAGGCGCGCTACCGGAGCCTCGTCGAGTCGGGTCTCGAGCTGATCGCCCGCGCCGATCCGAGCGGTCGCTTGCTGTTCGCGAACGACGCGTATCTGAACGCGTTCGGCTACCGCCGCGAGGACGTCGAGGCGGGTCGCGTGAACATCCTCCCGCACATCCACGAGGATGATCGCGCGGGCGTGCTCGAGAGCTTTCAGCGCGTGCAGCAGCCGCCCTACCGCAACCTGATCCAGAACCGCATCCGCATCGGCGACGGCTGGCGCTGGTTCGAGTGGGAGCAAGGTGTGGTGCACGACGAGCACGGCGTCGTGACGGAGATCCAGGGGGCGGGCCGCGACGTCACCGAGCGGCATGTCGCCGAGGAGGCGCTCCGCCGCTCGCTCGAGGATCTGCGCCGCAGCGAGGAAACCTTGCGGCGCCTCACGCGCCGGCAGGCCGAGATCCGCGAGGAGGAGCGCCGTCGGCTCGGGCTCGATCTGCACGACAACGTCTGCCAGGAGCTGGCCGCGGTCGGCGTGCTGTTGGAAGCGTCGCGCGTCCGCAAGAGCGAGGACTTGGAGCTCGGACGCGCCACGCAACATCTGACGGAAGTGATCGAGCATCTGCGCCTCGTCGGCCGCGATCTCCGTCCGATGATGCTGTCGGACCTCGGGCTCACCGAAAGCCTCCGCGCGTTCACCACGAAGGTGTCGTCGCTCCAGCGCCGGGTCGGCGCGCGCTTCCCGACGCCGATCCCGCGCCTCGACGACGAAACCGAGATCGCCGTCTACCGCGTCGCGCAGGAAGCGCTCGGCAACGCGCTCCGCCACGCGGATGCGCGCAACATCGACCTACTGCTGCGGTGCGAGCACGGTCGGCTCGTGCTCCAGGTCCGCGACGACGGCCGCGGCTTCGACCGCACCGCACCCCGCACCGACTCGCTCGGTCTCGCCAGCATGGAAGAGCGCGCGCTCGCCCTCGGCGGTCGCCTCGAGATCGTCTCGCACCCCGGGGGAGGCACGTCCGTGCAGCTCGAGTGTCCGCTCAAGATCCGGAATCCCGCCAGCGCGGCGTGACTTTTGTGTTGGCGGTGTCGCCGGTGGTGGGTCAGGGTGGCTCCGGGGAGCGCCAGCTCGCGTGTGCGCAGGACAGAGAGGCAGCGGCAGGCCGTATGCGCTGGGTGGCAGCGACCGCGCGACCGTAGGAGCCAGCCCCGACCCGCGCGCCGGCTGCCACCAATCGGACGGTTGGACGCGCCCCGTGCTACCTGCGAGGCTCGAGCTCATGAACAAAAAGCAAGCCGCCGAGATCGATGCACTGCTGGAGCAGCACGACACCCGTACCGGAAAGCGCGGCGATGACGCGCGGGACGAAGAGAATTTTGCCGTCGAGTTCGGCCGGCTCCGCGACGAAGTGATCAAACCCGCCATGGAAGAGGTCGTGGTCAAGCTGAAGGTCAGCGGCCACGACGCCACCATCCGGGAAACGAAGCTCACCGAGGCGAAGACCGACAAGGATCAACCCGGTGCGATCCGTCTGGAGATTCTGCCGGCCGGCGCCAAACGCGCCCGCTACAAGAAGGACGACGTGCCCGGTGTGACCTTCGCCGCCGAGCCGGGCATGCGCGTCGGCGTGCACAGCCGATCCGGGCAACCGGACGAGACCTCGAGCTCGGGTCCAATGCGCCGCTTTCGTCTGAGCGAGGTGACGTCGGAGATGGTCATCGCGGAGATCCTCGAGGTGCTCCGCAAGACGCTCTGACGCGGTCCGGCTATTCGATGGCGCCCATGGACGGCGTGACCCGGATGGCGCGCAGCACCCCCTCCTCGTCGAACTCCCAGACGAGTGAGCCGACCAGGTACAGGATGACGGCGGCCGCGACGCAGGCGATGGCTCTCATGAGCCCGCTACTCTCGGCGCTGTACCGACGCCGGGTCGGATAGAAGGCGGGAACAGGGGTGAATCTCGGTCCGCTCGGCAGCATCGTGATCCCTTCTCGCGACGATCTCTGTTGACGATCCGTCGTCGCGAGCCAGCACCACCCATGTTGCAACGGGGATGCCGCATTGCGGCGCACGCCCGCCCGGCGATGAAACCCATCCCGAGCGCGCCATGCTGCATGGTCGGCGTGCAGCGCTGCCTGCCGAGTCGGCACGGCATCGCGCGATCACGGCCTGCGATGGCGGGCATCGCAGGTCGCGATGGCGGCGTGCCACGCCATGGGGTCCGTCAACCGGGTCAGAGCGTCGCGACCGATTCGGCGTCGCCGCTGAGCGGCAGCGCGAACGAGAAGGTCGCGCCGTGACCGACGGTCCCCTCCGCCCACGCGCGGCCGCCGTGTCGTTGCACGATGCGCTGCACGATGGCGAGGCCGACGCCGGTGCCTTCGAACTCGTCGGGACGATGGAGCCGCTGGAAAACGCCGAACAGCTTGTCGGCGTACGCCATCTCGAAGCCGGCCCCGTTGTCGGTGACGAAGTAGATCGTCTCGGTCGCGCCGTGCCGGCAGCCGATGGTGATCGTGGGCGTGGGGCGGTCGCGCGTGAACTTCCACGCGTTGCCGATGAGGTTCGCCAGCACCTGACGGATCATGTTGGCGTCCGCCCGCGCCGGTAGCAGCGCGTCCACGGCGACGGTGACGGGGCGCGTCGGCTCCATCCGCCGCAGGTTTTCGACGACGGCATGCACGAGCGCGGTCATGTCGACGGCGGACGTCGCGAGCTCGCTCCGTCCGAGACGCGAGAACGTGAGCAGATCGTCGATCAGCCGTCCCATCTGGCGCGCGTTGTCGCAGATGACGCCGAGCACGCGCCGCGCGTCACCGTCGAGGCGGGCGGCGTGATCCTCGACGAGGATGTTCGCGTAGCCGTCGATCGCGCGGAGCGGCGCCCGCAGATCGTGCGACACGGTATACGTGAAGGAGCCGAGTGCCTCGTTGGCCGCTTCGAGTTGCAGCGTCCGCTGGTGCAGCAACGCCTCGTCCCGCTTTCGCTCGGTCACGTCCGCGATCGATCCCATCATGCGGATCGCCTCGCCCCGTTCGTTGCGGAACGCGCGGCCCTCCGCCGAGATCCAGCGGATCGACCGATCGCCGTGCCGGACGATCCGGCACTCCACGCGGAACAGGCCGGTGGCGCCGGCCTCCGCGAAACGGCCGACGACCATCTCGCGATCCTCGGGAACGACATGAGCGAGAAACGTTGCGCGGCCCCACGCGGGGAGCAGCGTGGCATACCCGAAGATCTTGTCGTGCGTGACGGTGCGATAGGTGGAATCCGTGACGAGGTCGAGGTCCCAGAGCCCCATGCGCGCCGCGCCGAGTGCGAGCGTGAGGCGCGCCTCGCTCTCCTGCAGCGCCTCCTCCATGCGCTTCCGCGCCGTGATGTCGGTCGAGATGCCGCAGAGCGCGTACGCGGTCCCGTGCGAGTCGACGATCGGAAACTTGATCGAGACGTAGGTGTGGAAGCCGTCGTCGTGAGCGACCTGCTCCTCGAATTCCAGGGGCTGGCCGCTCGCGAGGATCTGCCCGTCGTTGGCGCGGAGCGCTTCCGCCGCGGGGCCGGGGAAGAAGTCGTCGAACGTGTGGCCGAGCGCCTGCGCGCGCGGCACGTGGAAGACCGCCTCGCATTGGCGATTGATGAAGAGCAGACGGCCGTCGAGATCCTTCAGGTAGACGAGCGCGTTCGCGTTATCGAGGATCGCGCGCAGGCGTTCCTCGCCGTCGCGCAGCGCCGCCTCCGCCGCTGCGCGTCTCCGATCGGCACCGTCCAATGACGACGCGTGCCAGCAGACGACCGCCGCGAGCAGCACGGTCGTCGCGATCGCGACGAGCTGAAAGCCGGTCGCGGTGCTGTAGAGTCCCGCGCGCTCGCCCCAGAAGCACGCCCACCCGAGCCCCCACGGAATGATGATCGCGGCAATCAGCAAGCGCCGCGCGGTGACCCCGCCGGCGCGATTGCTGGTGACGACGCGCACGAAGCTTTCGAAAAAGCGCTGCACGACGCCGCCGATGGCGAGGAGGCTCACGACGTTCAGTGCATCGTATGTGCCAGGCCGTCCGCACCGCCAGTACCGCGAGCGCGCCCAGCCCGGCGCCGCGCCCTCGTCAGGAATCTGACCCGCGGCGCCCCCGTTGGTCGGAAACCCCGGCATCGCGTAGGTAGTCGGCCGATGCGCTTCCCACGTTCGTACCGGGCGCCCGCGCCGCGATCCTCGGCCCTGCCGCACGGGCTGTATTACGATCGCGACTTCATTGGCCGCAGCGACCGCGCGGAGATCCTCGCGTGGCTCGCGACGCTCCACCCGATCTGGGAGCAGCGCTACGCGCCCAATCACCCGCCGCCGTCGGGCCGCGAGCAGCGCTGGCTGCTGCGTCCGGTCTACTGGCTCGGCAACTGGCAGTTCGCGTGCCTCGACTACTACCATCCGCCGAAGGGCGTCCTGCACCGCTGCGTCGAGGCCGAGCCCTACCCGCCCGTGCTGCAGAAGCTGGTCGCCGAGGCCGAGCGGATCGCGCGGCGCATCTATGGAAACCAGATCAACAGCCCGGGCAACAGCCGGGGCAAGAGCCAGGACATGCCGGCGGGCTGGCACCTGAACACCTGTCTCGTGAATTTCTACGGCAGCCGGATCGAGGGCGGCCGCGAGGTCGACACGGCGCGCGTCGGCGAGCACAAGGACTTCGAGCCGGGACCCGTCGCGTCGCTGTCGCTCGGTGCCCGCGCCTTCTTCCAGTTCGTCGCGAGCAGCCGGATCGGCGCGCGCGCCGACGTCGTCTTCCAACAATGGCTCGACGACGGCTCATTGCAGATCTTCGGCGGCGACCGCTGGAAGCGGCAGGTCTTCCACCGGGTCCAGCGCGTCGACCGGAAGGGCGCGACCTTTCCCCTCAACACTGAGCACTTCGTCACGCGCCGGATCAACTTCACGTTCCGCTACGTGCCGGACGCGCACATCGTCCCCTACGCCGAGCTCCCCGCCGCCGCCGCGGACGACGTGCGGGGCTATATGGAACAGCTCGCGGTCCACTCGCGATTCTTCCGCGCGGCGCTCGCGGCCCGCGGGGGGGGCCGCTGACGCGCGTCGTTGGTCCGGCGCGGACCTTCCTCGCGATCGTCCTCGTCTACGCGCTGACCTCGCTGCTCGCCGGCCCCGTGGTCCCCGGACGTCCGTCGGAGACGGCGCACTGGCGGCTCGGCCCGGTGTACCTCGGCCGGCCGATCGTCACGTGGGGCGATCCGCCGCATTACCTCGTGATGGTGAACAGCCTGATCGAGGACGGCGACCTCGATCTCGGCAACAACTACGACCAGGCCCGCGACGGCGACTGGGACGTGGGCACGCGCTTTCGCGGCACCGATCTCGATCGCCACATCGAGATCGACCGGCGCGGCCGTGCGCTGAGCTTCCACCCGCCCTGGCTGCCGGCCACGCTGGCCGCGCTCGTCTACCCGCTGCGCGGCACCGAGTGGGTCGAATCCGCGTGCATCTGGCTGACGCTCGCGGCGACGCTCACCGGTCTCGCCTGGTGCTTCCGGCTTGCGGGATTCACGCCGGGGTGGATCGCCGCGCTCGCCCTGGCGACGCCGCTCTGGACCTACGCGCGCGACGTCGGGGTGGAGCCGCTGCACGCCGTCGCCTGGATCGCGCTCCTCGCCTTCCCGCATCCGGTCGTGCTCGCCGTCACGAGCTTCGCGGCCGTGCTGCTGAGACCCACGTTCGTGATCGTGCCGGTGGCGCTCGCCGCGGTGCTGTGGGTGCAGGGGGAACGACGGCGCGCCGCGGCGCTCGTCGGCGCGACCGGGCTCGCGCTGGTCGTGGCGGTCGCCGGCGCGCAATACGAGTTTCGCGACGCCGAGCACTTCGACTGGCTCCACTTCCCCGGCAACCACCACTTGGCGCGCAGCTTCGGCTTTCGCACGCACGTGCCCGGCGTCGTCGGGCTCCTGCTCGATCCCCAGGACGGCCTCCTGGCGTTCTGTCCGTTTGTCGTGCTCGGGTTCACGACGCTGCGAAAGGACGCGCGACTGCTCATCCCGGCCCTCGCCTACTTCGGGTTCATCGCGAGCTACGCCAGTTGGCGCGCGGGCTCTGGCATGTCGGCCCGCTACCTCATCCCGATGCTCCCCGTGCTCGTGCTCGCGGTCGCGCGCGCTCGTCCACGCGGTCCCTTCACCTGGGCGCTGGTCGGCTACAGCGCCGTCGTGGCGACGATCGGCGGCCTCTTGCCCGTGGCCGTCTACGACAAGACGCCGGTCGGTATCGTCCGTTTCCTCGCGCCCCGCATCGCCGCGCTGTTCGGCTAGCACCACGCGGGGAACACGATAGGGTCGCGCCATGACGCCCGACGACTCGATCGCGCTCCCCGGCTGTGACGTCCGCTTGCCGCTCCTCGGCCTCGGCACCTGGGCCTGGGGCGACACCTCCACGTGGGGCATGAACGGCTACGATCGCAGCTACGACCTGGAAACCATCCGCGCCGCGTATCGCCGGGCGATCGACGGCGGCGTGACGCTGCTCGACACGGCCGAAATGTACGGCGAGGGCGAGAGCGAACGCATCATCGGGCGCCTCCTCGCTGAGGACGCGACCCGGCGCGATCGTGTCGTCGTCGCGACCAAGTTCATCCCGTTCCCGTGGCGCTTCGACGTCGGCACCGCATTGCTGCGCTCGCTCCGCGCCTCGCTCGAGCGCCTGCAGATGCCCGCCGTGCATCTCTATCAAATTCACGGACCGATCAGCCTGCGCTCGCACGAGGTCATGGCCGACGCGCTCGCCGCCGCCCATGCGCAAGGACTCGTCAAAGCGGTCGGGGTCTCGAACTACTCGGAGAAGGAGCTGCGGGCGATCCATCGCGCGCTTGCCGATCGCGGCATCGCGCTCGCGACCAATCAGGTGGAATTCTCGCTGCTCCGGACGATGCCCGAGCACAGCGGCTTGCTGCGCGCGTGTCGCGAGATGGGCGTGACGGTGCTCGCGTACTCCCCGGTCGGCCAGGGTCGTCTCACCGGCAAGTACAGCGCGGCGAATCCGCCGCCCGGGAAGCGCAACTTCTCCGCCTATCCGATGGCGGAGATCGAGCCGATCGTCGCCGAGCTGCGCCGCTGCGGCGCGCGCCACGACGGCAAGACGCCGTCGCAGGTCGCGCTCAATTGGCTGATCTGCAAAGGCGCCGTGCCGATCCCCGGGGCCAAGAACGGCGACCAGGCGGCGCAGAACGCCGGCGCGCTCGGATGGCGGCTCGCGGCCGACGAGGTCGCGACGCTCGATCGTGTGGCGAAGTCGGGGCAGCGGAGCCTCTTCCACCGGATCTGGCAACACGGCTGACGCGTGGTGTCCGCTTCGGCTATGCACCGCTCATGACTCGACCGCCGCTGCGTTCACCGCTCACCGGGGTGCGGGTCCTCGACATGACGCGCGTGGTATCGGGGCCCGTCGTCGGGCGGGCGCTCGCCGATCTCGGCGCCGACGTCGTGAAGCTCGAGCCGCCCGACGGCGACGTCACCCGGCTCTGGGGCGAGGAGCGGCACGGCATCGCCGGATTCTTCCTCCAGCAGAACGCCGGCAAGCGTAACGTCTGCATCGACATGAAGGCCGCCGGCGCGGTCGACCTCGTGCACCAGCTGGCCGGCGTCGTCGACGTGCTGGTCGAGAACTTTCGTCCCGGCGTGCTCGACCGGCTCGGCATCACGTGGGAAGCGCTCGCGGCGCGGAACCCGCGCCTCGTGATGGCGTCGATCTCCGGCTTCGGCCAGGAAGGCCCGCACGCGCAGCGCCCCGCGTACGCCTCGATCATCCATGCCGAAAGCGGCGTCATCGGACGCTTGGCCGCGCTCGATCGGCGCTCGCCGACGGATCCGATCGTGTCGATCGCCGACTACGACTCGGGGCTGCACGCGACGATCGCCATTCTCGCCGCACTGCTACAGGCCCGCGCCACCGGCATCGGCGATCGCATCGACATCGCGATGATCGACGCCATGCTCGGCACCGACGACTACATCCACCACGCGATCGACGCGTCGCCGATCCGGCGCTTGTCGGGGGAATATTGGCGCCTCGCCGACGGCGGCTACATCGTGATCGCCGGCTACCTGCACCACGTCTTCAAACGACTGGCCGATCTCTACGGCATCGATGACGGGCTCCCCGACGACGCGGGCATCACCCACGAGGCGAGCCTCGACGCCAAGACCGCCGCACGCCGCACCGCCGTCGCCGCCTTCATCGCGTCGTTCGAGGATCGCCCCGGGCTCTTCACCGTCCTCGATGCCGCCGGCCTGCCCTGGGGCGAGCTCAAGACACCCGCCGAGGCAATCGTCTCACCGACCGCGCGCCATCGCGGGACGGTCGCCGAGGTCGACGACGGCGCCGGCGGCACGCGCGGGGTCATTCAGCTCCCCTATCGATTCCGCGCCTCGCAGAGCGGCGTCCGCGGCCGGAGCGCCGCGCTCGGCGAGCACAACGCGGAAGTCTTGACCGAATGGCTCGGCCTCGAAGGTGCGGAGGTCGAGCGCCTCGCCGCGACCGGCATCCTGCGGACGTCGAGCCGCGCTTGAAGCGCCGCTCGCGCGCGCTCGCGGCCGATCACGACCAGGGCGCACCGTCTTTGTAGTGCTTCAGTAAATTGCGCGCGACCACCATGTGGTGCACCTCGTCCGGACCGTCGTAGAGCCGGGCGTAGCGCGCCTCGCGATACATGCGGTCGAGCGGCACGTCGTTGGTGACCCCGAGCGCGCCGTGCACCTGGATGGCGCGATCGACGACGTTGTGGAGCATCGTGGCGCCGTGAAATTTGATCAGGCTGATCTCGACCCGTGCTTCCGAACCCGAGTCCATGACGCGGGCCGCGTCGAGCGTCATGAGGCGCGCGGCCTGAATCTCGGCCGCGGACTGGGCGATCATGGTCTGGATCGCGCCCTTTTCCGCCAGCAACGAGCCGTGCGCGTGGCGATTGAGCGCGCGGTGGCACATCAGCTCGAACGCGCGCTGGGCCTGACCGAGCCAACGCATGCAGTGAAAGATGCGACCCGGGCCGAGACGCTTCTGGCTGATGAGGAAGCCCTCGCCGCGCTTGCCGAGGAGATTGGCGCGCGGCACGCGCACGTGGTCGTACACGACCTCGCAATGCTGCCCGCCGACGTGGCCCATCGTCGGCACCGCGCGTTTGATCACGTAGCCGGGCGTGTCGGTCGGCACGATGATCGAGCTGAACTGCAAGTGCTTCGGCGCGTCGGGCTCGGTCTTGGCGAAGACCGTCGTGAACGCGGCCCGCGAGGCCCCGCTCGTGAACCACTTGTGCCCGTCGATCACCCACTCGTCGCCGTCGAGACGCGCCGTCGCCCGCATCTGGGTGGGGTCGCTGCCCGCGACCTCGGGCTCGGTGAGACCGACCGACGGATAAACGTCGCCCGCGACGAGCGGCTGCAGGAAGCGGTCGCGCTGCTCCGGGCTCGCGTAGAGGTCGAGCATGATCGAGTCCTGCATGCTGACCGAGCCGACCGCGAACTGGCCGTACTCCGACCGTCCGATGATCTCGTTCAGGTACACGAAGTCCATGAAGGGCAAACCGCCGCCGCCGATCGCCTTCGGATGGCCGAGCGCCCACAGCCCGCGCCGCTTCGCCTCCGCTTTCAGCTCGGCCATGCGTCCGCCGGCGCGCCGTCCGGCGGGGTTGGTGCCGGGACCACCGACGCCGAGCTTCGGATCGTCACCGCGCTGCTGCGCGAGCTCGTAGAGCTCGAGCGGCAGACCGGTCTCGGGATGGACGCCGGTCTCGCTGTCGTGCTCCAGCTCGGCCTCGGCCGGAAACACGACCGTGTCGATGAAATCCTTCATGCGGGCCCGCAGCTCGCGGACCTGGTCGCTCATGCCTTTCGCTGACGTCATCGTGGGGCTCCGTTCTCGCGTCGTTTGCGATCGTGTTTGAACCAATCGCGCGCGTGAGGAAACCCCGGGCATCGTCGCGGAGCGACCAAGCGATCGTCGCGGCGCGACTCAGGGGACACCGAGCGGTGGAGCGTTTCCACCGTTCGGTGCCGCCATCGGTCGCGCGGATGCCGCGCGGGAAGGCTCTAGTTGCTGCCGAATTGCACGCGGTTGTCGACCGAGCGTACGCCCGGCGTCTCGCGCGCGATTCGTTCGGCGGAGCTCCGCATGCTCTCGGTCGAGACCTCGCCCTTCAGCGAAACGATTCCAGCATTGGTCTCGACGGCGACCTTGCCGTGCCCGCCGGCCGCATCCGCCGCAAGCCGATCCTGCACGTCCTTCGTGATCGCACCGTCGTCGCGGAGCACGATCTCCTGCCGCGCCGCACATCCCGTCGTCGCGACGCAGATCGCGAGGGCCATCGTCATGGCGATTGCTGACATCTTCATGGGAGCTACCTTCCTTCTTGAAGCGAAGCTCGGGGGCGAGACGAAGAACGCACGATCCCCCTGAGCGGGCACGGCGTCTCCCGAGTCGCCTCGAGATTTCGCGGGCTCGGGGGATAGCTGCCAGCGCGGAGCGCGCTGCTCTGGAATCCGTGCGTGGGAGCCGTTCGCGAGCGGAGTCAGGGAGGAACAATGCTGACCCTAGCGCGGCGCGAGCCGGCGGCACAACCCAAGACCTGGGTTGAAAGGCTGTGCTAAAACGCGCCCGCCATGACGCCGCGACCCTTCCAACTGCGCCCCGTAGGACACGCGGCGCTCCTCGCCATGCTCCTCGCGAGCGCCGCCGCGTGCACGCGGGACGACCGTCGCATCATCGCCGTCGGCGCCGACGTCGCGCGCGATCGCCGCACCGGCCTCGAATGGACGAGCCGCGACCACGACCAAGCGCTCCCGTGGGACGAGGCCGACCGCCATTGCCGCGAGCGTGCCACGGAGGGCGGCAGGGCATGGCGCCTCCCCGAGCTCGCAGAGGTCGAAGCGCTCTACGATCCCCACCTCGACACGCCCTGCGGCGACCGCCGCTGCCAGCTCGATCCCGCGATCCGTCTCGGCGGCCCCTACGTCTGGACCGTCTCGACCCGCGGACCTGGCACGCGGTTCTACTTCGACTTCGCGTACGGCAACAGCTTTTCGCCCGGTACCGGACCCCAGCTGGTGCGGCGCGTGCTGTGCGTTCGGCCGGGTCCCAGCAGCTGAGTCTAGAGAACTTGTAGCGTTCCCACAGGACTCTTCGGCCCGCCCCGCGCTACAGCCACCGGGACGATGCGGCTTCTGTGCCTCGGCTACGTCGGACCCAGCGCCGAAATCTGTGACGGCATCGACAACGACTGCGACGGCACCGGCCAGACCTGCGGCATCAACCACGCGCCGTGCACCCCCGGGCTGACCGCCTGCATCGGTGGTGCGCTCGTCTGCCAGGGCGGCGTCGGCCCGCAAAGCGAGATCTGCGACGACGTCGCCAACGACTGCGACGGCGTCGTCGACGACACCGCGTTCTGGCCGAGCGGCACGTGCGTCGAAGGGGTCTGCATCCCGTAGCACCGTCACACGATCATGGCACCGAGCGGGCGGTTACAACCCCGGCCGCTCGGTGCCGTCGGCCATATCCCACTTGACGATCTCATGTGGGATATGGCCCTAACATCCCCATGACTTCGAGGTGTGGGATATGGCCCTGCGGGCGCTGACCACCGCGCACGAACGCGCGCTCACCCTCGTCTTCAGCGAGCTCGCCAATCAAGCCGCGCGGAAACGCGAACCGCACTTCTGGGCACGCCAGGCTCGATTGCGGAACGTTCCAACGCCCAAGGCACACGCTTCTGGGTCCATCGATATTCCGATGCCGCGGGCGCACGCCGCGAGGACTATCTGGGCACGATCGATGACGACGCGACGGCCCGCCGCGTCAGCGAGCTGCGCGCGACCATCGCCGCCACGAACGCCACCATTTCACGCGTGCGGCTGCTCGCACGTGCCGGCTACGCCGTCGTCGACAAAAAAGCCTTCTTTACGCTGGCCAGCTTGCACAACAACGGCCTCTTCCATGCCGGCGCCTTCCTGGTCGGTTCGCACGCGTACGGCGCGCTGCTGAACGGCCTCGGAGTACGCGCGGTCCCCTACGCCACTGAGGACGACGACATTGCACGGCGCGAGGCGCTGGCATTGCCCGCCGTGCCGAGCTTTCTCGAAATGTTGCGCGCAACCGGTGTCGAGCTCGTGGCAGTCCCTGACCTCGATCACCACAAGCCCGCAACCTCTTACCAAGAGCTGGGAGCCTCGCACTTCCGCGTCGACTTGCTCGTGCCTGCGAAGGACGACAGCTATCCGATCGTTCCGGTCCCGGAGCTGAAGGCACACGCTACTGGACTCCCCTACCTGGCGTACCTCTTGGGCGCGTCGCAGATGGTACCCGTCCTGAGCGCGCATGGCATCGTCGCGATTCGCGTCCCGACGCCGGAGCGCTACGCCGTGCACAAACTGCTCGTGTCGCAGATCCGCGGGTCGGCCAACGCCAAGGTCGACAAGGATCTCCATCAAGCGGCGACGCTCATCCATGCCCTCGCGGACCGGCTGCCGGGAGCAGTGCAAGACGCCCTATCGGCGCTACCGGCTTCCGCGCACCGCCCGGTCAGAAGGGGCGTGAAGGCGCTCCGCTCGCATTTGCCGAAGACGGCCGAGGCCGCGTGGGAGTCGCTGGAAGACGCGGATCCCACCGGATTGCGGCGCCCTTCGTGACCCGCGTCGCGATCGACCTCACCCCGCTGCAACGCCACGTCACGGGCTGCGACCGCTATTTTCTCGAGCTGGTGGCGGCGCTCGCCGCGGGCGACGACGGCAACGAGTACGTCGTGTTCCTGAATCGCGGCGACGTCGGGCGGCTGCCGGCGCCGTTGCCGGCACGCTTCCGTACCGTCGCGTTGCCGTTTCGTGGGCGTGCCGCCCGCCTCGTCTTTCAACAAGCGGTGCTGCCGCTCTGGTTGCGGCACTCGAGCATCGACGTGCTGCATTCGCCGTCGTTCTTCACGCCACTGGCACCGACGCGGGCCCGGCATGCCGTGACGGTGCACGATCTGACCTTCTTCAGCTTGCCGCATACGCACAGCCGCCTGCGGCGCAGCCTCGCCTTTCGGGCCGGCGTCCGGGCGAGCATCCGACGCGCCGACCTCGTGATCGTGCCGTCGCAGGCCACGGCGGACGACGTCCGTCGCTTGGTGCCGACGTTCCCCGCGGCAGCGATCCGGGTCGTGCCGCTCGGGGTGGCACCGCGCTTTCATCCGCGCGCGCCCACCGCGATCGCGCCCGTGCTGGCGCGCTTCGGACTGACGCGGCCGTATCTGCTGCACGTCGGAACCCTCGAGCCCCGGAAGAACCTGCTCACGCTGCTCGACGCTTACCGCGCGCTCCTCGCGGCCGGCCGCACCGACCACGATCTCGTGCTGGTCGGACGCACGGCCTGGGGCGACGACTCGCTGCGCCGGAGTCTCGCGACGCCGGAGCTCGCCGGCCGCGTGCATCAAACCGGCTACGTGCCCGACGACGATCTGTCGGCGCTCTACGCGGGGGCGAGCCTCTTCGTCTTCCCGTCGTTCTACGAAGGCTTCGGCCTGCCGCCGCTCGAAGCCATGGCGTGCGGCACGCCGGTGCTCGCTTCCTCGGCAGGCGCGCTCGCCGAGACGCTCGCGGGGGCGGCGGTCCAGGTCGATCCGAACCCAGCGACGATCGGCACGGCGGTGGCGCGTCTGCTGGACGATGCGGTCGCGCTCGCACGGTTGCGTGCCGCGGGCCTCGAGCGCGCCGCGCAGTTCAGCTGGGAAACGCACCGCCCGCGCGACACGCGATTGCTACGACGAGCTGGCGCGCCGCTAACGAATCCGCTCCGGGCTCGTTCCCGCGCCGAAGAGGAAGCCGAGCACGTTGCCCCAGGCTTTGCAGCTCGCGAGCACGAGCATCCAGGGCACGCTCGCCGCCACGGCACCCGTCCGGCCTTTCCCGAGCACGTGGACGAGCGCCCGCCCGACGAGCAGCGGCGGCATCGCCGGACACGCCGCCAGGCGCAGCCACCACTCCGCGCTGCCCATGCGCGCGAGACGAAACGCCGCGATCGTGCGGCCGTCGTCGTAGTGGATCCGACAGGTGGCGGCGACGCCGAGCGACTGCACGTGCGAGACGCGAATGGTGTCGTCGTTCACCAACGTGCCGCCGCCGCGGCGGAGATCCTGATTCAGGATCCACTCCATTTGTCCGAGCGCCTCGGCGCGCGGCGGGAGCGCGGCCCGCTTGTAGGAGACGTTGGCCTGAAGGGCGATCGCGCGCCGACTGCCGTTCGCGATCGGCGGCATGCTGGCCCCGTTCACGAGAAAGAAGCTCGCCCAATCGATCCACGTCGTGGTGGCGCCGTTCTCGACCGCGCCGCCGATCGCCGCCGCGTCGGGATGCGACTGGTGCGCCGCAAGGATGCGCGCGCACCAATCGGCCGCGACGACGCAATGATCCTCCGTGACGGTGACGATCGCGCCGCGCGACTCGTCGACGCCCTCGGCGCGCAGGCGGAACACGCTCGAACCCGGGCGGTGCAGCAGGCGGAGGCGAGGATAGCGCCGCTGGGCATCCGTCGGCACGCCGAGCGCGCTGCCGTCCCCGAGCACGATCTCCCCATCGACGGCCGCGATCTGCGCATGCAGCGAGTCGAGACAGGGCTCGACCTCGGGCCAGGGCTGCGTGGTCGCGACGACCGCGCTGATCGCGCACGGCATCGGCGTCACGAGGTCACGACCCGACACCGGCGAGCGCGCGCGTCAGATCGGCCGCCGGGATCGCCGCGCAGCCACTGATGTTCTGTCCGGCCCAGAGCGGCGAGAAGTCACCGCGGCCCTGCTTTTCGGCCGCCGCGCGGAGCGGCGCGAGCGCGGCCGCGGCCAACGGAAACGCCGGCGGCTTTGCACTCAGCGGCCCGAGCTCGCGCATCAAGCGATTCACGATCCCGCGCGCGGGTCGGCCGCTGAAGAGATTCGTGAGCGCGGTATGGCGGGCGTCGTCCGCTTGCAGCGCGGCTCGGTGCGGCGGCGACGTCGTCGCCTCGGGACACAGCAAATACGCCGTTCCCACCTGCACCGCGACGGCGCCGAGCGCCAGTGCGGCAAGGACGGTTGCACGATCCGCCACGCCACCCGCGGCGATCACGGGCACGCGGACGGCGCGGACGACCTGCGGGACGAGCGCGAACGTGCCCGGCTGCTCCGTCAGATCGTCGGAAAGGAAATGGCCACGGTGGCCGCCCGCTTCGATCCCTTGCGCGACGATCGCGTCGACGCCGCGCGCCTCGAGCCAGCACGCCTCCGCCACCGTCGTCGCCGACGACACGATCTTCGACCCGAGCGCGCGCACCTCCGCCAAAAGCTCCGGCGCCGGCAAACCGAAGTGGAAGCTCACGACCGCCGGCCGCAACGCCGCGAGCACCGGCAGCGCTTCGGCGCCGAACGGCGTGCGGCCGGGCCCGGCCGGCATGCTCGCGGAATCGATGCCCCATTCCGCGTAGTACGGCGCCAGCGCGGCGCGCCATGCGGCCTCGCGCTCGGCGCTCGGCGGCGGCGGCGTGTGACAAAAGAAGTTCACGTTGACGGGGCCGCGGGTCCGGTCGCGGATCGCCGTCAGCTCGGCACGCAGCGCGTCCGTGCTCAGCATCGCCGCCGGCAGTGCGCCGAGCCCACCCGCATTGCCGACGGCGATGGCCAGCGCGCTCGCTTGCACCCCCGCCATCGGCGCCTGGACGATCGGTAGCGTCGTTCCGAAAAGGTTCGTCATGCGCGGGTCCTCCGCCAGAGGTCGGGCAAAATCCGTTGCGCCCGACCCGGCCGGACGTCGTAGCCGATCAGCAGCACCGAATAGACGATCGGAAACACGAAGTAGCCCCAGCGCCCGAACGTACCGAGCATGTACGACAGCGCGACGTACGTGGCGATCAACGTGGCTTGCGCCGCGTACCTTCCCTGCGAGCGGCGGCGGTCGCCCGCGAGATCACCGATGATCGGCGCCACCTGCGGCACCGTCCCGATCGCTCCCGGCGTCGTCACCGCCTCGAAGCGATGCGGCGCTTGCACACCCGCCGTGAGCGCCATCGCGGCGACCGCCAGGATGAAACTCGGCTCTCGAGCCAGTGCCAACCAATCGACGCCGGTCGACGCACCGAAGATGAACGCCGGCATGCCGATGGGCACGGTGAGGACGGCAGCGACGGCGCCGAGAAAGATCGCCAGGACGACGACGGCCGTCAGGCGCGACACGAGCCAGGTCGCGCGCGGGTCGACGGTCGTCGGGTCGCTGCGTTCCCGCGTGGTCCCGACGATCAGCATGAGGCCGGGCGCCAGGGCGAACGTGGTCAGCACGAGATAGCCACCTGCGCGCGCATGGTGCCGAGGTGCCGCGGCCCCGTCAAAGCGCGGCGGGGCAGCGCATTTCTACATTCGCAATCCGTTCTTACAGCGCGAAGGGCCGGGAACACCCTGGTTTCAGGAATTTTCGCTGCGGGCACGACGCTTGCTGTTCTTCGCGCACATGGAAACCACCGAGAGCACCAGGATTTCGTTCGGCGCCCGCGCGGCAGCCGTCGCGGTAGGCGTGCTTATCCTCACCGTTCCCATCGTGGGATCATCCAAAGAAAACGCGGGGAAGACGTCCCGCGGACCCGACGTTGAAATGCGCATCAAGACGTTGCGGACCGAGCTGAAGATCACTCCGGAACAGGAATCGGCGTGGAACGACGTCGCGGAGGCGATGCGTGACAACGCCAAATCGATGGACGACATCCGCACGCGCCAAGCCGCGGAGGAAAAGACGGCGAGCGCTCCCGACATGATCACGGCGTACGGGAAGACGATGGACGCGCAGGCCGAGGCGATCCACAAGTTCGCGAGCACTTTTCAGCCGCTCTATGACAGCATGTCGGAGACGCAGAAGAAGACCGCCGACTCGGTCTTCCGCGCCCGTGTTCACGAGGCGGCGCAGCGGAGCAAGTCGTGAAGCGGCTCGGCCTGAGGTTGGCCGTCGCCGGGCTGCTCTGTGGCCTGACGGCGAGCCCGGCACTTGCCGACCACCATAAGCACGACAAGCATCACAAGAAGAATTGGAACCATGGCGGCCATCACGAGTATCGCGGACAGACGCGCCGCTACTACCGTGACCACGATCGCACCTATTACTACTCCGAACCGCGCGTCGAGTCTTACGCGCAGCCGCGCGTGTACGTGCCGGTGCCACCGCCACCGTCGTTCGGCCTGCACCTGGTCTTCCCGTTCCACTGAGCTGGCGGCGTCACCCACGGACGGCGGGACGGCAATCCGCGTAGATGAAGTGGGCCGTCCAGCGGCGGGTCGGCAGGCGCCGGGCGGTCCGCTCGAACGCCACGAGCATCGCCTCCACGCCGCGCGCGCCACGCTTCGAACCGTGGCGCGCCACCCACTCGCCCGCCCAGAGCCCCAGCACGCGCGGCGCGTGAATCACATATCCGCTCTGGTACACCTCGAGCCCGGAGGCGATCGCGGCGTCGACGAGCCCGCGCCGCGACAGCGTGAGCCCCATGCGAAACGGGATCAAGCCACCGAGCGCGCCGGTGCAGGCGTAGACGAGCTCACGCAGGCGTAACAGCGGGTTCGCGGGATTGTCGAGCGTCACGAACAAGCGCCCGTCCGGTCGCAGCACGCGCGCGAGCTCCGTCAGCGCCACGGTGATCTCCCCGCGCTCGTCGAAATGGTCGAGCGTCGACGTCGAGAGCACGACGTCGAAGGTCGACGCCGGGAACGGCAGCGTGCGCACGTCGGCGGCGCATACGGGCACGCGCCCGCCGAGCGCATCCGAGGCGTGGCGCGCGATCCGCGGGGAGACGTCGGCGAACACGAGCCGCGGTCCGAGTGCGGCCCTCAATGTCTCGCGCCCACAGGCCTCGTCGAACGCGTCCGTCTTGAGCGCTCGCAGCGCGCGGCGCGGATCGGTCGCGCCGAGCTGATCGACGTAGACGCCTGCCTCGTACGTGAACCACGGGTTGTCGTGATGCGCCTTCCAGGCGCTCAGCCACTCCGCGTCCCAGATCTCGGCGGAGCTCGCGGCGGGACGTGCGGCGCTCTCGCAGGCACCGTCAGTGCCATCGAGCTGCCTGCGCCCTCCCGGAGTTTCGTGCATGTAGCGGGGCGCGAACCTACTGGCTCCCGGGCTCGGCACGCAACCGCGCGCGCCGGTAGTGCGGCGCTCTGTGGCTCGGCGGTGTCGCCGGCGGGTGGGTCAGGGAGTGCTCCTACGGTCGCCGGGTTTCCGCCACCCAGCGCTTACAACCTGCCGCTGCCCCTATGGCCTGCGCACACGCGAGCTGCGGCTCCCCGGACACTCCCTGACCCACCCGCCGGCGATGCATCGCAACACGGACGATCATGAACGATCCAGACGGCACACAAGGCTGCACCGGGGGCGGCGTCTTTCAGCGCAGCGCCAGCACGCTGCAGCTCCGGAACACCATCATCGCCGCAACGCCGCCGGCGCCGCCGAGGGGCGCGCGATGCGGGCGATCCGGCGGCGCCCGGCAGCGGCGGCACCGCCTGCGAGCTCCTCGATCAGCGCGCGGTCGAGCGACCGGTCGGCAGCGCCTGCGACATCGGCGCGCTCGAAGCCGATCTCGTTCCGACGCCGGCGCCGACGGAAACGGCGACACCGGAGCCGACGGCCAGCGCGACCCCAGCCACGACCGGCACGCCCGAGCCGTCGGCCACGCCGACCGCCACGAGCGCCCTCACGCCGGGATCTTCGCCGTCGCCCACGACGACATCCGCGCCGTCGCCGACGCCGACGGTCACGGCGACACCGACGAGCGGAGGCCGCGCCGCGCCGGCGCTCGGCTGCCGGCGCCCCGCATTGCCGCGCGCGAGCATGCTCAGCCTCGTCGACGCGACCCGCGACGGCAGCGATGCGCTCACCTGGGCGTGGACCAAAGGCAAGATCACGCCCAAGGCCGACTTCGGCGGTCCGCTGACGACGACCGGCTACGACCTCTGCATCTACGACGGCACGGCGACACCGATCGTGCAGGCGCACGTCGAGCCGGGCGGGCTCTGCGGCCCGCGCCCCTGCTGGAAGCCGACGCGCCGGGGTTTCACCGACCGGCGCCTGCTGGGAGGCGAGTTTCCCGACGGCGTCGAAGAACGAGGCGCGCCGATTCAAGGGGCGAAGCTAGGGAACCTAGCGAATCGAGCGGGCCCGCACGGCATCCGCCCTGGCCTCTGCAAAAAATTATCGCGGTCTTGCGCCGACTGAAGCCCGCGTGACAGACCCTTCGGGATGCGAATCACCGCGCTCGTCGCCGCCCTCTTCTTGCTCGTTGGCAGTCACCCGTCTCTCGCGAACCAGCGCAGCGCCGACGAGCCCCAGACTTCGACGATCCGCATCCGCCTGAAGGGACCGACGCTGCGCGTGCGGTGCCGCGGCGGCGATTGCACCGTCACCCTGGCCCGCGACGGCGCCGGCATCGCGGTGAGCGTCACGCGCACGCGCGGCGGCAGCCCGTTCACGTTCGCCAAGACCGTCCATCTCCCGACCAACATCGCGATCGAAACCGGCTTCGGCACCGACAGCATCACGGTCGGCGACGTGAGCGTGCCGGGCTTCCTGCGCATCGGCACGGCCGACGGCGACGACCTGTTGATCGTCGACGGCACCAGCGCGGCGAAGAAGACCAGCATCGACACCGGCGGCGGCAACGATACCGTGCACCTCGCGCCCGGCGTCATCGGCGGCCCGTTCCGCCTCGCCACGCACAGCGGCGACGACAAGGTCGACGTCACCGAGGGGCAGTTTCAGAGCAGGGCCGGCTTCAACGGGGGCCCGGGCACCGACTCGCTCACCGTCTCGACGGTGGCGTTCCCCACCCCGCCGGCCGTCACCGCGTTCGAGCAGTAGGCCGGTCCCCAACCGGATCAGTCGTCCGATCGCGACGCCTTGGGCGCCGGGTGGCGACACCTTGTGCGCCGCACGAGCCCGGTACCCGCCGACATCTTCATCCCGGGATCCTCGTATTCGAAGATCGGCCTCTTCCTCTGCGAAGGTAGCTGACGCCCGTCGCGCGTATCGCCGGTGGCCAGGCGGGCGCCGTGGCCGCGCTAGCTTACGCGGCCCATCGGCGTAGGATCCGCCGACCATTCCGCTCTGCCCCACGAACCACGCGCATCGTACGCGCGCCACCGAGGAGACCCCGATGCGCGTTCGCCACAAAAGACTGGGCTACGTGATCACCGTCATGGCCCTCCACCTCGTCGTCACGGGCCGGACCGCCCAGGCCGGGACGTTCCTCGACGACCGCACCGACGACGCGCCGACGGCGACGGCGTGCACGGCCGCCGCCAACGACTGTAGCCTGCGCGGTGCCGTCATCGCGGCGGACGCCACCCCGAACGAGGCGAGCACGATCACCGTGCCGGCCGGAACGTTCTTGCTGACGCAGGCTACCGACTGCACGTTTCGGAAGACCGACTGCGGCGCGGTGAGCTGCGACGTGACCGTGCACTTCACGTCGCTCTGCCTGATCGCGCCGATCACCCTGCAAGGCGACAGCGCGGCGACGACGATCATCGACGGCACCCAAGCCGGCAACGTGGCCCTGGTGAGCGCCCTCGTGACGGTCGAGCTGCGCGATCTGACGCTCACGCACGGGCGACAGCAAAACAGCGACTACGGCGGCGGCGGTGTCGGCAGCTACGGGACGCTCACGCTCACCCGGACGCGCCTGCACGCCAACTCGGCCGTGCTCGGAGGCGGCGTCTATAGCTATGGGCCGTTGACGGTCTTCCAGAGCCTCATCGACGGCAACTTCACCGAGGGCAACGGCTTCGGCGAAGGCGGCGGCATCTTCGTCAACCGCGGCGGGTCGGCAACCGTCGTCGAGAGCACCATCGCCGACAACACCGCCGACCTGCACGGCGGCGGCCTCGGCATCAACCAGGGGAGCGCCGTCGTCCACGACAGCACGATCAGCGGCAATCACACGATCTTCGGCAACGGCGGCGGCATCCAAACCTTCGGCATCCCGGCGTACCCCGTCACCCTGGTGATCACCAACTCGACCCTGAGCGGGAACTCGTCGCAGACCGCCGGCGGTGGCCTCAACGTGAATCCCAATGTCGACGCCCGCCTGCAGAGCGTCACGATCGCCGGCAACTCCGCCGGCACACCGCAACAAGGTGCGATGGGCGGCGGCATCCAGGTCGTGATCAACGCGTCGGTGACGATCCGCAACTCGCTGATTGCCGGCAACACCGGCGTGGGCGCCGACTGCGCGACCGACCTCAACGGCGGTTCCTCGCTCACATCCGAGGGCTACAACCTGATCGCCAACCCCACCTTGTGCCTGATCACCGGCGACACCACCGGCAACCAGCTGAACGTCGCCCCGGCGCTGGGGCCGCTCGCCGACAACGGCGGACCGACGCTCACGCGCGCCCTCTTACCGGCGAGCCCGGCGCTCGACGCCGGCAACCCGGCCGGCTGCACGGACGACGACGAGGTCGTGCTCGCGCACGATCAGCGCGGCCTCGCCCGCGCGGTCGACGGCGACGGCAACCACGTCGCCCGCTGCGACATCGGCGCCGTCGAACAGTCGGCGAGCGGTGCGCTCGCGGTGACCAGCGTGCAACCCTCCCACGGCGGGAACGCCGGCACGGCGCTCGTGGTCGTGCACGGCAGCGGCTTCGACTCGGGCACGACGATCACGCTCGTGCGGAACGGCGAAGCCGACATCGTCGGCACCGACACCACCGTCGCCGAGGGCGGCCTCGTCGCGCTCACGCGCTTCGATCTCGCCGGCAAGACGATCGGCGACTGGCAGCTCGTCGTCGGCACCGCCGCCACCACGCCGACCTTCACGATCGAGAGCGCCGCAGCGCCCGCGCTCTGGGTCGACGTCGTCGGCCGCATCGAAATCCGCAAACAGCGCCCCGCGCGCTATCTCGTGCAGTACGGCAACCGCGGGAACACCGACGCGTTCGCGGTCCCGTTGCTGTTCGCGTTCCCGGAGACCGTTGACGCGGTACCGCAATTCGACGTCGAGCCGCCGCCGCGGCAATTCGGCAAGACGACGATCCTCGCGTGGGGGCAGTTCCAGAGCGAGGTCGTCGCGGGCGACGGGCCGCCGCTCGTGAACCTGATCCTCGTCGTACCCGTCGTGCCGGCCGGCTTCAGCGGCGCGCTCGCGGTGACGGTCGCGACCGACAAGATCGGCACGCCGTTCACGCTGCGCGCCGAGATCGCCGACCCGCTTGCCGACCAGGACGGGCCGAAGCCCGCCGCGGTCGCCGAGCTCGTGGCCGGCGCGCGTGCGCGCTCGGCCGAGCTCTTCAAGTACACGCTCCCGAGCACGATCGAGCAGGACCTGACCGACTACATGACGACCGCGCTCCAGACGGTCGTCGACGACGGCGTGCAGTCGCTGCTCGTGAGCGGCGGCACGACCCAGAAGCTCTACAGCTTGACCCAGCTCGGCTACGACCTCGCGGCGTTCGGGCTCGTCTGGGCGAAGCTCAACCCGCCGCCGACGGTCGCGCGCGGAACGCTGCCGTCGTGGCCCGACGGGCCCGCGTTCCTCGCCTGGATGACCGGGACCGTCGCGGAGACATGCAGCGTCGCGACTGCCGACGCGCAGCTCAGCTGCGTCTGCGGCTCGGGACCGTGCGGGGTCGTCTGCTGCCCCGGCTGCATGTGCCCGAGGTGCGGGGAAGAAGGTCCGCCGCCGCCGCCGACGTCCTGTCTCGCCCGCCTGCAAGACATCGGCAAGGGCGACTGCAAGAAGCCGGAAACGCCCGGCGAGTGCCGCGAGATCGGCTTCGAGGTCATTCGCGGCCGGGACGCGCAGGGTAATGAGGCCTCGATCTGCACCAACAACCGGCGCTGCGCCGTCCCGAACCCGGTCGGCGGTCCGAGCATGTGCATCAAGTTCCCGGTCAGGCCGGTCGCCTCCTCCGACCCGAACGACAAGAGCGGGCCGACCGGCGTGGGCGCCGCCCATTTCGTCACCGATCAGGTGCCGTTGCAGTACACGATCCAGTTCGAGAACAAGCCCGACGCGAGCGCACCGGCGCAGGTCGTCGTCGTCACCGACCAGCTCGACCCGGCGCTCGTCGACCTCGCGACGTTTGCGCTCGGACCGATCGGCTTCGGCGCGACGCAGGTCGTGCCGCCGCCGGGCTCGAAAACCTTTGCCCAGGACGTCGATCTCCGCCCCGCCGTCGACTTGATCGTTCGCATTGCGGCGGCGCTCGACCAAGGCACCGCCAAGGTGACGTGGACGCTCGACGCGCTCGACCCGGCGACGATGCTCCCGCCCGAGGACCCGCAAGCGGGCTTCCTGCCGCCGAACGTGACGCCGCCCGCAGGCGACGGCCTCGTCGCGTTCACCGTCGACGCCAAGCCCGGCCTCGCGACCGGCACCGCGATCGCCAATCAGGCGCGCATCGTCTTCGACGACAACGCGCCGATCGACACGCCGGTCTGGTCCAATACGATCGACGTCACGCCGCCGACGAGCGCCGTCACCGGCGCGACGTCCCCCAGCGCGTGCGCACAGAGCCTGAACGTCACGTGGGGCGGCACCGACACTGGTGCGGGGATCGCCGCGTATCGCATCCTCGCCGCCGAGAACGGCGGGCCGTTCGTCGAGAAGCTCGTCACGAACGCGACCGCCGGTGCCATCCCGGTGAAGTGGGGCGCGAGCTATGTCCTCGAGAGCGTCGCCGAGGACGGCGCCGGCAACGTCGAGGGCGCGCCGGTCGCGAGCGCGCCGGTCGCCGCACCCGATTGCGGACCTTTCGACCTCGCCGTCACCAAGATCTCCGCCAAGGCCGTGAAACTGAACGCGAAGAAACCGGCCGTCGCGGTCCTCGTGAAAGTCGAGATCCAAAATCGCAGCACGCAGGCGCAAACCGTCCCCGACGCGACCGTGCTCGCCGACCTCGTGCACCTCGAGGTCGCCTCGCTCACGGCGACCTGTCCCGCGCCGACGGCCACGCTGCACCTCGGCAAGCCACAGAAGCCGCTACCGTTCGTGCTCGCCTCCAAGAAGAAACTCGCGGTCGTCTTCGACGTCGTCCTCGATTGCGCCAACGATCACGCCAAGGGGAAGGGTCACGAAGATTTCCGTCTGACCGCGACCGTCACGCAAAGCGCGCTCGGCGGCAGCGACGCCCACCCGGCCGACGACACGTGTCCGCGCCCCGGCCTCAAGAAGCCCGAGAAGGATCAGTTCCCGAACGGGAAGATCGCCGAGAAGGGCTGCGGCCCGAAAGGCGACGACGGACTGCCGGGCGGCGACGTGTTGATCGACGTCACGGCGCCGTAGGCGGCACTCAGACGGCGCCGCGCCACTGGCGGCGGACGGTTTCGAGGAGCACCGACACCGCGACGACGATGGCGCAGCCGACGACGTTGTACCAGAGAAATCCCAGGTTCGAGCCGAGGAAGAGCGCGAGCACGACCGCTTGCGCGATCAGCGCCGCGATCAGCACCGGCGTCGCCGACACGTACGCGACGAAGAACGCCACCACGAAGAGCCCGAGCACGGTGCCGTAGAAGATCGAGCCGAGGATGTTCACGGCCTCGATCAGGTTGTCGAGGAGCGCCGCGAACGCCGCGAAGCCGACGGCCACGAGGCCCCAGAGCACCGTGAAGAGCTTCGACATGAACAGATCCTGGGCCGCGTCGCCGCGGTCGCCGAGCAGCCGCTTGTAGAGATCGATGGTGGTCGTCGAGCCGAGCGCCGTCAGCTCGGCCGCGGTCGAGCTCATCGCCGCGCAGAGGATGACGGCGATCAGGAGGCCGACCAGACCGTGCGGCACGTAGGCGAGCACGAAGCTCAGGAACACGTAGTCGGCGTCCTTGGTCTCTGCGTCGGGCAGCGCACGCGCCACGAGATCCTTCACCTCGGTGCGGAGCCTGTCGACGGCGGCGGCGGCCGCGCGCAGCGTCGTCTTGGCCTCCGCCTCGCGTGCCGGGGCGGCACCGAGCGCGTCGACGTACGCCGTGGCCGCCGTCCGCTGCGCACCGAACGCCGCGTCGTAGCGCTGCTGCAACGCCTGCAACGCCGGCGCCTGATCGCTCGCCGCCACGCGCGCCAGCGTCGGCGCGTTGAAGAAGATCGGCGGCTGCGTGAACAGGTGGAACACGAAGACCATGACGCCCGTGAAGAGGATCACGAACTGCATGGGGATCTTCAGCATGCCGTTGAAGAGGAGCCCGAGGCGGCTCTCGGTCACCGACCGCCCCGCGAGATAGCGCTGCACCTGCGATTGGTCGGTGCCGAAATACGAGAGCGCCAGAAAGAAGCCCCCGGTGAGGCCCGACCAGAACGTGTAGCGCGAGCTCGCGTCGAGCTCGAAGCTGACGATGTTCATGCGGTCGAGCGCGCCCGCGAGCTTCACGGCGGCCGGCAGCGACACCCCCTGCGGCAGCCGCAACACGATCAGGACCGCGGCGATCATCATGCCCGCGAGCATGATCACCATCTGCTGCTTCTGCGTCTGGCTGACCGCCTGCGTACCGCCCGAAACCGTGTACGCGATGACGACGGCCCCCGTCGCCACGTTGGTCGCGCCGAGCGACCAACCCATGATCGAGCTCAGGATGATCGACGGCGCGTAGATCGTGATGCCGGCGGCGAGGCCGCGTTGGATCAGAAACAAAATGGCGCCGAGGCAGCGCACGCGCACGTCGAAGCGGTGCTCGAGGTACTCGTATGCGGTGTAGACCTTCAGCCGGTAGTAGATCGGCACGAAGACGGCGCTGATCACGATCATCGCGAGCGGCAGGCCGAGATAGAACTGCACGAAGCGCATGCCGTCGTCGTAGGCCTGGCCCGGCACCGAGAGGAACGTGATCGCGCTCGCCTGGGTCGCCATGATGCCGAGCCCGATCGTCGGCCACGACAGCGTGTTGCCGGAGAGGAAATAGTCGTCGAGGTCGCGCACGTGGCGCGTCTTCCAGACGCCGTAGATGCCGATGAAGCCGATCGTGCCGACGAGCACCAGCCAGTCGAGCGCGCTCACGACGATGCCCAGCGGGCGATCAGCCAGAACCCGGCAACGAGCACCGCGAGCTCGACGAGCAGCAGCACGTAGAGGTTGCGCCACGTGCCGAGCAGCGGCGGCGGCTCTTCGATATCAGCGAGCTTGCGCCCGATATCAGCGGACTTGCGCCCGACGGCAGCGGGCTTGCGCTCGTCGCTCATCGAGCCGCGAGCAGGTTCGCGAAGAGCCGGTAGGCGCCCGGGACGCCAGCCGGCAACTGCCGGAAGAACGCGAGGCCGGTGTACACGTACCGGCCTTTGCCGAACGGCGCGACGAGCAGCCCACCGTCGAGCGGGGGCTCGTTGGCATCGTTCGCACGGAAGACCGGCTCGTAGCGGGGATCCCACTTGTCGGCGTAGTAGAGGCCGCGCTCCTGCACCCATCCGTCGAAGTCGGCGGGGCCGATCTCGTTCGGCGTGTGCAGGACGGCGTGCTTCGGGTTCACGGCCGTCATCACGGCGCGCTCGTCGGTGACGCGATCGCGCCCGATCGAGAGCTCGAAGGGACCGATCGGCGTGTCGAGCGCCGCCAGACGGTTGTTCGTCGCGTACTGCACGACGACCGTTCCGCCCCGCTCGACGTAGCGCATGAGGCGCGGATGGGCGCTGCGGAGCGTGGCCCGCGTGTTGTACGCGCGCACCCCGACGACGATCGCGGCAAAGCGGTCGAGATCGCCACCCTGCAGCATCGCATCGTCGATCGTCTCGACCGTCATGCCGACGTGCGACAGATCGCTCGCCACCGTGTCGCCCGAGCCCTGGACGTAGCCGATCGGGCCCTTCGGCAGCTTCAGCGACAGCGGTACGAGGCGGAGCGCCGCCGGCTGCAGCACGACCTGCATCGGCACGTGCGGATAGTCGATGTCGTCCTCGCGCCACGACCACGTCCGGCCCGCGCTCGTGAGCCCGGGATGGATCTCGACGGCGGCCGCGTCCTGCGGCGGCGTCACCGCGAAGCGGACGACGGTCTCGTCGCCAGCCTTGGCCAGTGCGACCGGGACGGACGCGGGCTCGGCGCGCCACCCGTTCGGCAGCCCGAGCGTCACGTCGCCACGGAGCTCGGCGCGACCCGCGCGCACGCGCAGTGCCACGGCCGTCGCGTGCCCGTTCGGAACCATCACGGCCTGGCGGAGCGGCGTCACGGTCGCGGGCGGCGCGATCAGAAACGCCCGGGTCCGTTCGCCGTGGACTTGATCCTTCCACGCGTAGACGACCGGGGTCGTGAGGCGAAGCGCGTGGCCGCCGAGGCGCAGCTCGACGTCGACGGTGAGCGCGGGCGGGCCGGTCGGCGCGCCGACCATCATCGGATCGCGGACGATCTGACGGCCCGCGAGCGCCGGCTCCGCGAGCCAGTACGGCGCCGTCGGCGCCGCGTCCGCCGCGATCGGCACGATCTGCGTCACTTCCTTCTTCGCGTTCGGCGCGAGCGTCGCCGCGACCCCGATCGGGGCGACCCCCGGGAACACGACGCGCTCGACGCGCACGGCGTCCGCGCGGCGCGGGACGACCTCGACCTTCACCTCGGCCTGCCCGCCGGGCTCGACGGTCGGCTGCGACGCCGTCGCGCGCACGAAGAGCCCGGCGGCGCCGACGATGACGTCGCTGAGCGCGGCGCGGGCATCGCGCACGCGCGGACCGTCCGGCATCGCCGCCAGGCGGTCGGCCGCGCTGAGCAAGGCCGGCAGCGCGCGCTCGGGGTGATCGCGTTCGAGCAAGCGGCGCGCGTCTTTCAACGCCGCATCGACGGTCGCGCCGCCCTTGCCGAGCCGTGCCCACGATCCGTCGACGCCCTCCAGGATGTCTTGCGCCGGCCGCGTTCCCGCGACCGTGACGAAGCGTTCGAGCAGCGGTCCGCGCTCGCCCGGGACGCCGAAGCCCTGGCTCTTGTGCTGGCTGCGCGAGAGCGCGGCGAGCTCGCCGTAGGCGAGGCCGAGTCGGGCATCGTACGCCCCGACGTCGAGCGCCAACGCATCCGGCGGCGGCGGCTTGTCGCTCCACGTCGACACGTTCCAGAGCAGGCGCTGCGCCTGCCACGGCGCGACGCCGGCGCGCAGCTGGTCGGGAAAGCGCGCCGGATCGGCCGCTGCCGCGAACGCTTCGCGGGCGAGGATGGCCGACGCGGTGTGATGGCCGTGGTTCGGCGGCAGCTCGTCGAAGCGCATGACGACTACGTCCGGTTGGAACGTCCGGACGACCCACACCACGTCGGCGAGCGCCTCGTCGTGACCCCAGATCGCGAGCGTCTCGGCGGCGCTCTTCGAGAAGCCGAAGTCGCGCATGCGGGTGAAGCGCTGGGTCGCGCCGTCGAGCCGACGCGCCGCGAGCAATTCCTCCGTGCGAATGACGTCGAGCAGCTCGGCTTGCTCGGCGCCGATCAAGTTCTGGCCGCCTCCGCCGCGGGTCATCGAGAGATAGGCGGCCGTCACGTGGCGGCCGTTCGCGAGGTACGCGAGCAGGCGGGTGTTCTCGTCGTCGGGGTGCGCGGCGACGTAGAGCACGCGCCCGGTATTGGCGACCCGATCGAGCGCGTGGGCGAGCGTTCCGGCATTCATGACGGACTCCGAGGCATGGGCGGATGCGGCGAGCGCGGCAAGCACGACGGCCAGCACGGCCGCACGCGCGCGAGTCCAGTGAGTCATGTCGACGCGCTCCTCCGCTGTGCGACCACCTGTCGCAAATAGGCGTCCCAGCGATCCAGCGCCGGCGCGCGTCCGAAGCTCGCCACGACGCGCGCGCGCGCCGCGGCACCGAGCGCGGACCGCCGGCCCTCGTCCGCGACCACGCTGACGACCGCGTCGGCGAGCGCGTCGCACGCGAACGGCTCGACGAGCACCCCGGCCTCGCCGATGACCTCCGGCAAGCCGCCGACGCGGTAGGCGCACACGGGCACGCCGGCGCTCATGGCTTCGAGCGCGGCGACCCCGAAGCTCTCCGTCGCGCTCGGCAGGACGAAGACGTCGGCATGCGGCAGATAGTCGGCGAAGTCGGCGCGCGGTCCGAGAAAGGCGACGTGGGCGTCGACGCCGAGCTCGCGCGCCCGCGTCTCCGCCGCCGCGCGCTCCGGTCCGTCACCGACGAGCACGAGGCGCGCCGGCAGCGTACGACGCACGCGGGTCAGCACCTCGATCAGATCCGGCACGCGCTTCACGGCGCGGAAGTTCGAGACGTGCAGCAGGATCGGCCCGTCGCCAGTGCCCGTCGGCGCGGGGAAGAAGCGCGCAAACCGCGCCCGATCACGCTGCGGCGCCGGCGCGAAGCGCTTGGTGTCGACGAAGTTCGGGATCACCACGAGCGGCGCCGACTCGCCGAGGCCAAACCGTTCCTCGGCCTCACGGCGCAGGAATTCCGATGGCACGGTGAGCCCGTCCGACGCAGCGACGGCATGGCGCGTCACCGCCGCGTAGCTCTGCGCCACGCCGAAGCCGGTCACGTCGCTGCCGTGCATGCTGGTGACGAGGCGCGGCGCGGCGGTCCCGAGCGTCTGGCACGCGAGGAGCGCGCTCGCGGCATGCGGCACTGCGTAGTGCACGTGCAGGAGGTCGAGCGCGTGACGGCGCGCGACGTCGACGATCGTCTCGGCGAGTGCCAGGCCGTAGAGCGGGTGGCCGAGCACCGGATGACTCGTCACCGGCACCGTGTGCAACGCGAGGCGGTCCGACGTCGCCAGCCTCCGGCTCGGCGGCGCGCTCGCGATCACGTGCAGGCGATGGCCGCGCTCGGCGAGCCCGGCGGCGAGCTCGGTCGCGACGATGCCGCTGCCGCCGAGGCTCGCATAGCAGACGACGCCGATCGTGAGCGGCGCACTCATCCGCGCGCCACCGCCGCCGGCCGGGCGGGTGCCGGCGCGGACCACACCACGTCTTTGGGCGTGGGATCGAACGGCACGATCTCCGCCAGCACCCGATCCAGAAACGGGCGCTCGCCGTACCGCGCGGCGAAATACGCGAGACCGTAGACGCGCTCTTGCGGCGCGCCGTCGGGAGCCAGGGCCCATTGCAGCTGCTGGAGCTCGTCGGCGCGGTCGCGATCGAGATGGCGGCGCGCGGCGTCGAGCTTGCGCGCGAGCTTTGCGACGGCGCCCGCGACCGACGCGCGCGTCTTGTCGATCGCGGCGTCGAGGCCGGGACCGAGGTGCTCGATCTCGGCGCGGAGCGCGGTCATCTCCGCCTCGAACGGCAGCACGAGGCGGCGCCCCAGCTCCGCCTCGTCGAGCACCGTCCCGGACGCGGGACGCGCCGGCAGCTCGGACAGCGGACGAGTGGCGTCGGCCGGCGTGATGCCGAGCCGGGCACAGCGATCGAGCGTCCGTGCTTCGATGATGCGGAGACGCGCGCGCGGGACGATCAGCGGCATCGCGACGTCGTAAGCGGCGTAGAGCGGCGCCAGCTGCGCGAAGTACGCGACCTCGCCCGGACCCGCGACGTAGGCGGCCGTCGGCAGGAGCGTGTCCTGCAGGATCGGCCGCAGCAGCGCGCTCGTGCTGAAGCGGCGCGGGTCGGCTTCGAGGGCCGCGAGCAGCGTCGCCAAAGGATGCGTGCGGCCGGTGCCGACCTCGGCGAATCCTTCGCCCGCCGGCTCCAATCGATGCCGGGCCTGCTCGGCCCCGTCCGGATGGAAGAACGAGAGCGGCGCGCCGGGACGCACGTGCACCGCCGGCCGATGCCCGCTCGCGGCGAGCACGCGGCTACTGGCGTCGAGCGCGGCGGCCAGCGCCGCCGCGTCGGTGAGCGCGCGCCGGTGCAGCGGAGCGGCGGCGGCCGCGAGCGCCGGGTCGCGCGGGTCGACGATCACGAGACCCTCGTCGGCGAAGAGCTCGGCGAGCGTCTGCGCAAAGGCCTCGCTCCAGCCGACCCCCGGTCGATAGTGCCGCTCGAGCCGGGCGAGATGCGGCTCGGCGTGCGGCAGGTTGCCGATCTCGGCGCGCAGCTCGGCCAATCGCGCCGTCACCGCGTCGGGCAGCGTACAGTGCGCGACCGCGATGCGAGCCTCCGGCGCCGCGTCCAAGCGGAGCGCGAGCGGCGCCCCGAGCGCGCGCGGCACGTGACACGTCGCGATCTCGGGAAGATCGTGATCCTCGGTTTGCAGCCAGAAGACCGGGACGACGGGCTGGCGCGTCTCGGCCGCGAGCGCGCGCGCGACCGCGACGGCCGACGCCGCCTTGTAGAGCGTGAAGAGCGGACCGAGGAAGAGTCCGCACTGCTGGCCCGTCACCACCGCCGCCGCGCCATGCCGGAGCGCCGCGAGATGCGCCGTCCGTGCCGCCGACGGCGTGAAGCGCGCGTCCTGCGCCGCGAGCGCGTCGGCGGTCGCCGGCGCGAGCGGCCGCGTGACGCGCGCGACCGCCCGGCCGCGCGCGTCCGGGTCTCGGAAGTCGCCGCCCGCGAAGAACGCGGCGGCGGCTCCCGAGAGGTAGTCCGAGAAGATGGCGCCGGGCGCCGTCACCCCGTCAGGATCCTTTCTTCTTCTTCCAACCCGCGATCGCCGTCGCGACTTGATCCTTGAAGAACCCCTCGTAGACGCGATCGCCGGCGCCGAGCTTCTGCGCTTGCTCGCCGGCGGCCACGGCATCGGCGTTCCGACCCTGCTTCGCGAGAATCTGCCCGCGCACCCAATGGTTCCACCAGGTGCCCTTGATGGCGATCGACGCGTCGATCAGCTCGAGCGCGCGGCGCAGGTCCCCGTTGCTGTCGAGCAGGTAGCGCGCCGACAGGAAATGCGGCCGCCAGCTGTCGTTCACGGCCGCGTCGATGTTCGCCATCGCCTGCGTCGCCGTGTCGACCGCGATCGGGATCGAGATCCGGCGCTTCTCCCATTCGAGATCGAGGCTCGTCGTGTCGTCGGTGGTGTCGGCGAAGACGAACGTCATGCGCTCGCGGAACGACCCCGACCCCGGCTTCACGTCGACCCGCACGACGTCTTTGCTCTGGTCGTAGTCGTTCACGCTCGCCGTCGTGTTGCTGTTGAGAATGATCGTCCAGCGGCTCTTGCCCGGAATCGAGTAGACCGCGTACGTGCCGGCCGGAACCGGCTGGCCGCCGACGCGGAAGTCGCGGCTCGCTTGCAGCGTCGTCGGCTGGTTGGCACCGGTCCGCCACAGTTTGTCGTACGGGACGAGCTCGCCCCAGACCTTCCGGTCTTTCACGGCCGGGCTCGAATACTTGATCGTGAAATCCGTGAGCCCGACGCGCTGATCGACGCGCGCGGCAGGGCTGAGCGCCGGCAGCTCCGGTGGCGCCTGTTGGGCTTCGGCCGTCGGCAGGGCAATGGCGGTCAGCCCCGCCAACATCATCGCAGCGATCGGGGCACGGAACGTAGAAACGGCAGCACGAACGTCACGTCGCATCGAAACCTCCAGGGGAGTGGGGAATCCGCGCACTGTGGCACGGCACTGGAGGCGATTCTACGTAGGCCGCGCGGTGGCGATGCTCTGATTGGTGGCAGCCGGCGGTTCGGCAGTGCGCGTCTGCCGCTGTTGATCGTCTGTGTTGCGATGACTCGCCGGCGGGTGGGTCAGGGAGTGTCCGGGGAGCCGCAGCTCGCGTGTGCGCCGGTCATGGTGGCA
>Ga0163144_10002333_pt1 | contig 43967 bp, 43 predicted proteins | sample OliLak19BULKMAT1_FD_123175 | JGI IMG/M metagenome (GOLD analysis project Ga0163144, IMG submission 123175) | Freshwater microbial mat bacterial communities from Lake Vanda, McMurdo Dry Valleys, Antarctica - Oligotrophic Lake LV.19.BULKMAT1 | ecosystem: Environmental > Aquatic > Freshwater >...
ACGTGGCAGGCGTCCCGCAGCCGGCCGCGGCCAGCAGCAGCGACAGCGACGCAAGGGGGATCATTGTTTGTCGGAGAGCGCTCACGGCTCTCACACGGACGTTCAGACCGGCAGGCACGGTGTCACGCTCGTCATCGAGGGGGGTTGAGTTGATGAAACCTCCCGAACGGACTCCGGTGCGTCAATCGGGGAGACACCCATGCGAGGCCAGCAGTCGCCCGCCGGGTTGACCCGCTGGGTGCTCTCCGATTCACTTCGCGCATGGCCGAGAACCCGTCTGAAACGTCTGTGGAGTCGTCGCCCGAGCTTCCGCCGTCGCTGGCCAAGGTGCTCCGCCAGTTCCGGATCCTCGGCCGCGAGGAGAAGATGCAGGCACTGTTGGCCTGGTCCAGGAAGCTCGAACCGCTTCCGCCGCGCCTCGCTGCGCTCGATCGTAGTGCCTTCACGGTGCCCGAGTGCCAGACACGGGTGGATCTCTTTCCGGAGCGTAACGTGGACGGTACGCTGCATTTCTATGCAGATGTCGATGCCAGGCAGTCGCCTACGATAGCCGCCGTGTTGGCCATTACCTTTGCAGCGATCAACGACGAGCCGCCGACGACGACGCTGGCGCTCCCGCCCGATTTCGTTCGCACCCTGATGCAGGACATTGGACTTGGCGCCCGCGAGACTGGCCTTGCCGCCATGATCGCGCGCCTCAAGCGCCACGCCAACGAGCCGCAGTGCATCGCGGTCACCCCACTGCCCCAAGTCACCGCTCATGACCGTCACGATCACGATTCGCAATAATGGCCCCCTTGTCATCGCCGCCGACCAGGTGTCGATGGTGAAACTCGTTGACCACGAGGGCAACGTCATCCCGCCGCGTTCCGCCGAGGGCAAGCCCATGTCCCTCTGCCGTTGCGGCGCCTCCGCCGTGAAGCCGTTTTGCGACGGTACGCACTCTCGGATCGGCTTTGTCGGCGCGGATGCCGCGCGCCTCGCCTATGACGCTGAGCAGAACGCAGCGGCGGCGACGGACGCCAAGCCCACCATCGGCTGATGCGCTGGCTGATCAGCGCGTGGGCGTGGGCGGAGACGGTGCTGGTGGTCATCATCGGCACGCCGATCGTCGCGCTGGTCTTCGCGTTCACAGCACCGTTCGATCCCGGACGTTACGCCGCCGGGCGGGCGTTCCGGTTGGTTGGAGTCACGGCGATGCGGTTGAACGGACTGTGGCGCTTTCGCGTGCGCGGCACACTCGCCGATCCGCGTCGGCCGTACGTGGTCGTCGCCAATCACGAGTCGTACGCCGACATCTTTCTCATCAGCTGTTTTCCGTGGGAGATGAAGTGGCTGAGCAAGCACACGCTGTTCAAGATCCCCTGCATGGGGTGGATGATGCAGATGGCCGGCGACATCAAGCTCATTCGCGGCAAGCGTGAATCGGCGGTGGACGCCATCCAGCAGTGTCGGGATCGTCTCGCCAAGAAAGTGTCGATCATGATCTTTCCCGAAGGCACGCGTTCGCGCGATTGGGAGATGCTGCCCTTCAAGGACGGCGCGTTCCGTCTGGCCATCGAGTGCGGCGCGCCGATTCTGCCGATCGCCGTTGCCGGTACACGCAACGCGATGGCCAAGGGCTCGTTTCAGTTCCAGCGCGCGCGCGCGATTGCACAGGCGCTCGAGCCCATCGAGACGGCGAATCTCACGCTCGCCGATCTGCCGTCGCTCAAGCAGCGCACGCGTGAACGCATCGAGGAAGGACGTCGTGCGCTGGCGGCGGAACTGGGACTTCGCATCGATGCCGTCGCCTGCACTGAGCAGCTGCCCGCCTGACGAACCCTCGCTCGAGGCGCTGCTGTCGGCGCCCGACGAGGAGACGGTCGCCGCGCTTGCGTCGCTCGAGGGCGACATCCTGATTCTGGGCGCGGGTGGCAAGATGGGGCCGACGGTGGCGCGCATGGCGCGACTCGCTCTCGATGACAGTCCGACGTCGCCCGCGGGCGCGCCGCGCCGACGGGTGATTGCTGTTTCCCGCTTCAGCAGCGCGGCAGTCGCGCACGAACTTGACGCGCATGGCGTCGACGTGGTCCGCGCGAATCTCGACGACCCGCGGGAGGTGGCGCCGTTGCCCGACGCGCCGAACGTGCTGTGGATGGCCGGACAGAAGTTCGGCACCACTGGTGATCCGATCGGTACGTGGACACAGAACGTCGTCGCGTCGGTGCATGCCGCCGAACGCTACCGCGGATCGCGGATCGTCTGCTTTTCGACGGGGAACGTGTACGGACGGACGCCGGTCGCGCATGGCGGATCGGGAGAGCACGATGCGCTGATACCGGATGGTGAATATGCGGCGTCCTGCATCGGGCGCGAGCGCGTCTTTCAATCCATCACGGCGCGCACGCACTCGGCACTCCTCTTGTATCGCCTGTTCTATGCGTGCGATCTGCGCTACGGCGTGGTCACCGATATCGCTTACAAGGTGCTGTCAGGCGTGCCCGTCTCGCTCGCCGTGGGCGCTGTGAACGTGATCTGGCAGGGCGATGCGAACCGATTGGCGCTGCGCGCGCTGACGTGCGCCAGTCAGCCCGCGTCGGTGCTCAACGTCACCGGTCCGATCGTACCAGTGCGCGAGATTGCCGAACGCATCGGACGCCTGGCCGGCATGACGCCGGTGTTCGAAGGCACGGAGGGTGACGACGCACTGCTGGCAAACACGTCCCGATTGGAGCGGCGGCTGCCGTTCACGTCGTTGCCACTCGACACGTTGTGTGCGTGGACGGTGCAGTGGATCCGTCAGGGCGGACGATTGCTCAACAAGCCGACCAGCTTCGAGAAGCGCGATGGCACGTACTGAGCACGACACGTTCAACGTGCGTCGGCATCTCGCGCGTGGTCATGTCATCCCTGCCCATCCGCTGGCGCTCACGCCGCATCGCACGATCGACGAGCAGCATCAGCGCGCGCTCACGCGCTACTACGTGGCGGCCGGCGCGGGCGGCATGGCCGTTGGCGTGCACACCACCGGCTTTCCCATTCACGACACCAGGATCGGGTTGTACAAGCCGGTGCTCGAGCTGGCGGCGGAAACCGCCACCGACGCCTTGGCGCGCGACACGCGCGTACGGGCGACGGCAGGCACGAACGACGCCACCATGTTCGCGCCACGCGGCTTCGTGCGCGTGGCCGGCCTGGTGGGTGACACCGCGAACGCCGTCAAGGAAGCGCACATCGCGCTCACCGTCGGCTATCACTGCGGGCTGCTGTCACTGGGCGCGTGGCGCGATGCCGACGACCGCGCCATCCTCGCCCACTGTCGCCACGTCGCGGAAACGATTCCGCTCTTCGGGTTCTATCTGCAACCCGCGGTTGGCGGACGACGTCTGTCATATGCGTTCTGGCGGGAGTTCGCCGAGATCGCGAATGTCGTGGCGATCAAGGTCGCGCCGTTCGATCGCTATGCCACACTGGATGTCGTGCGCGCCATCGCCGATGCGGGTCGTGATGACATCGCGCTGTATACGGGGAACGATGATGCCATTGTGAGCGATCTGGTGACGCGAATTCCGGTGGTGACCGGTGGTCGCGCTGGTTCCCGACACTTCGTGGGCGGGTTGCTTGGACAATGGGCGGTGTGGACGCGCGCCGCGGTCCAATTGCTCGACGAGATTCGCGCCTGGCATTCGTCGGGCGCCGATGCCTTGCCCAGCGAGTGGCTGTCGCGTGGCGCGGCGCTGACGATGGCGAACGCGGCGATCTTCGATGCCGCGAACGGGTACGCCGGCTGTCTTCCCGGCATTCTCGAAGTCCTGCGTCGGCAAGGGCTGGTGCGTGGAACGTGGACGTTCGACACGCACGAGCAGCTGTCACCGGGACAAGCCGATGCGATCGGGCAATTGCATCTGCGTCATCCGGAACTGCATGACGACGCGTTCGTGGCGGAGCATCTGGATTCGTGGCTCCGGTAGGGACCGCGAATAGAGATGGCGCACCAAGGCCGAGTTCGGCTCCGATCGCTTCCTCCCTGCCCACGATCTCGATCAGGCGGTACAGATCGAGGCCGGGCGCCCAGCGATGGGCACGGATTGCGAACGCACGCTTTTGACCCGTTTACCGTGGGCGCGTTGAACTGCGGGGAGAATTGGATGCACTCGCCCGCGCCGCCCGACGTGTTGCAGCTCACAGTGAATCGCGAGCGTCGGACAGCCGTGCGGTTCCGCGACTGAGATTCCCGCCGGCGACACGCCGCGCTTGCGCTGCCGTTCCCGTAGATTTCCCGCGAACCCTTCAGGCCCAGCAGCTGTCAAATCGCGCGAACCTTCCCCTGCGAATGTCCATCACTCGATCTGCCCTGCCGCTGCCCGCGCTTCATCGGGCGACCCTGCTCGTCTCCATCCTCGCCTTGGGCGCCTTGGGCGCCTGCGCCAGCGCCGGCGCCAGGTCCGTCGGCCCCGAGTTCGCCATGGGACCGGCGGCCGCCATCGCCCGCGCTCGCGCCGATAGCGCGCGCCTGCCGTACACGCAGGCCGATATCGACTTCATGTCGGGGATGATCCATCACCACGCGCAGGCCATCATCATGTCGCGCCTGGCGCCCTCGCATCAGGCCAGCGCCTCCGTGCAGCGACTGACGGCGCGCATCATCAATGCCCAGACCGACGAGATCACGCTCATGCAGACGTGGCTCATGGACCGGAACCAGACGCCGCCCAAGGTCGATTCGACCGGCCAGGTGACGACCGGGCATGCGGGACATGTTATGCCCGCGATGGCTGGACACGACATGTCGGCCATGGGGGGGATGGGGGGCATGCCGGCCATGCCGGGGATGCTGACCGACGCGCAGATGAAGGAGCTCGCGGTCGCGCGCGGCCCCGAGTTTGACCGGCTGTTGCTCACCTACATGATCCAGCATCATCGTGGCGCGGTGTCGATGGTGCGCACGCTGTTCGAGGCGCGAGGCGCCGGGCAGGACGAAACGATCTTCAAGTTCGCGGCGGATGTCGAAGTGGATCAGTCCACCGAGATCCGGCGCATGATGACCATGCTGCTCGAGATGGGATTTGTACCACCCGCGAACTGAGGCCCCAGTTCGTGTCGTTCCACATTTGCCAACCCAGAGAACCCGTCATGTCCCCGACTCCACCGCGTCATCGCGGCGCGCGCCACATCGCCAGCTACGCTGCGGCCGTCGCCGCGCTCGTGGCGCTGGCCGCCTGCTCCCGCGCCAAGCCCAACACCACGCCCGCGCCGAATCCGGCCACCGACCCTCGGGTCAACCTGAAGGCGGGGCTCTTCGACGCCGGCGAAGCATCGTCGAACATGAAGCTCACCGCCACCGCCGCATCGCCGCAGGGTTTCCGGGGGATCACCAACTCCGACCTCGCCTTCACCGGCAACTACGCCATCCAGGGCAACTACAACGGCCCGGTCATCTGGGATATCAGCAACCCGAACAAGCCGGTGCTGGTCACGTCGTACGTCTGCCCGGCCTCGCAGAATGACGTGTCGGTGTACAAGAATCTGATGTTCATGTCCGTCGAGGCCAACAACGGTCGCGTGGATTGCATGTCGGGCGGCGTGCCGGAGCAGGTGAGCAAGCAGCGCATGCGTGGCGTCCGCATCTTCGATATCACCGACATCAAGAATCCGAAGCTGGTCAGCAACGTGCAGACCTGCCGCGGTTCGCATACGCACACGGTGCTCGAGGATCCGAAGGACCGGGACAACATCTACATCTACGTTTCCGGCTCAGCGGGCATCCGCCCGGCCGAAGAACTCGCCGGCTGCGCGGGCAATCTCACCGCCGACGATCCGAACTCCTCGCGCCTCCGCATCGAAATCATCAAAGTTCCCTTGGCCGATCCGAGCAAGGCCGCCGTGGTGGGCAAGGCCAACATCTTTGCCGGCCTGAAGGAGAATCCTCGTCACGGACTCTCCGACGCCGACAAGGAAGCGGCCGTCAAGCAGCTCGCCGATGCCAAGGCACGCGGCGGCTTCGTGGCCAGGAATCCACAGTCGGGGATGGACATGGTCGTCCCGCCGCAGATGGTGCGTCCGTTGCTCGACAGCATCGTGAAGCTGCGCGGTGGCACCGGCGCGCCAACGGCGGCTGATACGACGACGGCGCGAGCGCAGGTGCAGGGTGTGGTGAATCGCATGTTCGCCGCGGCGCCCGCGCCGGGTGCCGGCACCGGCGCCGTCAGCGATCGTTCGCAGTGCCACGACATCACCGTCTATCCGGCGCTTGGTCTGGCCGGTGGCGCCTGCGAAGGACATGGTCTGCTGCTCGATATCAGCGATCCGGTCAACCCGGTCCGTCTCGATGCCGTCGCCGACTCGAATTTCGCCTATTGGCATTCGGCCACGTTCAACAACGATGGCACGAAGCTGCTCTTCTCCGACGAGTGGGGCGGTGGTGGCGCCCCCAAGTGCCGCGCCGGCGACAAGCCCGAGTGGGGCGCCGACGCGATCTTCACCATCGAAAACAAGAAGCTCAAGTTCCAGAGCTACTACAAGCTGCCGGCGTACCAGTCGGCGAACGAAAACTGCGTGGCGCACAATGGTTCGCTCGTCCCGATTCCCGGTCGCGACATCATGGTGCAGGCCTGGTATCAGGGCGGCATCTCGGTGTTCGACTGGACCGACGCCAGGAACCCGAAGGAGATCGCCTCGTTCGATCGTGGGCCCGTCGACTCCACCCGCATGCAGAGCGGCGGTTCGTGGTCGGTATACTGGTACAACGGTGCCATCGTCTCGTCGGAAATCGCGCGTGGTCTCGACGTGGCCGAAATGCTGCCGAGCGAGCACGTGACGCAGAACGAACTCGACGCCGCAAAGACGGTCAAGTGGACGTACCTCAACGCCCAGGGTCAGCCCAAGATCGAATGGCCGGCCAGCTTCGCGCTCGCCAAAGCCTACACCGATCAGCTGGAGCGCAAGGGCTGCGTGAATGCCGCGCGCATCACGGATATCCGTTCACAAATTTCGAGCGCCGAAAAGGCCGCGGGTGCCGCGCGCAGCGATGCCCTGAACAAGCTCAGTGCGCAGCTCGACGGCGATCGTTCCTGCGATCCGAAGAAGGTCGATCTGCTCAAGAAGTCGCTGCTGGATCTGCGCGGATCGGTGATGTAGGCCTTCGTGAAATTCCGGCGCTGCAACTGAAAAAGCAAAAGGCAACTGATTACCACGGATAGAAACAGATTGAAAAAGGAAACGCACGGATCTGCTCCGCTCAGATCCGTGCGCTTCTGTTCGAATCCCCGAAAATCCGTGTGCATCTGGCTGTTTGCTTTTGTCGTTTGTTTTTGCCGTTTGCGGTTTGCTTTTCTTTACCTGATCAGGTGCGAGTGCCAGGTCTCGCGCGCCGGCCGCTCGAAATCGCTTCGCCAGTCGCCGGCGGTATTCACCGTTGTGTCGAACACGCAAGTCTCCGCGGTGATCTCTCCAGCCGCAGCCAATGTACGAAATATTGGTCGATCGCCTACGACCACATCTCCGCGTGCATCGCGCCAGAAGACCGTGGCGCCGCCAACAAGACTGGTACCGATCGCACTTTCGATCGACGTGAGCACCCGGAATAATCCGTCGATGGAGCAGCCGGACGCGCCGGTTGCAGCTTCATCAACGGCTACGGCCAGAAAGCGATCGTCGCGCCAGTCGCGTGCGCACACCAGCGGCACGCCGTGCGCACGCCACTGCGCGAGATGCGTGTCCACTGCCGTCATCAGCTGCTCGGCGGCCGAGCCTCTGATCGGCGCGGCCGCTCCAAACACCCAGACACGTGCGTCGTTGGGCAACGTGTCGAACGACACTGATGGCATGCGTTTACTCGGGCTTCGAGCCAGGCAGCTGCAGCATCGGCATCGCGCCGCCGGTCACCTGCGGCATCTGACCGTTCCAGCGCTTCGCCATCTCGTACTGCACCAACGACCCAGTGATGCTACGCGACAACAACTCGTTCGCCTTCGCCTGGGCCTCGGCTTCCGTCAAAATCGCCTTCGCGCGACCGGCGGCTTTGATGCTGTCACCCTGCGCCTGAAAGGTGTTCTTCTGCAATTCGTTCTGCGCCGTCAGTGCCTGCTGCTGCATGACGTTCTTGAGCGAGATGGCGTCCATCACCGCCTTCGGCGCGCGGAATTCGTTGAGCGTGAACTGCCTCACTTCGATGCCGTACGGATCCAAACGCTTCTGCAACTGCGCCTGCGTTCGCGTCACCACTTCGGCCTTCTTCGGGCCAAGGATCTGGGCGATCTCCTCGTTGCCCACGACTTCCTGCAGCGACTGACGAATGGCCTGCTTGATGAACCCGTGCTGAATGGTCTGAATGTCCGTGCGGAACGTCGAGTACAACGCGGGCACCCTGTCGGGGCGCAGCTCGAACGACATCGAGATATCGAGCGACAACGGTTGGCCTTCCACCGAGTTCACGTTGATCTCGTCGTTCCCCATCGATCCTTCGATATTGCTGCGCGTGAGCACGAGCGTCTGCATGAACGTCGGATATTCGTTGATCTGCGTCATCAACGGGTTGCGAATGTGGAACCCCGGGCCGAGCGGCGCCGGATCGACGCCACCCCCACCGCGATGAATGACGATGCCCACGTGACCCGGTTCGATATAGGCGACCATGTTCTTGGCGAACAGCAGACCCACCACCAATACCGCGCCGGCGATGACCAGCTTGCCGATCAATCCGCTGCGGCCTCCACCACCCTCCAAACCGCCGCCACCGGACACACCGGCCATGGAGTTGCGCATCGAACTGCGAAGTCCTTCGAGCGTTGAATCAATCGACGTGGCCATCTACGGCCTCCTGGTAGCAATGAGGGCACAACGCTTCACCCGTCGGCAGGCGCACGAGATCGATCTCGCGCTGCAAACCGTGGACGGGGCAAGTCAGGTCGGCTTGCTTCTCGATGCGCTTACGGTTCGCGGTTTGCTTGAGCCGCGTTCCGAAGGGCGTGTAACCGAGGGCCGACAGTACAAAAGCGCCCACCACCGCAATCAGTGCGATGAAAAGGACGCTTTCCAGCAGAATGGCGTTCATATGTTTGCAGTATAGTACGCTGCGTTTCGTCGTTTGGTGTCAGCATCCGTCCCGTATTGACGCGTCAGGCCCCGAGTTCGAATCGCAGCATCGCGTCCAACCCGGGCAAACGGAACGGAAAACCAGCCTGCTGTAACACGGCAGGCACGACTCGTTGGCTGGCCAGCACGGTTTCGCTGGCCATCTCGCTCCCGAGCATCGCGCGCAGCACGAACGCCGGCGCAGCGGCAAAGCCGGGGCGCGACATCACGTCGGCCAGCACCCGCGTGTACGTCGCGTTCGTCACCGCGTCGGGTGCGACGAGGTTTACGGGCCCGCGAATGTCCGGGCGCATGAGACAGAAGTGAATCGCACCAATCTCATCGTCGAGGGCAATCGGACTCACCCACTGGGTACCGTCGCCGAGTCGTGCCCCCAACCCGTAGCGAAAGAGCGGCGCCGTCTTGCCGAGCGCGCCACCTGCGGCACCCTGCACGATCCCGGTTCGGATGTGTACGACACGAATGCCGGCCTTTTCCGCAGGCTCGGTCGCTCCCTCCCAGGCGCGCCCGACTTCGGCCAGGTAACCGGCGCCGAGCGCGCTGCGTTCGTCCAGGATCTCGTCGCCACGACTGCCGTAAATACCTATGGCAGAACCGCTTATGAGTACGGCTGGCTTCCGGCTCAGGCGCGCCAGTGTGTGCGCCAGCAGCGATGTGCCTTCCACCCGGCTGTCCCTGATCGCTCGGCGATGCTCCGTCGTCCACCGTTCGGCGATCGGCGCGCCGGCCAGATGCACGACAGCGTCCACCCCGTCCAGCGCTCGCGGGTCGAGACGGGCACGGTCCGGGTCCCAGTTGATGTCGACCACACCGGGTTTCACCTCGCCGCGCCCGATGCGCAGCACCTCGTGGCCGCCGGTGGAAAGAAACGCCGCCAGTTGCGAGCCGATCATGCCACTCGCACCCGTGATCGCGACACGTAAACGCGGCCGGTCGGCGAACATCCCGTGTCGCTCGAGATCGCCTGCCAGCAGCGCATGCCGGTACGCGAAAACGCGCTTCAGCGTGGACTCGGCGTACCAACCAGCGACGGACTGCCCGAGCGCGCCTAGGGGCAGCGCGTAGGCGATCTCGTCGTCGAGCGTGCTCGCGTTGGGTCCGTCGGGCGCGAAGGAGTGCGTGTGTATCCACTCCGCGAAGGGACCGCTTTCCATCACATCGCGAAACTGTTGGTTGGGGATGTAATCGCGATGGGTCAATCGCCAAGTGGTGGGCACCGGCCCTGCGTGTACTTCGAGCGCCACCTTCGCGCCATCGCGAATACCACCGTGTTGCTCCAGAATGCGGATCCTGTCCCACGGCGGCGACAGTCGCGTGAACGCGCCAGAACGCTCGTGCCAGGCGAAGAGTGTTTCGACTGGAACGGGCACGCGAATCGACTTTCGGAACAGCTGATTGCTCATACTTGATACAACGCCATTGACACCTCTTCGGTTCACCACACGGCCGTCGGCAGTACGCGGTTCGCAGCTACCACCCAGCCGCATCTTCCAGATCCAGTACCCGCCAGCAGTACCAACTCGCCACCGTCGCGTGCGGTCGCCACGCTTTCGCCACCTTCTCCAACCGTTCAGCTTCGGGGAGTGTGCGCATGCGATAGATCCGCTGCGCGCCTTTGCGCACGCCCAGGTCGAGTACCGGCAGCACGTCGGGACGCCAGAGACGGAACATCAGAAACATCTGCGCCGTCCATCGCCCCACGCCGCGCACCTGCACCAGCGACTCGATCACCGCTTCGTCGTCCATTGCTTCGACACGTTCGAGCGGCAATCGGCCATCCACCACATGTCGCGCCAGATCGCGAATGGCCAGCATCTTCGCGTTGGACAGTCCGCAGGCCCGCATGGTCAGTTCGTCGTGCGCAAGAATCGTGTCAGGCGTTGGCGGTTGTCCGTCGCCGCACTGCGTCATGAAGCGGCCATAGATCGTATTGGCCGCCGAGCCCGACAGCTGTTGAAAGACGATCGCGCGCGCGAGATGATCGAAGTGCGAACCTTCCTTCTGCGGTCGCAGCGTGCACGGTCCCACTTTCTCGATGGCCAGAGCGAGTCGTGCATCCGCCGCGCTGAGTGCCGCCACCGCAGCGTTGACGCGGGGAACGGTGAGTGTTGCCGGCTTGGCCAAGTGGCCTACATGCCGATCGTGAACATGATGTGCGCCTTGGGCGTGCCGGGCAGCATCAACCACGGGCCCGTGGACGATGGCGTGGTGGACAGACCGGTGCTTTGCGCCGTCGCGAACGGGATGTACACCACGAACGTCGAGCGTCCTTTGCTCACGGTGCCCGACGCGATAGTGAAGTCGTTCTCCGGCGCGAAGATCTGATACAACGAGGCGGGCGCGGTCGGCATCTTGAGCTTCCCCGACTTCACCTCGGCGAAGCGCACGGTGTCCACCTGCGTGCCGGTGGTGCCAGCGGCGCGGAGTTCGCGACCGCGCGCCATGAACGGCTCCATCGATTCGTGATAACACGAGGTATGAAAGCCCTTCTCGGCCGGATCGTCGGCGAGGCAGAGCATCCCGTTCTTCGCGGCGCGCAGCGATTCCAGGTTGCCGGCAGTGCGATAGCCGAGTACGCCGGCACCGTCGCGCATCTCCTTGGGAAGCGGAAATACCGCTGCGGCGATCTGCCGATCAATGGGAGGCGTCGCCTGGGCGCGCATGGTCAACGCAGGCATTGCGACGAGCGTCACCAACAACAACAAACGGGCGCGGGACGACGACATGGGAACCTCGAGAGACAGGAGTTCTGGCGGGAACATCTATACGATCTCATGCAACAGCAGTTGTCAATCGAGCCGTCGCGTCATTGTTTTCATGCGACCATGACTGCCCCTGCGCACCCGCCCGCCAATGACGACCGCGTGGACGCCGACGTATCCGCGCCGACGCACGAGCCCGTCGTGGATCCCGCACTCGAGCGGCAGGCAGCGCTCGGCTTGTTTGCCCGCAAGGTCGCGCACGACCTGAACAACTTCGCGACGGTCATCCGCACGTACAGCGAGTTGCTGCTGTCGGAGCTGCCGACCGATGGCACCCCGCACGCCGACGTTGCGGAAATTCATCGTGCGGCGGATGCGATGGTCGCCTACGTGCAGCGCATTGCGCGGTTCTCTCGCGCGGGCGGCATGCGGCCGGTGCCGGTCGATCCGGATCTCGTCATCAGCGACGTGGTTTCGTCGTTCGCCACCCCCGATGGCACACCACTGGTGCGCATCGATACGGCGGCCGGTACCACGGCACCACCACTCACGACGGATCGCACGTGGCTGAGCGATGTCGTACGTGAGATGGTGCAGAACGCGCGCGAAGCATCGCCGGCGGGTGGTGTGGTGACGATCACGCGTCGATCGGTGTCGCTCGCGTCCCCGGAGTATCACGGCGAGACGCAGCTTTCGGTCGGTGAGTACACGGTCGTGTCGGTGCGCGACCGCGGTGCTGGCTTCGCGGACCGCGTCAGCGCGAACGCCGAAGATCCGTTTGTGAGCACGAAGGACGGCGTACGCGGGGCCGGTTTTGGACTGACGCTCGCGATAGCGTACGCACACGCGCAGAACGGGCGGCTGACGCGTGAGCGCGACGGCGAGGAGACGGTGGTTTCGCTCTGGCTGCCGAACGGCTAACTGCAACCACCAAGCTTCCAGCTTCGGGTTCGGGTTCTGAGCTTCCGGTTGACGCGACGGCACGCTCTCGAAGCCCATCACCCATACTCGAAGCCCAACACTTGGTGGTTGCAGTTGGTGGTTTGAGGTCATCCCCCTCGCGCCGCTATCGCCCCGCCTGCACGGGCCTCAACGCGTTCAGCAATGCGTCCGCAATCCGGTCCAGCGGCAGCACATCCACTGCCGCATCCAGCTTCACCGCTTCGCGTGGCATCCCGTACACAACGCACGTTTCTTCGTTCTGCGCGATCGTGTACGCACCAGCGTCGCGCATGGCCAGCATTCCCTTGGCGCCGTCAGCTCCCATGCCGGTGAGCAGTGCGCCAACCGCATTGCGACCGGCGCAGCGGGCGACGCTCTGAAAAAGCACGTCCACGGCGGGCCGCTGGTGATGAACCTTTGGCCCGTCCTTCACGCGCGCGACCCAGCGTGCGCCACTCGCCTGCAGGATGAGATGCTTGCCACCCGGCGCCACGAGGGCGAGTCCGGGCGTAACGTAGTCACCATCACGCGCTTCCTGCACGCGCATCGCACAGACACTGTCGAGTCGTTTGGCGAACGACAGTGTGAAGTGCTCCGGCATGTGTTGCACGATCACGGTGCCGGGACAGTCCACCGGAAAGCGACGGAGCACCTGCTCGAGTGCCTGCGTACCACCGGTCGAAGCGCCGAGTGCAATGATCTTGTGCGTCGCGTCGAGCGTGGCCATCGTCGGACGTGCGATCGTTGGCCCGGCTTCGGTCGGTTCGGCGCGCTTCGCGACGCGCGCGTGTGATGCCGCTCGCACCGCGCGCACGAGTTCGTCCGCAACATCCGCCGCCGCCAATGACGACCCTGGCTTCGCCAGCACTTCCACGGCGCCCAGTGCGAGTGCGCGCAACGCCGTGTCGCTGTTCTGTGGCGTGAGCGAGCTCACCACCACCACCGGAATCGGAAAATGCCGCATCAGCTTGGACAGGAACGACAGCCCGTCCATGCGCGGCATTTCGATGTCGAGCGTGATGACATCGGGACGCAACTGCACGATGCGTTCACGCGCGACGTACGGATCGGTCGCGGTGCCCACCACTTCGATATCGGCATGCCTGGAAAGCGCGTCCGACAGGATACGCCGCACGAGTGCGGAGTCGTCCACGATGAGTACGCGAATGACACCCGGCTTGCGCACGACAGGCGCCGTCGTCGCGGTCAAGGGACGCACAGGAGCGCTCACGCGACCGTGGTAAGTGCTGGGGCCGCGCCGAACACGTACAGCGTCGACGAGACTCGTCCTTCCTCCACACCAAAGACGGCGCGCGCAGACGGCGAGTCGGCCTCTCGCGACGCAGATTCGCCCACGTCATGCATGCGCGGCGCGCTGAGATGAAAAACGGCTTCCGCGCCAGCGATGGCCGGCAGCAGGTTGCCGCAGATCACGTTCGCGAGCTCGCCGAGTGCATCACGCTGCAGCGGTGGCTGACGACTGCCTGCGTCGCCCAGCATGTTCGACACGATCATCGGCAGAATTACTGCACTCGCACTCAACACGAGACGACCGGTGAACGGACCGCGAAAATCCACGGACACCGTCACATCGAGCGGCGCTTCTTCCTGTTCCGGCGACGGCTCGTGCTCCGGAAAGAGAAGCGCGAGCTCCTCAAAAGTCGCCGCTGTCGTCTGCGACAGTGACAGATCCATAGTACTCGGCATCGGTGACTCCCGTAACACGAATGATGGTATCGCGCAGGGTCTCCGGCGCGAACGGCTTGCGGACGATTTCACAACCCAGCGCGTGCAGTGCAGCAAGACGGGTTTCGCTTCCTTCGGTGGACACGACGATGACGGGCAGCGCCTGAGTTTCCGGTGTCGAGCGGATGCGGCGCAACATCTCTTCGCCGTTCATCACCGGCATGTTGATGTCGAGCAGCAGCAGATCGACCCATTGATCCTGGAGCACGAAGAGCCCCTCCTCGCCGTTGGCGGCTTCGAGGACCGTGCCCAGCGGAAGGCCGCTCATCTTGAGGGTTCGGACGACCATCTGTCGCATGACAGCGCTGTCATCCACCACGAGAACGTTGAAGGCCATGTTGGTTTCCGTGTGCAGCGGTTAAAGCTTGCGTTCCATGCCGTTGATCTTGAGTGTGACGTCGCCGGATGCGACCTCCACCCACATCGTGCGGGATGTCTGTATCCCGCCCGTGTCGTGCGCCTGCACGAGCACGCCGTTCTTCCACAACAGCTTGCGCAACGCAATCATGTTGCGCTTCCCGATCTGAAAGCGATCGGCTTCCTCCGAGGCACCGGCGTGCGCACCACCCGCCACCTTGCAGACGATGCGCTCCTTCTTCGCGCCGAGCTTGTAGCACTCCTTGAACAGGAGGGGCACGCCGCTGTCCACGAACATGGCGGGCTTCTCCTGCATCTTCTGCGCATCGATGGTGCCGGTGGGCAACATGACGTGCAGCATGCCTGCAACTGACGCAACGGGATCGTAGATCACGATACCGAGACAGCTTCCGAGGGCGTACGTGATGAGTCGCTCTCCTGGCACAGCGGAGACCTTGAGATCGGCAACTCCCACGACGCGGTCCGTTAACCGGACCGGCGCGATCATGGTCACGTTACTTCACGTAGACGGCAGGTTGCACGTACCGAAAACGGTGCGTCAACCCGGTCAGGCTTTCACTGTGTCCGACGAAGAGATGGCCGCCCGGACGCAACAGCGCCCAGTAGCGTTCGACCAGCGTCTGCTGCGTGGCTTTCCCGAAGTAGATCATCACGTTTCTGCAGAGGATCGCGTCGAACGGTCCCTGCATTGGCCAAGGTTCCATCAGATTCAGCTTGGCGAACTGCACCAGCGTACGCAGCGCAGGTCCGGCGTCGGACACTTCGCGCCCGCTGTCATCCGTCTTCTGAGTCCAATACTTCTGCAACCATGACGAGGGCACGTCGGCCATCGTCTCCGCAGGATATCGACCGGCTTTCGCCTGGCCGAGTACGCGGTGACTGATGTCGGTCGCGAGAATCTTCACGCGACGTGGTGTGTCGGCGCCCATTGCTTCATTCACGAGCATGGCCAGCGTATACGGCTCTTCACCGGTTGAGCAACCGGCACTCCAGATCCGCACCGGGCCGCGGAGATCGGGGAGCACCTGATCGCGCAGGTAGTCGAAGTGCGAGACTTCGCGCAGGAAGCTCGTCTTGTTCGTGGTGAGCGCGTCGATCATCTCCGCGAACTCGGCACGACCTGGCTCCGACTGCACGAAGGAGAGATACGCACTGAAATTGGAAAGACCGAGTTTTCGTAGCCGCTTGGCCAGCCGTGCGCGGACGAGTCCTTCCTTCCCCTCGCGCATCCGGATGCCCGCGTGCTCATAGAGCATGTCGGTGATCCGGGTGAACTGCGCCGGAGTCAAGTCGCACTCGACAAAGATTCCGCCTGGTGCGGCGATCGGTGGCATGACAGTGCGGGTCTGACGCACTACGCGCCGTGCGACTGCGCAGCCTGCAACGCTTCGAGCTCGCTGGTGACCAGCACCTTGTCGATATCGAGGAGCAGCTTCACCCGACCACCGGCCTTGCCGATGCCGAGCAGGAATTCGGTGTGGATGCCGGCGCCGAAACTCGGCGCGTCCTCGATATCGGCTCCGGCAATAGCCACGACTTCGCTGACGCGATCGACGACGATGCCCGTTTGCACGCCCGTCATCTGCACGACGATGATGCAACTGTCGTCGCTGCCTTCCGGCTCCATGTGAAACTTCTTGCGCAGATCGGTGATGGGGATGACCTTGCCGCGCAGGTTGATCACGCCGCGCACGAATTCGGGCATCCGCGGCACGCGCGTGATCGGCTGCATGCCGATGATCTCGCTGACCTTGAGGATCTCGAGTCCGTACTCTTCACCGGCGAGAAAGAACGTGAGGTACTTGCCTGCACGGGAGGACGTGGCGATCGGGGTGTCGTGGTGCATGCTCATGGCTCGCTCTGCAATGAATGGTGTTGGATGTGGCACCGATTGGTGCCGACATCCCGGTAGTCCGTGCCCCGTCGGCGGAGCATGTCTGTCTGCAACCGTCAGGCGGCGACGTCGCGCTGTCGGTCGCGATCACGCGTGAGCGGCGTGATCGCGTCGGTCTGGGCCAGCGCCACGGTTTCGTTCACATCGAGAATGAGTCCGACGCGACCGTCGCCGAGGATCGCACCGCCGCTCACACCGGGCACCTTGCCAAGTGCCGCACCGAGCGTCTTTGCCACGACCTGCTGCTGTCCCAGCAGTTCATCCACCAGCAACGCGGTGCGACGGTTTCCGTCGCCGACGATCATGAGCAGTCCTTCGAGCGGACTCTGCACGGCATCCGAGACGTCGAAGAGACGGTGCAGGCGCACGATCGGCATCAGCTCGCCGCGCAGCAGCACCACTTCACCATGTCCGACCACGGTGCTGAGCATCGACGGCTCGGGCCGGAAGCTCATGTGGATGTGCGTGAGCGGCACGATGAAGCGTTCCTGACCAACGCGTACGATCATGCCATCTGTGATCGCGAGCGTCAGCGGCAGACGAATCGCGAATGTCGTACCCTGGCCCGGCGCCGACGTGATGTCGACGCGGCCGCGAATGGACTCGAGGTTGCGTCGCACCACATCCATGCCGACGCCACGACCGGAAATGTCGGTCACCTTTTCGGCGGTGGAAAACCCGGGGGCGAAGATAAGTGCGAAGACATCGCTGTCCGACATGTTCTTGTCCGACTCGATCAATCCCTTCTCGATGGCCTTGGCGACGAGCTGCTCGCGATAGAGACCGCGACCGTCGTCGATCAATTCGACAACGACATTGCCCGACGCGTGATATGCGGAGAGACGTACCGTGCCTGTGTTGGATTTGCCCACCTTCGCGCGATCAGCCGGCCCTTCGACACCGTGGTCCACCGCGTTGCGCACCATGTGCACGAGCGGATCACCCAGGATGTCGACAAGGGTACGATCGATCTCGACGTCCTCGCCCTCGGTCACAAACTGCACGGTCTTGCCGGCCTTCACTGCAGTGTCGCGTACGACACGCGCGAGCTTCTGGAACGTCGCGCGCAACGGCACCATGCGCATCGACATGCTGAGGTCCTGCAATTCGCGCACGATCTTTCCCGAGTGCGTCACCTTGCGCAGCAACTCGTGCGCCTTGCCCGTGCCAAACAATTCATCGCCGGCGATCATCGACTGCGCGATCACCAGTTCGCCGACCATGTCGATGAGACGATCGAGGCGATCGGTGCGCACGCGGATGGTCGCGTCGGTGTTCGCTTCGCCGCGCGCCTGGCGCGCGGCCGTTGCTGCCGTGGCCGCCGCAGACGATGGCGCCGCATTGGCCGATCCGCTGACCGATGCACTCGCCTGTGCGTTGACCGGCGAGATCTCGGCGCGAATATCACCGCGTTCCGCATCGGCACTCGGTGTCGGGCGCGAGACGCCGTTCGCATGCAACGCCGGATCGTACGATGCGATCGCGTCAAGCAACTCGTGATAGCCCGCAGGCAGCGGAATCCTTCCGTCAGCGCCAAGTGCCGTCACCACGGCGCCGAGCAATGCGCTCAGCATGTCGACGGCGCGCAACGACAGATCCGCACAACCGCGTGCGTACGAAATCTCTTTCTCACGCACTCGGCTCAACAGCGATTCGGCTTCGTGCGCAAATGCCGCGATGCGCGAGAGGCCGAGGAACGCTGACGTGCCTTTGACCGTATGGAACGCGCGGAAGACCGTGTTGACGGCTTCCTCGTCGGTCGGGTTCTCCTCGAGGCGCAGCAGCGCGGCTTCAGAGGCAGCCACATACTCGTGGCTTTCCGTGATGAAGTCGGGAAGCAGGTCCTTATCCTCAGGCAACTGATCACTGCCGATCTCGTGTTGCGCGGAGCGACTCGGCTCCGCCGCCATGGCCGGCGTGGGCACGCGCGTTGTCTGCGGCGTGACAGCGACGAGTGTCGCCGCGACAGGCATCGTTGCAACAGGCGCCGCACTCGACGTAGCGCTGGCGTCGCAGAGTCGCATCGCTTCCTCGATCGCTTCGCTCACCTCGGTGAACGCCACCGCTGCGTCCGGTGTGTTGCCCGAGATGATCGTGCCCAGCACGCGCGCGGCTCGCGCAACGAAGGGTTGCGCGCGCTGTGGGACGCGATTCTCAAACGCGAGATCGGTCAGGGCGTCGCGCAACTTCGTAAGATCCGCAGTGTCGGAGGCTTCCAGCTGCAGCAGCAGTGTGGCGGCGTCGTCGAGCGTGAGATGTGCCACTGGCGTGCGAGGGCGTTGTGGGGAGAGCGCGGGGAGTCGTCCCGTCGTCCGGGGCCTCGTCTCAGAGAGTATCGGTCCTTCCTTGCGCGATGTTTACTGCGATCGTGAGACCGTATCCCGGACTGTGCTCACCGCGCGCGTCCGGAAACGTCAAACGGCTCGTGTCCGAAAACACGAGCCGTTTGCTGCACGCGAAGCCCGGGGGGAGCTTACGCGGCGGGAGCCTTGATCGACGTGAAGATCTCGTCGGCGAGGGCCTGCCGACCTTCGGCATTGTGCGTCGTGGCGTTCGGATCGAAGGTGCCCTGGTCGATCGCGTCGAACGTGCAGCCCGTCAACTGCGACGCATCACCGTTCGCGTCGAACAACTTGGCGACATCGAGCAAGCGCTGCTCCATCTCCACCAACACGGACGAGGCATGGTTGAGCTGCTGCGTGGTGATGTCCTGGAATTGCAGCGCGCCCATCATCAGGAAGATCTCGTCGCGCAGCGTACCGCGGATTTCGCCGGCCTTCGTGCGATCCGGTTCCGGTGCGGTATCGATGGCCTCGAGTTCGTCGACCATCTGCGATGCACGATCGCAGGCGTCCATGATGTTGATCGCGGCGTCTTCGGTTGCCGACGTGACTTCCTTCAGCTTGTCGTGCGTCGACTGGAGCTTCTCCATCGCGGAGCTCTGCAACGCCGCGCGGGTTTCGCGCAGACGTGTCAGCACGTTCAGGATCTGCGTGTTCGCGCGCTCGAGGATCGCGGGCAGGTCTTCCAGTCCGGGCTGCCGCACGGGATCCGGATGCGATGCATGTCGCAGCTCGTGCAGTTCATGATCCACCAGACGGAGCGTCGCCTCGGACTCGTATAGCACTTCGTGTGCTCGGGGACTGGTCATTGAGTTCGTCTTCACGCTGCGGTGGCCGGAAGGAGCGCGTCGATCTTCTCCTTCAAGACGGCGGGCGTGAACGGCTTTACGATGTAGTTGTTGACACCCGCTTCCATGGCGGTGAGGATGTCTTCCTTCACCGAACGCGCCGTCACCATGAGAACGGGCACGTGCGCGCCATCGGGACGCGAGCGCAGCACCTTCGTGAATTCGGTGCCACTCATGTTCGGCATGTTCCAGTCAGTGATGACGAACTTCACCGAGCTGTCGAACTTCGCCAGCGCTTCCTGTCCGTCTCCGGCTTCGACGGTGTCGGTAAAGCCGATCCGCTGCAGCGAGTTGACCACGATACGCCGCATGGTCGCGGAATCGTCCACCACGAGAAACTTCATGACACCTGTCTCCTGAATCTGCCGGTCAGTCAATGGTGCGCTGTGAACTCAGGAACTCAGAGATCACCGCGCGAGATGATGCGGCGCGCCACCTGGTCCACGACATCGAGCGTGTTGTACGCGCCCGTGAGAACCTTGGTCCGCAGTTCCGCGACCCGTTCGGGGTCGAATGTGCTCTTCGCGTCCTGCTCCACCCGACTCGCCAGCGAGCGCCCCGCGTCCGAGATCTGAACGGAGTCAGACTGGGCGCGCGTGTTGGTGCTGTTCTGGGTCGTTGCATCCGTGGGGCGCGAATTGGCGGGATTGTTCGCCTGGTTCGCACGGTCGGGACGCAGTGGATCGAAAATGCTGCCGTTGATACGCATAGGTCGTTTCCCCCTCTGTATGGAATATCGGAAGCGTCGAGCGTGAACTTGAGCCTCGGGTGGAACGACCAAGTGTCGAGCTTCGGGTTCGGGTTCCGGGCTTTGAGTTGCCGCGGAGGTCAGTCCCTCTCAAAGCTCAAAACTCCAACTGACAGCCCACCACTTGGTGGTTGTCAGTCCCGCCCCTGCTCTCCCAAACTAGTACACGAGGTTCAGCTTCCTTTTTCCCGGTTCCACCGGTGTATCCGATGATGTCAGGTACGCGGCGTGTCCTTGGCGTGGCAGTGGTCCACCCTCAAGCGCGAGGACGGAGTGCCGCGTATCGAGCCGCAACCGATCCAGCATGGTCTCTTCGACCAGCAGGTACGGCGTTTCCTCTGCCGCGTCCAGCTCGGCGATCTTTTCGCTGAGCAATGCGCCAAAGGACGCCGCCGACGCGTTCATCGGAAACTGTCCAACTGATGCGGCGTCGGAGGCATGGCGTAGCCGATGCTCGCACTGCCTGCGCGTTGCACCGCTGCCAGCTCCGACCGCAACTCGCTCGCCCGGTCCGCCACGCGCATGGCCAACACCATTGTCGCACGGTGAGACGTGGAGAGCGCCGTACACACTTCCGTCACCAGCGCATCCGCGTCATCCACGACGCGCTCGGTCGCGGCGAACAGCGGACTGTCGGCCGTCGGTCGCTCCAGACGGAGCGTGTCCACCTGGTCGGTCAGATCGAGGAGCATCTGTTCGCGCTGCTCAAGCAGACTGAAAAGGCGATCGTCGTCGACATCCAGCGATGCCGTCGCCTGCCGTGCCATTTCGTCCGCGGACTCGCAGATCGCCAGTGCCTTGCGAGCCGCGTCCACCCGATCCGCCGCCAGACGGCGACCGAGACGCGGGATGCGGAACGGTGAGCGCGTGTTCATCGCGTTACGCCGACTTCTGCAACGCCAACGACTGCTCGGCGGCGCCGACGAAGCCATCACGCAGTTGCGACGCAATCGCGACCAGCTTGCGCATGACGCGCAGATCGCCGCGCTGCCCGATATCGACCAGCTCCACCATCATGAACTGGTAGAGATCAGCCAACTGACTGGCAAGCGGGCCGCCCTTCTCGAAATCAAGCGTGGCCAGCAATTCGGAGACCAGGCCGCGCGCGCGACGCAACGCCGTCACGCGCAGCGAGACATCGTTGCGCTCCATCGCAATGCGGGCCCGTTCGAGATTGACCACCAACTGTTCGAAGACAAGGACGACGAGACGCTCCGGTGACGCCGAAAGTATCTCCATCTCGCGGTAGCTGGACGTCTGACTCGGGTAGGACATGCGGGCGTTGGCTGAGGTCGGCGTGGAAGGAACTGCCTTGCTATCAACCAGTATCGGCATCAGTTGCGCGAACCGCTAAGCGCTTCAAGCGAACTGGTGAGCGAATTTCCCTGCGACTGCAAACGACTCAGCGCCGTTTCCATGGCCGTGTAGCGCGCGACCAGGTTGGCGCGACGCGCCTCGAGCCGCAGCTGCGCGTCCTTCTCGCGCTGCTTGAGGCGCACCGTCGACGCATCGATGGACTGCGTCTGTGAGCTGATGGCACCGATGCCAAAGCGCGAGACATCATCCGTCGCCGTCACGAACGCGCCGCCGACGCCGTTGAACCCGAAGAGTGTCTCCACTTCGGTTGCATTCGCGGCCAGCGCGGTCTTGAACACATTCGAGTCCACCTGCAGCATCCCGTTGCGATCAAGCGCCATCCCGGTCACCGACAGGCTGCTGTACGTGGTGTTCGCGGTCGCCTGTGTACGCAACGCACTCGTGAAGTTGGCGATCACGCTCCGCAACACGGTATTCGCATAGAGCGGCGCGTCGGCCACGCGCTGTTCGTTGAAGAACGTGCTGATGGCGTTGTACGCATCCTTGAACTTGGTCACCGCATCCACCGACGCCTGCACGTCGCGTTCGACTGCGACATCGATCGTCGTGCCCGCTTCGGCCGTCTGCAAGGCGAGCGTCACGCCGACGATGCCGTCGGCGATGGTATTGGAGCTGCGCGTGATCTGGTTGCCGTCCACGCGAATGATCGCATCGCGGCCGGCCTGCAGTTCGCGCGAACGCCCCGCCGTCGAAACAGTTGGCGTGCCAAGCGTGCCGGACGTGCCGTCGGCGTGCGTGACACCAAGCGTCAGCGACAGCCGGGACGCGCCACCGGTGTTGTCCACCATGTGGATCTTGCCATCTGCGCCAAGTGATGCGCTGGCCGTGCGCGCGCCCGAGCCGAAGCCGGTCGTCGCGTCGTTGATCTTGTCGAGCAGCGTCTGCATGGTGTCGCTGGCGCCGACGACGAGTCCGATCGTCACTGCCGTACCGTCGCCGCGCATGCCACGAATGTTGATGGCGTCGCCCGCCGCGAGACCCGCCGACGCGCCATCCACCTTGAGTCCGGCCAGCAGCGTGCCGCTGCTGGCGATGGCGTCGGCGTTGTCGGTGAAGACACCGCTCTCCACCGTCTGCCGCACGTTACCACTACTGCCAGCCGCAAAGCCCAGCGCGTCGATGACGGCCTGGCTGTTCACGGCATCCCCTGGATCGGCGGTGACGTTGCCGTCCGTCACCAGGCGATAGCGCGTCTGTCCGCCGTAGTCTTCCGATTCCACCGACGCTGATCCGCCAGCGGCGACAATCTTTGCGGCGATGGAGGTGATCGATTCGGTGGCGAGATCGGCGGTGATGACCTTCGAGCCCACGCGAATGGTGGACGGCTGGGGCGAGATCGACAGTCCGAGCGCCGCCGCCGCTGCTTGCGTGGCCGAGGAAATTGGCATCGTACGCGAATCGAGCAATCCGAGTTCGCGCGCCATGCCGCCCGTGCCATCGGTGAGCGTGATGCCCGCCGAGCCACTGCTGTCTTTGGAAAGCACGAGGCGTCCGCCGGTCGTGCCTTCTGCGATGATGCTGGCCGTCACGCCCGTGGGCGTCAGACCGGTGTTGGCGCTGTTGATGCGCGCCTGAATGTCCGCCAACGTGTCGACGGCGGTGACGGCGATGACCGCACCGTTGATCGTCATGTCGCCGGTGAGTCCCATCGCGGTGGCCGTATTGGTCACGGAGTTGCCGCCAAGCTTCGCGGTGTCCGCGAGCTGCAGCACTTCGACGCGGTAGCGACCCGGCGAGGCGGCGAGCGTGGTCGTCGCCGTGAGCAACGTGCGCGACGTGGTCGGCGATGACGGTGCCGTCACGGCGTAGCCACCCAATCCTGCGCGACGAACCACCCGCGCGGTGTCATTGAGTGTCTGGACGAGGGTGCTGAGCTTCGCCCACGCGTCCTTCTCCTTCGCGCGCTTGGCAATCCGGTCGGTGAGCGGCGTGACGTAACGCGCTTCCTCGGCCTTCATCGTGACGTCGATGAGGTCGTTCCACTGGATGCCGCTGCTGATGCCTTGAACGTTTGAAATGGTTGGCATGGCCTGTTCCTCGGTTGCTGCCTAGGACATGACCCCGGGGCCGGCGAATTGCCGACCCCGGGGCTGCCCCTGTGCGATGAGCGTTACGCTTACTGCAGCAGCTGCAACACGCTCTGGCTACCCTGGTTCGCCTGCGAGAGCATCGCCTGCGCGGCCTGCTTCAGGATGTTGTTCTTCGTGAAGGTGGCCATTTCTTCCGCCATGTCGACGTCGCGGAGTACGGACTCGGCGGCGCGGACGTTCACGACCGACGCCTTCAAGTTCTGCACCGTGTAGTCGAGCACGTTCTGACCGGCACCGATCGTCGCCAGCGTCGAGTTGACGGTGTCGAGCGCGGTGTCAGCGTTGGCGAGCGTCGAGGTCGCCGTCAGTGCGGAGAGCGTGAGCCCGGCGTTGACCGTCACCGTGCCGTTGGTCGCGGCGTCGGAGACTTGGAAGGTCAGCGACGCGAACACCGAGGCGCCCTGGAAGTCGGCGTCCGCGAGGATACGATCGGCTTCGACCTGAAGCGTCACGATTTCCGCGCCGAGCGTGCCCGTCACCGTGCTGTTGTTACCCGTCGAGGAGCGCTGCGTGATCAGTTCCTTCTGACGCTCGATGATCTTCTGGATCGTCGAAGCAGCGCCTTCTGCAATGTTGAGCATCGCCGTACCCTGCTCGGCGTTCGATGAAGCCTGCGTCAGCGAGCGGCTCTGCGTACGCAGCTTGTTCGCGATGGAGAGACCGGCCGCATCGTCAGCCGCGCGGCTGATCTTGAGACCCGAGCTCAACTTCCGCATGCTGTTCTCTGTCGCCATGTTGTTGGCGAAGATGTTGCGGGTGGCAGTGATCGCGCCGACGTTCGTGTTGATACGCATTTGAACTATCCTCCGTGATGTTGAGATGAGGCATCCGTGCCTCGCCCGCCTCCGACTACCGGATCGCGGTCAGAGTTCAGTGTCGTCGCGACTCGCCGGAACTTGAGCGTTTGTGGAGCATGAGTTTTTGCCCTCTCACAGAGCGGGCATGCGCTGTCACATCGACGCGCAGACTCTCGCAAAACGCCACCATGCCGCCCCTTCATTTCGCCCGATGACGACCCTGACCTCGCTGTTGCAGTGCCTGCAGGAAGGCGAGGCGGCGCTGGAGCGGGGTGATTACGCGCAGGCGGCCACGTTGTTCGCCAAGGCCTGGGACGCCGCGCCCGACGACCCTGACGTGGCGATCATGCTGGCCAACGTCCATCGGCTGGTCGGCGATGCAGTGCTCGCTCGGACGGTGCTTCTCGACGCCTTCCAGCGAGCCAACACCGGTGGGGCGAATCGGCTCTCGGTACAGAAACGGTATGCGCTCGGCACCGGACTCCTCGAAGCCGGCGCGCCCGCGCAAGCGGCCGACTGCTTCGCCGCTGTCGTTGATGCACTGCCCCGCGATCCCGCCGCTTTGGCTGCCCTCGCGTCGGCAAAACGGGCACTCGGCATTCCGGAGGAGGCGTGGCCACTGGTCCGTCGGGCACTCGGGCTCGCGCCACGGCACCCGGCCTACCTGCTGACAGCCGCGCAGGTCCGGCACGATCTGGGAGACCGTCGCGGCGCACTCCAATGGTTGGACGCCCACGACGCGGTGCGGCCCGATCACGCGCCGTCGCGTTTGCAGCGCGCCTACACGACGTTGCTGGGGGGCGCATCTATCGAAGGGTGGGCGACGTTCGAATCCCGGCCGCTTCCCGTACCCGCCTCGACGGCGCGTGAATGGCACGGAGAACCGCTCTCGGGGCAATCCATTCTGGTCACGGCGGAACAGGGAGTTGGCGACCAGTTCCAGTTTTGGCGATTCCTGTTTCTGCTCAAGGAATGCGCGCCAAGCCGCCTGGTTGTTGAATGCCACGCCGATGCTGTCACGTTGCTGGCGTATAACGGCTTCGAGGCACGCGCACGCGGATCGAGCGAATCGACCGACTGGCATGTGCCGCTGCTGTCGCTGCCGCACCGGCTCCAACTTGGCAATGAAGTGCTGGGAAGTAATGTCCCGTATGTCCGGGCACCGGTCGATGTCACCGTCCCGCCGCTTCCGCATCGCGAGCCCGGGGTACGCCAACTCGGACTCGTGTGGGCCGGAAATCCAGCCTTCGCCGCGCGCGTCACCCGTGATCTGGATCTCCGGCTGCTCCCTGAACTGCTGGCCACCCCCCGCATCAGCTGGGTCTCGCTACAGCAGGGGATGAGCGCGGAGGAGCTGCCAAAGGGACTGCACGCACTCCCGCCCCTGTCCGGCTGGAGCGCCACGGCCACTCTGCTCGCCCAACTCGACGGACTCGTCACTACCGATACCGGCATCGCGCACCTGGCTGGCGCGATGGGCATCCGAAGTTGGGTGATGCTGCAGTACGTTCCCGACTGGCGCTGGGGACTCGTCGGCGAGCGCACTCCCTGGTACCCGAGCATCACGCTCGTCAGGTCGGACGGTCCGCGCGATTGGACGAGCGCGGTGCGGAAGCTGCGCCGCTTCGTGCAGGCGGAAGTCGCGGGATAGGGCTGGAGCGGGGAACGGCAACAGCAAACAGCTGACTGACGCGGATGAACGCGGAAACGGCGCGGATGTCGCGGATACTGCTCGGGATTCTGGATTGAGACGTACCCACCAAAAAACGGTTGCCGTATCCGCGAAAATCAGAGCTGTTCATCCGTTGCTATCCGTGATCGGCAGTTGCGGTTGGGTGATCGAATCAAGCGCCGAACGCCGACTCCATCGCGAGGACCACCCGCGTCGCTGCACCGATCTCCCCATACGCATCCCGAGCCGTCGCCGCCGGCTTTGCGTCGCGCACACCGTGTACGATGCGATCGACATCCGCATCGGCCAACACGTTCCAGCCGCTGTCCACCGTCTCCGTCCACTCGGTCTCGTCGCGGAGCGTCACGCACGGCACGCCAAGCCAATAGGCTTCCTTCTGCAATCCGCCGGAATCGGTGACGGCCACGCGCGCCTGCGACAGCGCGCAGACGAGATCGAGATAGCCGAGCGGCTCGCAGACTTGCACGTTGGCCGGCAGCGCGATCGATTCACGCGCGAGCACCTGTCGCGTGCGCGGATGCATCGGCCAGAGCACCGCGTCGCTCAGCGCGCCGAACGCCGAGACGATCGCGCGAAGTCGATCGGTATCGTCCGTGTTGGCGGCGCGATGCACCGTCGCCAGCACGTACTCGTGCGGCCGCACGCCAAGTGCCGCGAGCCGCCCCGATTCATCGCCTCCGCGCGCGGCCGCGTCGCTCAGTGCATCCAGCATCACGTCGCCGATCACCTGCACGCCGTTGGCGATCCCTTCGGCGGCGAGATTCTCGCGCGCCACATCGCTCGGGCAGCAGCACAGCGTACTCAGTCGATCGGTGAGCACGCGGTTGATCTCTTCCGGCATGTCACGCACGAAGCTGCGGAGCCCCGCCTCCACGTGCACGATCGCGATGCCCAACTTGGCGGCGGCCAGCGCTCCAGCCAGCGTCGAATTCGTATCGCCGTACACCAGCACGACGTCCGGTCGCTCACGCAACAGCACCGACTCGATTCCTTCGAGCATGCGCCCGGTCTGTGCGCCATGCGGCGCCGAACCCACCTGCAGCGTTATATCCGGCGCCGGGATTCCGAGTTCACTGAAGAACACATCGGACATCAGCGCATCGTAGTGCTGGCCCGTGTGCACAATCAGTTCTTCGTGGCGACGACGTAACGCGCGCGATACAGCGGCGGCTTTGATGAACTGCGGGCGCGCGCCAAGGATGGTGACGACTTTCATGCAGCCGCCTCACCGGCTCGCGCGCGCCGCATGCGACAGGCGTCCAGGAACGCGATCCACGTCGGCACTTTGACATTCCACGTCAGGTGCGACTCTGCCCACAAGCGAATCTGTGTGCGGCGGGCGCCGTTGCTCCACGCGAGCGCGAGCGCGCGCAGCATGCGCGGTGACACCGGCGAATCATCGGACACGATCTGTCGCAGCCAGGGCAGCGTGCTCGGAAAGTCTGCGTCGCCGCCAGCCAGCACCAGCGGAATGCCGCGCAGCGCATATTCCCGGTGCTTGAGCGCCGCGAGCTCGCGCAGTCCCACGCGATGCGGCGCCAGCGAACCGATCGCGACATGCGCGTGTTCGTAGAAGGCACCAAGGTTGCAAACCGGTACCTGACCGTGGAAATGAACACGCTCGCTCAATCCCGCCTGCTCGGCGAGCGCACGCAGATCGGGCACCGTTGGTCCATCGCCCACCAGGTGCAGATGCACGTCCTGCACGTCTGGCTCGGCGGCCATACCGACAATCAGGCGATCGATGCCGTGCCACGGATAGAATGAGGCGACACACAGCAGATCCGCACGATTGGTGGCCAACGCGGGCGGGGTGAACGGAATCGTCAGGGCGTCGGCACCATTGGGCATCACGAGTCCGGGAATCGCCCAGCCGGCGCGGGCGATCTCGTACGCCATGATCTCGTTTGTCACCGCCACGATCCCGGCCGTGTCAGGCAACACACGCTCGGCCCACGTCTGCTCGAACGCCGCCATCTCGGGCGGCACTTCATTCTTGAAGATCGTCTGCAGTTCAAACACGACGGGCGGCGATTGCTGCACGAACTTGTGAACGTGCGCGTCATAAATCGGATAGCGCATGTAGACCACGTCCGGCCGCCACTGCTCCACTGCCTCCCGGCAGTTGAGGAAGGCGAGCGCACGGCTCGTGGGGCCAAACCCGCCGCCCGGCAGATCGATCAGTGTGTAGGGAACATCGGTCGGCGCGGGCGCCACGCGGGTGTCCGCGAACACCAGGCACTCCACTTGCTGACCATGCGCGCGCAACGCAGTCACCTGCTCCGCGAGCTTGCGATGCACGCCGCTTTGATCGGTGCCGGCGAATGCCACGTAGAGAATCTTCATTGCGTCTCTCGTTCCTCTTCGGTGCGACGTGCGACGAGCGTGGCCAGCGATACGATATGCGGCGCGACGGCGCGTGCGAGACGCGGACGCCAGGGCACGGTCGTCTCCGCTGGCACCGCGGCCAGCAACGTTTCGTCGGCGATGGAGTCGTCGAATCGCCCGACGCGGCGAAGACTCGCGCCGGCGAGCGCGCTGTCGTCGGCGAACTGGAAGCGCTCGAGCCAACGGCCATTTGCGGGACCGCTCAGTCGCACCGACGCGCCGACACCAACGAAGCCGCCGGTGACCGCGTGCGCAGCGAGGGCGCGCAACAGCGCCTGCGTGTCCGACGGCCGTGCGTAGCGTGACATGTTCGGACAGAGCACGATATCAAAGCGATCGCTTGGCGCGCCTGCGCGCGCCGAGGGCGGCCAGACATCCACCGACAGCAACGCCGAACCGAACGTACGCGTCGCCATGGAGGCAATCATCTCGGGCGAGATCGTGTCGTGATCACGCACGACAATGCGCGAAACCACGTGCGACAGCGCCGCGATCACGCGCTCACTCGCGTGGCCAACCACCAGTAGCTTCGCCTTCGATTGCATCGCACCGGTCACACGCAATGCGTTCAGCAGCTGTCCATCGCGCCACGCCGTCTCCGACCGCGCGTAGTAATCGCGCCCCCCGCCGTCGCGCAGATGCGTCTCAAACGTTTCGGCCCAGCGGGCGTCGTCCCAGGCCGACGGGTTGCATACTCCACTGAACGGGCGCGCTCCCGCCGTCGGCATCGGCGCACCACTCGCCGCGCGCCGCGATTCCAGCACGCTCGTCACTCGCTCACGCGCCGCGATCGCCTTCACCTGTGTGTCGCTCGTCGCCGCGTCTGCGGTCGCGGCGTCGGACGACGCGGCATCTGCCGCTTGCGACACCAGCACGCGCGCGACGGGTGACGCAAGCACTGCCGCGCGACTGTCGGTCACGTCGACGTGCAGCAGTCGCGTCGCATCGTCGATCGCACACTGCAACTCAGTGCGCAACAGTGGACGCCGACGTCCGAGTGCGCGCGCCAGCTCCAGGCGCAGCGGCATGTCGGGCTCAGGCATCGGTCGACGCGGTACGCCGTGCTCGTCGATGGCGTTCATCGTGCGCCACTTCGTCACCAGCATGGCCTGATTGGCCAGTGAGCCCGCCAATCGCTCAGGACGCAACGCGACGCCGGACCCGTGCTCATGGTGCACGATCTTCGCACAACGCACACGACGCACTTCCCATCCCGCGTGCAGTGCGCGGACGCAGTAGTCATCGTCCTCGTGCCAGAATCGACCCAGCGATTCGTCAAAGCCGTTCAGCACGCGCGCGGCGGCGGCGCGCACCCAGAAGCAGCACCCCTGCACGGTGTCGGCGGCGGACGAGTTCGCGTTGTGCTCGGAGAGAATGTCGCGCCACTCGTCGTGCACGATCATGGAGAACGCCCAGCGGCCAGCCACTCCAAGTGTGGGCATTTCGGCGAAGGCGTCGAGGAAGGGCTGCTCCCATCCTTCACGGACCTCGATATCGTTGTCGAGAAAGACGAGCAGCTCGTCGGCGCGCATGGACGGGAGGAGCTGTTCGAAGAGATGATTGCGACCGCCACCGACGCCGAGGTTGTCGCTGCGGCATTCAATGGCAATGCGGTCGTCTGCCAGCGCGCGCAAGTACGCGGGCGTCTCGTCGGTCGAGGCGTTGTCGAGCACATACGCACACCACGGCACGCGCGTGAATTCCCGGAGCGACTCCAGACACCGCATGGTGTGATGCAGTCCGTTGTGCGTCAGAATTCCGATGCGGAGCACAGCCGTCGCACCGACCACCGAAGGCTGCAGCACCGCACACGCACTCGCCAAAGACTGATCCACCTCGCGTGACACGATCAATGATGCGATGCGAGTGCGCGCAACAGCGCGTCGGCCGATGCATCCCAGCTGAATACACGTGCCGTCTCGATGCCGGCCGTGTTGACGCCGAGTGATCCGCTCAGGCGCGCTGCGTGTACGTCGCGCAGATGCGACACGAGCTGCTCATGCTGCGACGATCCCCAGGCGGCCCACTGACCGGGAAGCTGTCCACCCATCGCCGGTTCGAGTGAATCAATGGAGACGAGTCGAGCATTTTCCGACGTGAGAAATTCCGTGTGTGCCGAGTAGTCGGTAGCGATCATCTGCTTACCCATCGACAGCATCTCGAGCGCCTCCAGATTCCAGCCCTCGGCGCGCGCCGCAAAAACACCGCAGTCGGCCACTGCCATCAGTTGCGCGACGTCATCCTGCGTGGGCAGTTCGTTCGTCACCATCCTGATCTTCCCGGCCATCGGCGACTTCCTGAACGGCTTGAGCAGCGCGTCCAGATCATCGCGCGAGATGAACGGATTGCCGCAGGCGAGCACCAGGCGCACCGCATCCTTTGGCGTGAACGCATCCTCGAAGGCGCGCAGCAACTCGAGCTGCCCCTTTCGCGTCTCCAGCTTGCCGACTTGCAGGAAGACCGTTTCCGGCCAGCGCTTCGCGGACGCGATGTCGGCGTGAAAGCACGCGCGATCGACACCAAGCGGCACGACATGGATCGGCTGGTCGGTGAGACCATTGTCGATGCACACCTGGCGCGCCCAGTTGCTGCAGACGAGGATCGCGTCCTGACTGCGAAGATGATGCAACTCTCGCGCGGAGAAGGTATCGCGCTCGAAGATCGTGAATCCGATACGTGGACCGCGACCGACATGCATCGCCAAGTCAAACTGCTGCGACAGACGCACACTCGGCACATCGTCTCGATACGCGCCTTGCAGTGCCAGCGAGTCGGGAAGCCGAGGGTTGTCAGCGATCGTGCGATCAACCGGTCCGATTGGGAAGTAGGCGACCGGCACACCGCGGCGTTGCAACGCGCGCAACAGATGCGCTCCGGTGACGCCGTACCCGGTCCGCGAATGCGGAGCGATAAACGAGAAGCCATCACGAGTGGCCAACCACCCCGCACTCGTCGTGGAGAGCTCCTGCGTGATCGACGACGCAACCGTCGCGACTTCGCTCGTCGATGATCGGCCGCCGAAGACCGAGTCGAAAACCGGGTCGAAGACCACGTCGCTGTCGCTCGCTGCTTCCGGAGCGAACACGGCTGGCAATGCGATCACCGGCGATTGTGGCCCGTCATCGACACGCACCATCAGCGCTTCGCCGTTTCGCTCCACCAGTTCACAGGACACAAAGTCCGCGTTCCTGAGCGTCATGTCTGCGCGCAGCCACGCCTCGGATTGCTCCGCGTCGGTGATGCACAGCGCCAGCACGCGACCTTGCGCGAACAACGGCTGCAGTCGTTCGCAGATCGATGGCACATCGGCGGTGGCGAGATGCACGAACAACCGCCCGTTGGTGTCGAGCCGTGCATCCACATGGCGCGCGAGGTCGTTCGCGCCGTTGGCATCATCGTCGGGCAGCGGGTCGATCCATCCGCCCGCGTCGCCCGCCGCGTCCTGAAGCGCCTGCAGACGCTCAGCCGACACTCCGCTGACGAGCACCGTCGGCATGCCGGCCGGGGAGGTGGCCGCGCTTAACGCGACAAAGCCGAACCCCGGAGCGAGGTCGAGGAGCACATCTCCCGATTCGAGTTGGGCATCGAGAAAGGTACGAATCTCAGCAGACACGCCGCCCGCGGCCTCGGCGTCGGCCGCGGCGCCCCATGCCGGATCGAGCGGCGCGCTCGGGATGCGGAATCGCGGCTCCCCCTCGGCGATCACCTGCGCGCTGGGAATCGTCGTCTGGGCGGTGTCGGTTGTCGCGAAGCTGACGGTCATGTCACGGGGCGGTGCGGAGGTGAGGAGACGGGATGCACTGTGCACTCGCCTAATCACGATCTGTGCCACGAGCTAAACTGTTTCTTGACAGCGCTTTACGAACATCGGTAGGGAGACTTACCGGTGTGAACCGGAAGAATAGGTCGTCACAGAGGGCAAAAAGTGCCGCGTGAAAGCAACACCGTTCTAGTACCAGGGACTTTGCAGAGGCGGCTATTTGTGCCGAAGTACGGCAACATTCGCCGACGCATCGTCTCTTCTTCGTTTAGACGTATTCTGCAAGCGCTTTCAAATCAACACCTTACGTCTCGGCACGGACTGTGCCTTGGGTGTGATGGTCCGGGCCAACCCCAATCTCCAGCGAGAGGATGGGCGAGACCGCCCAAAACAGGTCCAAACTCCTCCACGACCGTCCTGACCATGCGTGATCTCCGCGGCAAGACCATTTGCGTCATTGGCGGCGCCGGCTTCATCGGCTCGCACGTGGTGGACGAACTCCTCACGCGCGACGTGAAGCAGGTGATCGTCTACGACAACTTCTGTCGCGGCACGGTGGACAATCTGACCGACGCATTGCGCGACCCGCGCGTCCGCATTTTCGAGGCGGGTGGTGACATCCTGCAGTCGGACATCCTCTCCGCGGCCGTCAGCGAAAGTCAGTGCGTGGTGCATCTGGCCGCCCTCTGGTTGCTGCAGTGCCACGAGTTTCCGCAGGCCGCCTTCGATGTGAATGTGCGCGGCACGTTCAATGTCATCGACGCCTGCCGTGAGCATGGCATCGAGCGGTTGGTGTACTCGTCGTCTGCGTCTGTGTACGGCGACGCGGTCGCGCTGCCGATGACGGAATCGCATCCGTTCAACAACAAGACCTTCTACGGCGCGACCAAGATTGCCGGTGAAGCGATGGTGAAGTCGTACGCCGATCGCTACCACCTGTCGGTTGCCATGCTGCGCTACATGAACGTCTACGGCGCGCGTCAGGACTACAAAGGCACCTACATCGCCGTGATCATGAAGATTCTCGACCGTCTCGATCGCGGCCTGCCGCCGATCCTGCACGGCGACGGATCGGCCGCCTACGACTTCATCTATGTGAACGATTGCGCGCGCGCCAACGTGCTCGCGTTGGAAAGCGACGTGACCGAAGAGGCATACAACGTCGGCAGCGGCACGCGCACGTCGTTGCGCGAGCTGACCGAAATGATCCTCGAGATTCGCGGCTCCAGACAGCAGATCAACTACGAGCCGGAAAGCCGAGTGTTCGTGACGAATCGTGTCGGTTGCCCCGAGAAGGCAGCGCGCGATCTTGGCTTCCGCACGACGATCGATCTGCGCGATGGGCTCGAGCGCCTGATAGCCTGGCGCGATGCACACATGACGCGCGTGTCAGCGCAGGCGGAAGGGCGTCCGCTTCAACTCGTCACCGCAGCGTAACGCCCGCATGATCATTCAGGGTACTCGCTGATGTGCGGCATTGCCGGAATCTTCAACGTCAACGGCGCCCCGGTGCCGATTGGCGTGTTGCGCGCGATGACCGATATCGTGAAGCATCGCGGTCCCGACGGCGAAGGGTTCTGGACCGGTGGATTCATCGGCTTCGGACATCGTCGTCTGGCCATTGTCGATCTGTCCGAGCTCGGGCATCAGCCGATGCGCTCGACCGACGGATCGCTCGTGCTCACGTACAACGGCGAGATCTACAACTGGCGTGAACTGCGCAAGCAGCTCGAGCGTAAAGGGTCGATCTTTCGTTCGCAGAGCGATACGGAAGTCATTCTCGAGGCGTATCGCGTCTGGGGACCCAAGTGCGTCGAGAAGTTCAACGGCATGTTCGCCTTCGCGCTGTGGGATGCGCGCGCGTCGAAGCTGTTCATCGCGCGCGATCGCTTTGGCATCAAGCCGCTGTACTATCGCTTTGATGGGCAGACACTGCTGTTCGGTTCGGAGATCAAGTCGTTGCTCCAACATCCGTCGGTCACCGTACGCGTCGATCCATCGGCACTGAATGAGTACTTCACGTTTCAAAACGTCTTCACTGACCGCACGCTCTTCGACGGCATCAAGATGCTGCCGCGTGCGACGATGCTCACGCTCACACTCGGCGATCCTGAATCGTTGCAGACCAGGCGCTGGTGGGATTACACGTTCAAGGACGAGCAGGGCGTCCCTGAAGCCGAGTATCTCGAAGAGCTGGATCGTCTGTTCAAGCAGGCGGTGGAGCGTCAGGTGCAGGCGGATGTCGAAGTCGGCACCTATCTCAGCGGTGGGATCGACTCCGGTGCAGTGACGTGTCTGACAGCACGCAGGTTCCGCAATGTGAAAAGCTTCACCGCCGGGTTTGACCTCTCGTCTGCGTCGGGGCTTGAGTTGGCATTTGATGAGCGCGCGAAAGCGGAGCAACTCTCGAATGCATACAAGACCGAGCACTATCAGGTGGTGTTGAAGGCGGGTGACATGGAGCGTGTGCTGCCCAAGCTTGTCTGGCACCTGGAAGATCTGCGCGTCGGTCAGAGCTATCCCAACTACTACGTATCGCGGCTCGCGTCGCGCTTTGTGAAAGTCGTGTTGGCCGGAACTGGCGGCGACGAAATCTTTGCCGGCTATCCGTGGCGCTACTATCGCGCGCTCAAGAACGACGATGCCGCGCAGTACATCGACAAGTACTTCGCGTACTGGCAGCGCCTCGTGCCAGATAGCCACCGCGGGTCGTTCTTCCAGCGCTCCATGAATGCGTCGATGCCGACCAACGGGCCTGAAGAGGCGTTTCGCAATGTGTTGCGTCGCCGATCGTTTCTGGCGATGCGCCCGGACGACTACATCAACACGTCGCTCTATTTCGAGCTATCGACCTTCCTGCACGGACTGCTTGTTGTCGAAGACAAGCTGTCCATGGCGCATGGACTCGAGACGCGCGTGCCGTTCCTCGACAACGATCTGGTCGACTTCGCGCTCCGCGTGCCGATCAAGTACAAGCTCAAGCACGTCGACAACATAGTCCGCATGGATGAGAACACGCCTGGCGCGAAGAAGCAGCAGTACTTTGCCGAAACAGGCGACGGCAAGCTGCTGCTTCGGAAGGCGCTCGCCAAGTACGTGCCCGCCGGTTACGCAAACGGCCGCAAACAGGGCTTTTCGGCGCCCGATGGAAGTTGGTTCAAGGGTGAGAGCATCGATTACATCCGGCGTCTGCTGTCGCGCAAGGACGCGCGCCTGTATGAATTCATCGATCCCAGAACCGTGCATACGCTGATCGACGAGCATGTGGAAGGACGCGTGAATCATCGTCTGCTGATCTGGTCGCTGCTCAACTTCGAATGGTGGCTGCGCCAGTTCCGCGACGGCAACGTCGCACAGATGGCGGCGTGACCAGCGCGCTGTTCCCCGAACTCAGCGAAGCGCTGAGCGCTACGACGTTGGCGGAGACGTACCACTTCGCCGACTTCACGCGCACCAACTATCGCAAGCTGCTGCGACTGGCGAAACAGAGCTACGTCTTCCGACAATACGTCGACGCGGACGATGGGCAGTACGCCGTTCTCTGGCGGCATGACGTTGACTACTCCGTGCACGCTGCGCGCGCGCTCGCGCAGATCGAACAGGACGAGGGCATTCGTGCCACCTACTTCTTCCGCCTGCACAGCGAGTTGTACAACCTGCTCGAACAGCCGGTGACCCAGTTGGCCCGCGAAATTGTGCGCCTCGGCCACGATATCGGGCTGCATCTCGACACCACGTGCTACAGCATCTCCTCCGCTGACGCACTGCACGACATTGTCGCGTGGGAATCGTCGCTGCTGGAGCGCGTGCTCGAGCGACCGGTGTCTGTGTTTTCGTTTCACCAGCCGACGCCGTTCCTGCTGGGCTGCCAGGCTGAGACATACGGCGGTCGCATCAATACCTATGCGGCACGATTCCAGCATGACGTCGGATACGTCTCCGATTCGAATGGCTACTGGCGCCATCGTCGGCTGGAAAGCGTGCTCCGGGACGCGACGGATCGGACGCTTCAGGTGTTGACGCATCCGGTGTGGTGGACGGACGAGGCGATGTCGCCGGCGGCGCGCATCGAGCGGTGCATCCGCGGGCGCGCAGAATCGATGCGTCGCTACTACCGCGAGGACATGCAACAAGCGGGGAGAACCAATGTCGGAGCGTGACACCGTTCAGAGCTCGCTCGTCGCGCAGGGCGCGCGACGACTGGCTGTACCCGTCGGCGCGCGTGTCATCGCGGACGACCCGTCGCTCGATATCCTCGCGCTCGCCGGTGACGCGCACTGCGCGGTCGACGGCGCGATGCCGATCAGCGTCGCGACTTCGTCAGACATCAGCTTCTGCACACGTGCCGGTGCAGCAGGCGCCGCGCTCATCGACTCGAGCCACGCGGGCATAGTGGTGTGCATGGCTGATGCCGCGGCACTCGTTGAGCATTCGACCGCGGCACTGCTGATCACGCCGTCGCCGCGACTCACGTTCGCGCGCATCGTGACGAACTTCTTTGCGCCGGCTCCGCGTCGCGGACGTCATCCAACCGCCTGGGTCCACTCCAATGCGATCGTCGCCGATGACGTCTACCTCGGCGCGTACGTCGTGATCGAAGATGATTGCCAGGTGGGCCCTGGCTGCGTGCTGCACGCGCACGTGTGTCTGTATCCCGGCACGCGCCTTGGCGCGCGCGTGACGCTGCATGCGGGGGTGATCATCGGCGCAGACGGGTTCGGACACGAGCGCAACGCGAGTGGTGCGCTCGAGAAGTTTCCACAGATCGGCGGTGTACGAATCGGCAACGATGTGGAGATCGGTGCGAACAGTTGTGTATCGCGCGGAACACTTACCGATACGATTGTCGAGTCGGGGGTGCGCATGGACAACCTGGTTCACATCGCGCACAACGTGGTGGTCGGAGCCGATGTCGTGCTGACTGCGAACGCAATGGTTGCAGGGAGCGCGCGGATCGGTGCGCGCGCCTGGATCGCGCCGAGTGTCTCGATCATGGATGGTGGGGTGATCATCGGCGAAGATGCAATCGTCGGCATGGGTGCAGTTGTGCTCAGGAGTGTCGCGGACAACGCCATCGTCGTTGGCAATCCTGCGCGTGCGCTCGAACGCAAGACGCCCGTGCGCGGTGCCGCGTGAGCACGATGATTGCTTCGACGGCGCCCACGAACACGGCGCGCAGCTTCGACGACAAATGGACGCAGAATCCTCGTCTCGTGTTTGATGAGACGCTGCGTGAAGGGTCGGAGGTCCAGCAATGGATCCTCAATCGCAACGGCTTTGCATCCCCTGCCGCAATGCGCGCGTATCTCGTCGATCGTGGGCGCATTCTTGACGCCGGGTGTGGCAACGGCCGTGTGACCGCGCTGTTGCAGCGTCTTGCGCCGGCTACGTCGCAGATCATGGGGATCGATCTCGTCGCCGCGGATGTCGCGCGGGCGAACCTCGCGGAACTGCCGAACGTCGATGTCGCGCCCGCGAACCTGCGTGACGACCTTGCGCACCTGGGCGAGTTCGACTTCGTGTACTGTCAGGAAGTGCTGCATCACACGGGCGACGCGCGCGGTGCGTTTCTGAATCTGTCGCGGCGCGTGGCACCGGGCGGCGAGATCGCGATCTACGTGTATCGCAAGAAGGCTCCGATCCGCGAGTTCACCGACGATTACGTGCGCGATCGCATTGCCGCGATGCCGTATGCGCAGGCACGCGCGGTCAGCGCTGAAATCACCGAACTTGGTCGCGCACTCTCCGAGGCGCGCGTGAACGGACTGCCGGTGCTGGTAAGCGTTCCATCAGTCGCCATGCTTGGTATCGAAGCCGGTGAGTACGACCTGCAACGGTTCGTCTACCACTTTTTCATGAAGTGCTTCTGGAACGCGGATCTCTCGCACGACGAGAATGTCGCGATCAACTACGACTGGTATCACCCGCAGGACGCGACGCGTCACGACCTTGCCGAAGTGCTGGCATGGTTTGAGGAAGCGCAACTTGGCGTCGTGCACACTACAGTCGACCCGTACGGTCTCACCGTGCGTGGCCGACGCGCCGCATAACGACGGAGTTCGCATGCATCAGATTCCCATCACCAAAGCGATCTTCGACGAAGACGATCTCGCACTCATCCTCGAGCCGCTCAGGAGCGGCTGGGTCGTGCAGGGGCGCTATGTACGCGAGTTCGAAGAGCTGTTCTGCCACTACACCGGTGTCGCCAGTTCAGCGGCGACCACGAGCTGCACCACGGCCTTGCACATCGGCGCGGCAGCGCTCGGCCTCAAGCCGGGCGACGAAGTACTGGTGCCGGCGTTCACCTGGATCTCGACGGCCAACATCGTCGAGCATCTCGGCGCGAAACCCGTCTTTGTCGACGTCGATCTCGAAACGTTCAACATCGACGTCGAAGCCGCTGCGCGCGCGATCACACCGCGCACGGTCGGCATGATTCCGGTTCACCTCTTCGGACTGTCGGCCGACATGGATCCGCTGCTCGCGCTGGCCACGCAGCACGGTCTGTGGGTGATGGAAGACGCCGCCTGCGGCTTTGACACCTGGTACAAGGGCAAGCACGTCGGAACGCTCGGTACACTCGGCGCATTCTCATTCCATCCGCGCAAGGCGATCACGACTGGCGAAGGGGGCATGATCACCACCAACGACAGTGCGCTTGCGTCGCTGTGCCGCACGTTGCGTGACCATGGCGCGAGTCGCTCCGACCTCGAGCGTCACCAGCAGCAGTATTCGTTTCTGCTGGCCGAATACAAACACCTCGGCTTCAACTATCGCATGACGGATCTGCAAGGCGCCCTCGGCGTCACGCAGATGCGCAAAGCTGATCGCATTCAGAACGGGCGCAAGGCTGCCGCGACATGCTATGACGCGCTGTTGCCGGGCATCGACTGGCTGCGACCGCCCTTTCGTCATGCCGACTATGGACACGGTCAGCAATCGTACGTGTGCCTGTTTCAACCTGAGACACCGACGCTCGCCAACATCGACGTGCTCTTTGCACAACGCAATCACATCATGCACGCGCTCGAGCAGCAGGGGATAGTAACGCGTCAGGGTACACACGCTCCGCCGCATCTGCACTATTACCGCGAGAAGTACGGCTATCGTCGCGAAGACTTTCCGAATGCGTTCATTGCCGAGCACGCGTCGATCACGCTGCCGATGTATGCCGGCATGACCGGCGACGAGTGTGAGATCGTGGTGGCCGGGTTGCAGGACGCGTTTGAGTCCATGCCTACGATGTGTGACACGGTTCATCCAGTCCATCCGGCATTCTGATGCTTGCTGTTCGCACCCTTGCCCATTCAGCGCCGTGGATCGGCGCGCGTGAACTGGACGCTGCGGCGTGGGCTCTGAGCAATGGGCACGTCGCGCACGGCTCGCAGGCGCGTGCGTTCGAGCGCGAGCTTTCGACTGCCCTCGACGCGCCGTACGTGCGCGTTGCGGGCAGCGGAACGGAGGCGCTCGTGCTCGCGCTCCTCGCAGTTGGCGTTGAATCCGGCGACGAAGTCGTTTGCCCGACGTATGTGTGCGCATCGGTGACGCATGCGATTCGTCGTTGTGGCGCCGTCCCCGTGCTCGCTGACAACGGACGCACCTGGCATATCACCGCCGAGAGTGTGCAGGCCGTGCGCACGATCCGCACGCGTGCCGTTGTTGCAGTGCACATCTTTGGTATGCGCTGCGACGTCGAGTCCATCGCAGCGCTTGGCTTGCCTGTCGTTGAAGACGCCTGCCAGGCGTTTGGATTGGCACGCAAGGGCTCTCCTGCGGCGTGTGCCGTGTATTCGTTCCACGCGACGAAGTGTTTGACTGCCGGCGAAGGCGGGGCGATCGCCACGAGTAGTTCTGCGCTCGCTGGTCGCATCGAGAACCTGAGCGCACGCGCTGCTGCGTCGATGCGTTTTTCTGATCTGCAGGCCAGCGTCGCCCGCGTTCAGCTGTCACGATATGATGAGATGCGCGCGCGTCGCGCCGACATTGCCGCTGCATACCTCGACGCGCTGCCGCCAGCGTTGACCGCGCCGTGGCGCGAGGCAGCGAGCAACGGCGCGGTGTGGTTTCGCGCGCCGCTGTGGATGCCGAGAGCTGTCCAGCATCTCGCAGTACGTCTACTGTTTGACGGAGATGGAGTCGCTGTCCGACAGGGCGTTGACGCGCTGTTGCACCGCGAGCATGGTCGCGACGACGCACAGTTCCCGATGGCGACGCGTGCCTTCGACCATACCCTGTCGATTCCGTTGTGGCCCGCGATGCTGGACGACGACGTGGCTCGAGTGATCGATGCCGTGAGGTTGTATGTGGGCGCGTGAGAAGCAGCGCATTCTTGATCGCTACGCAGCGCGCATCGCGAAGCACGGCGCAGCGTTCGAAGCGTTGAACTCCGGCACCCCCGAACGGCGCGCGATTCGCTTTGGCGTTCTCGCGGATGTCGGGATCGCGAGCGGGGACAGCGTGCTGGATTTTGGCTGCGGGCTTGGCGATCTGTGGCCGTTTCTGCAGGGGCGTGTACCTGACGTCAACTACACCGGCTTCGACATCAATCAGACACTGATCGATGCTGCGCGCGAACGTCACCCGGATGTGGAGTTCAGGGTGCACGATCTTCTTGAGGACGATGGGCCGTCGTTCGACTGGGTTGTGTCCACATCGTGCTTCAATCTCAGGCTCGCGGACGGAGACAACTATCTGCTCGCCGAGCATGTGCTTCGTGCCGCCTTCCGTCATGCACGTCGTGGTGTAGCCGTGGACTTTCTGACGTCGTATGTCGACTTTCCGAGTGCTGAAGGCTTTCACTACGAACCGGAGCGGATCTTTCAGATCGCCAAGCGTCTCACCCGCCGCGTTGCGGTACGTCACGACTATCCACTGTTCGAGTTTGCCGTCTACCTCTATCCGGACTTTGCGGGATGGAACGCAGATCAGTCGCGCTGACGTTTGATGTCGACCTTGTCGACTGGGTGTCCGGACAGAACGTCGACGAGTTGAGCGACGTGATGCCGGCGCTGTTGCGCGTGCTTGCTGAGATTGGCGATGTGCATGCGACGTTCTTCGTTCGACTGGACGATGGAATCGCCCGTCGCTTTGGTCGCGCCGATCATGCGTTTGTGCAGGCGGTGGGTCTTTGGGATCGCGTACGCGGCGCGGGGCATGAGGTGGCGTGGCACCATCATGCGGCCACGAACTGCGCGAGTCCAGCGAATGGGCTCAATGGGGAGCCTGAGCGCCCGGAGCAGGACGCCGAGCGGTTGTTGGATGGTGTGACTCGTCATTCGCTTGCCGCGCGGGCGTTGGGATGCACCAGCACGCGGATGGGTTGGGGACAACATACGCAGGAGACGCTGGCACAGCTTGCACTTGATGGCTGGCGCGCCGATTCATCGGCGATGCCGAGGCCGGTGTATGCATGGGACCCGCCATTGCGTGATTGGTCGCGTGCGCCGAGTGTGCCGTACTTGATCGACGAACTCGCACTCGGGCACAGTCGCGCGCGCGCGCTCTGGGAGGTTCCGATCACGATGGTGCCGATGGCGACTGCGACTGACACGCGGTCGGATGTGTGCCGCTATGTGAATCCGGCGTATCGCGCGCATGTGTTTGCAGCGGCAATCGCGGTTGCACCGACAGACGATCCACTTGTGCTTCTCTGTCATCCGTATGAGTGCGCTGGCGGACGCCAGCATCCGCTGTATGCGTTCTCGATGGACGCGGTGCGCGCAAACCTGACCCGACTTGCGAATCATGGCGCACGCTGGCTGACGATCAACGAACTCGTGAACGAAGTTGAATCTCGTCCACAGAGGGAGATTGATGCTGACGCTGCTTGATACCACGTTGCGTGACGGCAGCTACGTCGTTGACTTTCAGTTCACGGCGATGGACACGGCGCTGATTGCCGGTGCGCTCGATGCATGCGGCGTGCCGCTCATCGAGGTTGGACACGGCATCGGGATGCGGGCTGGAACACTCGCGCCATCACGCTCGGCGTGCACGGACCTCGAGTACGCGAACGCTGCCGCCAGCGCAGTCACGCGCGGCAAGTGGGGGATGTTCTGCATTCCCGGTATCGCGCAGCTCGATGATGTCGATCTGTTGGCAGATGCAGGAGCGCATTTCATCCGCATTGGCACCAACGTCACGTCGGTTGCGGAGGCGGCGCCATTCATCGCGCGCGCACGGGCACGTGGACTGTGGGTGTCGGCCAACTTCATGAAGACGTATGCGCTCTCGCCTCGCGCCGTCGCAGTTGAAGCAATGCGCGCAGCCGACTTCGGCGCAGATCTTGTCTGCATTGTCGACTCAGCGGGGGGCATGCTCCCCGACGATGTTGGGGCGTACTCAGATGCGACGCGTGAAGCGATCCGGGTTCCGTTCGGATTTCACGGACATGACAACCTCGGTCTCGCCGTCGCGAATACGCTGCGCGCCGTGCAGGCCGGCGCCACCGTGATCGACACGTCGCTGCGCGGCATGGGTCGCTCAGCGGGCAATGCCTGTACGGAGATGGTGCTCTTTGCGTTGCAGCGTCAGGGAATCGACCTCGGCATCGATCCAATCTCGATGCTTACGATCGCCGAGCAACGGATCGATCCGATGCTGCGCGCGCATCAGTCGCGTGATTCAATCGGTATCGTTTCGGGGTTCGCGCAATTCCACTCGTCGTTTCTCGATCGTGTGTACGACGCGGCGCGAGCACACGATGTCGATCCTCGTGCGCTCATTGTTTCAGTTTCTGAGGAGGACAAGATCAACGCCCCGGTGGAGCTCGTGAATCGTCACGCTGAACAGCTGGCCACCGTACGCGTCGCTACGTCGTGGCTGATGCCGGATCTCCCCATCGTCCGTCCCGACCTTGTCGGCTCGCTGACAGCGCTGGTTCAGCATGTCGCGCAGGAAGCGCACTCGTTGGCTCGTCGTCGAGGAAAGCACAGCGTCTTCACGATTGTTCAAGCGTGGCGAGAGGCGTCACGCTCGACCGTCTTCCGCAGCCTGCACGAGGGCGCAACGGCTGTGATGGCATCTGCTGAGGCCGCCACTCCAGCGATCGCCGCGCAGATCGCAGCGGCCGCACAGGACTACGTGGATACGATTCTGCTCGACGCGGACAGCAAGACAGCACAGAGTGCTCCGATCATCGACGCCGTTCGGGCTGCGGTGGATGCACGCGTCGTCTTGCTTACGTAC